>Ga0137409_10004029_pt1 | contig 15531 bp, 12 predicted proteins | sample CZODoug1_16funga_FD_122059 | JGI IMG/M metagenome (GOLD analysis project Ga0137409, IMG submission 122059) | Vadose zone soil fungal communities from Angelo Coast Range Reserve, California, USA - CZODoug1_16fungal (Hybrid Assembly) | ecosystem: Environmental > Terrestrial > Soil > Vadose zone... | reverse complement strand
CTCACCGGCCCGGTCGTCGCGCCCGCCGGCACCGTCGCCTGAATCGCCGTCGCGGACGTCACCGTGAAACTCGCGGCACTCCCGTTGAAGCGCACCGCGCTGGCCCCGGTGAAGTTCGTGCCACTGATCGTCACGCCGGTCCCCGCTGGTCCGCTCGTCGGCGTAAAGCTCGCGATCGTGGGCGCGGGAATCACTGTGAAGCTCGCCGCGCTGGTCGCCGTGCCGCCAGGCGTGGTCACGCTCACCGGCCCGGTCGTCGCGCCCGCCGGCACCGTCGCCTGAATCGCCGTCGCGGACGTCACCGTGAAACTCGCGGCGCTCCCGTTGAAGCGCACCGCGCTGGCCCCGGTGAAGTTCGTGCCCGTGATCGTGACGCCGGTCCCCACTGGTCCGCTCGTCGGCGTGAAGGCAGTGATCGTCGGCGCGGAGGTGGCGGAGGTGACTGTGAAGCTCGCCGCGCTGGTCGCCGTCCCGCCGGGCGTGGTCACGCTCACCGGCCCGGTCGTCGCGCCCGCCGGCACCGGCGCCTGAATCGCCGTGTCTGAGGTGACCGTGAAGCTCGCGCTCACTCCGTTGAACGTCACCGCCGTCGCGCCCGTAAAGTTCGTGCCCGTGATCGTGACGCCGGTCCCCACTGGTCCGCTCGTGGGCGTGAAGGCTGTGATCGTCGGCGCGGAGGTGACTGTGAAGCTCGCCGCGCTGGTCACCGTGCCGCCGGGCGCGGTCACACTCACCGGCCCCGTCGTGGCCCCTGTCGGCACCGTCGCCTGAATCACCGTGTCGGACGTCACGGTGATGCTCGTGGCGCTCACCCCGTTGAACGCCACCGCCGTCGCCCCGGTGAAGTTCGTGCCGGTGATCGTCACGCCGGTCCCCACCGGCCCGCTCGTGGGCGTGAAGCTGGCGATCGTCGGCTGGCTCCCCACCGTGAAGTTGGTGGAGCTGATCGCCGTGCCCCCGGGCGTGGTCACGCTCACCGGCCCGGTCGTCGCTCCCGTCGGCACGTCCGCCTGAATCGCCGTGTCTGACGTCACCGTGAAGCTCGCGCTCACCCCGTTGAACGTCACCGCCGTCGCCCCGGTGAAGGTCGTGCCGCTGATCGTCACGCCGGTCCCCGCCAGCCCGCTCCCGGGCGTGAAGCTCGAGATCGTCGGAGGAAGAATCCCCGTCAAGAAAACATTCAAGACGTTCGCGGTCGCTTGCTGGATCCGTGAGTCGACGCGAAAGTGATTCAAGCCGGGTAGATCGTCCAGCGCCCAGCTCCAGGACATCGTGCCCGCCGCGAAAACCCACGCGCCGCTGGGAGCCTGGTAGATCGAGGAGTTCGCGAAGCTTGTCTTGCCTCCGATGTCGGTGAACGGAGACTGTGAGAGGAGCGTCTGATTCGTGGTGTTCGCCGGCGGGTAGCCGGGCATGAAGGCATCCGCTTCATATCCGACGATGCCCCGCACGACATCGCCATCCTTGAACCCGGTCCCGGCGTAGACCCAGTGAGAGCTGTTGGCGACCACGTAGTCGGTGTTGGCCATCGACGCGATGAACTGGATCCCCATGAGCGTCTGTTCGGGCCGGTTCAACGGGGGATCGCGATAATTGGTCGTCGTCGTCGGCCCCTGCACCGGGTCGATGGGGTTGAAGAGCTCGGTCCGGTACTCGACCACTACCCGGTTCGGCACACCGGCGGCGGACGGTTCGAATCGCACCTGCGTGTACGAGGCGTTCCCGCCGAAAAACGCGAGGTGCACGCCGACATCACGGGCGGCCTCGACCGCGTCGCGCATCTCCTTGGACCAGTACTCATCGTGACCGGTCGAGAGAAACGCCTTGTGCCGCAGCAGCTCGCCGCCATTGGCATGCGTGTCGACATCGGTCGTGTACGTCACGTCGTAGCCGGAGCGCTCGAGCCAACGGATCAGATTGATCTCCCACGAGATGAAGTTCCCCAAGCCCGAGTCGGCCATCGGGCGATCGAAGGACACCTTCACGGCCGACGTGTTCCCGGAAATCGTATTCGCGCCGTAGCTGTTGAAGGCATACAGGCTCTTCCCCATCAGGAAGTCGTGGGGATAGTCGTTGTAGGCTTGGTCCGTGGCAATGCCCTGTTGATACAAGAACGGCGCCGGGCGGCCGTCCTTGACCACGAATATCACGTAGTTCTGCAGCCCCTGCGCATTCGTGAGCTTGGCGCCGTAGACGCCGCTGGTCCAATCACTCGGGACGGTCAGCGTGTAGCTCGGATTCCAGTTGCACGCGAGCAGCCCGGTGTTCGGGTCCGAAGTGCAGGGCGGCTGCTGAACCCCGTCGAGCGGGCCGACATGCAGACGAAGGCGCCCGCCGAGTCCTGCGTACCACCCGAACCGGTAGAAGTCGATCGTGTAGGTCTGCGCCGGGTTGACGCTGATAGAGAAGGTGATGTTCTCGTTCTGGTTGACGCTGGTCGCCGAGGCGTATCCCTTGATCTGCCCGGTCACATCGTCCCCCGACGTCAGAAACAGCCAGGCGTTGGAGCCGGGCTGCTGGTTCTCCAGGACAATCGGATTGTCGACGGTCTGCGTCGACGCCGGCGTGAGCGTGACGAGCAGAAGGCTCAGGAGTGCGCCCATCAGCCGGGCGTAGCGCAGCGCGCGTTGCAGTCCAACGAGTTTCATGGGTCAGCCGGATGACGGGCGCCGTAGCGGGTGGGGGGAACTCTGCGCGCCACACGGGTTTCTTCGACGCCCGGGCCCTACCACGCAAAGGTAGTGCGTGGAAGTTGCTAGCAAAATCACCCGGAAGTGACCAACGGTCGTAGCACCTCTGGGCGACGCGCTGGCCCGGTCGCCGAGAATGCTTCCAGCTGAAGTGGACCTGAGTGTGATCGGGTCGAGGAGCCGATTACTAGAGTGACTCCATTGCCCGCAGCAAGGCGGGTAGGATCACACCTGCGTCGAGTCTCCCGCCACGGCCCTCGCGTCCGTCCGGTCGGACGTAAGGAACCCGTAGAGCAGCCACGCGTCGATCGCGATCGCCACGACCATGACCAAGTAAGCCGCACGGCTCTCGACGACCTGAAGGTCGCGCAGCACCGTGGCCATGCCGAACGACACGACTACTGCGTCGAAGCTCATGCAGACGCGCCGGAAGGTTTGCGGTGGGTGTTTGATGGCGAGCACGCCGATCGGCAGGCCCATGTTGGAATTTTCTTCTTCACGCAGAGCGGTTTGCCAGACTGTCTCCGTGGACTATCATTCCGCCAACACGAAAGCCGCCACGGAGCGGCATTGCTGGGGAGCAGCGCAATGGTGGGATTAGCTTCGAGACTGGTTTTGGGTGTGGCCCTTGCGTCTCTTGCGGCGGCCTCCACCGCCGTGAGCACCGCGGCCGGGGCGGCCGGCGCAACCGACTGGCCAAGCACCAACTACGATCAGAGCGCCAACCGCTACAGCCCGCTGACCCAGATCACCGCAAAAAATGTCAGCACGCTTCAACAGATCTGGAGCTTTCATTTCAAGCCTGCCGACTTTACCGGTCGCATGCGTGAAGACGAAGCCATTCCCATCGTGATCGGCAACACGATGTATCTTGCCTCGCCATATGGCGCAGTCATCGCTTTGGACGCCACGACCGGCGCGGAGAAATGGAGATTTCAGCTTCCCAACAATGAGATGCCGTCGAAGCGCGGTGTGGCTTACTGGCCGGGCGGAGGTGATCTTCCTCTCCCGCCTTCGATCATATTCGGGTCGACCACGGGCGGGCTTTACTCACTCAAGGCTTCGGACGGCACGCTCAATGAGTGGTTTGGTGAGAATGGCGTCATTACCCTCAAGACGCCGGAGGTCATGCAGACCGGCACGAATGCGGCCTACGGTCTGCTGTCTTCTCCGACCATCTACAAGAATCTCATCATCACCGGCGCGGGCACCGGCGAAGGGCCGGGCGGCTCCAATGGCGGAGCCGGACCCGCGGGCGATACGCGCGCCTGGAACGCCAGGACCGGCAAGCTGGTGTGGACGTTCCATACCGTGCCGCGGCCGGGGGAGTTCGGCTATGACACCTGGGGCGGGGACAGCGCCAAGAACCGATCCGGCGTCAATGTCTGGGGTTATACGTCGCTCGATGCGGAGCGCGGCATCCTCTATATGCCGCTCGGCGCCCCGAACAACGACCGCGTCGGCATCGACCGTCCCGGCAACAATCTGTTCTCGTCCTCGGTCGTCGCGGTCGATGCGAACACCGGCAAGTATCTCTGGCACTTCCAGCTCGTGCACCATGACATCTGGGACTATGACACCCAGTCGGCGCCGCTTCTCGTCGACTTGCGCCGCGACGGACAGATGGTGCCCGCCGTCATCATCGTCAACAAAACCGGATTGATGTTTACGCTCAATCGCGTCACCGGCAAGCCGATCTTCGACATCGAGGAGCGCCCGGTGCCGAAAAGCGACGTGCCCGGCGAGCAGGCGTCCCCGACCCAGCCTTTCCCGGTCAAACCCGAGCCGCTGACACAGAACACGATCTCCCGCAACAATCTCTACAAAGGCGAGCCACAGCATCAGTCTTATTGCGAGCATCTGGTCGACGACAACAATATGAAGCTGGGCGGGCCTTTCATGCCGATCGCCTTCAACCAGTACAGCATCTCCCCGCCTGGACCGGCAGGCGGCATCAACTTTTGGGGACCCTCCTACGATCCCGAGCTTCATCTGTTCATTTCGAACACAAGCAATATCTTCCAGCCGATGCGCCTGATCCAGCGGCCGGACGGCAGTTACATCAATTCCGGGCCGCTCGCCGGCACTCGCCGCTTCGGCGATCCCGACAGGCATCTGCTGTGCGGGCCGACGCCGTGGGGCGAACTTGTCGCGGTCAATATGGATACGGGGAACATCGCCTATCGCAAGACGCTTGGCGTCTCCGATGCGTTGCCTGCGGGCCTGCAGGACACGGGCCGCCCCAGTTCCGGCGGCGTCGTGCTGACCGCCAGCGGCCTCATCTTCGTGGGCGGCACGGATGATTTCAGGTTCCGCGCCTTTGCGACCGCGACCGGCGAGAAGCTTTGGGAGATCAAGTTGCCGTCATCGATTGAAACGACACCCATCACTTACCAGGGAGCCGATGGACGGCAGTTCGTCACCGTGGTGAGCACCGGCGGCGGGCTCACGGGGTCGGCGGTCACCAATGACGAGATTATCGCCTTCGCCTTGCCGAAGAAATGACGCGAAGTTAGAGCATTCATGCTGCTAGCGCCATCTTCCGGCGCCGACTGGCTGGCATGGGCATCGATCGCGATCATCGGAGCGATCGACTCCTGTGACGTCGCGATAGTGACCGGCCAGAGTGCCGCGCAGGTTTTGGCGAAGGACACCACCGCTTGAGGTACGTGACTGGCTTCCTCCTCGGATTTCGAGAACGGCAATCTTGGGTGACTACGGCGGGGCCCGATGCACTAACCTCTCCCTCTCATGTCCTCCCTGCGTCTCATCGCGTGGAACTGCCACCACGGGTCGCTGAGCACGCGCCTCGCAGAGCTCGCTGCATTTGCCCCGGCCATCGTGTTTCTGCAGGAGTGCAAGCCCACTGAGACGCTCCCGTTGATGGGACCGTTCCTGACCCAGCGTGTGAATGCGCAGAAGGGCATCGCTTTGGCTTCGCTCAACGCGGACTACCATCTCGAAAAGCTGAAGCCCCGAGAGAATCGTGGCCGGGCCGTCATGGGCGCGACGGTGTCCGGGCCTGTGTCATTCACAGCGCTCGGTATCTGGTCGCAGGGGCCGCACTACGTCGACGATGTGATGCGGACGTTGAAGGCGTATGAGAGGGTTCTGCGTTCCGGCCCCACCATCGTGATGGGCGATCTAAATAGCGGGACCAATCTTGGCGAAACGAGATCGCCCAACAAAGGGCACTCGCGAATCCTCGACACATTCGCAGACCTCGGCCTCGTCAGCGCCTACCACGCATTTCACCATTTCGAGCATGGGCAAGAGACGCACCCCACATACCGTCACCAGCGCAAGCCGTCCCGGCCGTGGCATATCGACTTCTGTTTCGTGCCTGTCAGCTGGGTCGTGGTCGGCGTTGAAGTCCTTGACGGGAAGGAGTGGGCCACGAGAAGCGACCACCTGCCGCTGAAGGTCGATGTTCAGTTCACTTAATTCGCCCGCAGTTGTTTGGGCAGCTAAGGCCCGATGAGGTATCTGCTCAAACGGCTTTTCTGCTCTGTCCGCTCTATCCGCCGCTACTTCAGCTCGACGGCGATTCTATCGGCGGGTTGATCGGAGGCATTCTCCTCTGCGTGTGTCGCGGCGCCGGCCAAGCGAACGTCGTCCGCCTTCGCGGCTGTCTGGTCGTTCAGGTAAAGGACCACGCGGTTCAGGATGTGCTCGTGCGTCTGCCCCTTCTCGCGCGGCTCGTAGTGGATGCGGAGGACGCGCACCTGTTCGTTCTCGAACTCGACCTTGTAGTGCCTGCCGTCCACCGTCACCGGATCGAGTTTGGATACCGGTGCCGGCCCCGCGGGCGGGCCTTTCAGGTCAATCTCGAGAATGCGAATCGCGTGATCGCTGATATTCTCGGCGATGTAGGCTCCGCTCGCCGGGCGCCAGCGAACGTCGCCGCGGCGGAATTCGATCCTGGTTGACTGGTCTCCTTCCTTGCGGGTCATCACGCCGTTGTCGAGGTAGATCAGCACGCGGTTCGTGGCATGTCCGTTCTTGGCGATCGACGGCGTCCGCGGCTGGAGCGTCGCCACAATTACGCGCGCCTGCGGCGTGTCGAGTCGCGGCGTGATCGCGGCGGTCGCGGGAGGATTCTGAGCCCCCAGGCGGGAAGTCAACAACAGCGCGAACGGTACGATGAGTCGTGTGATTCGCATGAGGCAGTTCATCCAAACACCTCCGATTCGAAGCCCACGCTTGGCGACCTCTCCCGGTAGAGACTCGCGTACTTTATCGCCGTTCGCGCGAAGCTCAAAAAAAATGCCACTGTAATCAACGAGTAACGTTTGGCGGAGAGAGAGGGATTCGGTCTCCGACCACCCCTGTGAAATCTGCAACTTACAGATTCTAAAGTGCCGGCGTTGCTGTAAATGCCAGCGTTGCCGTGGAACCTTGCTCGTTTTTACCCGCCGAAGGCTCCAAGAGCGATTGATGGGAGTTTTGGCGAAGGACACAGTATCCCGGCCCGCGGACGACCTTGCCCGCCACGCACCCGGCGAGAATGCCGAGGACGATCTCTCAGACGCGGGAAACAGCACGCCCTACTTGTTGTCTTGCGCCGTGCTCGACGGTTTCTTGCCGTTGATGTACCTGTCATACCACGCGAGGTAGCGCTCGTAGCGATCGCGGACGTAGCTCGGGCGCGTGATGCCGTGGAACTCGTTCGGGTAAATCACCAGCTGTGTGTCGACGCCGAGGCTGCGCAGCGCCTGATACATCTGCTGCCCGCCCTGCACCGGCACGTTGAAATCGCGCTCGCCGCCGAGGAAGAGCGTCGGCGTCCTGATGCGGTCGGCGTGCAGGAACGGATACGACAGTTTCTGGTAGGTCTCCCACGCCTTCGGATCCCACGGCGGGCCGATTTCGTAGTCGTACTGGATGATGTACTGGTCGGTGCCGTAGAAGGAGACGGTGAACGCCGTCCCAGCGCCGCTCGTGCCCGCCTTGAAGCGCGTGTCGCTCGCGATCATGTAGTCCGTGAGGATGCCGCCATAGCTCCAGCCGCCGACGCCGAGCTTGTTGGGATCGGCAACGCCCATCGTGATGACCTGATCGACCATCGCCTGCAGATCGTCCACCTCGTAGTGCCCCCAGTCGGCGGCGATCGCCTTCGAGAATTTCGATCCGCGCCCCGCGCTGCCGCGATAGTTCACCGCAAGCACTGCGTAGCCGTTGGCGGCGAACCACTGCCGCTCGAACGCAAACGAGTGCTGATCCTGCGAATTGGGTCCGCCGTGAATCCGCAGCAGCATCGGGATCTTCGTACCGGCGACGTACCCTGCCGGCTTCGTCAACAGCCCATGCACCTCCGTGCCGTCCTTGCTCTTCGCGGTCACTTCTTCGGTGGTGCCGAGTTGGAGCTCCGCGAACAGCGCGTCGTTCTGATGCGTGAGCGGTTGGAACTTCATTCTGCTGCCGACGACACTGGCGGAATACACCTCGTTGTAGTGGTTATCGTCACCCGAGATCACCACTGCGCACGATCCGGCGCTGTGACGCAGCCCCAAAACGATGGGCTTATCGGTGATCGGAACCGCGCTTCCCGAGCCGACCGGAATCCGCGCGCCGTAGGCGGACATGTCGTCGGTCACGATGGCGTAGATATTCTTGCCATCCTCGCCCCACCGGGGCTGTGAAACGCCTCGGTCGAGAGCCTCGCTCGCCACAACGCGCTGCGGCGCCGAGGAACCATCGGCTGCGACAATGGTGAGATGCTCCATCCCGTAGGCGCCGTACTTCTTGTCGTCGCCTTCGAGGAACGCGATCCGCTTGCCGTCGGGACTCCATTCCGGCTTGCCGCGGCCGCCGCGGCTCGTCATCGGGGTGAGCGCCTTCTCGGTCGACCCGGCCTTCGCGTCGACCACAAACAGTTGGCTCGACGGCTCGCGGTCGGGATCCCCATTGCGGTTGCTCATGAACGCGATCCGCGTCCCGTCCGGCGACCACGACGGCGAGGATTCGTCGGCCGTGCCGGACGTCAGCCGCTCGAGTTTCTTCGACGCGATGTCGAACAGATAGATGAACGAGTGCCGGCCCGAGAGCAGATAGCCCTGCACATCCTGTTTGAACTTGTAGCGATCGATCACGATCGGCTTGGGCGCCTTGCGCGGCGTCGCAGGCGTGCCGGCGCCTTCTTCCGGCGCATCCGGATCGGGATCGCGAACGACCAGCGCCAGGCGTTCTGAGTCGGGGGCCCACTCGTAGCCCTGCAGCCTGCCTTTGATTTCGGTGAGCTGAAACGCCTCGCCACCCGTCCGATCGAGCAGCCACACCTGTTCACCCTTCGCTTTGCCCGGACGTTCCGACGTGAACGCAAGGTGCCGGCCGTTGGGACTGAAGCGGGGGGACGACTCGCTATCGTTACTCGACGTGATCTGCCGCTCGTCCCGTCCGTCGATTCCGACGGTCCAGATGTGGCTTGCGCCGGGCTTATCCTCCTTGACGTCGATCTGATGTACGACGAAGGCGACGGATTTGCCGTCCGGCGCGCACTGCGGATCGCGGACGTCCTTCAGCTTCCCCAGATCGTCGAGCGACAGCGGGCGCTTCGCGCCTTGCGCGAATGCGGCGCCGGCCGACGCGAGGACAACAGCGACACATGCGCAGAGCAACCGTTTCATCGCCATCTCCCGCTCATCTCGCGTTGGAACCGACGAAGTCCTCAAGGACGGTGTGCGTCGCCAGAACCTGATCGCTGACCCGCCGGTTGATTCTCAGATCGATTGGACGACAGGATAGCGCATGCTGGCCGCGCATGTCGTTTTACTTCGAACGAACACTGGTGAACTGCCGCGGCTCCGGAGCAGGAGGCGGTTGGAAGCGCTTCGCCATCAGACCTCTCGTGGGCTCCTCGATTTCCGCGCGCTCACTGCGCGGCTTCGGCGCGCGCGGTGGTGGGTAGAGCGACCGCGTGCGCCTTGCTCTCAGAGCGGACCGATGCGCCGCCGGGAACGTGCACGGGTGCGATGCGAGAACGCCAGGCTTGACCTAAAACTTCGCCTAAAACTCTCGCGATGGCCTCAGCACGCCCACAGGCCAATCGCGTAAACCCTTTAACGATTTGGCGGAGAGACAGGGATTCGAACCCTCGGTAGTCCTTTAGATTCAGAAACATACAGGGATTCGATTGCCATGGGCGCCATATTTGCCATGGTTGCCGCGCCGCATTGCACCGGTTGCACCGGCGACCTCCAAGCCGCAAGACGCGCGTATCGATGGGATTTCGCTCTTCACCGCCGACACCTACGGTTCGAATCCCTGTCACCCAGCCAAGCTCTTCCTATGTCCTCAGTACAACCGCTACCTGCGGCGGCTGGCGGCGGAACAACGGCTCGCGCCGGCCGCCAAGGCGCGGCTCTATGCGGAAATCAATATGGCGGCTGCCGATGGCGGCATCGCGTGCTTCGACGGCAAGTACACCTACGGCTTCTGGCGTCCGGTGACGGCGATTCCTGCCGCAGATACCGACGACAACCCGGCGACTGTTGCAGACCTCGGATGGCTACCGTCGGTGCTCACGCCGAATCATCCCGAGTATCCGTCAGCGCACGCCTGCGTGTCAGGTGCGATAGCCAATACACTCGACGCGTTCTTCGGCAGCGACGCTGTCACCAGCACGATCGATAGCGCGGTCACGCAGACGGCCGCCACCTTCGCCCGATTCTCCGATCTGTATCAGGATGTCCACGAGGCGCGCATCCTTGGCGGATTGCATTACCGATTCTCGATGAATGCCGGCCGCCGCATCGGGCGCGACGTGTCACGTCAGCTGACGCGTCATTACTTCACTCCCGTACGACCCGAGGATCGCGACGAGGCCGACAACCGCGAACGGGATGAACGGTAACGGGCAGGCGCAGGTCAACCAGGGGGTCCATTCCGCGTGTCTGCCGGCGGGCGGTCTGTCTCAGACGTCGAGCATTATGAATGACACTCTGCGGCCTTCACTCTTTTGGCATCGTTTCGCGCATAGGCATCGAGGACTGTTCCGTCGCTGAAACGAGCGCTCGTTATCACATCATCAAGGAGAAATCCCATGAACGCCAGAACCCTGCTGCTGATTGCATCACTCTGTAGCGTGTCGACCGCGGCGGTGGCGGCCGATGAGCACGAATGCTCCGAGAGCACCTTGCGAGGGACGTTTGGATTCACGTTTACTGGAACGGCCCGTACTCCAAATGGACCGTCTCAACGAGGAGGGATTGGCCGGTATGTGATGGACGGCCAGGGAAATCTTGTCGGCGCGATCACCTCGAATGCCGATGGCGTCGTGCTCCGGCGACCGCTCGTGGGCACGTACATCGTGGAGGCGGACTGCACGGGGTCGATCGCGATTGACTTCACAGATGCCCTGGATGGACACGCGACGTTCGATATGGTCGTTGACGACGATGGGAACGAGTTTCGGACCGTGTCGACTCCGCCGCCGGGTGCCGTGAACCCGCCGACGCTCACCGCCGTATTCAGGAAACAAAGGAATTCCAAGCCTCGCTGGCACGCGACCGCGCGGAGATCACTCTCTGGGACCGAATCCAGGTTTTTTCGAATCAGCGTTTTGTCGTTGGCTCCCCAACGGGACGCGGCGACGAAATGGTTAAGCAGAAGCTTGTCACGCTCACCGTGCCGAGCCTCGTCCTCGACGAGTTCCGCCGGCTCGGACGGATCTACCCTTGGCGACTGATCGTTATCTAGGAGAAGAGGCGTGCTGCACGATCACAAGTCGCTGGGGTACTTCGCGAAGTACGCCTGGAGGAATTCATCGATCACGGGGGGCGGCGTGCCTTGACAATCCAGCTGAATCAGCCGATCCCCACTCGACCATGAGAAGTACGGACCATCCTGATAGAAAGTGTGTCCGAACCGACTCAGACGCGTGAGGTCGACGCGGCCGGTACTGTTCAGAACATCAAATCTCGCCCACTCAGCGTTCGGGTACTGGGTGATATGAACTGTCACCGCCAAATTATCAACCCCGGCAGGCGCGTGAGCGTAGCTGGCATAGTACGAGATGCGGTCAGGGCGAGGTGCGAACGTTGGCCCTCCAATCCCTTCGGCCGGCAACCGGCCCGAACTGGACAAATATGGCCGCCACTCGCCCACGCCCTCCATCAGAAACACGCGGTCGAGAGGGGCCACGTTCAGCGCCGGGAGATTGGCCCGGGACGGCGCGCTCAACAGGCGCGTCCTGATTTCCTCGTTGGCTCGAGTTACCGCTGCCTGTTGTGCCTGCCGGACGACAACGTTGCGTGTCGTCCCCTCGCACGTCGCCGGATCGCCGCCCTCTTCGATCAGGCAGACCCGCACGTGCGCGTACAGGATCCCGTCTTCGATGTAATTCGGACCAAACTGGCGACGTTTCATGATCGGAAAGTAGATGGCTTTGTGACGGTTGTATTCGTCAGTGCTGAACGTCAGACCGCTCGGCGGCACGTCGCGGAGTCTCACGCCCATGCTCTGGGGCCACAGTCGGCCGCTCATGGCCGTCAGCGACGGGTCCTGCCGCGTGTGCTCACGCCGGCCATCCGAATAGATGCTCGTCTGGCAGTTCGTCGTTCCCGGTTCACAGTTGCCGAACACCGGCTCGGCGACCTCGGCGGCGTTGAGCTCACGAAACGCGCAGGCCCTGGCGTCGGCACAGAAGAAGGGCCGCGCCACGCGATACAGCCGTCCGGCCTGCAAGAAGTACACGACACGATTCGGATCGCTGTCACCATCGTCCGATGTGTTGGGCTCGGCTGGCAGGCTGGCGAGGAAGTCAGCGGGCACAGGTCGCCGCCACGCCTCGGGCGCTCCGTCCGACAGACGGATCCCCGTATCGACCAGCCGCGCCAGATCGACATCCGCATTGGCCCACGGTCTGACGACGATCGGCACGCCCGGAGCGGACTTCAGGAGGTAGTGGGCGTGCGACGTCGCGCGGTCGGCCAGGGCATCGATTCGCTTGAGGAGTGGGGCGAGACGCGCGTCACCATCCCTGAGTGCGACCCGCTGGTAGCGTGCGGCCATCAGCGCGAGCGACGGGCGATTGGCCGACTGCCTCTGCGGGAACGTCGTCGGCATCGCGTCGAAGTTCGCATCGCGGAACGCGTGGAGCAGATCCGACAGCTCCGTCGGCGACAGCCTCTCTCGCGTGAATGTCAGGTACGCGCCGTTGCGGTGATCGATGACGCCGTCGTTGTACACGATCGTGAGCTCGCCGTCTTCGGCGCCCAGATACTCGACGAGGCGGCCTGATCGATTGGCGCACTCGGGTGTGACCTGGCCGGTATGAAAGAACCGAACAGGCGCCGCGGCCTTGCGCACGTTGATCACAGTCGGGGTGGCGCCAAGGATGGCGTCGGGCATTCGTGGGTTGCGATTCAGGATCACGTCGGCGGTGACGATGTCGTTGAACTGCAGCGCCGAGACGACCGCCTTCGACGCGAGATCGACGGGCTGATGGGGATCCACGACGCAGGGCGAGGAATCATCCGCGGCTCGCGAACCTGTTGCGACGACCCGCATGTTTCGATCGAGTGTCTGAACCCGCGAGTCGAGGACGTCAAGGATCAGAGGGGCCGGCTGCAGCACGCGCGCGATGACAGTGAAGCGGATCGTGTAGTTCTCGTGAAAGGCTGGAACTGGATTCGCCACGAACTCGATCTGCGACGCATCGAACGCCGCGGCCACCGGCTTCTGACCGCTCACCGCGCAGTCGGGACAGCGGATGTCGCCCGGGCCGATGGTGGACGGTTGTGCCACCGCGGGCGCTGCCACGAGGAGAACGAACAGACCGGCAGGCAGTATTCGGCGCATGCTGGTCATCGATGCCAGTTCCGTGCCTCGGAAGAGGCCCATGACCTGCGGCGATCGGGGCCCTCCTCCTACAAATCTGACGAACGTCGCACGAATGCGAAATCGCGTCGTGGCCACGGTCCGGAGTACACGCTGAGCGTCACAGTCCTGGCGGCGTTCGTGGGCGGTTCCTCATTATTGCCGCGTCCAGTGTGACTCGTGCAATGCAGTGCATAGCAGCCGCCTGATTTCGTCTCATCGATGCACCGACCTCATTTCTTCGCGGCTTCCCTCTCCCTGAAGCGAGCACCGCGGAGGACGCCCTCCATGCCGTAGTTGGCCTCGTGGCAGGCGTACTCGAACAGGAGACCGTCGATGACTCGCAGCGGCATCACCGCCGTCCAGGGTTTCGTGTACGCGTCCGGGTCCGAAATGGTGAACCGGTAGTCGATCGTCTTTGCGTCAAGCCGCGTGAGGCGCTCCACCACCGTGGTCTTGGCCGTCGATCCTTGCAGGCTGGTCTCGCGCCTGAAGTTGAGCGTCTCGACCACGAGCGTGTCGCCCTCCCACCGGCCGCGCGAGTCGCCCGTCCACTGCGGGAGCGTGCCGTGTGGACGACCGTCAGTCGGGATGATCCGCGCGTTGTGGACCATCTCGTTGAAGATCATGACGTAGCCGGGCGTCTGGACGATTTGCAGGTTGTTGTTGTACGTGCCCGAGATCATCGGCGGACCCGAGTTGAAGCCGAGGATGCATTGATCAACCAGGCTGAGATCTTCGGGGTCGTCGAAGACTCCGGCGTTCGTCCGGGCCGCCCGCTCCGCCATTTTTGCGCGCGTGGCCGCCGAGAACGGAATGCGACCGTCGGGGGGATCGATGATGAGCGACGTGCGCCGGTCTGCCGTCAGCTGGCTGCCGCGCTCGTACCAGAAGTCGTTGTAGGAGAGCACACCGCCGTCCGCCCTCCCGGGGTACCCGGCGCTCGGCTGCCCCTTCTCCGGGTCGAACAGATCGCGGTTCAGGCGGTCGTTCTCGCTGGCCTCGAACTCGGCCGCCTCCGACGGCGACAAGACATCCTTGCCGCTGAGCGCCGTGGGCCGCTGCAGCGGCGTGATCGTGGCGAACGTGAACGTGCCCTGGAGGTCGGGCTTGCCGTCGGCCGTGCGCGCAGGCGTCCACTTGGCTGACTGGCCTGACGCGGAGGGGGCCACGACGGTCGCGGCCAAGGCGCTGACCAGAGCGACGAGACAGGGAACACGCATAGCGAATCCTCCTCAGATCACTGTGTCGATGGCTCGTGTCACGGTAGCCCACCTCAGCGTCGTGTCGCAAGGCCTCGTTGTCGGGTGCCGGGGAAACGGCTGCGCGAAGTCGTAGGAAGTGCGAATGCGTTCAGCAGATTCGCCCTCGTCCTTTTTGGAACAGACGGAGTGCTGGTGGAGGCTGAACACGCTGCCAAAGCTTGGCGCCAACGGTGTGAGCGACTACGCCTTCTTCACGACCGAACAGGCAACCAAAACGTGGGGATCGATTTGCGCTATCGACCGAAACGCGTTCCACGTCAACGCGTCTTCGCTATTCTCGCTCCGCAACGAATCGGTCTTCGCGCCGCGCATCGTCACGAACCCGATGTCATAACGCTCAATGATCAGGTTCTCACGGAAGTCCTCGAACAAAATACGTCGCTTGACTTGTCGTGGCGATTGCGGATCGAATTCAAGCGAAAATCACCGCGCGGGAGCGCGCCGGTCTGACGCCGGCCCGACGCGTGAACACCGAGGCGTATCTCGCGTACATCAAGGGACGCTCGTTCCGGAATCAGAGGACGCCGCGGCACTCGAAAAGGGCGTGACGTCCTTCGAACAGGCGATCGACGCCGATCCCAGCGAGAGCTCGATCCGCTGTCGGTGGCCACCAACACCGACGTGGGATTCATCGACTACTACAGCGGCCACTACGCCGACGCCGAGAAGCAGCTGCAGGCGAGGGTCGAGATGAGTCCGTCATTTCCGTTGGCGCACCTTTGGCTTGGCCGCACCTATCAGGAACAGCGCCAGTATGA
>Ga0137409_10004025_pt1 | contig 15540 bp, 9 predicted proteins | sample CZODoug1_16funga_FD_122059 | JGI IMG/M metagenome (GOLD analysis project Ga0137409, IMG submission 122059) | Vadose zone soil fungal communities from Angelo Coast Range Reserve, California, USA - CZODoug1_16fungal (Hybrid Assembly) | ecosystem: Environmental > Terrestrial > Soil > Vadose zone... | reverse complement strand
CCGCGATAGAATTTGTCAAAAATCATTCCCTGCTCGAGATCGTCGATGCCCGGGCCACGGTCGGCCACACTCGTCGTCACGTAATCCTCGCTAAGTTCTGCGGTAATAATGATCGGCTGCTCCTTTGACGAATACAGATTGGCATTATCGATGAGCTTCACCAGAATATCCTGGGCGCGCTCAATATCTGCCTCCACAGGCGGAAGATCGGGGGCTACTTTCACCTGAATCTCCCGCGCTCCCAGTGAAGACTTAGAAAGCGTTAGCGCTCCCTGAATGATCTCTTCAATCGATGTCGGCGCAAAATGCAGCTCGATCTCTCCAGCTTCCAGCCGGGCCATCTCCGCGGCCTCTTCGACGAGATGGTTCAGCCGGTCGCATTCCTCGTTAATGATGGTCAGCAATTCATGACCTTGCGGAACAACCCTTTCCCCGCTAGCGAGGAGGCTTGTCACGGCCGCCTTCATGGAGGTCAGTGGTGTGCGGAAATCGTGCGTGACGGAATCCAGCAAGGCGGACTTCAGCCGCTCGCCTTGCCTCTCGGCCTCCGTCTGGCTGAGCTGTTCTACGGCTCGCGCTCTTTCGACCGCGATCGCCACGAGGCTACCCACCGCATCGAGCGTCTGGCGCGAAAGTCTAGCCCCGGAAATACCGAGGCTCCCAATGGCCCTTACCCCGAGACGCACTGGAACAAAGTAAAGGCTCTGCTGCGATTCGATTGTCATTTCATCCCGCAGGAACGCCGTCTTCATTTTCTCTTCATCGAGATGAGCAGCCCCATACCCCGACCGATAGAACTTTGCTTTCTGCGGAAGAAATAGTTCAGCAGCGCCCGCCTCGAAGCTCTCCACAATGTAATTTGGAATTGCATTCATCAACTGGATGACGTTACCTTCTCCAAGCAATTTCTGGCTGAATTTGTACAGCCGCTCGATCTCTCGGCGGCGGCTGTGCGCTTCGTCTGCTTCCTTCCGGATACGGGCGGATAGCTGGCTGCCCATAATGGATGTAACCAGGAATGCGCCGAGCGCCACCCAATTCTGTGGGTCGGCGATGGTTAAATTCCCCACTGGGGGCAAGAACGCATAGTTGAAGACCAGCATCGCCACCACGGACATGAAGACGGACACCACCATTCCCCAGACCGCCGAAACTGCTAGAATTGCGAGAAGAAGCGTGAGTGCAACGGTGGTTTGATTCACAAGAAGCACATGGCGGTAGAGAAAAGCGATACCGGCGACGATGAGGGTGGATAGCGCGAAACCGACTGTCCGGCCGGCTAAAAATCTCTGCATTTAGCTATTCTAGCGCAGGCCCTTGTTTTGCCGTGGAGAAGATAATCCTTTGCCAAAGAAGCCGGAAGACTGGTTGGAAATCGCCTCTCCCTCGCAGAAGTCACGCGGCATTTTCAAGCTTTTCCTCGGCTACGCTCCAGGCGTCGGCAAAACCTTTAGCATGTTGAGCGAGGCGCTGCGCCGCAGAAGCCGTGGCGAAGACGTCGTGATCGGTGTCGTGGAAACCCACGGGCGCAAAGGGATCGAAGAACTCCTCACGCAAATTGAGTCGGTTCCGCGAAAAAAAATTGAATACAAGGGCACGATCTTCGAAGAGATGGATGTCGACGCCATTCTCGCGCGCCGCCCTCAAGTGGTTCTGGTCGACGAACTGGCCCACACGAATATCCCCGGGAGCAAGCACCGCAAACGTTACGAGGACGTACAAGAACTCCTGGCCGCAAGAATCGATGTGGTGTCGACACTCAACATCCAGCACATCGAAAGCATTGCGCCTGTCGTACGCTCCATCACCGGCATCACCGTGCGCGAGACCGTTCCGGACTGGGTACCCCTCACTGCCGCCGAAACCGTAATGGTGGACCTAACTCCGGAAGCCTTGCAGAACCGCATGAAGCGCGGCGACGTTTATAGTTCCGAAAAGGTGGAACGCTCTCTCAAGAATTTCTTCCGCCGCGGAAATCTCATTGCCCTCCGCGAGCTCGCTCTGCGACAGGTCGCCGAACAGGTTGACCGCAGCCTCGAATCCTACATGGAAGCAGAGGACATCCGGAAAAACTGGGCGGTGCGAGAGCGCATGGCCGTGTGTATTTCATCGAATCCTTCGGGGCAGTACTTGATCGCTCGAGGGGCTCGCATGGCGCGCCGCATGGATGCCGAACTCTACGTGGTTCACGTGGACCGCGAATTCGGCGTGAAAGAACCAAATCAGGACGCCCTCAATGCCAATCTGCGCTTCGCGGAAAGCCTCGGCGCTCAGGTGGTCCGTCTAAAAGGCCGGAGCGTTGCCGATAGTGTGGCCGAATTTGTCCGCTCGAAACATATCACCCAGGTGATTTTTGGCCGCGCTGCGATTCACGATTGGCGCAAGTATTCATACCTATCGGCAGTTCACCGCTTCTTGCGCGAATCGCCGGCCGTGGACGTTCATATTGTCACGCAGGAATCTGAAGAGTAGCTTTGGATTACGGCGCCGCGGGGTTTTGCAAACTGCCTTTCAATTCAAGTTCGATCTGTACTGCGTGGTCCACCTTGAGGAAAAAGTTGCCCGGATTCTTGAGGCCCCAATCGATGAAAGGCACGTTGAACTTGGCGCTGCCCGTCCAATGATCTCCCGCAAGTTCCGCTTGGACGGGCACGGTCAGTTGGTGTTCGCTGCCATGTAAAACCAAAAGTCCGTGCACGTTAACGGTAAAGGCTCTCTGCGGCGGAATTTCCCCTTCCACGCGGTCGGGGCGAAAAATGACTTCCGCGTATCGCGCGCTTTCGAGAACCTCTTTGTGCATTTTCCTGTCGCGTGAATCGTTGCCGCTATTCCCGCTTGCCGCGTCCACAATGATTTCGCCGCTAGCTTTTCCCGTCGACGTATCCAGACGTAGATTTCCTTTCTTGAATGCGAATGATCCGTGGACCGTGTGAACCGTGCTCCCAAGCGTCCAGTAAACCTGGCTCTTAGCTGGATCGATCCCGAGAACAATTTCACTCGCCGAGGGCTGCGGCGCAGCGTGCTGCGGCAGAGCGCTTAACACCGCCAGCGTCACCGGCGCCGTTACCAGGAAGTAGAAGGCCGTTGCCAGGCGGCCTCGAGACCAATTCATCTTTCATCCTCTCGATTCACGCAAGCAGAAATTGCCAACCGAGGCGCAAACTTAGGGCCGCCAGAAATTTAGGGGAAGCCTCTCCCAGGTGCGCTGCCAGCAGTCGCGAGAATAGCTGCGGATCTTCCGCCAAACTGCGAAGCGCGCGCTTTCTTAAGGACGGATACCGATCGAGCAAAAGCAAGAGCCTGCCCATCGTGTTCGGCCGCCTTGCGAGCTGGCGGTGTACATACTGGTAACTCTGAAGCTCTCCCTTCTCCAATGAGTCGGCGAGCGCTATCGCTTGGCGGAAGCTCAAGCAAAGTCCTTCCCCGGTAACCGCGTCAACGCTTCCGGACGCGTCTCCGGCCAATGCGATATTCCCCCGGTAAACCTGGCGCAATCTGCGCGTCACCGTCACGGCGCCTCGTTCCGCGCTGCTTGGTTCCGCATGGCGCAAATAATCGGCCAACTTGGGAAACTCTCCGCAGGCCTCCTCAAGACGCATCCGCGGATCGCGCGAAATCACCGCCACGCATGTCTCGTCGTTACTGAGTGGCGTGACGTACGCCTGCGCCTCTTGGCCCCAATGAATTTCCATGCAATCGGTCCACGCCTTCACACGATAGTGTCGTCTCTGCGCGAACCGGACCTCTTGGCGCGCATTTGCGCCGAGGCCGATCCAACGCCTCACGCGAGAATGGATTCCATCGGCTCCAATGATCCACCTCGCCTTCACTACCGTAGCGCCAACGATGGCGCCATCATTGCACAAGCCGGCCACCGGTGTGTTCCATAGCAGAGTGATTCCACACTCCTGTGCTCGTTTCACCATTTTCTGATGGAGGATTGTTCGACGTACGCCGACACCGCTGGCACCGGAGAAGCTCGTTTCCGCCGAGGTCAGGGCGTCTATGAAGCGGATTCCTCGAAAGATCTGCCCGTCGCCTGGACAAATCGCCACGCCTAACTCGCGCAATGCAGCCATGGTCCTCGGCATCAGCCCTTCGCCACAAGCTTTGTCTATGGGAGGCTTTGCGCCGTCCGCGACGGTAACATCAAATCCCTTCATTCGCGCAGCGATGGCCGCCGCCAATCCTGCCGGCCCTCCACCTATCACTAGTACACCAGTGCCTTCCCCCATGTAGTCTCCTTGAAGCGCTTCTGCTCTGGGCGATCGAAACGTACATGGGTTAGATGTTGAGGCGCCAGGGAAGATGCCCGTCATCTCCATCATTTCGCCGCGCATTTGCTCAGAGGGGACGCAAGCTTTCAACTTCCGAGGGCCCTACATAAGCTGAATTAATCTGATTCAGCATAACTATTAATTTGACTCATTGACTCCCCCGGCCCATCCTGCTAGTTTGATGGCGAAGGCTTATGTTTGGCCTCGCCATCGCAAGCGATCGGATTCTCGCGAAGGGTAGAACTACCCGAATCCGATACCTAATGGCTATACGAATTATTCCCGTTCCCGTAGGGGGGACAACAGGCGGATGATGGCGGCCTAGTACAGCATCACCGGAAGCTTTCGGGGCCATCATCTGTGACTGGATGGTGGCCTCAGTTTTTCTCGGCCTGTTAATTTTAAGATGGAAGCAGTCGACGACCATCGAAGGGACTCAGCAGTGAGTGATTCATTGCCCAAGCCGCGCAGCCACACCCTGACGGACGGAGCGCATCGCTCACCGGCCCGCGCCATGTTGCGTGCTTGCGGCTTAGGCGACGAGGACTTCAGGAAGCCTCTAGTGGGCGTGGCAAATACCTGGATCGAGATCGGTCCCTGCAACTATCACCTGCGTGAACTCGCGCAGCATGTGAAGGAAGGCATTCGCGCCGCCGGTGGAACACCTCTGGAGTTCAACACTGTCTCCATTTCCGATGGCATCACCATGGGCACGGAAGGCATGCGGACCTCTCTAGTAAGCCGTGAAGTCATCGCCGATTCGATCGAGCTCGTCACACGAGGGAATCTCTTCGATGCGCTGATTGTTCTCGTCGGCTGCGACAAAACAATTCCCGGCGGCGTGATGGCCTTGGCACGTCTCAATATTCCCGGACTTATTTTGTATGGCGGCTCGATCGCGCCGGGCCAGTTCGAGGGCCATTCCGTCACCATCCAGGACGTCTTCGAAGCCGTCGGCAAGCACGCCCGCGGCGCAATGACAGACGCACAGCTCAGATCGCTTGAAGGTGCTGCATGCCCCGGAGCCGGCGCCTGCGGTGGACAATTCACTGCAAACACGATGGCATTGGTCTGCGAGTTTCTCGGGATCGCACCCATGGGACTTTCGAGCGTTCCCGCCACGAATGCCGGAAAAGCAAACGCCGGTCATCGCGCGGGGGAATTAGTCGTTGATCTTCTTCGCCGCGATGTCACTCCCTCGAAAATAATCACCAAAGGTGCGATCGAGAATGCCATCACGGGTGTCGCGGCAACCGGCGGCTCGACGAACGCCGTGCTGCACTTGCTGGCCATCGCCAACGAAGCGAAAATTTCCCTTTCCATTGACGATTTTGATCGCATCAGTTCGCGCGTGCCCATCATTGCAGATCTCAAACCCGGAGGACGTTTTGTCGCAACCGATCTCTACGCAGCAGGCGGCACTGCGCTGGTCGCAAAGCGCCTCCTTGAAGCTGGATTGCTTCGCGGCGATTCCATCACCGTTACGGGACGCACGCTCGCCGAAGAAGCGGCCGCTGCCAAGGAAGCGCCTGCGCAACAGGTTGTCCGCAAGCTCGACGCGCCGCTCAAGCCGACGGGCGGGCTCGTCATCCTCAAAGGAAATCTCGCTCCCGACGGCTGCGTCATAAAGGTTGCCGGCTACAATCTGCAGAATTTCCGCGGCCCGGCCCGCGTATTTGACACCGAAGAAGCAGCTTTCACCGCCGTCGAAAAAAAAATCATCAAAGCGGGAGATGTAATCGTCATTCGTTACGAGGGCCCGAAGGGTGGCCCGGGCATGCGTGAAATGCTCGCGGTTACCGCCGCTCTGGTGGGCGCCGGTCTTGGCGATTCCGTCGCTCTCCTCACCGACGGACGTTTCTCCGGCGCTACCCACGGCTTCATGGCCGGACACGTCGCGCCCGAAGCCGCCAACGGTGGCCCGATAGCGGCAATCGCGGACGGTGACATCATCGTGTTCGACATCCCCAACAGGCGATTGAATGTCGAACTCAGCGCCGCGGACATCCAGAAGCGTCTCGCCGGGTGGAAGCCGCCTGCCCCCCGCTTCACAAGCGGGGTCATGGCCAAGTACGCCTTGCTAGTTTCTTCTGCTTCTTTCGGAGCAGTCACTGCTGTGCCTGCTTCCTTTTCGCAAACTGCTCAACTTGTCTCGAACGCGAGGACACCATGAAGCTCACCGGTGCGGAAATTCTTTGTGAGTCGCTCACGCGTCTCGGCGTGCGCGAGATCTTCGGCTATCCCGGCGGCGCCATTCTTCCGGTCTATGACGCGCTCGGTAAATCGAAGCTGCATCACGTCCTCGTGCGCCATGAACAGGGCGCCACACACATGGCCGATGGCTACGCTCGTGCCAGTGGTGGCATCGGCGTCGCTATGGCCACATCTGGTCCGGGCGCTACGAACATGGTTACGGGCATCGCCACCGCCATGCTGGACTCTTCTCCGGTCGTTTGCATAACCGGCCAGGTCAGCAGCAAAGTCCTGGGCTCCGACGCGTTTCAGGAGATCGACATCACGGGCATCACTATGCCCATCACCAAGCATAACGTGGTGGTCACGAAACCAGAGGACGTTGCGCGCACTCTCCGCGAAGCCTTTCTGATCGCCAATAGCGGGCGTCCCGGTCCAGTCCTTGTCGACATCACCAAAGACGCTCAACAAGCTTCCGCTGAATTCAGTTGGGAAGCGTCGGCGCCGCACCTTCCGCCTAAGCGCCGGCGCAACAATCACGACCAGGCCGAATTCGACCGCGCCATCGAGATGCTGAACACCGCCAAACGCCCCATCATTCTCGCCGGCCACGGCATCATGGTTTCCGGCGCGATGCGCGCCTTTGAGCAGTTCGTTCGCACAGGCAATTATCCCGTCGCCATGACGCTTCTAGGCATCGGCTGCTTCCCTGCCGATAATCCCCTCAACCTCGGCATGATGGGCATGCACGGCGAAGCCTGGGTCAACAACGCCATTCAGGAAGCCGACCTCCTCATTGCCGTCGGCATGCGTTTTGACGATCGCGTCACCGGCGACCTGCGCACTTACGCCAAGAGCGCCCGCAAGATCCACATTGAGATCGACCGCGCCGAAATCAACAAGAACGTAAAGGTTGACGCCGCCCTCGTCGGTGATGCGCGCGAGGTCCTCGAAAGGCTCATGCCGCACCTCCAGACCTGCGATCGCAGCGCTTGGATTCGGCATGTTGCTGAACTGAAGGGCGATTCGGCGGTGCGTGACATCCAGAGCTTGCCCGACAACGGCCACCTCTACGCTGCGCATGTCATCAACGATATCTGGAAGGAAACCCGCGGCGAAGCAATCGTCGTCACCGACGTCGGCCAGCACCAGATGTGGGAAGCGCAGTATTACCACCACAATCGTCCACGCACGCTGATCACTTCCGGTGGACTCGGTACCATGGGTTTTGCCCTACCGGCGGCCATCGGCGCGAAATTCGCGAAGCCCGACTCCGAAGTCTGGGTGGTCGTGGGTGATGGCGGATTCCAGATGACCATGAGCGAGCTGGCTACGATCGTCCAGGAAAAGATCAACATCAAGATCGCCATCATCAACAACGGCTTTCTGGGCATGGTCCGCCAGTGGCAGGAGTTCTTCTACGACAAACGCTACGTCGCCACTCCGCTCGTTGCGCCGGATTTTGCGGCCCTGGCCAATGCCTTCGGCATCCGCGGAGAACGCATCACCAAGCGCGCTGAAGTGATTCCCACCATCCGCTCCGCGCGCGAATCAGCCGAAACCGTGCTGATCGACTTCCGCGTCGAACAGGAAGATTCCGTCTATCCCATGGTTGCCGCGGGCGCTTCCTTGAGCGATATGATTCGCCGCCCCAACAGTCCGCTCGTCGAAACAGCAACCGAACCGTAGCAGAAACCGAGAAAAACATGCAAACACTTGTTGCCTATGTCGAAAACAAACCCGGCGTCCTCAATCGTGTCTCTTCCCTTGCCCGGCGGCTGGCTATCAATATCGATTCGCTCACGGTCGGGCCAACCGAGAATGAAGCAATCGCCCGCATGACCATTGTGGCGCATACCGATGAAAGAGGTGCGCATCGCCTCGAAGCCAGTCTTGAAAAGCTCGTCGATGTCCTCCTTGCGGAAAATATCTCCACTCGTGCGCTTCTTGAGCGAGACCTTGCCTTGATCAAAGTCTCTGCCGATCAGCAGAATCGCCCTCACCTGATGGAATTGATCAAGGTTTTCCGCGCGCGTGTCGTCGATGTCGCACCGGAATCGCTCATCATCGAAGTTTCCGGCGCCGTCGACAAAATCGATGGCCTGCTCGAAGTACTTCGGCCTTTCGGTGTGCTTGAAATGGCCCGCACCGGACGGATTTCCATGACCCGGGGCGGCGATTTGCTGCAGCCACCGGTTGAGGAATTCTCAAGTTCTGAACTCGAGTCCACCGGCTCAAACGTAAAGTGAATGCTTTTTTGCTCCGGATCAAGGGTTTCAAATATCCGGACGCCAAGCGCGGGCGTCCTTAAAATAATCCCGCGCCATCGAAGCGAATGCTCGGCCGCGTGGCGGCCGGCGAGAGGAAAAGAATGGCAAATCTCTACTACGACAATTCCGCGGACCTTTCACTGATCCAGGCAAAGAAAGTCGCCATCATCGGCTACGGCTCGCAGGGTCATGCTCACGCACTCAATCTCCGCGATAGCGGCGTTTCCGTCCGCGTCGGCCTCCACGAAGGGAGCGCCTCGCGCGCCAAAGCGGAAAAGGAAGGCTTGACGGTCAACAAGCCGGCGGAAGCTGCTGCCTGGGCTGACGTCATCATGATCCTCGTTCCGGACACCAAGCAGCCCAAGTTGTATCGCGACGCGATTGAACCAAATCTCAAGCCTGGCAAGACTTTGATGTTCGCGCACGGCTTCAACATCCGCTTCGGTACGATCAAGCCGCCTGCGGCCGTCGATGTTTCCATGATCGCTCCAAAAGCCCCTGGCCACCGCGTTCGCGAAGTCTTCACCGAAGGCGGTGGAACCCCCGCGCTCCTGGCGGTCGAGCAGGATGCCAGCGGTAAAGCGAAAGCGCTTGCTCTGGCGTACGCTAAGGGACTCGGTTGCACGCGCGCCGGGGTTCTGGAGACCACTTTTACCGAAGAGACCGAAACCGACCTCTTTGGCGAGCAGGCCGTCCTCTGCGGCGGCGTGAGTGAATTGATCAAGGCGGGATTTGAAACCCTGACGGAAGCGGGCTACCAGCCCGAAGTCGCCTACTTCGAATGCCTCCACGAGCTGAAGCTCATCGTTGACCTGATTTACCGGGGTGGCCTCAGCTACATGCGTTATTCCGTCAGCGATACTGCCGAGCAGGGCGATTATTCCGCCGGACCGCGCATCATCACCAAGCAGACGCGGGAAGAGATGCGCAAAATCCTCGCGGAAATCCGCAGCGGCAGTTTCGCAAAGGCCTGGATCGAAGAAAATGAAAAGGGCTGCCCCAACTTCCTGGCCACGCGTCAGCGCGAGCAGCAGCACTCCATCGAGCAACTCGGCCCCAAACTTCGCGCCATGATGCCATTTCTGCAGCCGGTGATCGCCCCCGGACTCGAGAACAAAGCGGCCGCGTCGAAAAAATAAGCTTCGAATGGTTTACTTGCGCGTCGCTTATTTACGGTACTCAACTTTAGTTGACACGCGGCTGGAATTGAGCAATCCTCTCGCGTGATGAAACGTAAAGAGGCCCCTTCTCAGGCAACCACTCCGAATCTCGTTGAGCGCATCGACCAGCTCAGTATCAAGCGCCAGGAAATTATCCGGCCGATCCTCGAGCACCCGCGTGAGTTCGTGCTCCTCAGCGTGCGCGCCATGGCCGCGCGCCTTCAGACTGATCCCGCAACGATCGTCCGCATCGTCCGCGGTCTCGGCTTCGGCAGTTACCGCGAGTTTCAGCGTCATTTGCATGAGCTTTCCCTCGCCTACGCTACCTCCCTGGACACCATGCAGTCCGGCGGCCACGATGGCAGCATGCCGTCACACGTACGCGACTCGCTCGAGCAGGACTTGAAGAACCTGCAGGGCCTGAAAAATAGCCTAGATGCCCAGCGTCTTGTCGCGTTGGCAAAACGCTTCTACGAAGCCCGTCGCATCGTTTTGCTCGCCGGCGACTTGGCAGTCCATCTCGCGGACTACCTCGAATATCAGATCAGCCTTCTAGGTCTCCCGATTTTTGCCGCCACCTCCGCGGGCAGGATTCTACATCTCGTCCGCTCCGTCAATAAGCAGGACTTGGTAATTGCGATCAGCTTCCGCCGCGGACTTCGGCAAACTATCGAGGGGGCCCAGCAAGCGCGCGTTCGCGGTGCCTACTGCGTCGGTATCTCTGACACCTATGTTTCTCCCTTGGTGCGCGAATGTGACGAAGTTTTCCTGGCCTCGATCGAGTCAACTTCTTTCGGCGCCTCCTATGCCGCTCCCATCGCCTTGTTGAATGCCATCCTCGCCGCTGTCGGCCAGTATCGTCGGGCGCAAACACTCGCCTTGGTCAAGGAAATCGCCGAAGAACAGCGCAAGGGTTTGCGCTGGTACCCTTCCTGACACCGTTCCATCATTCGTCTCTGTAACGAACATTGCACTGCCGGCGCCCAACAATAGTCTTTATTTGCCGGGCCTTGACAAGCCTTTTTAGGCTGCTTACTGTTGGGAGTGGCAATTCATTTCGGTCTGCAACGTTTGTTACAGAAAACCCCTTAACTCTTTTTGGAGCCCCATGCGGATCGAATCGATCACCCTGCGCAAGCTCAAGATGCGTCTTAAATCTCCCTTTGAAACTAGTTTTGGCATCACCCATGACCGCACCGTCGTTCTGGTTGAACTCCTCGCTGACGGCCTCACCGGTTGGTCCGAAGTGACTGCCTCGGAAGGTCCTTTCTACAATTCCGAAACCGGGGACACCGCATGGCTTATCATTCGCGGATTTCTCGTTCCCCTGATTCTTGGCAAGGAATTCGGCGCCGCCTCGGACATACCGCGCATTTTCGAGGCCATTCGGGGTCACGAGATGGCCCGCGCGGCGATGGAAAATGCTCTCTGGGACGTCGAGGCCCAGCAAAAAAATCTCTCTCTCGCCCGACTGCTTGGCGGGACGCAATCGGAAATCAAATGCGGTGTCTCCTTAGGGTTGCAAGCCACTCCCGAAGTGCTTCTCGAAAGAGTCACCGTTGAACTTCAAGCCGGTTATCAGCGCATCAAACTTAAGATCAAACCGGGCAAAGATCTCGAAGTTGTGCGCGCCGTCCGCAACGTCCATCCCAGTATTCTTCTGTCCGTCGATGCCAATTCAGCTTACACGCTTGTGGAATTGGAACATCTGAAGCGCTTCGACGAATTTAACCTCTTGATGATGGAGCAGCCTCTCTGGTGGGATGACATCGCCAATCACGCAAAGCTACAACGGCATCTGAAAACTTCCCTGTGCCTCGATGAGTCGATCCGCCATGTCCGCGATGCGGAAACCGCTCTGGATCTCGGCGCCGCTCGCATCATCAACATCAAGGTAGGTCGCGTCGGCGGCCACTCCAGCGCCCGCGAGATCCAGGCTCTCTGCCTCGCCCGCAACATCCCTGTTTGGTGCGGCGGCATGCTCGAGTGCGGTATCGGACGCGCTCACAACATCGCAGTCTCTGCACTGCCCGGCTACACGCTGCCCGGCGATGTTTCCGCCAGCAAACGCTATTGGGAAGAGGACGTCATCGACCCGCCGATCGAAGTCTCGCCTCGCGGCACGATTCAGGTCCCCACCTCGCCCGGACTCGGCTATCATGTTCGCCGCGACCTGATCGAACGCTGGACAACGGAAAAGGAAACCTGGCGTGCCAGGTGATCTGCGATTGCCATTGAGAAGAATTTCGTTTCCGGCTGGAGTAGTCCTTTTCCTTCTCGCATACACTGCGTTTGCTCAATCGCCTAACGCACTACTCCCTGGTCCGAAACCTCCGGACGTCCCCGAGCGTTGGAAACCTTGGATTGGTGATTACGGGACCGAGAAAGTGAATTTCACCGTCGGCGAGTTGGAAGGGCGTCTGTTAATAATCGACAATCACGGCAAGAGATGGGATCTGCCCTCGCCACCAATCGAAGAATCTGCGACAGCCGAATGGACTAGTACGTCCCGCGTCATAGTGCGTTTCTTGCGCGATCCCTCCGGTAGGCAGGAATTGCTTACCAATGATCTGGGCTGGTCGAAGAGAACGTACGGTGTGGACGATCAACACGTCGCGCGAATGAAACCTGTTCACCCCATCGATGGACTCCGCTTTGTTGCCCTCGCCGCCAAACCTCCGGAGGAATCTGGCTCGTTTCGAAAGCCGGAACTTGTCGAATTGGCGCTTCTCAATCCTTCAATTCACCTTGATATTCGCTACGCCACGTCTAACGACTTTCTCGGTACTCCCGTTTATTCGCAAGCGCGTGCCTTTCTTCAGCGGCCTGCCGCCGATACCCTCCTCCGAGTCCAGCAAAAACTCAAACCGCTGGGCTACGGCCTGCTGATCCATGACGCCTATCGCCCCTGGTACGTCACCAAAATCTTTTGGGACGCCACGCCTCCTGAAGGCAAGATCTTTGTCGCCGATCCCGCCCAGGGCTCCCGCCATAACCGTGGCTGCGCTGTCGATCTCACCCTGTACGATCTAATGAGTGGAAAACCCGTCGAAATGCCCGGCGCCTATGACGAAATGTCCCCGCGCTCCTTCCCGGATTATCCCGGCGGCACTTCGCTCCAGCGATGGCACCGCGATCTGCTTCGCCGCGCCATGGAATCGGAAGGCTTCACGGTTTACGAGTCCGAGTGGTGGCATTTCGACTACAAGGATTGGCCGGAATATCCGATCTTGAATGTGCCCTTCGAAAAGCTCGGCTCGGACCACGAGTCGTCAGTGGTCCATTGATCAAACAGTTGAACGAATTTTGGAGGATTCCGCTTTGAAAAATAGTTTGCGCGCCCTTCCTCTCTATTACGCACTGGTCTCCTCGCTGCTTTTCTGCCTCCAGGCCGCGCCGGCCCGTGCGCAGTCTGAATCCACTCTGGCTCAACGCATTCAGAAGATCATCAGTCGCCCCGAATTTGCCCACGCGAATTTTGGCATCGAGTTCTGCTCGCTCGACACCGGCAAAGTTCTCTATGCGCTCAATGCTGACAAATTGTTCGTGCCCGCTTCGACAACCAAAATCCTCACCGAAGGCGCGCTCCTCGCAAAGCTGGGCGCTGATTACCGCTTTCAGACTCGCGTCTACCGCACGGGCTCAATCGACAAGCACGGCACACTCAAGGGCCATCTCATCCTCGTCGCCAGCGGCGATCCCAATCTCTCCAATCGCATCCAGCCCGACGGCACCCTCGCCTTCGTCGATGAAGATCATTCCTACGAGGGCCCCGCTCTTCCCGGCGATCCTCTCTTGGTCATCAATCGACTCGCTAAAGATGTCGCAGCCAGCGGTATTCGCAAAATCGAAGGACAGGTGTTGATTGACACCTCTCTTTTCCCCGACGGCCCACGTGAAGGCGGCACAAACGTCGTGATGTCCTCCATAATGATCAATGACAATGTCATCGATCTCGTCGGCTCGCCGGGCGCGAAGCCTGGCGAGCCCGCCGCTTTCCAATCCTCGCCTAAGACTTCTTACATCAAAGTCGTGAATCGCCTGACCACCTCTCCCGCGGGGACCAAGCCGTCCTTCGATCCGCCAGATATCGCCACGAATCCGGATGGATCCGTCTTGGTCACCCTTTCTGGCAGCCTGCCTGTCGGCATCAATCCGCAACCCGCGGCGATTGCCGTCCCATCCCCGACAAAGTTTGCAGAAACCGTATTCCGCGAAGCACTGTCAGCTGCAGGTATTCAAGTCAAGAATCGCCCCGCGCCCGCCGTCACCGATTTTTCTGCCTATACGCGTTTCTATTCGGCGGAGAATCAGGTGACTGAGCACGTGTCTCCTCCACTCTCGGAAGAAATCAAAATCACGCTCAAGGTGAGCCAAAATCTGCACGCCGGCATGGGGCCATACCTCCTCGGCACTCTCGTTGAGAAAGATACAAAGCATCTTCTCGACGCTGGATTCAAAGTCGAACATGATTTTCTCCAATCAGCGAAGCTCGATTTGTCCGGCGCCGCTCAGGGCGACGGGGCCGGCGGCGATTGGGCAGATCTTTTCAGCGCCGACTTCATGGTCCACTACCTCACCTACTGGACCACTCGTCCTGACTATCAAGTTTTTTTCAATGCGCTCCCAATTCTCGGCAAAGACGGCACGCTTGCGAAAATTCAGACAAATTCCCCCGCCGCCGGCCATGTCTTCGCGAAAACCGGCACGTTCGGCTCCGAAGACAGGCTCAATGGCATGATGATGCTTAACGGCAAAGGCCTCGCCGGCTACGTCATCACCAAAGATGGAAGAAAACTCGCCTTCGCTGCCTACGTCAATCACGTCTCGCTCGCTCCTGATCCGGCGGCCGCGCAGCAGGTGGCCGGTCAGGCCCTCGGAGAAATTGCCGCAGCCGCCTACGACGCCAACCTGGATGTCGCGTCGCCTGCGGGCGACTACGATCTCATCATCCGCAATGGGCACATCATCGATGGCACCGGAAATCCCTGGTATGCGGCTGACGTCGCCGTCAGCGGCGATCGCCTCGCCGCAATCGGCGACTTGCGCGAAGCCCATGCCAAGCGCGAAATCGACGCCAAGGGCCGCATCGTGGCCCCCGGCTTCATTGACATGCTCGGCCAGTCCGAAGTCTCTCTCCTCCTCGACAATCGTTCGCTGAGCAAGCTCTCCCAGGGGATCACGACGGAAATCACCGGCGAGGGCGGTTCCATCGCCCCGCAAAATGAAAAAACCATCGCGCCTCAAAAACCGTTTCTCGACCGCCACAACCTCACGATCGATTGGACCACTCTCGATGGCTATTTCCGCCGCCTCGAAAAACAAGGCACACCGCTCAATATCGGCACCTATGTCGGCTCGGCGCAAGTTCGCGAAGCCGTCATTGGCGATGACGATCGCCCCCCGACACCCGCCGAGCTCGATCAGATGAAATCCCTCGTCGAGCAGGCCATGAAGGACGGCGCTCTCGGCCTCTCCAGCGCTCTCATCTATCCGCCGAACATCTACGCGAAGACCGACGAGCTCATCGCTCTCGCCCAAGTCGCCTCAAAATACGGCGGACTCTATGCCACTCACATGCGCAGCGAAGGAGCTTCGGAAATGCCTGCGCTCGCCGAAGCCATCCGCATCGGCCGGGAA
>Ga0137409_10004024_pt1 | contig 15545 bp, 15 predicted proteins | sample CZODoug1_16funga_FD_122059 | JGI IMG/M metagenome (GOLD analysis project Ga0137409, IMG submission 122059) | Vadose zone soil fungal communities from Angelo Coast Range Reserve, California, USA - CZODoug1_16fungal (Hybrid Assembly) | ecosystem: Environmental > Terrestrial > Soil > Vadose zone... | reverse complement strand
CACCAGCGGCCACCCGGCCGGCGACCAGCTCATCTGCCAGATCTCGGAGCTGATGGGTGGTGCATTGCGCCAGCGTGTCGCTGCCGCGCAATGCACCACCCATCAGCTCCGAGATCTGGCAGATGAGCTGGTCGCCGGCCGGGTGGCCGCTGGTGTCGTTGACCACCTTGAACTGGTCGAGGTCGACATAAAGCACCGAAAACTGGCGTTGCCTGGCCGCCACCTCGGCCAGCGCCGCGCGTACGCGAGTTTCGAATTCGCGCCGGTTGACGAGCCCGGTCAACGCGTCGTGTGTGGCCTGGTGCAGCAGGCGCAACGAGAGCTCGCGTTCCTGGCTGACGTCGCGGAATGCGGCGACCACGCCGGTCAACCTGCCTTCGCGGTCGCAGATCGGTGCCAGTGACGCGTCGATGGCGACGTGCGCTTCGTCCTTGTGTACCAGCGTCGCTTCGCGAATCGATTCGCGCGCGCCCGGATCGCTCAGCAGGCGCGCGACCATGCTGGCCACCGGTTCCGTATCGTTGCTGTCGATGATGTGAAACACTCGATGCAACGGCGCGCCCTGCGCGGCTTCCAGTGTCCAGCCGGTGATCTGTACTGCGGCCGGATTCAGGTACTGCACACAGCCGCGCGCATCAGTCGAAATCACCCCGTCATGGATCGAGCCGAGCGTTACATGGGCACGCTCCTGCTGGGCAACCATGCTCGCCTCGCTTGCGCGCAGTGCGCTCTCCGCGAGTTCGGTCCGGCGCAGCATGGAACGCGAGACCAGGGTCGCCGCAAAAAGCATGGCTGCGGCGAGCACCGAAAGAAGCACCAGCAGCACGCCCGTAACCTGGCGCGAGATGGCACCCAGGCGCGCCGAGAACTCATCCTCGAGCGGACGCAGTGCCTGGTTGAGGCGTTCGACGTCGTCGAGCAAAGGCAGCAGCGACGCCGGCGCGGCGCCCAAGCGGATGCGTGTGTCGATCCGGCGGCCCACCTCGGCGAGCTGCGCGATGCGTTCGTCGCCGGCGGTCCACGTCTCGATCGCTTTGCTCATCAATTCGAGGTGACCGAATGCGCGGAACAGCCAGATCATTCCGCCGATGTCGTCGGGATGGTTGCCGCCGCGAATGAAACCTTCCACCGCAGTGCGACGATCGAACGGTTCGGTCTGCATCGCCACGCGCGCAACCCGATCGCCGAGAGGAATGGCGAGCGCATCGCGAAAACGCCGGTACTCCTCGGCATCGCGCGTACGCACGTAGCGGGTGAGGTGCGTGACGGCGTCCTTTTGTCCCTTGGACCAGAGACCCTCGCCGCCGACGTAGGCGCGTGCCGCCGACAGGATCTCCATGCAGACGATCGAAAGCACCAGCATCACGAGCAAAATCACCGTGAATGGCAGGCTGACGCGAACGAATTTTGTGGAGAGAAAGGGCGGTTTCACCCGAGAACCACCGCGCAGGAACCCCGTTGAACAATTATCGGTGGTTGCGTGTCTCGATGAAGCGGTTCAACACTGATGCGCATCATTTGCGCAGCTGATGATCCGGTCGATCACAGCACTCGCGGCCCGCTGCGGCGCTCTTGTGGCCCGTGTTTTGGCACCCGAGGCGGATAGTCCATAATCCGCCGCCCAAGCCGGGATGGCGGAACTGGTAGACGCACGGGACTCAAAATCCCGCGGTAGCAATACCGTGAGAGTTCGATTCTCTCTCCCGGCACCACGACCCTCGGTAAAGTTTCGTTCACGTGCTGCGGCGAGCGCATCGTTCGACGCTTGCGCGCCGTGACAAGCCGTTATAGTCACCGCTCGCTGAGCATCCAGGAAGGTTCATTGGGAAGACCTTCCGATCGCCCGGCGCTTGACGATGTGCGAGGGGGAGCAGGTGCAGGACCATGTTGGCGAGCAGGCCGTAAGGGCCTGGCTCATTATTGCCGCGGTGTTCGTGGGGACCGCGGTTGTCGGGCTGCTCGGCGACTGGGAGGGCATCACGCGAAGCGCCATCATTGCGGGCTCGATCGCCTTGTTCGCCGGTGCTACGGAGATCGCGTTTGGCATCGTGCGGGTGGTCGCCAAAAAATGAGGCGCGTCGACCGGAGAATTGCCGAACATCCTGTTTGAAGCGGCCGTATTTTTCGCGCCGCTCCCAACGTTGGCCGGTAAAGCCAATGCATGAAAAAGACCCGACCCTCGCGGATTTCGATTTCGCGCTGCCGTCGGAGTTGATTGCCCAGCATCCGCTGGCAGACCGCGCGGCGAGCCGGCTCTTGCACGTGCGGCCCGACACGCTGGTCGACTTGCAATTCCGCGCCCTGCCCGATCGCATCGAGCGCGGTGACGTGCTGGTGTTCAACGACACCAAGGTGATCAAGGCGCGCCTGCTCGGCCGCAAGCCGAGCGGCGGCAAGGTCGAGGTATTGATCGAGCGGGTGCTTGGCTTGCACGAGGCGGTCGCGCTGGTGCGCACCAGCCACGCGCCGCGCGTGGGTACCACGTTCGAGTTCGGCGACGCTGGCGCGCTGCGTCGTGCGATCGTGCGCGACCGGCAAGCGGACCTGTTCCGGCTCGAGTTCGACGACGACGTGCTGGTTACGCTTGAAGCGCTGGGCGAGGTGCCGCTGCCACCCTACATCCGTCATCACGCGTCGCGCGAAGACGAAGACCGTTACCAGACGATCTATGCGTGCGCGCCCGGAGCGGTGGCGGCACCGACCGCAGGCCTGCACTTCACCGAGGCGCTGCGCACGCTGCTGGCCGATCGCGGAGCGCACCTCGTACACCTCACGCTGCATGTCGGCGCAGGCACGTTCCAACCGGTGCGCGCCGAGAACATTCGCGACCACGTCATGCACGCCGAGCGCTTCGCGATCGGCGCGGAGGCGGCGCACACGATCAATGCCGCGCTGGCTGAAAAGCGCAACGTGACCGCGGTGGGCACCACCACGTTGCGCGCACTCGAGTCGGCGGCGCGCGATGGACGCGTGCGCGACGGCAGCGGCGAAACGCACCTGTTCATCACGCCGGGATTCCGTTTCCAGGTGGTGCAGCGCCTGCTGACGAACTTCCACTTGCCACGCTCGACGCTGTTCATGCTGGTCGCCGCGTTTGCCGGGCTGCCTCGCGTCCGTGCCGCTTATGCGCACGCGGTCGAACAGCGCTATCGCTTCTTCAGCTACGGCGACGCAATGTTGCTGGAGCGCGCAGCATGAGCGCTGCCTTCGAGGTGCGCGCCACCGACGGCGCCGCGCGCCGCGGGTTATTGCGCCTGAATCACGGCGTCGTCGAAACCCCGGTCTTCATGCCAGTTGGCACGTACGGCTCGGTAAAAGCGATGGCGCCCGGGGAACTCGAGCAACTCGGCAGCCAGATCGTGCTCGGCAATACCTTTCATCTCTGGCTGCGGCCGGGCAACGCGGTGATCGCAGCACACGACGGGTTGCACCGCTTCATGAACTGGCAACGGCCGATCCTCACCGACTCGGGCGGTTTCCAGGTGTTTTCCCTTGGCGCCTTGCGCAAGATCGGTGAAGACGGGGTTCGCTTTGCTTCGCCGATCAACGGCGATCGCCTGCTGCTTACGCCCGAAGATTCGATGCGCATCCAGCAGGTGCTCAATTCGGACGTGACGATGGTGCTCGACGAATGCACCCCGTACCGTATCGGCGAGCGCCCGGCCACCGAACCGGAGGCGGCCGATTCGATGCGCCTGTCGCTGCGCTGGGCACGCCGTTCACGCGACGAGTTCGACCGACTGGGCAATCGCAACACCCTGTTCGGCATCGTCCAGGGCGGCATGTTCACCCGCCTGCGCGACGAATCGCTCGCCGGGCTGACCGACATCGGCTTTCACGGATACGCGATTGGCGGACTGTCGGTCGGCGAACCGAAGCAGGAGATGTTGCGGGTGCTGAACCACGTCGCGCCACGGCTGCCCGCCAACGCGCCGCGTTACCTGATGGGGGTTGGCACGCCCGAAGACCTGCTCGACGGCATGGCAGCCGGTATCGACATGTTCGATTGCGTACTACCGACGCGCAACGCGCGCAATGGCTGGCTCTTCACGAGCGTCGGCGACGTGAAGATCCGCAACGCGCGCTACCGCAGCGACACGGCGCCGCTCGATCCAGCATGCGCATGCCCGACCTGTCGCGGTTACACACGCTCGTACCTGCACCACCTGCAGCGGGTCAACGAGATCCTCGGCGCACGGTTGAACACCATCCACAACCTGCACTTCTACCTCGATCTGATGCGGCGGGCGCGGGCGGCCATCGAAACCGGAGATTTCTCCATGTTTGCCGTTGAAACCCGGGCCCGCCGGCGCGGTCTATCGACCGAACAGAGCGGGTAACCGAGCGAGCGAAAGATGGCTGTCGTTGCCTCTCTATAATCCGCCGCTCGACGCACCCGGGAGTCTCCCCATGTTCTTCATTTCCGACGCACTCGCCCAGACCGCGCCGGCCGCCGCTTCTGGCGGAGCCGAGTCGTTCCTGCCATCGGCCGGCTTCATGGTGCTGATCTTCGTGGTGTTCTATTTCCTGCTCATCCGCCCGCAGAGCAAGCGGCAGAAGGAGCACAAATCGATGGTCGAGGCGCTGGGCAAGGGTGACGAGGTGCTGACCTCGGGCGGCATCATCGGCAAGGTCACCGAACTCACCGACCAGTACATGACGCTGCAGGTCGCCTCGGTCGACGGCAAGCCGGTGGAGATCGCGATGCAGCGTGGTGCGGTGCAGACGCTGCTGCCCAAGGGAACGATGAAGTCGCTGTAGTCGCAGGCGCCGTAACTGCCGGCCGGTTCGCCCGCGTCCGGCTCTCACTGATCAGGCCATGAATCGCTACGCTCTTTGGAAGTACATCGTCATCGCCATCGCGCTTGTGTTCGGCGTGATGTACACGGTGCCGAATTTTTTCGGCGAAGCACCCGCTGTCCAGGTGTCCTCGCAAAAGGCCACCGTCAAGGTAGATCCGGCGATGCGCGACCGGGTCGAGGGGGCGCTGCGCACCGCAAACATCACGTTCGAGCGCGCGACGCTGGAAACCTACGGGCTCAACCAGAGCGTGCGGGTACGCCTGGCGGACACCGATACCCAGTTGAAGGCCAAGGACACGCTCGAGCACGCGCTGAATCCCGACCCGGCCGATCCGACCTACGTGGTTGCGCTGAACCTGGTCTCGCGCACGCCGGCCTGGATGGCGCAGTTGCGTGCGCTGCCGATGTATCTCGGGCTCGATCTGCGCGGCGGCGTGCACTTCCTGATGCAGGTCGACATGAAGGAGGCGGTGGAAAAACGCGCCGAGTCGATCGCCGGCGACCTGCGCACGCTGCTGCGGGACAAGTCGATCCGCCACGGCGGCATCAACCGTTCCGGCAGCACGCTGGAGATCCGCTTCCGCGACGACGAGACGCGCAAGAAAGCCGAAGACATCATCCGCGACGCCAATCGCGACCTGGCCCTGCGCGAAGACGGCGAAGGCACCGACCTGCGCCTGGTCGCGACGCTTTCGCCGGTGGCGATGAAGAATGTCCAGGACTACGCGCTCAAGCAGAACATCACCACGCTGCACAATCGCATCAACGAACTCGGCGTGACCGAGCCGGTGATCCAGCAACAGGGCTCGGACCGGGTGGTGGTGCAGCTGCCGGGCGTGCAGGACACGGCGCAGGCCAAGAAAATCATCGGGCGCACGGCGACGCTCGAGGTGCGCCTGCTGTGCGAATCGCCGGACGAGTTGTCGGCGATGGCAGCCGGCACCGTGCCGTTCGGTTGTGAGCGCTACACCGAACGCAGCGGCCAGGCGCTGCTCACCAAGCGGCAGGTGATACTGACCGGCGAGAATCTCAACGACGCGCAAGCTGGCTTCGACAACCAGACGCAGGAACCGGCCGTCCACCTCACCCTCGACGCCAAGGGCGCACGCATCTTCCGCGACGTCACGCGCGAGAACGTCGGCAAGCGGATGGCGATCCTGCTGTTTGAAAAAGGCAAGGGCGAGGTGGTCACGGCGCCGGTAATCCGCAGCGAAATCGGCGGTGGACGGGTGCAGATCTCGGGCCGCATGACCACGCAGGAAGCCAATGACGTGGCGCTGCTGCTGCGTGCCGGTTCGCTTGCCGCGCCGATGGAAATCATCGAGGAGCGCACCATCGGACCGAGCCTTGGCGCGGACAACATCGCGCGCGGGTTCAAGTCGACCTGGGTCGGATTTTCGGTGATCGCGCTTTTCATGATGCTGTACTACGGGTTGTTCGGCGTCGTGTCGGTGATCGCACTTTCGGTCAACGTGATGTTGCTGATCGCCCTGCTGTCGGTACTGCAGGCCACGTTGACCCTGCCGGGCATCGCGGCCATCGCGCTCACGCTTGGCATGGCAATCGACGCCAATGTGCTGATCAACGAACGCGTGCGCGAGGAACTGCGCAACGGCCGGCCGCCGCAGCAGGCGATCTACGAGGGCTACGAAAAAGCCTTCAACACCATTCTCGATTCCAACATCACCACGCTGATCGCCGGCATTGCGCTGTTGTTGTTCGGCTCGGGACCGGTGCGCGGATTCGCGGTCGTGCACTGCCTCGGCATCCTTACCTCGATCTTCACCGCAGTGTTCGTCTCGCGTGCCATCGTCAACCTGATCTACGGCACGCGCAAGAAACTGGCGAGCGTGAGCATCGGACAGGTGTGGCGACCGGACGCGGGCGGCGACAAGATCGCGGCGGGGGCGAAGTGAAAGAAGCTGTGCCGCACCCGACAACAGTGCCCCCAGCCCTGCCCTCCCCCGCTGGAGCGGGGGAGGGTGAGTTCGAGCAGTAAGGAGCGTTATGGAGTTTTTCCGCATCCGCCGCACGATTCCTTTCATGCGGTATTCGCTGATCCTGAATGCGATCTCGCTGATCTCGTTCCTGGTCGCGGTCGGTTTTCTGGTGTTCCGCGGCCTGAATCTGTCGATCGAATTCACCGGCGGGGCGGTGCTCGAAGTCAACTATCCGCAGGCCGCCGATCTCGAGAAGATCCGCGGCACGATCGAGGCCAGGGGATGGGGCGAATCGCAGGTGCAGAACTTCGGCACGTCGCGCGACGTGTTGATCCGACTGCCGGTCAAGCCGGGCGCCAATGCAAACCAGCAGTCCGATCAGGTGATGGAGGCGCTCAAAGCCGCCGATGCCGGCGCCGAACGGCGCCGCGTGGAGTTCGTCGGGCCACAGGTCGGAAGTGAACTGGCGCAGGACGGCGCGGTGGCGCTGCTGATCGTGGTGATCGGCATCATGATTTACCTGGCGTTCCGCTTCGAGTGGAAGTTCTCGGTCGCGGCCATCATCGCCAACCTGCACGACGTGGTGCTGGTGGTGGGCGTGTTCTCGCTCTTCGGCTGGGAGTTTTCGTTGCCGGTGCTAGCCGCGGTGCTCGCCGTGCTGGGTTATTCGGTCAACGAGTCGGTGATCATCTTCGACCGGGTGCGCGAGCACTTCAAGAAGATGCGCAAAGCGAGCGTCACCGAGGTCATCGACTCCGCGATCACCGCCACCATTTCGCGCACCATCATCACTCACGGTTGCACGCTCAGCATGACGCTGTCGATGCTGTTCCTGGGCGGCCCGGCGCTGCACCACTTCGCGCTGGCACTCACGATCGGCATCATGTTCGGCGTGTATTCATCGGTGTTCGTCGCTGCCGCCATCGCGATGTACCTGGGCGTCAAGCGCGAAGACCTGGTCAAACCACAGAAGAAGGAAGAGCAGCAACAGGTGGTTCCGTGATCCGCATCTGGGACCTGCCGACGCGGCTGTTCCACTGGGTGCTGGTCCTGTTGATCAGCTTTTCGATCGTCACAGCCAAAGTCGGTGGCAACTGGATCGACTGGCACATGCGCAGCGGGTATTGCATCCTGACGCTGGTGTTGTTTCGGATCATGTGGGGATTTGCGGGTTCGCATCACGCGCGGTTCACGAACTTCGTGCATCCCCCGGCGGCGGTGTTTTCCTACCTGCGCGAGATGCGCAACGGCAGCGCCGCGACGCAAGCCGGGCACAATCCGCTCGGCGCGCTCTCGGTGGTGGTAATGCTGCTGGTACTGCTGCTGCAGGCGTCGACCGGCTTGTTTGCCAACGACTCGATCGCGAGCGAAGGACCGCTGGCAAGGCTGGTCTCCAATGCGACGAGCGACATGCTGACGCGCGTACACAAGATCGATCAGTACGTCATCTACACGTTGATCGTGCTGCACCTCGGCGCTATCGGTTATTACTACTTCGCAAAGCGCGAGAACCTGATCGTGCCGATGTTCACCGGCGACAAGACGGGCGGCGCAGCTGTTGTGCCGTCGATCGACAACGCCCGGTTAAGGGTGCGCGCCGCAGTCCTGCTGGTGATTGCCGCCGCGCTTGCCGCCTTTGTCGTCACGCGCTAGAAAACAGAACGCCGCCCACAGGCGGCGTTTGTGTTGACGCGCGCTGCGTCTTAGCCTACTTCAACTCCTGGCGGTAGTCGTCGTGGCAGGCTTTGCATGCCTTGCCGACCTCGCCGAACTGGGCGCGGATCGCGTTGATATCGCCGGACTTCGCCGCGACGTTCAGTTTCGCCATCTCGCCTTGCATCTTTTCCGCCAGGGACTTGATCTTGTCCGTGTCCTTGAAGACCTCGGGTTTGGCGCGCGTAGGTGGATTGCCGCCGGTCTCCGAGCCCGGAATGAAAGCCTCGTACGGCAGCTTGGACATCACTTCGGCGATTGCAGCGCTTTTCTGGATCACCTCGATATTCGGCGAGCCGGACTTCAGCTGGGCGTTGATCCGCCCCATGTTGTTGCCCATCAGGACGAATGCCGACTGCCGGTAGCGGATGGCATCTTCGGGCTTGTTGAATTGGGCATACGCGGGTGCACCCAGCGTAACGAGACCTGCTGCCACGGCGAGCAAGCAAAGCGCTTTCTTCATGTATCCCCCTTCGGGTTTGTCGATTGCCGGGTCTTTTGCCCCGGTTGGCTGAGTAAAACAAGAAGCCGGCGCGCATTATTCCGGTAAGCCGTTGCGCGCCGATCCCGCTGATCCGTCAGCAGCGCCGCGCCAGCTCGGCAGCCTTGCCGACGTATGTGGAGGGAGTCAGGACCAGCAACGCCTTGCGTTCGGCATCCGGGATCGGCAACGCCGCAATGAATGCGTGCAGCGTTTCGCGCGTGATGGCCTTGCCGCGCGTCAGTTCCTTCAACCGCTCGTAGGGCTCCGGCACGCCAAAGCGGCGCATGACGGTCTGCACCGCCTCGGCAAGCACTTCCCAGGCGTCTTCGAGATCCGCCGCCAGCGCGGCCTGGTTGACTTCGAGTTTGTCGAGGCCACGCTGGCAGGACTGGTACGCCATCAGGCAGTGGCCGAACGCGACGCCGAGATTGCGCAACACGGTTGAATCGGAGAGGTCGCGTTGCCAGCGCGACACCGGCAGTTTCTCGGCAAAGTGGCGCAGCAGCGCGTTGGCCACGCCGAGGTTTCCCTCCGAGTTTTCGAAGTCGATCGGATTGACCTTGTGCGGCATGGTCGACGATCCGACTTCGCCCTCCTTGAGCCGCTGCTTGAAATAACCCAGCGCGATGTAGCCCCATGCATCACGATCGAGGTCCAGCAGGATGACGTTGGCGCGCGCCGTTGCGTCGAACAGTTCGGCCATGTAGTCGTGCGGCTCGATCTGGATTGTGTGCGGGTTGAAAACCAGGCCGAGATTCTCGATGACCGCGCGCGAAACCGCCTCCCAGTCGATCGCCGGCGCGGCGACGATATGCGCATTGAAGTTGCCCACCGCGCCGTTCATCTTTGCGCGCAGCGGCACGCGCGCGATCGACTCGATCGCGGCTGCGAGCCGCACGGCGAAGTTGGCGAATTCCTTGCCGACCGTGGTCGGCGTGGCGGCCTGGCCGTGGGTGCGCGACAGCATCGGCGTAGCGGCGTGCTGGTGCGCAAGCGCGCGCAACCGCTGGTGCAGTCCGCGCAACGCCTCGAGCAGCAACGCGCGACCGCGCGCGAGCATCAGCGCGTGCGCGGTGTTGTTGATGTCCTCCGACGTACAGGCGAAATGCACGAACTCAGCGGCCGCCTGCAATTCCGCCGCGCCCCCGGTCGCGTCCTTGATCCAGTATTCGACCGCCTTGACGTCGTGATTGGTGCGCGCCTCGATCGCCTTGATCTTGTCGAAGTCGACCAGCGAAAAATCGCTCACCAGCTTGCGCAGCCGCTCGAGCGCGGCCGGCGGCATGGGCGGCATTTCCGGCAGACCAAGCGTCGACAGGCGCATCAGCCACTCGACCTCGACACGCAGGCGCGCGCGCATGAACGCGAATTCGGAGAACACATCGCGCAACGCCGCGGTTTGCCGGCCATAACGGCCGTCGAGCGGGGAGATCGCGGTGGATTCCGAAAGCGGAAGCGTTGGCACGCGGGAATGCCTGGACATGAGGACCGGCGAGGCGCGCGCAGTCTAGCACCGGGTTCGTCGTGAACGCGCCACGTCCGTCGAGTTCGAAGCAGAGGACGGGGACCCTTGGATATACTGGCCCGCAGAGCAAGAACAGCCGCGCCTTGGATACGCCTTGGCCCGCACATCGTGTCGAAAAACCTGCGCCTGATTGCCTCTCTGACCAGCCCGTACGTGCGCAAGGTGCGCATCGTGATGGCGGAAAAGCACATCGAATGCCAGCTCGAGCTCGAAGACGTGTGGTCGCCGACCACCACCATCGCCAACTTCAACCCGCTCGGCAAGGTGCCGTGTCTGATCATGGAAGATGGCGGCGCAGTGTTCGACTCACGCGTCATCGTCGAATATCTCGACACCGTTTCCCCGGTTGCCCGGCTGATTCCCGCCGAAGGGCGGCAACGCGTCGAAGTGCGCACCTGGGAATCGCTGGCTGACGGCGTGCTGGACGCTTCGGTGGGTGTGCGCCTGGAGCAGACGCAACGCGATCCGGCGCACCAGTCGCAGAAGTGGATGGACCGTCAGATGGCCAAGGTGCACGCGGGAGTTGCCGCGATGAGCAGCGGCCTGGGCGACAAGCACTGGTGCAACGGTCACACGTATTCGCTCGCGGACATCGCGGTGGGTTGCGCGCTGGGTTATCTCGACTTCCGGTTTTCGCAGATCGACTGGCGCGGGCCTTATCCGCTGCTCGCCAGGCACTTCGAGAAACTGTCGGCGCGCCAGAGTTTCATCGACACGGTGCCGCGCGCCGGCTGAACGCCGCGCAAACCTGCATGCATCGGCGCGTGCTGATCGTCGGCGGTGGCGTCATCGGCAGCGCGGCCGCATATTTCCTCGCGCACGAGTTCGGGCTGCAACCCCTGGTGGTCGAGAAGGATCCGGCTTACCGCATGGCGTCGAGCGCCTTGTCGGCCAGTTCGATCCGGCAACAGTTCTCCACTGAAATCAATATCTGCCTCTCACAGCACAGTCTCGCCTTCCTGCGGCGCGTCGGCGTTGAACTGGCAGTCGACCGCGACACGCCGCAGATTGGCCTGACCGAACGCGGTTACCTGTATCTCGCCACGCCAACCGGGCTCACCGCGCTACGTGCCAACAACGAGGTGCAGGTGCGCTGTGGGGCCGACGTCGCGCTGCTCGACAGGACCGACCTGAGAACGCGTTTTCCGTGGCTCGAAGTCGATGACCTGGGTGGCGCCAGTCTCGGGCTCAGCGGCGAAGGCTGGTTCGATGGGTATGGCGTATTGCAGGCGTTCCGGCGCAAGGCGATCACACTCGGTGCGCGGTTCGTGACCAACGAGGTGCGCGAAATCACAAGTAACGGACCAACGGTGCGCGCCGTGCTTCAGGACGGCGACCGCGTCGAGGCCGATTCCCTGTTGCTCGCTGCCGGCGCGTGGAGCGCACCGCTCGCCGCCCAGCTCGGTTTCGACTTGCCCGTTTCGCCGCGCAAGCGCGACGTGTTCGTGTTCGAATCACCGGCAACCCTGCCCGGCTGTCCACTGGTGATCGATCCACGCGGATTCTGGTTTCGCCCTGAAGGCCGCGGTTACATCGGCGGCGCACCACCGCGTGGCGAAGATGTCGATGGTGCGCCGCTCGACCAGATCGATCACGGGCTGTTCGACGAGGTCATCTGGCCCGCACTTGCGGCACGTATTCCGCAGTTCGAGGCGCTGCGCGTCACGGGCGCTTGGGCCGGCTACTACGAGTACAACCGTTTCGACCAGAACGGCCTGGTCGGTCGAGTGCCCGGCCACGAGCACGCGTTCATCGCCTGCGGTTTCTCCGGTCACGGCATGCAGCAGGCACCGGCGGTCGGCCGCGCCATCGCCGAACTGATCGCGACCGATGAATACCGTACCCTGGACCTTGCGCCGCTGTCCCTGGCGCGGATTGCGGCCAACGCGCCGCTGGTCGAACGCAACGTGATCTGACGCCGCGCCCGCTTGTTGGCGCGAGCCGGGCGCAGACGTCAGCCTGCGGGCGGCGCGACCCAGTCGCCGCTCTTGCCGCCGTGTTTCTCCAGCAGCCGCACGCCCTCGATCACCATGCCGCGGTCGACCGCCTTGCACATGTCGTAAATGGTAAGAAGGCCTACCTGTACCGCGGTGAGCGCCTCCATTTCGACACCGGTCTGGCCGCGGGTCTCGGCGCGTGCGGTGCAAGTCACCGCGGATGCATCCTGATCGAGTTCGAAGTCGATCGCGACCTTCGTCAGCGCGATCGGATGGCAAAGTGGGATCAGTTCAGAGGTCTTTTTCGCACCCTGGATGGCGGCGATGCGCGCGACACCAAGGACGTCGCCCTTTTTTGAATTGCCGTCACGCACCAACGCCAGCGTTGCCGGCAGCATCCGGATGCGACCGGTTGCCACCGCGACGCGCTCGGTGACCGCTTTGGCGCCAACGTCGACCATGTGGGCCTCGCCGCGGGCGTTGAAGTGGCTTAGTTTGGTCATCTGGTCGCTTGGTCGCTTGGTCACTTGCCGTTGGCTGACAGACGGTTGATGTCACCGCCGGTTACCGTCCGGGCGGGTTCCCTCACCCGCGTGAATGGGAACGAATCAGCGTTGTGTCTATCATACAAATGCGCCTCTGACTTGCCGCGCTTCCCCCAGCCTCGCCACCGCCGTACCTGTGAACCAACCCCTGTTTCGCGCCATCGCGCTCGTGGTGGCCACAACGCTTACAACACCGCCGATCATGGTGGCACCGGCGGTTGCGCAGGCGAACGAACTGCCTACCCTCGGCGAGGCCGGCGCGGACGATCTTTCGCCGGCCAACGAACGCAAGCTCGGCGAATCGATCATGCGCGAGGTGGTGGCCGATCCCGCCTACCTGCCGGACCCGGACACGGTCGAGTATCTGAACAAGCTCGGCTACCAGCTGGTTTCCGCCAGCAACGCGCGGGCGATGGACTTCACCTTCTTCTGCATCAAGGACCCGATGATCAACGCGTTTGCGTTGCCCGGCGGGTTCATCGGCGTGCACAGCGGGCTCATCCTGATCTCGCAGACCGAATCGGAACTGGCGGCGGTGATCGGACACGAAATCGGCCACGTCGAACAGCGCCACATTGCGCGCATGCTCGCCAAGCAGCGCGAATCGACCGCGCTGGCGATCGGCGCGTTGCTGCTGGCGCTGCTCGCGGCGCGCAGCAACTCGTCGTCATCGGGCGACCTCACGCAGGCGGCAATCCTGGGCGGCCAGGCTGCGGCGATCCAGCAGCAGCTGAACTTCTCGCGCGACGCCGAACGTGAAGCCGACCGGGTTGGATTCCAGACCCTGCAAGGCGCCGGATTCGACGTCACCGCGATGGCGACGTTCTTCGGCCGCATGCAGCAGAGCACGCGCATCTACGAATCGGCGGCGCCCGCCTACTTGCGTACCCACCCGCTGACCACCGAACGGATGGCCGACATCCAGGCGCGCGTGCGCGAAGTGCGTGTCAAGCAGCGGCCGGACAGCCTCGACTTCCAGCTGGTGCGCGCGCGCCTGCGTGTGCTGCAGGACGATTCGATACAGGGGCTGCGCGATGCGCGCACGCTTTTCTCCGGGATGCTTGTGAACAAGGCGACACCCTCGGACGCGGCGACCTATTACGGCCTGGCGCTCGCCAACCTCAAGCTCGGCGACAACGCGCTGGCGCTCGAGAACATTCTCGCTGCGCGCAAGAAAACCGGCACCGGCACGGCAATGATCGAAAAGCTGTACGCACAGGCACGCTTCGCGTCGGCAAAGTCTCCGCAGGAGCGCGACGACGCGGTGCAGTTCGCGCGCGACACCACGGCGCGTTTTCCGATCTCCCGCCTGATCGCGCTCAACTACGTCGAGATGCTGCAGTTCTCAAGCCGCCACGATGAGGCAGTGGCCTTCCTGCGCGACCAGTTGGCCATATCGCGCTCGGAACCGAAGTACTACGAACTGCTCGCGCGCAGTTACAGCCAGCTCAACAAGCGCACGTTGCAGCACCAGGCCACCGGTGAACTGTATGCACTGCTCGGTGCAACGCCGGCGGCAATCGAGCAATTCCAGATGGCGCGCAGGGTGGCGGACGCGGACTTCTACATCCTGTCCGAGGTCGACGCGCGGCTGCGCCAATTGACCCAGCAACTCAAGGAACAGCGCGCCGACCTCTTGCGCAGCGGCAGGCGCCTGCCACCGCCGGACGACGACAAGTAGCAACCCTGATTCGGGTCGCCGAGCTCAGGCAGCGGCGCGCACGAAACGCTGGATCATCTCCGCGCTCGCGCGCCAGTGTTCGTCGAGCCTGGTCGGCGCGCGCAGCTCGCGCCCCAGGACCGCCGACAGGGTCGCGCTATTCGACAGGTAGAAGTATCCCAGCGCAGCGATTGCGATGTAGAGCTCGTTCGGATCGATGCCGCGCCTGAACACTCCCCTTTTTTCTCCACGCTCCAGCAACCCGCCTAGCAGGCCGACAATCGGCGCCACCAGCTGCGTGAGCTGCGGCGATTGCTTGAGGTGGATTGCGCGGTGCAGGTTCTCGGTGTTGACGGGGCCGATGAACTACGGGTGTTCGAGGTAATAACGCCAGACGAAGCGGCAGAACTCGTCGAGCGCCTGCGCGGGCGCCAGATCGTCCAGGTGTACCGATCGTTCCGCCTCCTGCAGCGAGAGGTAGGAGGCTTCGAGCACCGCACGAAACAACTTCTCCTTGCTGCCGAAGTAGTAATACACCATGCGTTCGCTCGAGCGCGCCGCGCGTGCGATGCGGTCGCCGCGTGCGCCAGCCAGCCCGTGGCGGGAGAACTCCTGCGTCGCCGCGGCAAGGATGCGGCTGCGCGTCGCTTCGGCATCGCGCCGGCGCGGCACGCGCGTTCGAACGCGCGCGGCCGCGCCGGACCCGTTAGTCCGCCTCGCGGTCACGCCGTGCCGTCACGCGAATTCGGTCGACTGGACCCGCTTGACGCCTTTCGCGCGCATCGACTTCCACGCTGCCGCGACTGACCCGTTGAGATCGATGCCACGGCAGGCGTCCTCGATCACGAACGCGTTGAAACCCGCGGCGCGCGCATCGAGTGCGGTCCACGCGACACAGAAGTCGGTGGCAAGGCCCGCGACATAGACGGTCTTGATGCG
>Ga0137409_10004023_pt1 | contig 15546 bp, 16 predicted proteins | sample CZODoug1_16funga_FD_122059 | JGI IMG/M metagenome (GOLD analysis project Ga0137409, IMG submission 122059) | Vadose zone soil fungal communities from Angelo Coast Range Reserve, California, USA - CZODoug1_16fungal (Hybrid Assembly) | ecosystem: Environmental > Terrestrial > Soil > Vadose zone... | reverse complement strand
CACTCACGAAATTGCCCATCTATAAGTCCTTTCGTTTGATATTCTTTCAAAAGTCTATCAAAACAAAGGACTTTAACTCATTTTAGAATGATAGACTTACAAAAACATAGGGGGAGGGGTGTTAACATGTCAATCCTTCCGCCCCCACAAGGCCACAGCTGCAGTCCCTCTTCCCCGACTCGCGTTCATCCAACCAATCAGTCCGCAAACGCCAAATCCAACTGCATTCAGCGCGCCGTGAAACCGCTCCATGCGCCCAAGATCCACAAACGGTTGCAGCGGATATTCACCGAGCGCCCAACTTGCGGCCAGCGCCATGCCCGCAACCACACATCCGCTCGAGAGGATCAGCATGGCTCGCCCAACCGGATTCGCGATGCCCAGCGCAACGCGAACCATCCCCGTCGCCAGTCCAAACTGCCCAATAACAATCAGCATCACTGCTGCCAGCTTCACTTTGGGTCCAACCAGGAACGCCAAGCCAAGCAGCCCCGGTCCCACCACCACCGCCATCAGCGCCACGCCGAGCGGCTTGCTCCATCGCGTTTCCCGGAGCCGCTCGTAGCTCAGCCCGGCAAGCACTGCGGACAAGAATCCCGCGAAGTGAAAATGAACAGCGGTGAGCAATACGATGGGCTCTTGGAATCCCACCGGTTGCAAACCCATCCGTGAAGCCACGAGCCATGTTCCGCCGACAATCAAATAGGCCTCGCCGATCGCAAAACAGAATTGCGAGAACGAATGCACGCGATATCGCCAGAGTCTGCGCAAACCTCGCAGCGCGAACACCGCGCAGACAAGCAACCATGCGCCTGCGAAGGACGCCGCCCCCATTCCGGCAGGCAGAAAGAAGGAGAATGTCGCCAGCCCCGCCGCAGCGAAAATGACCCATTTCGACGCGCGTTGCCGGCCAGTCAGCGGCTGGGAGTCATCTAGGGACGGAATCAGTGAGGTCGCGAGGGGAACCACAATCCAGGGTGCCAGCAGAAACAAGACTTCGATGACTCCCAGTTGCGGCCATCCGCTCCAGGATCCCGCAGCCATCCCGAGCCATACCGCGGCGCCGAGCAGGACCACCAGGCCAAACGAACCTCCCGCCTCGGGGACGTCACGCATCTCCAGACCCTTCATGAGGCGTGGGCCAGCGCTGCCGCTCCGTATGTGGCCGTGAGGAATACAGCCGCCACGGTAAACGCTACGTCCCCTGCGCGGTTCGTCCGCCGCACCGATGCGTCGTAATACAAAAGCTGCACCGGCGCGCGAAACAGCCAGAAAAGCGCCATCGCCGCCGCAAGAAATCGCCCGAGCCCCCGCCCGCTCGCGAGTTCCGCGGCAAATCCAAGAGTCACCGCAGCAAACAGCAGGACCACGCCGACGATGTAAACGGAATGCACGACGAAAATCTGCCGGATGATCGGCGCAACCCGCGACAAGTTTTCTCGGTACTTCAGTTTCTTCGGGATGAAAAAATTTGAGGCTGCAATCGCAATCTGCACAACTCCCGCCAGCCAGAGGAACAGGAGAATCGCTCGCATGATGGCCTCCTTCCGCGCTCTACGCTCGCCGGGATATTTCATTCGCCGGGCAGCTCGCCGCGGCACACTTACGATTTTCGGCAACCCACCGATATCCTTTGCGCAAGATTTCCATCATTCCCGGAATCTTCGAAATCCATAACAGCGGCCGGCCCCACCAAATCTCCCGTGCCAGAGCCACCGCCGCATCCGCCCCTCCGTACTGGCTCCCGTCGCTCAGCAGAAATTTCATTTCAAACATCAATTCTTCCTGGGGCATCCCCAGCAGCGCTCCAACGCGCGGATCCTGCAACGGCGCCAGCGCCAGCCCCCGCCGCTCCAGAATCGGCGCCAGCCACCGCGCAATCCTGGTGCAGAACTTGCACTCCGCATCAAAAAACAACCACCCCCGCGCGTGCCGCCCCTTCCCGTCCGTGTACTCACTCACCAGCGAAATCATCTGGTTCTCCGAACAGCTGACCCGTTTTGATCATCCTTCTCTCGACTTAGAGCAAAAAAGCAGAACCAACTGTAAAAAACCGCATTGCCTGCGGTCAGTAACAGAAGTCCAATTGCATCTCGATGCAGCCAGTTCTCGCCACGCAAAACAATGATTGTCCCCCAAGCAAACAGCCAGCCGGGTAGCGTAATCCATATCAAGACGGCCATCATTTTGGAAGCCCACATGAACAGGGTAAGCCCGGTGGAAATTGTAGTCCCGAGGAGAACACACTTAGGTTTCAAATTCATTTCGCAACCTTACGCCGTGAGACCACATACTCGCCCTGCAAACCAGATGCCTTGCGTTGTTACCTTTTTCCCGAAACTTTCGACTTTCAACTTTGAACTTTCAACTGTTGACCGCCTTCTTCCCCAGCAACGTAATCACTTTCCCACGCAGTTTCACCACGCCCTTCAATGCGCCCGCCGGCATCCGGATAATCTCCTCGAACAATCCCGTCATCGCCGTCAAAAACTCCAGCATGCTCTCCATTCGTTCCCGCGTGTAAGCATCGCCCTTGGGATCGGCCTTCACTTCTTGCACGCACTCCGCCAGCACATGCAGCGTCGGATCAATCTCCCGCCGCTTCCGTTCCTCGGAGACGATCCGGAAAATCTCCCACACGTCCTTGATGGATTCAAAATGGTCACGCCGGTCGCCCAGCACATGCACCACCCGCACAATCCGCCAACCTTGCAGCTCCCGCAGACTGGTGCTCACATTCGACCGCGCCACCGCCAGCGTCGCAGAAATCTCGTCCGCCGGCACCGGCCGCGGCGACAGAAACAGCAGCGCGTGCACCTGCGCCACGGTGCGGTTGATCCCCCACCGGGTGCCCATCTCTCCCCAGTGCAAAATGAACTTCTGTGCCACCGGCGTTAAGGCGTTCTGTGTCATTTTTGTTTTGTCACTCATTTCTGTTAATACAGAATATACAGTAAGACCAGCCGCCTGTCAAGTCCTTTTTACGCTTTGAGTGATGTGCTGAAGGAAAGCGGCCGTTCCGCGGTCAGCGCGGGCCGCCACGGATTGCGCCGCACTCTGGTTGTCATCGAATTTGCGCTGGCGCTGACGCTCCTCGCAGGCGCCGGGCTTGTGATTCACAGCTTCTGGAAATTAAGCCGCGTCGATCTCGGATTTCGCCAGGATCACATCCTTACCTTTTTTCTGCCCGTAACCAATGAACGCTTTTCCACGCCTGAACAAATTAACGCGTTCTATCGCCTGCTCTTGGACAAAGTCGGCGCCCTTCCGGGAATCACCGCCGCTTCCGCTTCCACGGGCATGCCTATCATCGGCACGAACTTTGGCATGCCCTTCAACCTCGCCGGGCAGGCGGTCAGCGATCCGTCCTCGCGTCCCGGCGCAGGCTTCACTATGGTGACGCCGGAATTCTTCAAGACCTTTGGAATCCAAATCGAAAAAGGCCGCGCCATCACGGAACAGGATGTTGCCGGCGGCCTCCCAATCGCCGTCGTGAACGAGACTTTCGCCAAAAAATACTTGGCTAACGTGGACCCTCTCACGCAACGCATCGTCGTCGAACAGTTAATCCCCGGCGTCACCAAGCTCGGGCCGCCCATCGAATGGCAAATCGTTGGTGTCTATCACAACGTCCACAACGGCGGTGTTCGTGGCGACGGGTTCCCCGAAATCGTCGTTCCCTTTTGGCAGAGCCCCTGGCCACAGGCGGGCTTGGCAGTCCGCACCTTTGGCGATCCCGCCAGCATGACCAAGAGCATCACCGCCGTGGTCCGCTCCGTGGATCCCAACCTTCCCCTCGATCAGGTAAAGACCATGGATCAGCTCGTGGATGAGTCCTTGGCCGGGGACCGCTTCTCCACCGTTCTCTTCACGAGCTTTGCCGGGGTTGCCCTGCTGCTAGCCGGCATCGGTATCTATGGCGTGATGTCCTTCGCCGTGGCCCAGCGCACCCACGAAATCGGACTGCGCATGGCGCTCGGTGCTGGTCCCAATCAAGTGCTTCGTTTGGTGCTTAAGGAAGGCATGCTTCTCGCGCTCGCAGGCCTGCTCGTGGGCCTCGGTGGCACCTACTTCGTCGGCCGCGTTATGAAAACTCTTCTCTATCAGGTCAACGCCATGGACCCGGCCGCCATCAGCGCCGTCGCCAGCGTACTCCTACTATCGGCGCTGCTCGCGTGCTACATCCCCGCGCGCCGCGCCACCCAGGTCGACCCCATGGTCGCTCTCCGCGAGGAATAGGACTCCAATTTCGCGATCTGTTTCTAGTCTTCCCGGGCGACCGCTTCCAAAGGCTGCACGTCCCGCACGACCTGGGCGGCGATGGCGTCCTGAGCGACTTCCAGGTCGTAGCGCGTCTGGAGATTCATCCAGAACGCAGGTGCGTTATTGAAGTAACGCGCAAAGCGCAACGCTGTATCGGCCGTGATGCCCCGGCGCTCATTGACGATATCCGCGATCCGCGTCACGGGGACGCGCAAAGCCATCGCCATCTTGTTCATGCTCAGCCCAAGTGGTGCCATGAACTCCTCGCGAAGAATCTCTCCCGGATGCACGGGTTCCAGTTTCTTTGCCATTCGGTCCTCTTAGCGATAATCGACAATCTCGACTCCAATATCTATTTTCCAGTTTCTGGCATTCTCAACCCACGGTCTGCATGGCGGGCACCAGCGCCGGAACGTCGATCCGGATCACCGTGCCTTCTCCCGGCCGGCTTTGGATGTCCAAATTGAAATCCGCTCCGTACAACACATGCAGCCGCTCGCGCACATTGCTCAATCCGATTCCTTCCACATACACATGCGGCATCTTTTCTTCGGAGATGCCCACGCCGTTGTCTTCAATTTCGATGTGCAGGCGCCCGTCGCGCGTTGTGGTCCGCAACTGAATTTTTCCGCCGCCGAGCTTCGGCGCCAGCCCGTGCTTCAGGCAATTTTCCACAATCGGTTGCAGTAGCATGCTGGGCACAAAGGCTTCGAGGGTTTCTTCGCCAAGCTGCTTCACGATCTCCAGATTATCGCGGCCGAAGCGCGCCACTTCGATGTCCAGGTAATCGTCGATGAATTGCAGCTCTTCGCGCAGCGGCACAAAGGTCTCATGCTTGCGCAGCAGCCTGCGCAGAATGTTGCTCAGCTTCAGCACCACGCCGCGCGCCGAATCCGGATCAATGCGGATCAGCGCCGAAACGGTGTTGAGCGTATTGAACAGGAAGTGCGGATTGATCTGGCTGGAGAGCGCGTCCATTCTCGCTTTCAATAACAGCTGCTGGTGCCGCTCCAGGTTCATCTCGATGCGTGTGTTATTCCAGATTTTGAGCGGCGCAGCGACGGACATCAGCGTCGCAATCACCACGAGTCCCAGCCACCAGTCCCAGTTCGGATCGATCGCGAAGAGCCACTTGAGCTTCGTCGCATGCACCAGCGCCACGCGCCCCAGCTCGAGGCCGATGCACGTGGTCAGAGGCGCCATCTCCCAAGACAATTCCGCTTTGCGAAGCAACTTCACAGTCGCTTTCGGAATGTTCAAGAAAGTGAACGGTCCGAAATTCCAGATGTCCTCTTTGTTGGGAATGGCCTGCCGAATCAGTCCGCCGAGCAGACCCGCCGTCGATGCTACCGGCATCGCCAGCCACTCGTGCGAGATCAGCGCGGGAATGGTGATGATTGCTCCGCCGATCGGCCCCACCACCCGGCCGCCCAACAAGCCCATGAGGAATGCACCTTCCAGCGACAGATCTGCAAACTTGTAGGCGGACCCAACCAGGCGCAGCATCACTCCGACGATCAGCGGCGGCGTCATGAACAGCATCAACTTCAATTTTTGGTCGACGTCGCGCTCTTCGGTAAACAGCACGCGGCGAAACGTGTTCCACCGCGCCAGCAGCGCCGCAAACGACGAGGCCACCCCCACCTTCAGCAGCAAGGTGAACAGGAGGTCGCGAACTGATGTTGCCGTGTCCATTCTTCGCCTACGTTTCTCAGGCTAACGCTAGCGTTTCCCCGTCTGCCTGTAAAGGGGTGTACAGTGCGTCATTCTCGCCCTATATCGTTTCAGCCCGAGAAGCTCGCCTCGTCGTCTCCGCGAACTCTGCGCCTCGGTGGGTCCTCTGCGTTAAGTTTTTTGTTCTCCCGCTCGCGCAATAGTTCGGCGGTTCCGCCAGCCTGCTATACTTCTCGTTTCCCAATGAGCAGAAAATCACAACCAAGCAAGCGAACGAACAAGAAAGCAACTGGCGTGCGGATGGTTGCGCATGCCGAATTGCCGACGCGTTACGGCCGCTTCACCATTTTCGGATTCAAAGGCCGCGGGCCGCAGGAGGAAGCTGTTGCCCTGGTCCGCGGAAATTTAAAGGGCAAGACTGCGCCGCTCGTGCGCGTCCACTCGCAATGCCTCACGGGCGACGTACTCACGTCGCTGCGTTGCGATTGCCGCGCGCAGCTCGAATTGTCGCTGAAGAAAATCGGGCGGGGGCCTTCGGGGATTCTGGTTTATCTTCCTCAGGAAGGCCGCGGCATCGGCTTGATGAACAAGCTCCGCGCGTACGAACTGCAGGACGGCGGAATGGACACCGTGGAAGCCAATGAAAAACTGGGTTTTGCCGCCGATGCGCGTGATTACGATTTCTCCGCGCAAATCCTGAAAAAACTCGGCGCGAAAACAATCCGTTTGCTTTCGAACAATCCGGAAAAAGTCCGCCAGCTCGAAAGCTCCGGGATTCAAGTGGTCGAGCGCGTCCCCTGCCAGCCGCGCGTCTCGAAGATTTCGCGTGGTTATCTCAAGACAAAAAAACGCAAAATGGGCCACCTGTTGAAAGGAATCTGACGAAGACGATCCGAGGGAACGGATCCGAATTCCAGAAAAATGTTTTAGCCGCCGCCGACAAACTGAACGATTTCGTAGCGATCACCAGCGGCGACGCGCGTTTCTGTCCATTTCGGACGCGGCAAAATTTCCAGATTCCGCTCGATGGCCACGCGCCCGGCGTTCAGTCCGAGTTCGCGGAGCAGATCCGCAACGGTGGCCTCTACGCTGGCCTCGCGTGTTTCTCCGTTGACGGTAATCGTGATAGTAGTTTCCATTTCTAACTCGCGGCCGGCACTTTCGGGCGCGCGCGCAATTGAAATCGCAAGTGCCCTTTGGCAGCGCCGTCAAATGCTTCGATGACCAGCGCCGGCTCCGCTCCCGATATGCGCGGCATATCAAATTCCAGCAGCGCGCGGCCGTCGATTCCAGTTTCGGTTTTGAATTCATTCGAATCGGCGGCGCCTTCCACTCGCGCGACGACGCGCGCGTGGTTCAAGGCTTCGCCACTCTCGCGGTTTTGCACGGAAACATCCAGCGTGGCGTGCTTTCCCGCGAGCCAAGTTTTCGAATTGATCAGAACGAGGGTGAGAATTTTCGGCACCGCCGCATTCGAAAGACTCGGCGCGGCGTTCGAAGCGTTTGCTCCCGCGGGGGACTTGGCTTCCGGAGGCAGTGGAAGAAGCAGCCTTCCCGCTCGAAGCTCTTCGACGACGGCACCGTGTTGTTGATCGAGGCGCCGCTTGAGCGCTTGCTCGCTATTCGAATTGAGAGGCAGGAGATCGAAATAGTTATTGGTCCGACGATGCAGCACGTGGCCGTGGAAATAGACGGTGGTGTCAATGAGCGCGTTGGTGGCGCCACGATCCTCGGTTTGGACGTGATAGGTGGTTTCGCCCACCTGCACGTTCGTGTTGTGGCCAAAAAGCATAGGGCTCTTCGTCTTTTCCTGCGCATCGATTTGCAACCGGCGCGCAGGGACTTCTCCGCCGCATTTGACCGACCGGCGGGTGAATCAGTATTATAGCAAGTCGCCCATGAGTGGTTCAGGCTTACATACTTACGCTCCGCTTCTCTTACACCTGCTGATCGCCGCGGCGCTTGCCGGTGCGCTGACTGCTGTTTCCGTTCTGGTAGGGTGGCGGCGTCCGAGCCGGGCCAAGCAGCAGGCCTACGAATGCGGCATGGAGCCGACGGGTGACGCCCGTGAGCCTTTTTCGGTGAAGTTCTATCTCGTGGCGATGGTTTTTATTCTATTCGACGTGGAAGCGATCTTCCTGTACCCCTGGGCCTACATTTTTCGCAGCTTGCGGTGGTACGGCTTCGTGGAAATGATGATCTACATAGCCATCCTGCTGGTTGGATATCTCTATCTCTGGAAAAAGGGCGCGCTGGACTGGCATAAATAAGCGGCGCATACGGGATTCGAAATCGTGACGGAATCTTCCAGCCAAAACGCTAATGTTGTAGCCGAACACCTGCGTTCGTGGAATTCGAAAGCGGTTGCAGAAGTGATCGAATTCCGCGGCGACACCACGATTGTCATTCCGCGCGAATTCCTTCGCGCCGCCGCGGAACGCTGCCGTCAGGATGCAAAGCTGCAGTACGACCTTCTGAGCGCCGCGACCTGCGTGGACCGTTTCCCGCACGAACCACGATTCGAATTGATCTATCAGCTGGTTTCCATTCCGCGGCGCGAAAAAGTGCGGCTGAAGGTGCGCGTTTCCGGGAACGACCCAGTCGTGGATTCGCTGGTGCCGGTGTGGCCGGGCGCGAACTGGCTGGAACGGGAAATCTTCGACCTGTTTGGAATTCGTTTCCATGGGCATCCGGATTTGAGGCGCATTTTGTTGCCAGAGGATTGGGAAGGCTACCCGTTGCGCAGAGATTATCCCGTTGAGGGCTATCGCGACGTGCCGAACACGGGCGAACTTTTCCGGAAAAGCTCGACGCCATGACCACTGTTGATACCGCCATCGGCACAGCAAAAACCATGGTCCTCAACATGGGGCCACAGCACCCGTCGACGCACGGCGTGCTGCGAATTCTCCTGGAGCTTGACGGCGAAACCGTGGTGAAAGCGATTCCCGACCTTGGGTACCTGCATACCGGCATCGAGAAATCGTGCGAAGACAAGACGTATTCGCAGGCGATCACGCTGACGGACCGGATGGATTACCTGAATCCGCTCGGGAATAATTTGGTTTATTGTCTCGCGGTAGAAAAGCTTCTGGGGCTGGAAATTCCGAAACGCGCGCAATACATCCGCGTGATGATGGTCGAGCTGCAACGCATCTCTTCGCATCTCGTCTGGCTGGGCACTCACGCGATCGATCTCGGCGCGATGACTGTTTTTCTTTATTGCTTCCGCGAGCGCGAAGAGATTCTGAATATCTTCGAATTGTTCTCCGGACAGCGGATGATGACCAGCTACATTCGAATTGGCGGGCTGGCGCTGGACCCGCCGACGGGCTGGCGGCAGGCCATCGAGAAATTCCTGAAGATGATGCCCAGCCGCGTGGACGAATACGAAACGCTGCTAACGGAAAACCGTATCTGGATTGGGCGGACCAAGGGCATCGGGTACATCTCCGCGGAAGACGCGGTCGCGCTCAGCATGACGGGCCCAACGCTACGCGCGGCGGGCATCGCCTACGACAACCGGAAAGTTTTTCCGTACTCGAGTTACGAAGAGTTTGACTTCAATGTTCCGACGCGGACGGATTCCGACTGCTACGCGCGTTATCTGATTCGCGTGGCCGAAATGCGGGAGAGCCTGAAAATTATCCGCCAGGCGCTGGACAAGATTTCGAATGAAGGACCGATCCGAGCCGAGGCGCCGGGGGTAATTCCGCCGCAGCGCGAGAAAATGAAGACGGAGATGGAAGCGCTCATCTACCACTTCAAGATTTTCACGGAAGGATTCTCGCCCGTGCCAGGCGAGGCGTACGTCAGCGTGGAATCCCCGCGCGGTGAACTGGGCTGCTTCATTGCCAGCGATGGTTCTCCGAAGCCGCTGCGGGCGCACTTCCGCTCGCCGTCATATATCAACCTGCAGGCGCTTCCGAAACTGATCGAAGGACAGTTGATTGCCGACGTCATCGCGTGCATCGGGACCATCGACATTATCCTCGGCGAGGTTGACCGGTGAGTCGAAGAGAGAGCCCTCGTCCCGTAGAACCATCCGGGAGGCAAAAGACGGGCTTCGCCCGGAACGACGGGGTTGGGACTTTTGCATAAGGGCCAGGCTAAGAATTCATGAAACTTTCCCCACAGCTATCGGCGAAATTCGAATTGCTGCAGAACCGGTACCCGGTGAAGCGCAGCGCGCTAATCCCCATGCTGATGTATGCACAGGATGAATACGGCTGCGTCAGCGACGAGATGATCGCGGAAATCGGGAAGCGGCTGGACCTCAACAACGTGCAGATCGAAGAGACGCTGGCGTACTACTCGATGCTGCACCGGAAGCCGATGGGCAAGCACCACGTGCAGATTTGCACGAATGTGGCTTGCATGCTGAAGGGTGGGTACGAGCTCTTGGAGCGCGCGAAAAAGCGCCTGGAAATCGGCCACAAGGAAACGACCGCGGACGGAGTTTTTTCTCTCGAAGAAGTGGAGTGCATCGGCGCGTGCACCGGGGCGCCGGCCATGCAGGTGAATTACGACTTCTACGAAAACCTCACGGCGCTCAAGTTCGACCGCATCATTCAGGATCTCGACGCCGGGAAGCGGCCCGCTCCCGAGCCGGTCATCTCCGGGGCGCTCCATGAGCGGCATCCGGAGGAGACGCCGCTGATCAGCAAGCGCTGGGGGATCAAGGATTCGCACAAGATTGACGTTTATCTAAAGCACGACGGCTATCAGGCTCTGGAGAAAGCCCTGAAGGAGATGACGCCGGAAACGATCATCGAAGAAGTGAAAAAATCCAGCCTGCGCGGGCGCGGCGGCGCCGGATTTCCGACGGGCATGAAATGGTCGTTCGTGCCGAAGGATTCTCCGAAGCCGAAATACGTGATTTGCAACGCGGACGAATCGGAGCCGGGGACTTGCAAAGACCGGCCGCTGATGGAAATGGACCCGCATCAGATGATCGAAGGCATGGTGATTGCGGGACGCGCGATCGGATCGCACCAAGGCTTCATTTATATTCGCGGGGAATACCGCTACGTTCTTGATATTGTGGATGCGGCAATTTCAGAAGCGTATGCGCGCAACTATCTGGGGAAGAACATTCTTGGGTCGGGATTTGATTTTGATTTGTTGATTCATACGGGCGCCGGCGCTTACGAATGCGGCGAAGAATCCGCATTGATGGAATCGCTGGAAGGCAAGCGCGGCTACCCGCGCATCAAGCCGCCGTTTCCCGCGGTTGTCGGGCTATACGGATGCCCGACGATTATCAATAACGTCGAAACTCTGAGCGCCGTGCCGGCGATTATTCGCGAAGGCGGCGAGGCCTACGCAAATCGCGGGACGCCAAAGAATGGCGGGACGCGCTTACTTTGCGTGGCGGGGCACGTCAACAAGCCCGGCATTTACGAAATTCCTCTCGGGATGAACATGAAAAAGTTCATTTACGAAGTGGCCGGCGGGATTCCGGGAAACAAAAAGATCAAGGCCGTGATCCCCGGAGGAAGTTCGTGCCCGTTGATGTCGGGCGATGAAATTGACATTGCGATGGACTACGACGCCGTGGCCAAGGCCGGTTCGATGCTGGGGTCCGGCGGCATGGTGGTAATGGACGAAGACACGTGCATGGTGGACATGGCGCGGCGCATCATGCACTTCTACGCGCACGAATCCTGCGGCTGGTGCATCCCCTGCCGCGAAGGAACATCCTGGCTGCGGAAGATTCTGGAACGCTTCCACGCCGGCCTCGGCCGTCCCGAAGACATCGATGTCATCGCCGATCTCGCGAAAAACATGCTGGGGCGCACGTTTTGTCCGCTGGGCGATGCCGCGGCGATGCCGACGATCAGCATCATGAAAAAGTGGCGCAATGAATTTGAAGAGCATTTGAAGGGGCCCTGCCCATACAAGTCCGCGGAAGCGTTAGTGGGCGCACGATAGGAATCCATGGCAGAACAGAAACTGATCCATCTGAAGATCAACGACCGCGACGTTCAAGTGCCGCAGGGAACGCTGCTCATTGAAGCAACGCGGCGCATCGGCACGGAAGTGCCGTCGTTTTGCTACTACCCTGGACTCTCGCTGCAGGCGGCGTGCCGGATGTGCCTGGTGGAAATCGAAAAAGCTCCTAAGTTGCAGACCGCGTGCACAATCGTGGCCACCGAAGGCATGATCGTTCGAACGGACACCGAGCAGGTTCGCAACGCGCGCAAGTACATGCTGGAATTTCTGCTGACGAATCATCCGCTGGATTGCCCGGTGTGCGACAAGGGCGGCGAGTGCGAGCTGCAGGACATGGTGTTCCGCTACGGCGCGGATTCCAGCCGCTTCGTCGAAGAAAAAATTCACCGGCCGGAGGAAAAGTGGTCGGAGCTGGTTTATTACGATGCTCCGCGATGCATTCTTTGCTTCCGCTGCGTGCGCGTGTGCGACGAAGGCATGGACGTGAAGGCGCTGGGAGTGGGGATGCGCGGCGCGAACAGCGTGATTATTCCTAACCGCGAAGATCACCTGGAATGCGAAGAGTGCGGAATGTGCATTGACATTTGCCCGGTGGGGGCGCTGACCAGCGGGACGTATCGCTACAAAACGCGGCCTTGGGAGATGAATTATGTTTCGACGGTGTGCACGCACTGTTCGAACGGGTGTAAGACAACGCTGAGCGTGCGGAATCACGAGATTCTGCGTTCAAACAATCGCGACTTGAGCGGGATCAACAAGGATTTCCTGTGCGTGAAGGGGCGCTTTGGCTTCGATTTCACGAAACATGCGGAACGCGTCCGGCAGCCGTTGTTGCGCAAGGGCGACAAGCTGTTCCCCGTTTCGTGGGAAGAAGCGGCGCAGGCCGCTGCGACCAGGCTGAAGGCGATTCATGACGCGAGCGGCAAGGATTCGATCGGATTCATCGGTTCGAACCGCACTTCGAACGAAGAGAACTACTTGTTGCAGAAGCTGGCGCGCGCGACGTTTGGGACGAATAACATCGATCATCATCGCACGGCGGATTTCACCGGCCTGGTGACGGCGCTAGGCGAGCGCGCGGCCGATTCCCTGCTGACCATGGAGCAACTGTATCAATCCAAGGCGGTGCTGCTGATTGGCAACGACGCGACGAACCAGAATCCGCTGGTGGCGTGGCAGATTCGCAGCGGCATCCGGCATTTCGGCACGAAGCTCTTTGTCATCAATTCGAAAGAGATCAAGCTGAAACGAAAGGCCACGCAGTTTGTAAACGTGGCGGCGGGACAGGAAGCGGCCGCGCTGAAGTGGCTGGCACACGAGGAAGGTGTGCTGCCGCCGGCGCTGGTGGAACAGCTGGTCCTGTTGAAGGCGGGGCTCGAGGCGGAGAGCGACGTTGCGATCGTGTTTGGCGCGGAAATTTCAGGCGCGGCGATCACGCAGCTTGTGGCGTTCGGCTCGAAATTGCCGGGGAACACGCGCTACATGGCGCTGGCCGATTACGCGAACTCGCGCGGCGCGGCGGACTTGGGCGTGTTGCCGGATCGCTTGCCGGGTTACGCCTATGTAGGCAGCCAATGGGCGCACGAATCGTTTGAAAAATTGTGGGGATGCGGCCCGATTCCGACCAAGTCGGGGCTGACGGCGCCGCAAATGGTGGAAGCGGCGCAAGCGGGCAAATTGAAAGCCCTTTATGTTGTCGGTGCGAATCCGTTCGCGCATTTTGGGACGCTTGATTACGGACGCGGGAAGCTGGAGCTGTTGATCGTTCACGAAATGTTCCTCACGGAAACGGCGAAAGTGGCGGACATCATTTTTCCCGCAGCTTCTGCGTATGAGAAAGATGGGACGGTCACGAATACGTCGGGAGAAATTCAGTTGCTCCACAAGGGCGCGGAAGTAATGGGGCCGCGAAGCGATTTCGATCTCTTGCGCATTCTGTCGCATCAACTTGAAAAGCTGGGTCTGGGCAAAGCATTTCACTACAAGACGCCGGCCGCGGTGTTCGAAGAGATTCGCAAAGCGGCGCCGGCGTATGACGTTCAACAGGCGGGGTTGCTGACAGGCGGCGCGGAGCCGACGCGCGTGCAATTTGCGAGGAACGGACATGCGCCGTACGACGTTCCGGCGGGATTGATTCGCTCGGCCGAAGACACACTTTTCACGAGCGGCACGCTGGGCCGCTTCTGCGCGATGATGGAATCCCTGCCGGAGGCCAAAGCAAAGCCGTGAGGGCGATCCTCTTCGCAAACGCGGAACTGATCATCACGATCGTCAAGATCGTCCTGATGCTTATCATCGTTCTGACGGTGGACGCGTATCTCACCTGGTTTGAACGCAAACTTGTGGCGCATATACAGTCGCGCTGGGGGCCGCACCGCGTGGGACCGCACGGGCTGCTGCAACCTCTAGCCGACGGCTTGAAGTTTCTGTTCAAGGAAGATCCGACGCCGGCGGGCGTGGATAAGTTTGTCTATTTCCTTGCGCCGCTGCTTGCGCTAACGCTGGCGCTGACTTCGATTGCGATCATTCCGTTTGGGCCGGAGCCCCTTCGGCTGTTTGGGCGCGAGATTTACCTGGGAATCGCGCCCCCGGATCTGAACGTCGGGATTCTGGCGCTGTTTGCCATCACGGCGCTCGGCGTCTACGGAGTTGCGCTCGCGGGATGGAGTTCGAACAGCAAGTACCCGTTGATGGGCGGATTGCGCAGCTCGGCGCAGATGATTAGTTACGAGTTGGCGCTGACGATGTCCGTGGTTGGAGTGCTGCTGATGGCGGGCAGCTTCAACTTGACAAAAATCATTGAGGCGCAGGCGCGGCACCCGGAGTGGGGCATCTTCGGGTGGAACATCTGGCCGCAGATTCTCGGTTTCCTTTGTTTCTTCATCGCTGCGGTTGCGGAGACGAACCGCGCTCCCTTCGATTTGCCGGAGGCCGAGTCGGAGCTTGTTGCGGGTTTTCATACGGAATACGCGAGCTTCAAGTTCGCGATGTTTTTCATCGCGGAATATACGAGCATGATCACGATTTCCTGCTTGTGCTCGATCATGTTTTTCGGCGGATGGCTGTCTCCCTTCCCGGCTTCGTGGACCTGGACGCATTATTTGCCGCCGGTGATTCTGATTCCGTTTGGATTGTGGGTCATTTGGGACGGCATCCGGTACGAGACGATTTTCGGGCGAGTCATTCTGCCCGTTGTCGGAATGGCGATTACCGCACTGGGCGCGGTTTTTGTTCTGTATCCCAGCGTGAACGCATTTATTCAAGGGCCGTTCTGGCTGCTGTCGAAGATTTTTGTCTTCCTGTTCATTTACGTGTGGGTGCGCGGGACGCTGCCGCGATTCCGCTATGACCAACTGATGGCGTTCGGCTGGAAATTGCTGCTGCCGCTGTCGATCGTGAACGTGATTGTGACCAGCTTCGTGATCCTGGCGAAGATGCAATGGGGTGGGAAATGACGGCGCCGCTGGTCGTGTTTTTTGCTCTCGCCGGATTGGCGGTGATCGGGGCGGTCAGCTTGATATTGCAGAAGCACCCGATTCACAGCGCGCTCTCGCTGATCGTGGTGATGGTGGCACTGGCGGGCTTGTATTTGCTGCTGGGCGCGGAATTTGTGGCGGCGGTGCAGATCATCGTGTACGGCGGCGCGATCATGGT
>Ga0137409_10004020_pt1 | contig 15548 bp, 8 predicted proteins | sample CZODoug1_16funga_FD_122059 | JGI IMG/M metagenome (GOLD analysis project Ga0137409, IMG submission 122059) | Vadose zone soil fungal communities from Angelo Coast Range Reserve, California, USA - CZODoug1_16fungal (Hybrid Assembly) | ecosystem: Environmental > Terrestrial > Soil > Vadose zone... | reverse complement strand
ACAGCCTGGGTGGATGACGTCGCATTAGTTCCGGAACCCGCGGAGCATCCCAAACCATGAGGTTGCTGCGCTTCGGCATATGCGCTCTGGTCGTGTTTGCCGTTGCCGCGCACGGAGGCGTCGAAGATTGGGCGCAGGCCGTCTTTGAGACCGGCACGGGATTGCTCTTTCTCGCCTGGGCCCTGTGGATCTATTTCACGCGAGAAGAACAAGTTGTTTTCTCTCCTCTTCTCCCGCCGCTGGCAGCTCTTGCCCTCATCGTTTGCGGCCAGTGGCTTTTTCGTGGCACTGCGTCTTCCTACAGCACGCGGATGGATCTCTTGCTCCTCGTCTCCGACCTAATTCTCCTCTTTCTCGCGGTGCAAGCTTTCCGCACGCTTAAGGACTGGCGCGGCTTCGTTTGGTTCGGAATGGTCTTTGGGTTTTTGATCAGCATCTTCGGCATTCTCCAGCACCTTACCTTCAACGGGAAGCTCTACTGGTTCCGCGAGATGCGTTACGGGGGAATTCCATTTGGGCCCTACGTGAACCGCAATCACTTTGCCGGATTCGTGGAGTTGATTCTCCCGCTCGCCCTCGTTCCCCTCGTCCTGGGCAGGGTGCGTCGGGAGCGCTGGCCTGTCGTCGGGCTATTCGCGGTTGTTCCCATCGTCGCGCTTTTCCTCGCGATCTCCCGCGGAGGCATTGTGAGTTTCGGCGTTGAGTTGGCTGTATTGGCGCTGGTCCTCATTCAGCGGCGCACGATGGGGAAGCAATTGTTTGCCGGCGCTGCTGTCCTGCTCGTGGCGCTGCTTATGGTTTCCTGGCTCGGTGTCGAACAGATCCTGCAGCGTTTTTCTTCGTTCCAATCCCTCGAAGCCACCGCCGGAAAGCGTGGCTCCATGCGCCGGGACACCTGGCAAATCTTCCTCCATCATCCCGTTACCGGAACGGGGCTCGGTACTCTGCAGATCGTTTATCCGCTTTACGAATCACTCTACGATGGAAAAATCGTCAACCACTCGCACAACGACTACCTCGAGGCTCTCGCCGAAACCGGCATTCTCGGAGGGCTCTGCTGTGCCTGGTTTCTCGGCGTCTTGTTCAGCGAGTCCTTAAAACGATTGCGCCAGCTCAACAACTCCTTTGCCGGGACCTTGCAGCTCTCCGGGCTGGTGGCTTGCAGCGGCTTCCTCGTGCATAGCCTGGTCGATTTCAACCTGCACATCCCTTCGAACGCGCTCCTGTTTTTTCTTATGGCCCACCTGGCTACCTCCGAGATACAGCCTTTGGCTCCCCGTCCGCATCCCAAAGGTCGCGCCGTCGAAATCCGTTAAATGACTGATTTACTTGGACGTTTACCTGTATAATCGCACTCGGGAGTCCCCTATTCTCATGCAGCCAGCCAGACTGGGTGCGTTGGCGTGGTGTTTCGTCTCGGCTGCCCTGCTTGTGTTACTGGTTCTGCCGCCGTCCAGTCGCGCTCAGCAGGCCGTTCTCGAGACGCCACAACAGGTCAACGACCGCATACGTTCGATGTCCGCCGCCGCGCGGGTGATGCCGCATGACTACGTCATCGGCAACGGCGACCTGTTGGACCTCGAAGTTTTCGATGTAAAAGAGCTCAGCCGAGTGGTGCGCGTCAGCCAGACCGGATCCATCGGCATCCCCCTCGTACCGGTTCGCTTGCACGTCGCCGGATTGACGGAAGTCCAGGCCGAACAAAAAATTTCCGAAATCCTGGAATCCAACGGCTTGGTCTCCCATGCCGAAGTGAGCCTCAGTGTTAAAGAGCGAAAGAGCAAGCCCATCACCGTCGTTGGGGCTGTCGGACATGCCATGGTTGTCCAGGCCGACCGGCCCGTGACCCTTCTTGAAGTCTTGGCCGAGGCCGGCGGCGTCGCGAATGACGCCGGCGACACTGTGATTGTGAACCGTCCCGCCCAGGAGCCGCCGGCCGATACATCAGAGCCTCCCGCGATCGGCCCGGCAGATCGTGCTCCCGCCGCCGCTTCCAAACGAGCGATCCACGCCGACTCCACTCAGGAGTCCGCCTCAGACGCGGCCTCGCCCTCCAACACGTCACCCGCGCAGAACACTGTCCCCGCGTCCTCCGCGGCTGCGGTCCCGAATACCTCCGCGAATTCTCCCGATCCGATGGAGCCGCCTCTTTTGAACAACACGATCACCATCAACCTGAACGAACTGATGGAAAGCGGCGACGCCTCGAACAACATCATTCTCCAGGCCGGCGATATCGTTACCGTCCCTCACTCGGGAATTGTCTACCTCCTGGGAGCGGTGACCAAGCCCGGTGGTTTCATCCTGGCAAATGACCGCGGGCAGATGACCACCCTGAAAATTTTGGCTCTCGCCGGTGGTTTGGCCTCTACCGCCAAAGGCGAGCACGCAGTCATTGTAAGGAAGGACGCTCAGGGACAGCAGCACGAAGTTGCCGTTGATCTCAAGAAGGTGATGCAACGCCAGTCGGAGGATGTTCAGCTTCAACCCAGCGACATTTTGTACGTGCCAAGCAGCGCAGGCAAACGGGCGATGCTCAGGGCTCTGGAACTCGGAATTGCGCTGGGGTCTGGCGTCGCTCTCTACCGGGTGGCATACCGCTAAAAATGACCGAGGAAAATAAACTCGTACCCCGTGAAAATGGCTCCAATGGCGCCGTCGAGCTGATCTCCCTGCCGGCCCGCATTCCTTCCTTTGCTTTCTCTCCCCGGGAACCCCACCTCCACGACTACCTGCTGATTTTGCGGAAGCACCAGTGGCTGATTCTCTCCTTCATGCTCGCAGTCGTCACCATTGTTGCCATCGCCACCTTCCGCATGCAGCCCGTTTACGTGGCCACTGCTCGCATTGAGATTGATCGCGAGAACGCCAATATTCTTCCCTTCCCGGGCACGGATTCCTACGACTTCATGATTGATCTCGAGAATTACATCGAGACGCAATCCAAAATCCTCACCAGCGAAACGCTTGCTCTCCAAACCATTCGCAACAACGGCCTTTCAGCCCGCCCGCAATTTGCTTCCCCCAATGGGCCCTCGGAAGCAATCGCCAGTGGCAGTCTCGCAAACCAGAAGCGTCCCCCCGAACTTGGTGAGTTTTTGGGAAGTCTTAGCGTGAAGCGCGTCCCTAACAGCCGCTTGATGGACGTCAGTTTTGAATCCACCGATCCCCAGCTCGCGGCGCGCATCGTCAACGCCCATATCGCCTCCTACATCGAGCAAAATTTCCGCAGTAAGTACGAGGCTACCACTCAGACTTCCGCCTGGCTCGCCGACCAGCTCGGTGAGTTGAAGATCAGGGTGCAGAAGTCCGAGGACGCCCGCATCGCCTACGAACGCCAAAACCAGATTTGGACCCTCGACGACAAGCAGAACATCACCACCCAGCGGCTCTCCGACGTCAACAAGCAGTTGACCGAAGCGCAGAGCGAACGCATGCGAAAGGAATCGCTCTACCAGTTTGCAAAGTCGGGCAATCTCGATGCCGTGCCGGAGGTTCAAAGCAATTCCGCGCTCGCCGATTTGTTCAAAAAGCGCAGCGAGGCCTCGTCGCAATACACCGACGCCTTGAGCCAGTACGGCCCCAATTTCCCCAGGGTCCAGCGCCTCCAAGCTCAAATTAAGGAATTTGATCAGGGCATCGAAAAAGAAAAGCAGAAAATTTTGGACGTCCTCGCGAGCGGTTACCATGAAGCACAGCAACGCGAGACGCTCTTGACCCAGGCGCTCGATCAGCAGAAGGCGGAAACCAACCAGATGGCGGGAAAGCTTGTGGAATACAACATCCTCAAGCGCGAGGCCGAGGCCAATAAAACTCTTTACGAAGGTCTCATGACCAAGTTGAAGGAGACCGCCATTTCCCAAGGTTTGCGCTCCTCCAACATCCGCGTCGTGGATCCCGCCATGATTCCTTCCACGCCGGCGCGTCCTGCCAGGACCCGCAACGTTGTATTGGCGTTTCTTGTGGGCTTGGTTGGCGGCATCGGTTTGGCTCTCATGCGCGAGTATCTGGACAACACCGTGAAGACCCCGGACGACGTCGAAACGCTTTCGCGGCTGCCTTCGCTCGCCGTTGTACCGCAGTTTGCCGATTCGAACGGGGGCAGCAAGCGCCATCGCCTCTTGCAAGGTTTCTCATCCAACGGTCATGACAAGCGCATCGAGCTGGTTGCCCAGCACTTGCCCAAGTCCCAGATGTCGGAAGCGTTTCGCGCCTTGCGAACTTCCATTCTCCTCTCGCAGGCCGATCATCCGCCTCAGGTCATTTTGGTCACCAGCGCGCTCCCTAAGGAAGGGAAGACCACGGCCGCCGCGAATCTTGCTGTTACCCTCGCGCAGCTGGGCGACAGCACCGTGCTGGTCGATGCCGACCTTCGCAAACCCGGCATCGGCCGCCTCCTCAATCTCGGCAGCGGAAAATTTGCGGGACTGAGTTCCTATCTTGCTGGTGTATCAAGTCTCGATCTGGTGTCCGTCCCGCACCCCGCTATTCCCAATCTCGTCGCTATTCCCACCGGACCGCTTCCTCCGAATCCAGCGGATTTGCTCTCTTCTCACAAGCTCGTTGAGGCCATCGCCGAACTTCGCACCAAGTTCAAGTTTATCGTCATTGATTCACCTCCTATCATGGCCGCCACTGATGCCGTGATTCTTTCCGTGCAGGCCGATGGCGTGCTAATCGTCGTTCGCAGCGGCGAAACTCCCAAGGAAGCTTTCACTCGCACGCGAGATCTGCTCAATAGCGTGAAGTGCCGAATCCTCGGCGTTGTTCTCAATGCCGTGGATGCCAGCGCCCCGGACTACTACTACTCTTACCGCTATTATCCGTACTCGTATGGATATGGGCCCCAGGAGGCAGCTGAGGCTCCGCATGAAGAAGATTCCGAGTCCATCGCCGCGCGCGTCTCCCGCGATCGCGACGATGACTCCCAGGCCCTTTAAGGAGGCCCTTTGCGCTATCTGATCACCGGCGGCGCCGGTTTCATTGGTTCACACCTCGCGGAGCGGCTTCTCGACCGCGGCGACCGCGTCGTTTTGCTCGACAACCTTTCGACGGGCAGTGTCGATAACATTCGTCATCTCAAGTCTTCCGGCCGCATGCAATATCACTTGGATAACATTGAGAATCGCCAGTTGCTCGCCGAACTCGTTGATGATGCCGATGTGATCGTCCATCTGGCTGCCGCTGTCGGCGTCAAACTTATCGTCGAAAGCCCGGTGCGCACCATCGAGACGAACGTGAACGGTACGCAATTGATCCTGGAAGCCGCCTGCAAGAAGCGGAAACTCGTTCTCACCGCGTCCACCTCTGAGGTCTACGGCAAGAACACCAACGTTCCTTTCCACGAAGATGCGGACCTTGTCCTTGGCCCCACCACAAAGGGCCGCTGGAGTTACGCGGCTTCCAAAGCGCTCGATGAGTTTCTCGCGCTTTCTTACTGGAAGGAAAAGAAGCTGCCTGTCATCGTGGCCCGCTTGTTCAATACCGTTGGTCCCCGGCAAACCGGACGCTACGGAATGGTCCTCCCCAATTTCGTCAAGTCCGCCCTGGACAACACCGCCATCAGCATCTACGGCACCGGAAAGCAATCTCGTTGCTTCTGCGATGTGCGCGACACCGTCGAAGGACTCATCCGCCTCATGGACACGGATCGTTCCATCGGCGAAGTCATCAACGTCGGCAACACCGAGGAAATTACCATCGAGGCATTGGCACAGAGAGTGAAGGAGCGTACCGGCAGTTCCTCTCCCATTGAGTACGTGCCTTACGATCAAGCCTACGAACCCGGCTTCGAGGACATGATGCGCCGCGTGCCCTCCGTCGAAAAGCTGCATGCCCTCACCGGCTTCCGTCCCCATACTCCGCTGAATGAGATCATTGACCGCGTTTCCGCCTTTTTTCAGCAAAAAGCGGAAGGCCTGGAAATTCACAAGGTTGCCACAACCAGCGCCGACTAAATTCCCTCCGCTGGCCGGACCGCGGCGTTCCTTGGAAAGGTTTTCGCCTTTCCATCCCGTCTACTCCATGCGCACCACCGAAGCGCATGATCGCCAGTCTCTCTGCCGTATTCCGCTTCCTCTCCACTCTCCTCGCGCCCTTCGTCGGGCGGCTTACGTATCAGGATTATCAAAGAACCGTAAGACTAATCCTGACCGAGTGCGACAGGGTACCCGACCTACCCCTGACCCTCACGCTGAAGGTTCCCGTGGTTGCCGAACTGCCGACCGTCAACGTCAGCGTACTCGCGGAAGTCGAAGAGTTCGGGCTGAAAGTGGCTGTCACGCCAGCCGGCAGATTGGACGCGGAAAAGCTGACGCTGCCCGTGAAGCCGCGCATCGGGCTGATGGTGATCGTCGATGTGCCTGTGCTTCCCCGTGCAACGCTCAGGCTGTTGGGCGATGCCGAAAGACTGAAATTCGGCCCCGGATTCACGGTGAGGGCAATTGTGGTCGTATGCGTTAGACCGCCCGACGTGCCGGTAATTGTCACCGTCGCGCTTCCCGTTGTTGCCGTGCTGCTTGCCGTCAGCGTCAGCGTGCTAGTGCTGGTCGTGCTACTGGGATTGAACGACGGGGTCACCCCACTCGGCAGGCCGGAAGCGGACAAACTGACGCTCCCGCCGAAGCCGCTCTGCGGATTGACCGTGATCGTGCTCGTGCCACTAGTTCCCTGGGTGATCGTCATGCTGGAAGGGGATGCGGAGAGGCTGAAGTTCTGCTGGCCAGCAGCATTCACTGTGAGGCTGACCGTCGTCGTGTGCGTCAAACCCGGCGACGTGCCGGTAATTGTGATCGTGTAAGTCCCGGCGGGCGTCGATGTTGACGTGATTACGGTCATCGTGGCGTTTCCGGAGCCGGTCACCGAAGCCGGATTGAAGCTGGCACTCGCGTTAGATGGCAGACCCGATGTGCCGAAAGTGACCGTGCCACCGAAACCGCTCTGCGGCGTGACCGTGATCGTGCTCGTGCCGTTGGTTCCTTGGGTAACAGTCACGCTGTTTGGCGATGCCGACAAACTGAAGTTCGGCTGGGCAGCAGCATTCACCGTCAGGCTGACCGTCGTCGTGTGAGTCAAACTGCCCGAGGTTCCGGTGATCGTCATGGTGGATGTGCCGGTGGTCGCCGTGCCGCTGGCCGTCAACGTCAAGATGCTCGAGGAAGTGGCGGGATTCGAGCTGAACGCCGCTGTCACCCCGTTCGGCACTCCAGTAGCGGACAAGCTCACGCCGCTGGCGAAGCCGTTCGATGGAGTGATGGTAATTGTGCTGTTCCCGGCGCTGCCTCCCTGAACAATCGTCACGCTGGACGGGGATGCGGAGAGGCCAAAGTTCGGCTGGGCAACAGCATTCACCGTCAGGCTGACGGTCGTCGTGTGAGACAAACCCGGCGACGTGCCGGTAATTGTGATCGTGTAAGTTCCGGCGGGCGTCGATGTTAACGTGGTTACGGTCATCGTGGAGCTTCCCGAGCCGCTCACCGAAGCCGGATTGAAGCTGGCACTCGCGCCGGATGGCAGACCCGACGCAGTGAGGTTGACAGCTCCGCTGAATCCGCTCACTGGGGTTACTGTCGCGGTGTAAGTGGTGCCCTGGCCTTGGACCACCGGTTGCGATGGCGGTGAGGCCGACAAGGAGAAGTCAGGCGTTGTGCTGCCGCAGGAGGGGAACTTGAAAGACGCGAGGCGAGTGCTCCAGTCGAACTGGGCGGTAACCATATAGTATTGGTTCGTGTACCAGAAGGTACAACCGTCCGCGCCGTCGATCGCCATGCTCGTGTAGTCACCCCAGCGATTGGCGGTGAAGCTCTGTGAGCCCGTGCCAGCGACGATCTGAGCCTCGCTTTCCATCGTGCCCAGCGCGTCGGACGGCACGCGACCCGTGTAGCTGATCGACGGGTACATGCTCGGGCTAGAGATGCTGTAGCCAAGCGCGATATCTTGTGCGCTGTCCATGGCGATCGAGCCCATCCAGCGATAGTTGCTGTCTGGGGCGAAAGTACCCTGTTGAAACACGGAAAGGCTGGTAGAGTTTTCCGGCGCGTGGAACTCATACCATCTCTCACCCACCGAGCTGCCTGCGGTCACCGAGTGACTCACCAGCCACGTTTGGTGATCGCTGAAATTGCGGTAGGCCAGCCGATACATCAGGCGATCACCGAGCGCATCCAGTCGATCGGCGATGCCACCCTGCGGAATGCAGCCAGCGGAACCGCCACCACAGGCCAAGCCGAAAGAGGCCACATTGATCGGCATGGTTCCCCCAGCCCCAGTGAAGGTGGAGTTCGATGGTGTAGTAAAATCCACGTGGAACAGGTACTTGTAAATGACGCTGCCATTTGGGGGGGTGTTGTCGATGCTGCCCAGGTAGACCTCAGCTTGGCCTGGGGGCGGGAGAGTGCCGGCCGAGTCCAGATCCCCCGGCAGCAAGCTGTCGTCAAAGATGGTGGGCGTGGTGAAGCAGATTTGCTGGGCTGTGGAATCCCCTACCAGCATCTTGGCTCGCTCATAGGCGCACGCGGTGGCTCCGACGTAGGCGCTTCCGGTCGGCCCGAAGTTGTTCTGGCTTTGGTAATAGGCGTCGGGCCAGATACCCCATTTCGGGTAATCGGGAAAGCCGGACTGAGGGAATTGGAAACGGTAGTAGGGGCCGGTCGCATCGGCAGTCTGCGAGATCGCGATGCAGGTAGCGTAGGGCGCGCTGAACACGTTCTGGGTCATGACCCAGCGGTGAGCAATCTTGTCCCACTGGGGGATAATGTCGCCGCTGTTGTTGGCTTCGCATGGTCCGCCGAAGCCCACCCAGAACTGGTTGCCCGCGATGGGCCCGGCAATGACTGCGCCAGTGGTCTTGTTAAATACGGCATAGGATACGTTCACCCACTGCACCACCTGTGTGTCGCCCACCGCCAGGTTTACGTCGGTAGGCGCGTCAGGAACTACATAATTGGAGAAGCCGTTCCCAACCCCCAGCAGGTCCAGGCCAGGGGTAGTACTGACCAACGGGCCGCTGGACGTCTGGAGCGCGCTGTCCGCCAAGGGTCCCAAGCCACGCACCGCAGCGTTTGTAAGGAGCTGCAACTTTGGGTACCTCACCTCTGGCGCCAGATAGGAGCCCTGCTTAGGCGAAACTAACGTCGGCATTAGGCCTAGCGGAGGTGAGATGTCAGAGTGAACCGGATAGTTCACTTCCGGATTGCGCAGGACCTGAGGCTGGCCTGGTGTCTCCTGGGCCGGCGGCAGCTGCGGCTCCGCTTGCGTGAACGCAGGCCTGCTAAAGAAACCCTGTGTCAGAATAATGATTCCCGTTAGGACCCATACGGATGGTCGACCGCGCATGTATGTCATCGACGGTTCTCCGTTCGGTTAAGTTGTCGGCAAATTGGACCAAAAACCTTAGGGGATGAGGGGCACGCCGCCGCGGAGAGTATCTGGTTTTATACCCCTTGTCAATTGCTTTTCCGGTTCCTTGTCAACCTATTCAGAAGTGTCCCCTTTCTTATCTCGTTAGAAGTGTCACCTCGCCGGAAGGGGAAGGGCTTGACGCAGGCTACGTCCCCGCCCTGCGCGCCAGCCGTCTCGATCCCATAGCCACCCTGCATTACGAATAAGCCCAGCCCCGGAAACATCGCCTGAAGACAAAGCGCCGTGCGCTCTTGAATGCGTCTTGCACTTCTCTAGGAAATTTTCGGCCCACTACACTAGAATCGCAGCGATGCCGAGAGGCAGCTGTGCATTCCGCGCCGCGAAGCCGTTTTCTCGCTCTCTGCTCTACACAACCAAGAGACTATCCCGCGGAGAATTCGATGAGCATCCGTGCCGAGTCGAGAAGGAAGTTCCTAAAAACCATCAGTCTCGGGGCTGGAGCCTGGGTCCTCTCGGCCAAAGACACTCTTGCCCAGACGGCGATCGTCACCCTTCCGAGCGAAGCGTCCTACCCACGAAACGCTAAGGATTCCGCGGACTACACGCTCCACATTCGAACGTCCCCCGTCGAGATCGCCCCCAAGCGCATCATTTCAGCCACAACCTACAATGGTCACTTCCCCGGACCACTCCTTCGCTTCAAGGAAGGCCAGCAAGTCGCCGTAGACATCTACAACGACACTGACACACCGGAGCAACTGCATTGGCACGGTCAGAGAATCTCAACAGAAGTGGACGGAGCGGCTGAAGAAGGCACGCCCTCCATTCCTGCGCATGGCAAACGGCGAATTGTGTTTACTCCAAATCCTGCAGGGTTCCGTTTTTATCACACCCACAACCGCGCACGCGCCGACCTGTTTGCAGGGCAATACAGCGGCCAGGTGGGGCCGGTGTATATCGAGCCGAAAAGCGAGCCTGGCAGAATCGACCGCGAAGTATTTCTTGTGCTGAAAGAATTCGAGCCAACCTTCAGTCAAGGTGGCGACATGGCGCAAGATTTCCTTTCTCCTTCTGTACCAAACAAGGAACTCGAAGCCGCCGGCGAGTCCGCCATGAAGGCCTCGCTTGCCAAAGGCATGCCCCACGGCTATGAAGTTGGCTACGCGTCCTTCACCGTCAACGGCCGCATGCTCGGCCACGGCGAGCCCATCCGCGTAAAGCCGGGCGAACGCGTCATTTTTCATATTCTTAACGGAAGCCCCACTGAAATTCGCAGTCTCGCTTTGCCCGGACACTCTTTCCAGGTTGTGGCGCTCGATGGCAATCCCATCCCAAATCCCATGCACGTCCCCGTTTTATGGCTCGGTACTGCCGAACGCATTTCGGCCATCGTGGAAATGAATCATCCCGGCGTCTGGATCTTGGGCGATCTCGACAACGATGATCGCCGCCACGGCATGGGCATTGTCATCGAGTACGCCGGGCGCCCCGGCAAAGCCCAATGGATCGCGCCACCGCCCTTCAAATGGAACTATTCGCGTTTCGCAAAACCCGGCGCCACCGCCGCTTCCCCCGATGTGACCTTTGAGATGACCTTCGCCAAAGACAACGCCGCAGAAGAAGGCTTCAACCGCTGGACCATCAATGGAGTCGCTTTCCCCATGACCAACGAAATGGTCCCCGCCTCTTTTCATTTGCAGCACGGCAAGCGTTACCGCATTCGAATGCGCAATGCCAGTGATGACATCCATCCCATCCACCTTCACCGTCATAGCTTTGAGCTGACCAGCCTCGCGGGAAAACCCACAGCCGGAATACTCAAGGATGTCGTGATGCTCGGAGGCTACCAGGAAGCCGAAGTGGATTTCGTCGCCGACAATCCAGGCCTCACGCTCCTCCACTGCCACCAGCAACTCCACATGGACTTCGGCTTCATGACCCTATTCGATTATGTCTAAAGCGCTCGAAAACAAACTCGGACCGCAGGAAGCTGGAACCAGGACAATGTCTGAAAAGGCAGAGCTCGAAATCCCGAATTTTCCTTCTTCCACAAACCAGTCCTCACTCCGTGAACTTGCCCGTATTTCCTGGACCCTGTTCCCGGCTAATTCCTGGTCCGGCGTCTATGAGCCTTCCTGCGAAGTCAGATCTAGATATCTTTCTTCGTTTTTTTACTCCCCCCTAACGATTCTTGCGGCCGCGATTCGTCTAAATTCACACCTGCTTTAGTCGGATTAAGTCGGTTTGACATAACGATACGAACTGTATTGAATTGTTGGTTCACCGAGTGGCGACTGGCTTGGATGGGTGACTCGGCGGCCGGCGGGCCTGCCTTCTGTATTTCTAGGGGATTCCAAAATGGATTTGAATTGGTTGTTGGCGGTTGGGCCAAACTCTCATGCGGACAATCGGCGTTGCTCCGGCCGGTCTACCTGGGCACGGCATCGTCTCACGTTACTAACGCTTTTCATGGTGCTGTCTTGTTTGGCCTCTGTGCGCGCTCAAATCTCGGCGAGCATTAAAGGCATCGTCACGGACTCATCAGGAGCGCCAGTGCCTTCAGCGACCGTGAAGACGAAGAATCTGGAGACCGGAGCAATTCGAAGCGGCATCACTGACGATCTGGGCCGCTATCTCGTGTTGGCGCTGCCGGTCGGTGAGTACGAAGTGAGGGTCGCCAAACCGGGCTTTCAAGATGCAATCCGGAGCGGGATCCACCTGGTTGTGGGCCAGGAGGCCAACGTCGATCTCCGGTTGCAAGTAGGCGCGGTAAATTCAGAAATCATGGTCACGGGGGACGCTCCCGTGGTGAGCACTACCACTAGCGACATTAGTGGCCTTGTTGGAGAGCAGGCGGTAAAGGAACTTCCATTGAACGGTCGGAGCTATGATCTACTTCTTCCGCTTAATCCGGGCATCGTCAACTTTACTTCGCAGAAAACCGGGGGTACCGGCATCTCAAACTCAACCACCGCGAACAACTTCGCCGTCTCCGGCAATCGCCCTCAGCAAAACATCTTCCTGCTGAATGGCGTCGAGTACACCGGCGCTGCGGAGAACAACATGCAGCCGGGTGGCTCGAGCGGCATGTTGTTGGGCGTGGACGCAGTCCGCGAATTTAACGTGCAGCGCGACTCCTACAGCGCAGAACTGGGTAAGCGCCCCGGTGGTCAAGTGATAATCGTCACTCGATCGGGGAGCAATCAGTGGCACGGAGCCGCATTCGAATTCTTGCGCAACAACGCTCTTGATGCACCCAACTTCTTTGACCAGGGCTCCGCACCTTCGTTCCAACGCAATCAGTTCGGCTCCTCCATCGGCGGTCCGCTCCGCGGCGACAAATCTTTCCTCTTTGCGAACTACGAAGGCTTCCGCCAACACCAGCACCAAACCTCCGTCGCCTTCGTTCCCAGTCTGGCTTCTCGTGCCATTGCTGCGCCCAGCGTTCAGCCTCTTCTGAATCTTTGGCCCACTCCTCTACCCGGCGCCCAGGATTTTAACGGCATCTCCCAATTTTTCAGCAGCCCGCTGCAAACCATTCGCGAAGACTTTGGTACCGCCCGCTTCGATCACATTTTTTCCCAGCGAGATACGCTCGCCGCCATTTACACCGCCGACGACGGACGCGATTTCACTGCCACCCCGCTTGATCCCTTCAGCTCCGATATCCTCGCTCTGCGCGAACAAGTCCTGAGTCTCGAAGAAACTCATATTTTTTCTCCGGCGCTTTTGAACACCGCCCGCATCGGTTTTTCCCGCGCCGGCTACTTCTTCAATGGAGAGCCGACGCCGGGCACTCCAGCGGCAAACGTTCCCGGGTTCCTGGTAGGACATCCCGTGGGGGCGGTAGTGGTTGGAGGCAGTGCGGCATCGAATCCGCAAGCGCAGCTCGGACTGGCGGGAAGCAACAACGGCAGCAATCTCCATGTAGCGCGCAATCTGTTCACCTATGAAGATCGCTTGACGTGGAAGCGGGGACGCCAGCAGTTGAGCTTCGGGGCATGGTTCCAACGGTTCCAGTCGAATGAAAACATCGCCCTCAGTCAGTTCGGCCAGGCCACGTTTACGAGTCTTCAGACATTCTTGCAGGGAACCGCTTCCACATTTCTGTTTGACCCGGCGTCGACGGCAATGAACTGGCGCTCCCTGTTTGGTGCGTTTTACGCGGAAGATGTGGTCCGCCTCAACCCCAAGCTGAGTTTATCCCTCGGTTTCCGCGCCGAACTTTCGACGGGTTGGAACGAAGCTCACGGACGTGCCGCCAACTACACCTTCACCAACGGAGTGATTTCGACGCAACCGCATATTGGGGATTCTCTCTTCACAGTTAACAATGCAAAGTTTTTGCCGCAGCCGCGCATCGGGATTGCCTGGAGCCCCTTCAGCGCGAAAACTGTTTTCCGCGCGTGCTTTGGGATGTACAACGACCTTCAAGATGCCCTTGGGTATCGCGCGGATCAGAACGCTCCTTTCAACCCAGTCTATAGCATTCCTTCCTTCGCGGTTTCGAGCTTCCCCATTGACCCTGCGGCTCCCGTGCCTTCGAACGCCAAGCTTGTGCCTGGCGGAGTTCAACCGGATATGAAGACCCCGACGCTGATTTCCTATTCGTTGAGGATACAGCAGCAGCTTTCACCGAACATGTCGCTGACGGTGGGCTACGTCGGATCCCATGGTTATCATGAGCTGATAGGCGTTGATGCCAACGAGCCTTTTCCCGTGATTTGCCCAGCATCGCCGTGCCCCGCGACATATCCCAAAGGATTTCCAGCGGGGATAGCAAACACACCTGTGCCGGCGGGAACATACTTTGTGCCCACAACGACGAAGGCCAATCCCGCCATCGCGAATACCTGGACGTGGTTTTCGGAAGGAGACAGCTCCTACAATGCCCTGCAAGTGGATGTGAACCGGCGCTTCAGCGGAGGTTTGACGCTGCGCGGGGTGTACACGTTCTCGAAAGTTCTCGACGACGGCGACTCCCTCAACGCGACGACATCAGGAGGCGGACCAGCCCTTGTCTCGAATCCTTTCAATCTACGCTCGGATTGGGGCTTGGGAACGTTTGACGTCCGACACGTAGCGGTGGTCAATGCGAGTTATGCGCTGCCGGTTGGGCACGGGAAGCGTTTTCTTGGTGACATCGGAGGATTTGCAAACACCTTAGCGAGCGGCTGGACAGTGAACTCCATCGTGACGTTGCAAGGCGGCTTTCCGTTTTCGCCGCAGCTCAGCTATAACCCCTCAAACAACGGGGACACTCGAAATCCCGTGCGCCCGTTCGCGAATCCGGCTTTTACGGGGCCGGTGATCCTTGGGAATCCCAGCCAGTGGTTTAACCCCAATGCATTTCTGGCGCCGGCGAACACAGCGGCAAATGGCGGATTCTACGGAAACGTCGGAAGAGACACCTTGATCGGACCGGGACTGGCCACCTGGGATTTCTCCGTCTTGAAAGACACGCGGATTCGCGAGCGGCTGAACCTCCAGTTTCGCGCCGAAATATTCAATCTACTCAACCGGGCGAATTTCAACCTGCCCAATGCCGTCGTCTTCACCCCCTCGGGCGTTTCCCCAACCGCCGGCGTAATCACCAGCACTTCCACAACCTCGCGCCAGGTCCAATTCGGCCTCAAGCTTCTCTGGTGAAGCATTGGCGCATCGCCGGCCGCCTCGACCCTAGGGCCGCCCTGCGCCATCGAGAATCGATTGTGTGAGCCATGCGCGGTAAGAATATGGAAAGTCAACACCAGAGAAGAACCGCGGCATGCTACGAGCGATATCGCTTTCGAGATGACTACTGGGTCTGTGAAACAAACCTCGATGCCTTCCGAGAAACTCGGCCTTCGGTGAAGTCACGCAGGCGGTATCGGCGCAATTTTCGCTTGCCGAATTTTATTCTTCACAGCACCAGCAACTTTGCCACCACGGATCCGACGGCGCGAATGGATTCATCAACGCCAAGCCGGATCCTAGGTGACATAACATTCGGAAGGTTCAGACGCTGGCTCGCACTTGTCGATCCGCCGAGCGCGAGGCAGCAGGAACACACCCGGCTATCGCGTTTCGAGCGCTACCGTGGAGTCATTGGAATCTAGCTGCAAGAAAATTGGAGTATTTACCGGCAGTTCGACGTTTGAACCTTTAGTGATGAATGCATCGCAAAGTCTCTTTGCGGCGCCAAAGTA
>Ga0137409_10004019_pt1 | contig 15548 bp, 10 predicted proteins | sample CZODoug1_16funga_FD_122059 | JGI IMG/M metagenome (GOLD analysis project Ga0137409, IMG submission 122059) | Vadose zone soil fungal communities from Angelo Coast Range Reserve, California, USA - CZODoug1_16fungal (Hybrid Assembly) | ecosystem: Environmental > Terrestrial > Soil > Vadose zone... | reverse complement strand
CGGCCTGCTGATGGGCATGGCAGAACGCGGTATCAAGTTCTAAGCCAGAAGCTTGATCCGGAAGAAAACCATGCCGAGAGAAGCGTTTCCTGCTTCGCCGAGCTCCGCGGCAAACAAAATTCCCAGTGATGTTGCTTGAACCTGTCGTATAACCCAGTCAACTAACAGCAAACTATGAAGCACTTTGCTGCTTTGGGGGATTCGGCGACAATGGGAACCTGGCAGTTTCGGATGAAGCGGTTCGCTGTTCCTTAGAAGATCATCCCAAGGAGAGATTGTCTTGCGACTTTCCGTCATCGGTTGTGGGTATGTGGGTTTGGTCACGGGAGCTTGTCTTGCCGAATCGGGACACGAAGTGGTGTGCACCGACATCGACCGGGAGCGCATTGCCAAGCTCAACGCCGGCGGCGTCCCAATCTATGAGGAGCACCTCGACCAAATTCTCGCCTCTGCTCGCAAGGCCGGGCGGATTTCGTACACGGCGGATGCCGGAGAAGCGATCCGGGCAGGCGATGCCATCTTTATCTGCGTGGGCACGCCGCCAAAAGATTCCGGCGAGGCAGATCTTTCCGCCATCGACAACGTAGCGCGGCAAATCGCGGCGGAGGCGCGCTCTCCCAAACTCGTGATCGAAAAAAGCACGGTCCCTGCACGGACGGGGCTCGAGCTCAGCCGGGCTCTTTCCGCGTATTCTCGCGGCAGCAACGTGAAATTCCGAGTGGCCTCTAATCCGGAATTTCTGCGCGAAGGAACCGCCGTCGGCGATTTTTTCCATCCGGACCGCATCGTCGTGGGCGTGGAGGATCCGTCATCTGCGGCGGAACTAAGGGAAATTTACCGGCCTATTCTGGAGAAAACTTTCCGGTGCCCCGTGCACAATGGAACCTGCCCGCCGGGAAACAAGGCGGAATTCCTGGTCACCACCATCAACAGCGCCGAGCTGATCAAACACGCTTCGAATTCCTTTCTGGCGCTGAAAATCAGTTATGCCAATGTCATCGCGGATCTTTGCGAAAAGATCGGCGCGAATGTCGAGGAAGTCACGCACGCCATGGGTCTTGACGCTCGTATTGGCGGACAGTTTCTCAAGGCCGGACTCGGCTACGGCGGCTTTTGTTTTCCGAAAGACGTGCAAGCCTTCATCTACCTATCTTCCAAAGTCGGAGTGGACTTTGAAATCCTGAAGGCCACCGAACGCGTGAACAAACAGCGCATTGACCGTTTCTTTGAGAGAATCCATCAGGCGTTGTGGGTCGTGAAGGGCAAGCACGTGGCCGTGCTCGGCCTGGCGTTCAAGGCCAATACCGACGACATCCGATTCGCGCCGGCATTGGAAGTCGTGAAGCGACTGCTGGAGGAAGGCGCGGTGGTGCACGCGACGGACCCGCAAGCGATGTCGCGCGCCAAGACTGTCTTCCCCCAGGTGCAGTATCACGGGGACCCTTACGACGCCTTGCGTGAAGCAGATGCCGCGCTGATTTGCACGGAATGGGCCGTTTTCCGCAAACTGGACTGGGACCGCGCCGGAAAACTCATGGCGCGCAAACTGGTGATCGACGGAAGAAATCTTTACCCGCCGCAGAGCATGCGGGAGAAGGGCTTCGAGTACTACTCTTTCGGCAGAGAGTAGTGTGCAGTCCCGGCGTTCAGTGACATGCGGCTTTTCGGGCAATCGATCCGAAACAGTTCACCTTTTGTTAAAGACTTGCCTGAAATAGCTGAGTGTCAGGTTCAAACCTTCTTCGAGTCCGACTTTCGGCTCCCAATTCAAGATGCGCTTTGCCTTTGTGATGTCGGGGCAGCGGCGTTTCGGATCGTCCTGCGGCAGTTGCTTGAATACGATGGGCGGTGCGTTATCGAAATGTTTCCGGATGCGTTCGGCAAACTCGAGAATGGTAATTTCCTGAGGATTGCCAATATTTGTAGGCAGGTGCTCGTTCGACTTCATCAGCCGGCAGATGCCCTCAATCAAGTCGGAGACATAACAAAAGCTGCGAGTCTGCTTTCCGTCACCATAGATGGTGAGCGGCTTCCCGCTGAGCGCTTGAAACACGAAATTCGGAAGCGCACGGCCGTCGTTCAAGCGCATCCGCGGCCCGTAGGTATTGAAGATTCGCACGATGTGCGTGTCCACGCCGTGGTAGCGGTGGTACGCCATGGTCATGGCTTCGGAAAAACGCTTGGCTTCATCGTAAACGCCGCGCGGCCCAATGGGATTGACGTGTCCCCAGTATTCTTCGGGCTGGGGAGTAACTTCGGGGTCGCCGTAGCATTCGCTGGTTGAAGCCAGGAAAAATTTGGCTTTCTTCGCCAGCGCCAATTCCAGGGCGTTCTGCGTGCCGACAGAGCCCACCATCATCGTGGCGATGGGATGCTTCAAATAGTCCGGCGGGCTGGCCGGTGAGGCAAAGTGCAGTACATAGCCGATTTTGCCGGCCACCTTCAGCGGTTTGCTAATGTCGGCTCGCCGGAAATGAAACTTCTTGTTGTTCTTCAGATGGCTCAGATTGTCCTTAGCGCCGGTGATGAGATTGTCCAGCGCCAGCACTTCCCAGCCTTCGGCAAGGAGCGTATCGCAGAGATGCGACCCGAGAAACCCCGCCCCGCCGGTGACCACCGCCCGCATGCGTCCTCCCCCAAAAAAGCGATTTGACAGTGTAACGTGAGCGCCGCCGATTGACCACTTCCGCAACACGGGATAGCATTCGCCGGTCCGCAGATGGCAAACCAGGAAAACACGGGGATGGTTTCTCAGCGGCGTGGGCGCGCGCTGGGGCTTGTTGCGGCCGCGGGCGGCGGGTTGATCTTTGGCATCGTGCTGTTCTCTGGAGTCGGGCGATGGCTGGTCGTCGAAGACACGCTTGGGGAGGCGCGAGCCATCGCGGTGCTCAGCGGCGGCATGCCGTTGCGGGCGATGGAGGCTGCGAAGCTTTATCGCGAAGGCTACGCGCCGGAAATCTGGCTGACGCATTCCGCGGAGCCTGCTGAGGTTCTCGGCGCGATGGGCATTCCCTTCGCCGGTGAAGACTATTACGATACGCGCGTCCTAGTCCACGAAGGCGTGCCGGCGGGCGCCATTCGCGTCCTCGATCCCCCGATTGTGAATACGGCGGACGAGATCAACGTGATTGCCGCGGCGCTTGCAAAAGAAAAGGACCGCACGGCCATCCTCGTGACGACCAAAGCGCATACACGGCGCGTGCGGCTGCTGTGGCAAAGGCTGGGCGCGGGGCGGGGGAGCGCGATCGTGCGCGCCGCGTCGGAAGATCCCTTCGATCCCCGGCACTGGTGGCGCACGACGAGCGATGCTCTCGATGTGGTGCGCGAGGTGCTTGGCCTGATGAATGCCTGGGCAGGGTTGCCGCTGCATCCGGCGAAATGAACCGCGTGGCGGGGGCGGAATTCTCAGAAAAAGAAAAATCGCTTCTTTCGCGGCGCGGAAGATTTGTCTTCGACTTCCGGCACGTGCGGCAATTCTCGGCCTTCGAAGGCAGCCAGCGGATTATCCACGAAAAGGGCCCGGGCTTTCTCCCGACCAAACTGATCGACAACCACGTCATAGGCAGGTTGCAACCGCAGCGGACGCGATCGCGTATTGTGCGCGTCGCTGGCGACAAAATGCACGAGGCCTTCGCGGATCCAGCGTAGCGCGTCTTTCTGGGAAGAAGGGCCGAAGCCTCCCGTAAGCGCACCACCGGTGACTTGTACGAAGCAACCCTGCTGTACCCATTTCTTCAAGCGTTCCGGGTGAGCCCGCAAAATCCTATTGCGCTCCGGATGCGTGACGATCGGACGCATGCCCGCGAGCTGAATTTCGTGAAGCGTTTGGTCCATCGCCGGCGGGATCGAGATTTCATTGAACTCGACGAGCAAATAGCCGTACTGATTGATGCAATAGATAGAGGAATCCTTCTGCAGAGATTTCAGGTTTTCCGGATCGAGGTGAAAATCGCAACCCGTTGCCAGCTTTAGCTTGTCGCCAATCTTGGATTGCAGTTCATCGCGAAGCCGGCGCACGCGCGCGAAATCAAAAAAATATTCGAGGCTGGAATGCGGCGTGGCGACGACGCGCGTGACTCCCTCGGCGATCGCGGATTCCGCCATCGCCATGGATTCTTCGATTGTCTTCGGGCCGTCATCGATGCCCGGCAGGATGTGGCAATGCAAATCGACCATCTGGGTTATCCGCTCCTCACCGCCACCACGCACCAAACACTTGCCAGGCACCCAGTGCGAACAGTATCCCCGCAAAGACTTGCCGCATCCTCATAGGGTTGATCCATTTCACCAGTTTTCCACCGAGGATACCGCCAAGGAATAACCCCGGGATCAGCAGCAAACCGGTTCTCCACGAGACGAATCCGTCTTTTGCATAAGCCAGGAGGGCCAAGGCGCCGGTGGGCGGTATCAGAGCGATCAGGCTCGTTCCTTGTGCACGATGTTGACTGAACGCAAACAGCATTCCGAGGAGCGGCACCAAAAGAACGCCCCCACCAATTCCGAACATTCCCGAAGCAATTCCACAAGCGCAAGCTACCGCAAGGATTCCCGCGCTGCGGACTATCCCATCAGCCACGGACGCTCTCCTCTTCCCATCTGGCTGGCCTGCTTTCGAGTTGCGCTTTTCTCCAAAGCAACAAGGCCGACAACATGAGGAAACAGCCGAACAAGCCCTTTAAGTTTCGGGAAGGCATTGGAAGAGCGATGAGACTGCCCGCGTACGCGCCAAACAGCATCCCCAAGGCGCACAAGATACCGGCCCTCAAATCCACCTGGTCCCGCTTCCAGTATTCCCGCAAGGCCCCCAGCCCAATCGGCGGCAACAACATGAAAAGCGAAGTGCCTTGTGCCGTGTGCTGGTCCATGTGTAACAGGTAGACCATTGCCGGCACCAGCAAAGCGCCTCCGCCGATGCCCATGAGGCCAACCAGCACGCCACCAACAAGTCCCAGCAGAAGAATGATAAGGGTCATCATATTCGGGCTGCATTGCACGTGTGTCCGCGGTCAAACAGACACAGCTCTTCTATCTTCCCCCGTCCCGCCTTGTGCGGCAACCTTCCTCAAAGAGCTGTAACACTCACAAATGCCCGTATTTTTTTGTTTGCGCGGAACCTGCTATATTTGTTTGTCTTTGTCACGTCAGCTCTGCGGCCTACTGGCTGCTTTGTTGACCGCAATGCGGTCACAAACCATAATGGCCACAGATGAAGCTGGATTCCCAAAAACGCGAATCTTTTGACCCCACACGGGTCAAGGATGATGAGGAGTGCAACGCAACTCATGCCAATTGACCGGAAACCTGAATTCTTCAAAGGTGCCCAACTCAAGGTTGCCATCATCGGCTGTGGTTACGTGGGCCTGCCCTTGGCGCTGCGCTTTGCCGAAGCGGGACACAAAGTCACCGGATTTGATACCGACCCTACCAAAGTGACTATGCTCAATGCGGGCAAGTCCTACATCGAACACATCCCTCAAAACAAGATCCAGCAGTTCGTCAATAGCCGGCATTTCGGCGCGAGCACGGATTTCACAAAGCTGAAAGAAGCAGACGCCATCCTTATCTGCGTGCCCACGCCCCTCGATGAACGCCGCGAACCTGATTTGAGCTATGTCGAGCAGACCGCCATTTCGATTTACCCAAATCTGCAGAAGGGACAGCTCGTGGTCCTTGAATCGACGACGTATCCGGGCACGACGGAAGAGCTGGTTCTTCCGATCCTGGAGAAGAGCGGCCTGCGCTGCCCCATTGCTTCGGGCCAGGAAAATGAAAACATCGCGTGCGATTTCTACCTGGCGTTTTCTCCAGAGCGCGAAGATCCGGGAAATAAGCAGTTTGGCCTCGCCCAAATTCCCAAGGTCGTCGGCGGCTTGAATCCGCCGAGCGGCCGTGCCGCGCAGTCACTTTACACACAGGTGGTTGCCCGGATCGTGCCAGTCAGCTCCACACGCGCGGCGGAAATGGCCAAACTGCTCGAAAATATATTTCGCTGCGTCAACATCGCGCTCGTCAACGAGCTCAAGCAGCTCAGCTTGCGCATGAACATTGACATCTGGGAAGTGATCGACGCGGCCGCCACGAAACCTTTCGGCTACATGCCGTTCTATCCTGGCCCAGGCCTGGGCGGCCACTGCATCCCGGTGGACCCGTACTATCTTTCCTGGAAAGCCCGCGAATATGACTTCTCAACGCGCTTCATCGAGCTCGCCGGCGAAGTCAACACCGCCATGCCGTATCACATCGTCGACGCGGTTGCCAATTCGCTGAACGATCACAAGAAGAGCATGAAAGGCTCGAAGGTCCTGGTTTTGGGCGTGGCGTACAAGAAAGATGTTGACGACCTGCGCGAATCGCCGACGCTGAAAATCATGCAGCTCCTGCAGCAGCGCGGGGTGGTACTCGATTACAACGATCCTTACTTCCCGCGGCTCCACAAAATGAGGCACTTCAATTACGAGAACATGAAGTCCGTGCCGCTCAGTCCGCAAACGCTTGGAAGCTACGACGCCGTGGTCATCGCCACCGACCATTCGAGCTATGATTATGCGGCGATTGTGGATGCCGCGAAACTCGTCATTGACACGCGCAACGCCACACGCCGCGTCATGCGCCACCGAGACAAGATCGTGCTCTGCTAGGCCCCGATGGCGTCACACGCCGAAGAGATTCGCCGACAGCTTGCGGAAAGCGCTCGCGTCAAGCAGAGCTTTTCCAATGAGCTTGTCGAGCGCATCTCTCAACTCGCCGAGAAATCCGCAGCTGCATTGCGCGGCGGGGGAAAAGTCGTTTTTTTCGGAAATGGCGGCAGCGCTGCGGATGCGTTGCATCTTGCCGCTGAACTGGTGGTCCGGCTGCGCACGGAACGCAAAGGCCTGGCAGCGCTCGCGCTTACCACGAATCCCTCCGTGCTTACTGCTGCAGGCAACGATTACGGATTTGAACGGATTTTTTCGCGGCAGATTGAATCGCTGGTGGCAGCGCAAGATATTCTCGTCGCGCTTTCTACGAGTGGAAATAGCCCAAACATTTTGCGCGGCGCGGAAGCAGGCCGAGCTCGTGGCGCTTTTGTTGCGGCATTTACGGGTGAAACCGGCGGCGCCCTCGCCGGCAAGGTGGATTTACTTCTCAACGTCCCCTCCCGCGATCCCCAGCGCATTCAGGAAGCGCACATCACCATTGGCCACGTCGCATGCTCGCTTATCGAGCAGTTGGCCTGTGGTTGAGCGTTCCCTCGACGGAAGAAGTTTTACTTCGCCTTCACTAACTCGACACTCGCGGTAGCGAAAGGCAGGATGGCTTCCAGGAGTACCGGTGTGCGCGCTTCATTGTTCGCGAGATACAAGGTGAAAGAAGCATCTTTCATTTCCACGCCTTTGTCGAAGACTCGGATGCTGATTTTCGAAGCCGCGTAGCTTCCTGCGGGAACTATGACGCTCGCGGAGGTGCCGGTCAGCCTGGCGCGCGCGTCGTACAATTTGTGTCCATCGTAGACCGGGCTGCGCACTTCCGGCGTTTTCGCCCAATCCACGTTGCGCAAGTATTGCATCATCCCGAGTGGATCGCGCGTCCCGGGAAGCACGCGCGCAGCCGTCGCGTTCGCGGGAGCAGGCTCGTTTCCGCTTGCCGTCATGCGCTGGATAGACTCGACTCTCTGGCCGCGCTCGCTCAGGCGCATCTCATACTGCATGCTCGCCAGCGTGCCCGCGTCGCTGTAAGAATCGAACTGGTCATCCAATTCAAAAACCAGGCGGAGCGGATTTTCCGTATGCACAACTGCCTGCAAGTGCCATGCGCTTTTCCCCAGAAAATTGCCTCGTCCCGCGATTTGCAGCTTGAGATTTGCCACATTGCTCACTTTGGAGACGTTTGCGGTGTATTCGAGCACCTCACCCGCCCTCAGCGGTAACACTGGATCTGCGGGAGGCGCGGTCTTCTTGGGATCGGAAGCCGCGGGCAAGTCTGTGACTGCGGCATTTGCATGCTGGTGAGCAGGCGCGGGCGCAGGGGGAGCCTCATGAAATTCCGGCGGTTCGGCCGACACTACCTCTGGCGTGGGATGGCTCCCTCGCGCGTGCAACCAGTAGAAGGCCCCTGCGGCGCAACCCAGCGCCGCAACTGCAATGATCCCCAGCGTGGTCCGATGGCTCATGCTTTTTGTGTGACGCTCGCTTGAAAGAGGTCTTTGTCCGCCGCGCTTCCGTCGTACAATACTGTTTCCGTGCGCGGGAATCGTCCGGCTGCGTTCGCCGGCTCGCAGCGAACTATCAGCGTACCAAAACACGGGCTGGACAGTCTTTCCCGAGCTTGCATTCATTGCCGTTGCTGACAGCAGCCGCCCGCGGCCTTGATTGCCAGCCGCGAGCCGGCCGCAAGAGCTAGGAGGATTTCCCGGATGCGCTACGTGGTTACGGGCGGCGCCGGTTTCATCGGCTCGAACACGGTGGACGAACTCGTCCGCCGCGGCCACAGCGTGGTCGTACTGGACGACCTTTCTTCCGGCAAAGAAGAAAATTTCGGCGAAATCCGCAACAAGATTACTTTTATCAAGGGCAGCATCACGGACATCGAGGTCGTGCGGAAAGCCATGCACGAAGCCGAGTACGTGCTCCATCTCGCGGCGCGCACCTCGGTGCCGCGCTCCGTGAAAGATCCCGTCGAGACCAACAGGATCAACATTGATGGCACGCTCAACGTGCTTGTTGCGGCGAAAGAGATGAAGGTGAAACGCGTGGTGTTCGCGGCTTCGTCCTCGGCCTACGGCGAAACGCCCACGCTCCCCAAAGTCGAGACCATGCAGCCGCAGCCGATTTCCCCTTATGGCGTCACGAAGTACGTCGGTGAACTGTACGGACAAACTTTTGGGCGGTGCTACGGCCTCGAAAATGTTGCGCTCCGCTACTTCAACATCTTCGGACCGCGGCAGGATCCCAGCTCGCCCTATTCCGGCGTGCTTGCCAAATTCTGCACGGCGTTCCTGGAAGAGACGCCGCCCGTGGTCTTCGGGGATGGGGAGCAGACGCGCGACTTCACGTTTGTCGAGAATGCGGTGCAGGCCAATCTACTTGCCTGCGAGGCGCCGAACGCTTCCGGGAAAGTTTTTAACGTCGGCACCGGCGGGCGCGTCTCCCTGAATGAAGTCCTTAACTCGCTCGGAAAAATTACGGGCAAGACGCTCGAAGCAAAGTACGAACCGGCGCGTGAAGGCGACATCCGTGATTCTCAGGCGGATATTTCCCAGGCGCGTGAATTCCTGGGCTACGATCCTCAGGTCACCTTCGAAGAGGGACTTAGCCGCACATTTGAGTGGTATCGGTCGAGCCAAACGAGAGCGCCCGCGAACTCGGAAAAATAACCAGTGACTCCGAGTTGGCGACTAGCCTGGCTTCATCACCTCCGTCGTCGCTTCGCCAATCACCAGTCATCTCTTCACGGCTGCACGGTCCTTCCGTAGTTCAGCGGTTCACCGGCCTTCGGCACGTCGTAATTATTCCAGAACCACAGCGGCTCGAGCTTTTTCTGCTCTGGCCACACCTGGTTCAACGTATCGCCTTCGAACAACTCCCCGTTCTTCATCACCCAGTGAATGGTATTCGAATTGTGGATGTCGTCCAGCGGGCTCTTGTCGAAAATGACGAGGTCCGCGAGCTTCCCGGGCTCGACGGAACCCAGATCTTCCGGCCTGCCGATGATTTTCGCTCCGTTCAGCGTCGCGCATCGCAGGACTTCAAGAGGCGTCATCCCACCGCTCGCAAACATCCACAACTCCCAGTGATAGCCGATCCCTTGCATCTCTCCGTGGCTGCCAACGCCAACGAGGCCACCGGCGCGCAGCAGCTTGGTCATCTGCGCCGCAAGTTTAGGAAATTCATACTCGTCCTTGCGGAACCAACCCGGCCGCCGCTTTGTTCTCTGGTCGATCACGCGGTGCGGCATGAAGTGGTTGAGCTTGGCGTTGTCGTGGACCTCGCTATTTTCGAACCAGTAGTCCTCGCCGAACGGCCCGCCGTAGTTCACGATCAGCGTGGGGGTCTCCGCGATGCCAGACTTCGCGAACATCTGTAACACGTCGTTATACAGCGGCGTAATCGGCAGCGTGTGTTCGTTTCCGTGGAAGCCGTCAATGACGTGCGTCAGGTTGAGCTTCAGGTCCAGCGCGCCTTCTGTCGTGGGCATCATTTCCAATTCTTTCGAAGCCTGCACCATGTACTGCCGCTGCTTGCGGTTGCCCACCACGTAACTCTTGATGTTGTGCGTGCCGTAATACTTCCGGTACTTCGTCAACACACCCTTCACTTCGTCCGCAGACTGGAAGTTGTTGTCTGAAAATACGCCGGGACCTGTCGAAAACGCGCGCAGACCAATTATGTCGCCGCTATCCACCAAGTCCTGATAAGCAAACATGTCGTTCGTGCCGGTCTGTACGTCCAAACCCGCCGTCACTCCGTAAGCGAGGTTCGCGAGGAACGACCAGTTCTGGGTATCCAGAATGCCGCGCCGGATTTCCGTCCAGTGCGCGTGTGTGTCTATGAATCCCGGCGAGATGGTTTTACCGCTTACATCAAACACCTTCGCTCCCGCCGCAACGCTGCTCTTTGCGCCGACGCTCTTAATCCGGTTGTTTTCCACCACGATGTCGGCATTTTTGAGGATTTCATCGCCCTTCATCGTAACGACCGTCGCGCCGCGAAGCACAACGGTTCCCTTCGGTGTCTTACGCGGTATTTCGAGATTGACGGCAATCTCCTGCACGTCTTTTTCCTGCTCCTTCAGTTTCTTTTCTTCCTTTTTCTCGTCCTTCTTTTCTTCTTTCTTTGTGTCCGCAGCTTGGGTGGCGGTGTCCTTCTTGTCGGAGTCTTTGGAGTCCGCTTCTTTCTTGTCGCCCTCTTTCTTTTCGTCCTTCGGGGGCTCGAAAGAAATGGCGCTCAGCGGCTCGCGAAACAGGCTCGCGCCCACCGCCCAGGCAATCGTTTTTCCGTCATCGGCCCATGCAAAATAGTCTGCACCAATGTCCGTCAGCCGCTTCACCGGCACGGCGGGTGACGTCACATTCACCGTTGGTATCTCACCTCCCACCACCGGCATCGCAATCAGATAAAGCTGATTCATCACGTGAGCCAGCACCCACTGGCCATCGGGGCTCGGTTGGATGTCGTCCGCCGGAATGGGTTCTTCGAAAAAGTAGAGTCCTTGGCCTTTCACGATGACGTGATTGCGCCGGTCGGTTCCATCATAGCGCAACGAGATGAGTCCCTGCGGCGTGTAAACGTAGATGCGGTCCTTTTCGCTTGTAAAGTGCGGCCCGCCCGCGCCACGTGCCGGCAGAATTAGGTTTGCATCACCACCATCCGCAGGAATCCACACCAGGTCCGCATTCGCCGTTTGCCCGCCATCGAAGGTGCTGTTTTCACGGTCATACGCATTGCCGCGCAAGAGCACGATTTTCGTGCCGTCGGGCGACCACGCCGGATTGCTGTATACCGCCAGTGATTTGGACAACTGTGCCGGCGCTCCGCCCGCAACAGATGTTTTCCAGAGTTGCCCGCCCTCGCTCGACCACGTCACGTAAGCGATGGACTTTCCATCTGGCGACCATGCGGGCTGAAATTCTGGCGTGTTTCCGCTCGTCAGCCGCTGCGGTTTGCCGCCGGGCATGTCCATCATGTAGAGGTGCGTCATCGCGGAAAATACGAGTCTTTTCCCGTCCGGGGATTCGACGGGGTCCATGATCAACCGCACCTTCACCGGCCCTTGTTCTACTTTCTGGGGGAAATCTAGTTTGGGTCCAAGATCTTGCGAGACCTGGGCCGTGAACGGGATTACTTTGTCCGTTCCCGTGGCAAGATTCAGCCGCTTGATCTTCCCATCTTGGTTGTAAACGATTTCTTTCCCGCTGGGCAGGAATGCGTAGCCGGGAAAAACGTCACGCGTGAAGAGGGACTCCTGGTCGTCGCGCGTGACCGGGTATTTCACCCAGCGATCATCGCCGGTTTCCAGATTGCGGAGACGCAGTCCCGATTCTGTCTCGTATCGTGTCACGTAGAGAATCTGTTTGCCGTCCGGCGAAAGCACCGGACGAAACGCGCTTTTGATCTGACGAATGATCTCGTCTTCGTCGCCGGTCTTGCGGTCGCGCCTCGCAATGTGCCACGACGGAAACTGCTGGTTATAAGCCAGCGAGCCAAGTTTCGTCGCGTAATAGAGATACTTGCCGTCCGAGGAAGCCACTACGCCGATCGCATTCGGGCGCTCTTGCCTCTTCGTTGTTGGCGTTGGTTTCGATTTCGTAATCTGCACGCCTGAGCCGCCGTCCACGTGATACATCCAGATTTCGCTCGAGCCGATTCCAAACGCCGCTTTCGAAACGAAAATATATTTCCCGTCCGGAGCCCAGCTCGGCGACGTGAACTCACTATTGGGGTCCTTCGAAACCTGTTTCGCGCCCGTGCCGTCCGGATGGATGATCCAGATATTTTCGCTCCCCTCGCGGTCCGAAAGAAATGCGATCCATTGCCCATCCGGAGAAAACTTCGGCTGACTATCAAAAAACATGCCGCCGGAGATCAGCTTCGCCTGCCCGCCCTCGATTGGCAGCGTATAGAGATCGCCCACCAATTCGAACGCGATGGTCTTCGCATCCGGAGAAACATCCAGCGAGAGCCACGTACCCTCATCCGTTGTGAATTCAATCTTCCGATCGGACTTCAGTGGCAGCCCTTTTTTTTCGTCTTTCTTGTCGGTTTTCTTCTCGTCCTTTTTATCTTTTTCCTGCTCCGGGACACCCTGCCATCTTGCACCTACCCTCAGGACTGCCGGGCCTCCAAAGAAGACTCCAGCCACCATCGTCAGAACGGCAAGCCACGCAGTACCACGCAGGCTGGGCTGCTTCGCACTCATGCTTATTTCCTCCGTACTTTTTTCAAATGTTCCAGCCGGAATCCATGGATGCGCAATGCCGCGGGCAATCGGCTTGCTGGATGACGCACACTGTTCTCGTTCCTTAGACGCGTGCAGCCAGGAACCGTCTCAGTGACGCGGACTATAATCAGCGCGCGATGCGCCGCTCAACTCGTTGTCTTCGTAGGCTGAAGCCCCCGATACGGCTCGTTTTCCTCGTCCCCCTGCCCTCCGCGCGAAGGCTGTGCCGCCGGCACGATATGCGGAATCCCTGCCTCATTCATCTTCTTGTTCAGCGCAGGCAAATCTTCCTCCGCCAGTTTCTTGACTTGTGCCGACGCTTCGCTGACCAGCGGAGTCAGCTCTGCCAACTTTTCCTTCTGTTGTCCGCCAGGCGCGGCCACGAAACCGTCGAGGTCCGCCAGCAAATCCTGCGCCTGGTTGGGCAGCGGCTCGGGTTTCCATTCGAACGGGGGCCCCGCATTTCCAAGCCCTTCGCGCTCGCGGATAAATTTCCCAGCAACTGCATCCACTTTCTTCTGCAGTTCCTCCGCGGCCTTCACGATTTCGTCGGGGATCTTCGTTGCGTTGGGTTTGCCCGCATCCTTTTTCCACTGCTCCCGGGCGGATTTCAAGGCCGTCTGTATCCCTTCAATGGTTTTGCGATCTTTGTCGGTCGTTTTGGCCATGGTGTAGATTTGGCTGATGGCCTCCCACCGCGCGGCGCGGTCCGCGGACGAAATCACGACCCGCGTATCTTCTTCCACTGAGACTTTCTGCGAGGCTTCCTTTTCTCCCGCTTTGATCTTGATGGTGTATTCCCCCGGCTCGGCGATGGGCCCGCGCGGTCCAAATCCATACCCCGCCGCGATGGCCTCCTGTTGTTCCGGCGTTGGCTCGGCCGGTGGATCCCACCGAAGATCCCAATTCGTGCGGTTCACGCCCGCCACGCCCGGCCCATCGAATTCGCGCACCGTCTTTCCATCTTTATCGAGTACGGAGATCTTTACTTTGCCTTCCTTTTTCTCCGCAGTGACGGCCTTGGATTCATCCTTCGGCTTTTCTGCCGCCGCATCCTTCTTGTCCTTATCGTCGATATCTTTTTTCGGCGTCTCCGCAGGCAAGGCATCCTTGAGGTAGTAATTCAAAATCGCACCGTAGAGTGGATTCTTTGCCATGAACATTTTTTGCCCCGCGCTCCACCGGCGGTTGCGCAGATGCCAGGAAGTCGCGGCGCGCGGCGTAAAGAACGTCAAGGGCGACGCCGTCACGTTCGCGTCCATTTTTTCAACCGGCGTCATGTCATCCAGCACCCAGATGGACCTCCCGTGCGTCGCCAGCACCAGATCGTTTTCCCGCGCTTGGATTTGAATGTCGTCCACGGGCACCGTCGGGAAATTATTTTTCAACGCCGTCCAGTTCGCGCCGCGATCCCAGGAAACCCATAGCCCAAATTCCGTCCCCGCAAACAGGAGATTCGTGCTGCGCGGGTGCTCCCGCACCACGTGCACGCTCCCCGCTGAATCCGGTATCCCGTTTCGAATGGCTTTCCAGCTTTCGCCGTAGTCGCTCGTCGCAAAAACATAGACGTTGTAGTCGTCCGAGCGATGTCCATCAAACGCCACCAACGCCGCGCCTTCCCCGGTTTTCGACGCCACCACGCGGCTCACATACGTTCCCTTTGGCACGCCCGGCACTCTTGCGGCCACGTTCTTCCACGTTTTCCCCGCGTCGCGCGTCACCTGCACGTTGCCGTCATCCGTCCCCACCCAGAGCACGTTCGGCGTCAGCGGCGATTCGCTCAGCGTCGTAATCGTCGGATATTCCTGCACGCCGTCGTGCCGCGACAACGTGCTCTTGTCCGGCGTCTTCCCGAAAATCTGCAGTTTGTTGCGGTCCACGCCTGTCGTCATGTCACCCCCGAGCCGCGTCCAGTTATCTCCGCGGTCCGTGGACTTGAACAAATAATTTCCTCCGTAATAAATCGTGGTGTGGTTATGCACGGAAACCGCCACCGGAGAATTCCACTGGAACCGGTAATGCGGTTCCCCCGCCTTCGCTTCCGGCCGAATCGAATGCTGCTGGTCCGTCCGCAAATCGCGCCGGTCGATGTAGCCGTCCTGCGATTCCGTGTAGACAATCCACGGCTCCACGTTGTCGATCGCTGCATAAAATCCATCGCCGCCGTGGATCACCTGCCAGTCTTCATTGGCAATCCCGTCGCGCGCCAGCGTTTGCACCGGTCCGCACCAGCTTCCGTTGTCCTGCAAGCCGCCGCAGATGTGATAGGGTTTTTCGTTGTCGAGGCCGATTTCGTAAAACTGCCCGATGGCAATCGTGTTGATGAAGTCCCAGCTCTTGCCCGAGTCGTAGCTCCAGTGAATCCCCCCGTCGGATCCTGTAATCATGTGATTCGAATCCGCCGGGTCGATCCACATCGCGTGAAAGTCGCCGTGAATCTTCTGCACCCGCTGCGTCGAAAACGTCTTGCCGCCGTCCTCGGAATAAAACATCGGCGCGCCCAGCTCCCAGATCCGGAGGTCGTTATTGGGATCGATTCGTATCTGGCTGTAATAGGACGGCCGCGGATTCGTGTCGCCCATCTTCTTCCACGTCTCGCCTTTGTCTTCGCTGCGAAAAGTTCCGCCCTTTTC
>Ga0137409_10004018_pt1 | contig 15550 bp, 15 predicted proteins | sample CZODoug1_16funga_FD_122059 | JGI IMG/M metagenome (GOLD analysis project Ga0137409, IMG submission 122059) | Vadose zone soil fungal communities from Angelo Coast Range Reserve, California, USA - CZODoug1_16fungal (Hybrid Assembly) | ecosystem: Environmental > Terrestrial > Soil > Vadose zone... | reverse complement strand
CAAGCAGCGCAACAAGATGGCGGTGGTGAAGGAAGGGCTGCAGGTGCACGAAGTCATGGTGCAGGAAGGCGTCTACACCTTCGAAAGCGTGGATGACGCGGCCGCGGAGCCGGTGGTCTACATGATCGATCACTTCGTGGTAGGCGGCTTCTACCGCGTGCACACCGGGCGCGGCCAGGACCAGAACTTGAATGCGCCGGGAATGCAGTTCAAACCGCTCGCATTTGCCGATCCCTGTTCCTCGCCCAATCCCGACGATCCGGGCTGCCCGCCGAACCGTTTCTACGCCTACGGCGTCATCGCGCGGCTCGCGCTCCTCGCCGGCGCAATCGAGCTCGAGGAAACCGAGACGGCGATCGAGAGCGGAACGGCGCCCCGCACCGCCGCCGCTTCATGAAGCTCGCTTTCGTCGTCGATCCGCTCGACAGTTTCAAAATCTACAAGGACACGACCTTCGCCATCATGCGCGAAGCCGCCGCGCGCGGGCACGGCCTGTACGCGCTGGAACAGGAGGACCTCTCGTGGCGCGGCAGCGCGGTCTACGGCAATGCCCGGCGCATCCACCTTACCGGGAAAAAGCCGGCATGGTACCGCGCCGAGAAGGCCGCCGACGTGCCGCTCAAGAAGTTCGATGCGGTGCTGATGCGCAAGGATCCGCCGTTCGACATGGAGTACGTCTACAGCACCTACCTGCTGGAGGCGGCGGAAGCACAGGGCGTCCGCGTATTCAACCGGCCGCGCGCGATCCGCGACTGGAACGAGAAAATGGCGATCACCCGCTTCGCGAATTTCACGGCGCCCGCCGTGGTGGCGCGGCGCGATTCCGTGATACGCGATTTTCTCGCCAAGCACCGCGATGTGATCCTCAAGCCGCTTGACGGCATGGGCGGCGCGTCGGTGTTCCGGGTGCGCCGTGACGACCCCAACCTCAACGTCATCATCGAGACGGTGACCCATTACGGTCGGCGCACGATCATGGCGCAGCGCTACATCCCCGAGATCCGCGACGGGGACAAACGCGTGCTGCTGATCGGCGGCAAGCCGGTGCCGCATTGCCTGGCGCGCATCCCGAAGGCGGGCGAGACGCGCGGCAACCTCGCCGCCGGCGGTACCGGAGTCGCGCGCAAGCTGACGAAACGCGATCAGGAGATCGCCGAGGCGCTGGGGCCCGCCCTGAACAAGGAGGGCCTGCTGCTGGTCGGTCTCGATGTGATCGGCGACTACCTCACCGAAGTCAACGTCACCAGCCCCACCTGCTTCCAGGAAATCACCGAACAGACCGGTTTTAACGTCGCCGGGATGTTCCTCGATGCACTGGAGCGCGCGCTCGCCTGAGATCCGGCCGTTTTCCCGCACAGCGCCTTGCTCCGCCATGCGCTACCGCGTTGTGCACCGCAATAGAGTAAACTATTGCGGTTTTATGACCCGGCCGGACCTTTTTTCATGATCGGAATTTTGATCATCAGCCACGGCACGCTCGGCGAGTCGCTGATCCACTGTGCCAGCCATGTGCTGAACAAGCGCCCCCCGCGGCTGAAGCAGATCGGCATCACTGCCCAGGACGATCCGCTCCAGTTGCTGCCACAGGCACGCAAGCTGGTGAAAGACCTCGACGAGGGCGACGGCGTGCTGATCCTCTCTGACATCTACGGCGGCTCACCCTCCAATATCGCCGCCAAGCTGCTGGTTCCGGGCAAGGTCGAAGGCGTGGCCGGCGTCAACCTCCCGATGCTGATCCGCGTCCTGACCTACCGCGACAAGCCGCTGCAGACCGCCATCACGAAGGCGGTGAGCGGCGGGTGCGATGGCGTGGTGCGCATTCCCGCCCCGGCGCTCGTCGTTCACAATGTTGCAACGGGAAGTTGAGATCATCAACAAGCTCGGGTTGCACGCCCGTGCTTCGGCAAAGCTGACGCAGACGGCAGGCGGCTTCAAGGCCGGTATCTGGATCAGCCGTAACGGCCGCCGCGTCAACGCCAAGAGCATCATGGGCGTCATGATGCTGGCGGCAGCCAAGGGCTCGAGGGTGGTCATCGAGACCGATGGGCCCGACGAGGAGCAGGCGATGGACGCTGTCACCCAGCTCATCGCCGCCCGCTTCGAGGAAAACGAGTAACGGCGGGATTCGGGGTCTAGGATTCGGGGTTCAGCCGGCACTACAATCCAGGATGGGGACAATATCCCGGATAGCGCCCGATACTGAATCCGTGATCCTGAAATCCTGAACATGAGCTTCACCATCCACGGCATCGGCGTCTCCGGCGGCATCGCCATCGGGCATGCGCAACTGATGACGCATGCCGGTCTCGAGGTCCCGCGCTACGTCATCCCGCAGCACCAGGCGCCAGAGGAATCCGCCCGCTTCGATGCGGCGGTCACCCAGGTGCGCGCCGAGTTCGAGGAGGTACGCGCAAGCGTTCCCGCCACCGCTCCCGCCGAGTTCGCCGGCTTCATCAACCTGCACCTGATGATCCTCAACGACTCCACCCTGTCGGTGGCGCCGCGCCGGATCATCGAGACCGAAAGCTGCAACGCGGAGTGGGCGCTCAAGGTGCAGACCGACGCGTTGCTCGCCCAGTTCGACCAGATCGAGGACGATTACCTGCGCGAGCGCAAAGCAGACGTGATCCAGGTCGCCGAACGCGTCATGAAAGCGCTTTCCGGCCAGCCCGGCTACGTCCCGCCGCCGCGGCTCGAAACCGACCAGAATCTGATCCTGGTGGCGCACGACCTCTCGCCCGCCGACGTGGTGCAGTTCAAGCGGCACCAGTTCGCGAGCTTTATCACCGATCTCGGCGGCACCACCTCGCACACCGCGGTAGTCGCGCGCAGCCTCGCGATCCCCTCGATCGTCGCGCTGCACCGTGCCCGCCACATGATCCGCGAGAACGAGTTGCTCATCGTCGACGGCACCCAGGGCGTGGTGATTGTGGATCCCGACGAGCAGGTGCTCACCGAATACCAGCTGCGCCAGCAACAGTTCGACATCGGGCGGCAGAAGCTCCGGCGCATTCGTGACCGGCGCGCGGTCACCCTCGACGGCGTGCAGGTCGAGCTGCAGGCCAATATCGAGCTGCCGGCTGACGTGGCCGAGGCCCTCGACAACGGCGCGACCGGAATCGGCCTGTTCCGCAGCGAATTCCTGTTCCTCAACCGTCGCGATCTGCCGGACGAAGACGAGCAGTTCGAAGCCTACCGCAACGTCGCCGAGGAAATGGACGGGCTTCCGGTCACCATCCGCACCTACGACCTCGGTGCCGACAAGAGTGACGACCAGGAGCAGGAACGGGTCACGACCAACCCGGCGCTGGGGCTGCGCGCAATCAGGCTTTGCCTGACCGAGCCCCAGCGATTCATTACCCAGTTGCGCGCCCTGCTGCGCGCATCGCAATACGGCAAGATCAACATCCTGATCCCGATGCTCTCGACCGCGAACGAGATCGAGCAGTCGCTCGCGCTGATCGGGCGCGCCAAGCAAGGCCTCGACGACGAAGGCGTGACCTACGACCGCGGCATCAAGGTCGGCGGCATGATCGAGGTGCCGGCGGCGGCACTCGCGCTCGGCATGTTCATCCGCAAGCTCGATTTCCTCTCGATCGGGACCAACGATCTCATCCAGTACACACTGGCGATCGACCGCACCGACGACACGGTGGCGCACCTCTACGACCCCCTGCACCCGGCGATCCTGAGTTTGATTGCCGGTATCATCAAGGCGGCGGACAAGGCCAAGGTACCGGTAGCGCTGTGCGGCGAGATGGCCGGCGACACTGCGCTGACGCGGCTGCTGCTGGCGTTCGGGCTACGGCAGTACTCGATGCACATCGCGCACCTTCTCGATGTGAAGCAGATCATCCTCAAGTCGAGCTGTTCGGAGCTGAAGCCGCTCGCACGCAAGATGCTGCGCGCGAGCGACCCGGCCCGGTTGCAATCGCTGCTCGAAAAGCTGAATTCCTGAGCCTGGGACGCCAAAAAGCGTTGATTTGACAATCTTTTGCGGGAGAGGTAACGTTCCTTCCGCTTTAAGCCGCGCCGATTTGATATTCAGCTTGCGGGCGCGTTACAAATCCGGCTAAAGAGAAAAAACCCAAGGTTTTTTCCGACCCGGCCCGCGCAAGCTCGCCGGGTTTTTGCGTTTGGGATATGGACACCAGGACCACGACAGGATCGGTGGGCGTCGTTACGCCGCAGACCGCGAAGTTCAGTGAGCCGCTCCGGCTCCGCAGCGGCGCGGTAATGGATGCGTACGACCTGGTCTATGAGACCTACGGGAGGCTCAACGTCGAACGCTCCAACGCGGTGCTGGTATGCCACGCACTGAACGCTGCTCATCACGTCGCCGGTTATTACGCAGACGACCCGCACAACATCGGCTGGTGGGACAACATGATCGGCCCCGGCAAGCCGGTGGACACCGACCGCTTCTTCGTTATCGGCGTCAATAACCTCGGCGGCTGTCACGGCTCGACCGGCCCGATGAGCCTCAACCCGAAAACCGGCAAGCCGTGGGGCGCGGACTTTCCGGTGGTGACGGTGGAAGACTGGGTCGCGACGCAGGCGCGGCTGGCGGACCATCTCGGCATCCGCCGCTTCGCGGCGGTCATGGGCGGCAGCCTCGGCGCTATGCAATCGCTCGCCTGGAGCCATATCCACCCCGAGCGCGTTCGTCATGCGCTCGTGATCGCATGCGCGCCCAACCTGTCGGCGCAGAACATCGCCTTCAACGAGGTCGCGCGTCAGGCGATCATTACCGATCCCGATTTTCACGGCGGGCACTACTATGAGCACAACACGCGCCCCACACGGGGCCTGCGCGTCGCGCGCATGGTCGGTCATATTACCTACCTGTCGGACGACGAGATGGCGAGCAAATTCGGCCGCCAGCTGAAAAACGGCAAGCTCAACTATACGTTCGACACCGAGTTCGAGATCGAGTCGTACCTGCGCCACCAGGGCGGCAAGTTCTCCGAGTACTTCGATGCCAATACCTATCTGCGCATCACCAAGGCACTCGACTACTTCGACCCGGCGCTCGATCATGGCGGCAATCTCGCGAAAGCGCTCAGCCCGGCCAGGGCGAAATTCCTGGTGGTTTCGTTCACGACGGATTGGCGCTTTTCTCCCCAGCGCTCGCGCGAAATCGTGAAGGCGCTGCTCGATAACCGCTGCGGTGTCAGCTACGCGGAGATCAACGCCCCTCACGGGCACGACGCCTTCCTGCTCGAGGACGCGCGCTACCACGGACTGGTTGCGGCCTATTTCGACCGCATCGAGCGCGAGCTCGCCACATGAGCGCGAACGGCAACGGCTTCAAGCGCGCCGACTTCGACGCCATTGCCGAGTCGATACGGCCGGGCTCGCGGGTGCTCGACCTGGGCTGCGGCGACGGCGTGCTGCTCAAATACCTCAAGGGCGCGCGGGGTGTCACCGGCTACGGCGTGGAAATCGACGACGCCAGCGTGCTGGGCTGCGTGAGGAACGGCGTCGACGTGATCCAGAGCGACCTCGAGCGCGGGCTCTCCGAATTCGAGAGCCGCTCGTTCGATTACGTGATCCTGTCGCAAACGCTGCAGGCGATGATGAACAGCGAGCGCATCATCAACGACATGCTGCGTGTCGGCCGCGAAGGCATCGTCACCTTCCCCAACTTCGGCTACTGGAAGAACCGGCTGCAGGTGCTCGGCGGCCACATGCCGGTGTCGGACAATCTGCCCTACCAGTGGCACGACACGCCGAACGTGCACCTGTGCACGATCTCGGATTTCGAGGGCTTCTGCGCGAGCCACAACGTGAGAATCCTGGAACGCAAGGTGCTCACGGACGGACGGACGGTTAGTGTACTGCCCAACCTGCTGGGCAGTCTCGCCGTTTACCGCTTCCAGCGGGCGTAACCGAATGACAACCGGCGGGTGACGGTGTAACTGCTGCTGGCGGTGGACGGCGGACAAAAATAACGGGCGTGAATGCACGCCCGTTTTCTCTGGTGCCCTTCTTTCGCCACCCGGCGGCTATTTCCCAATTCGGTTGCGCAGCAAGCCGAGTCCCGCCACCTCGGTTTCCAGCACGTCGCCCGCCTTCATAAATTCTGGCGGCGTGCGCGCGTGGCCGACCCCTGCCGGCGTCCCGGTGGAAATGATATCGCCCGGCTCGAGCGTCAGGCCGTAGGAGAGCTCGGCGATGATGCGCGGGATCTTGAAGTACATGTAGCTGGTGTTCGAGTCCTGCTTGGTAGCGCCGTTCACGCGGGAAGTGATGCGCAGGTCGTGCGGGTTCGGCACCTCGTCCGCCGTCGCGATCCACGGCCCCATCGGACAGGTGCCGTCCACGCTCTTGCCCTTGAACCACTGCCCGCCGTGCTGGCGCTGGATATAGCGCACCGAGACATCGTTGATCACGGTGTAACCGAACACGTGCTTCATCGCGTCGGCCTCGGGGATGTTCTTGCCACCGCGCCCGATGATTAGCCCCAGCTCGGCCTCCCAGTCGAAGGTCTTATTGATCTCGGGATCGAAAGGAACCGGATCATGGGGTCCGATCACGGTCGTCGGCGCCTTCGAGAAGAACGCAGGATGCGCGGGCATTTCCGTGACATTCGGCCGTGCCGCCTTGCCTTCCTCGAAATGCTCGACATAGTTCCAGCCGACGCAGAACACGTTTTTGGCTGGACGCGGTATCGGCGCGAGCAACTTCACCTTCCCGAGCGGCAGCGTCTTCTTGGCCTGCACGCCTGCCTTGCGCAGCCACGCCAGCGATTTGGAACCGCCTGCGATCAGGGAAACCATGCTGTACGGATCGAACGGCGGTTTGCCGCCCGCCTGGGTCAGGTCCAGCACCTGGTTGCCGCCGTGCACCAGCCCCACGCGCGGCGCGGCGCCCTTCTTCGGTACGAAAGTCACGAGTCGCATCTCAATCTCCCCCTAGAAACAGTGAATGGTGAATAGTGAATAGTAAATGGAAAAAACGGGGGGCATGTCCACCATTTCCAATTTCCTATTTCCTGTTCACCGGTTTTTGAGCACCTTGCGCACGTGCGCCGCTGCGTCCGCGCGCGTGCCGATCCATACGTCCCTCGTTTTTTTTGCGATTTCCATCACGCGCTCGAACGCCCACATGCCCGTCGGGCGTCCGAAGACATGCGCGTGCACTCCGGGGTCGATCTTGGAGGCGCCCTTCTCCCGCTTGCGTGCGTACTCGAGGAAACACTTGAAATTCTCGACATACACGCCGGGTGGCTGGCCGTGCTTCATGGTGAGCGGTAAATCATTCACCTCCATGCTGCTGGGGACGGCCACGATCGAATGCGTGCCGAACCTGACAACGTACGGCAGGTCGTCGTTCAGGGTATCGCCGTGCCACTCGAAACCTTCCTCCGCCAGCAACCGCGCCGTGTTCGGGCCCGGTGTGCCGCGCGGGTTGATCCAGCCCACCGGGCGCCTGCCAGTCGCCTGGCGAATGAGCTCGACGTTGCGGCGGATGTTGCGGCGCTCTTCGTCTTCGTTCATGTACACCGACATCATGTCCATCGTGTAGGAATGGGCCGCGACCTCGTGGCCGGCGTCGGCGATCTGCTTCACGATGTGGGGATAGCGCTCGGCCAAGATGCCGCAGACCATCACCGTCGCCTTCACCTTGTGATGCGCGAAGCCGTCGAGCATGCGGAACACGCCGCGTCGATAGGCGTAGTCGGCCCAGCCGCGTGCGTTGAGATCGGGGAAGCCGGGCTTCAACGGATTGCCCATCGGACTGATGCCAGGCCAGTGATCGTCCGACCAGGCCTCGAAGGCCATCCTGAAGATCACTGCGATACGCTTGCCGCCGGGCCAGCGGAAGTTGCTCGGAACCGGGATCTCGGTGCCGCCGGTGTGCACGGAGAGTGGAATTGTCATGCGTTCTCCTTGCCGGCCGAGCCGATGGACAGGTCGGCAAGTCCGGAGCGAATCATGAACCAGAAGAGGATCACCCCGGGCAGAGCGACCAGCGTGGTGATCAGGTAGAAATTCACATAGCCGATCGCGTCAATCAGCGCTCCCACGGTCGTACCGGTAAGGAACCGCCCGGCGATGCTCGCCAGCGCGGAGAGAAGCGCGTACTGGGTCGCGGTGAAGCGCAGATTGCACAGCGCGGACAGATAAGCGACCACCGTCACGCCGCCGATGCCGCTGGCGAAATTTTCAAAACCGACCGCGGCCGCCATGCCGATATTAGTATGGCCGGCCGCCGCCAGCGCGGCGAAACTCAGATTCGACACGGCCATCAAGACCAGACTGATCAGGACGGCGCGCTTCATTCCCAACCGCGCGTAGACAATTCCGCCGAGAAATATTCCGATCAGCAAGGCAACGAAGCCGACCCCGACATCGTAGAAGGCCACCTCGTCGTTGGTGAAACCGAGGTCCTGGAACAGCAGCCGCAGCGTGAGGTTGGCGAGAGTGTCGCCAATCTTGTGTATGAGCACGAACAGGAGCACGATCAGCGCCCCCTGGCGCCTGAGGAACTCGGTCAGCGGGCTGAAATAGGCGACGATGGCCTCGACGACGCCGCGCGGCCTGGCCGGCTCGCGGTGCCGGACCGGCTCCCCCATGAACACGCCGACCAGCATCGCCGGAAGTGCGAATGCGGCACAGGCCAGGTAGGCCGCGGTCCAGCCGACCCGGGCGGCCAGGACCAGCGCCAGGGCGCCAGCGGCCGCGGCGCCGATCCGCCATCCATATTGCGACATGCCGGAGCCGATCCCAAGCTGGCGCGGCTCGAGCAGCTCGATGCGATAGGCGTCGATGATGATATCGAACGTAGCGCCGGCTACGCCCATGGCGATAGCGGCAATCGCGACCACATAGAGGGAGTCGACCGGATCGGCAATGCCGAGCAACGCGACGGCAGCCATGACCAGCACACCGACCAGCCATAGCCAGCTGCGTCGCTGCCCGAACCTTCCGATTATCGGCAACCGGACATTGTCGACGATCGGCGCCCAAAGGAACTTAATGTTGTAAGCGAGGAAGGTGAGCGCAAATGCGGTCACCGCGCTCTTGGTTACGCCGTGTTGGGCGAGACGCGTGGTGAGCGTCGCGCCGATCATCGCGAAGGTAAAGCCAGAAGAAATACCCAGGAACAGGGCGGCGAGCGGCGCGGACTCGAAATAAGGTCTGAGACCCTCGGGCAAACCGCCGCGCAAATCGTCAAGCCAGCGGGTAGTCATACTCGATCGTCAGCGGCGCGTGATCGGAAAAGCGCTGAGTTTTGAAAACCGCCGCGCGCTTCGCGCTCGCCGCGAGTTTCGGCGTGGCAATGTGGTAATCGATGCGCCAGCCCACATTCTTGGCCCACGCCTGCCCGCGGTTGCTCCACCATGTGTAGGCCTCGCCGGTGGTCGCCGGATGCAAGCGGCGATAGACATCCACCCACCCAAGATCGTCGAACACCCTGCCCAGCCACGCGCGCTCCTCGGGCAGAAAACCGGAATTCTTCTGGTTCGAGCGCCAGTTCTTGAGGTCGATCTCCTTGTGCGCGATGTTCCAGTCGCCGCACAGCAGAACTTCCCGGCCTTCTGCAGCAAGCTTCTTCAGATGCGGAAAGAAATAGTCCATGAACCTGAATTTGCTGGCCAGCCGGTGCGCACCGCTCGACCCCGACGGCAGGTAGACCGAGATAACGGAAAGCTTGCCGAAATCGGCGCGCACGTAGCGTCCTTCGGAATCGGCCTCGCGGTTTCCGACGCCGCACGCCACGCGGTCAGGTTCGCGCCGGCAGTAGAGCCCGACGCCGCTGTAGCCCTTCTTCTCCGCGCAATGGAAAAACCCACGGAAGCCGCCCGGCGCGCGCATCACGTCGTCGAGGTCGCCGTCCTGAGCCTTCAGCTCCTGCACGCACACCACGTCCGCCCGGGTACGCGTCATCCATCGAAACACGCCCTTGCGCGCGGCTGAGCGAATGGCGTTCAGGTTAAGGGTTATAATTTTCATAGCCCATGGATTTCCGGCAAGAATTCATTCGCTTCACCATCGAGCAAGACGTTCTGCGTTTTGGCGAATTCAAGACCAAGGCCGGACGCCTCTCGCCTTATTTCTTCAACGCGGGACTGTTTTACGACGGCAAAGCGCTGAAACAGCTGGCGCAATTCTACGCGAAAGCCATCCTCGAGTCGGGCCTGCCCTTCGACATGCTGTTCGGGCCGGCCTACAAGGGCATCCCGCTGGTGGCGGGGGTTTCTATCGCGCTGGCCGATGCCGGACGCAATGTGCGCTACAGCTTCAATCGCAAGGAAGCCAAGGACCACGGCGAAGGCGGCTCGGTCATCGGCGCACCGTTATCGGGCAAGGTCCTGATCGTGGACGACGTCATATCGGCCGGCACGTCGGTGCGCGAGTCTGTCAACCTGATAGGGGCCTCGAACGCTATACCCTGCGGGGTTGCGATTGCGCTTGACCGAATGGAGCGCGGCACCGGCGCGCTTTCCGCGGTCCAGGAGGTGCGCGCAAGCTATAATATTCCGGTGATCAGCATCGCCACCCTGGACGACCTGATGACGTATCTCAAGACCGATCCGCGCCGGGAACAACATCTTGCCGCGGTCGGTCGCTATCGCAAACAGTATGGAGTCTCGGCCCATGACTAAGATCTATCGAACCCTGCTTGCCGCGGCGCTCGCGGCGACCCTGACTGCCCTCGTTGCAGGCGGCGCGCTCGCCCAGCTCAAAGGCGGCGGCAAGATCGTCTGCTGGAAAGACAATACGGGCAAGGTCGTCGGCTGCGGCGATTCGGTGCCGCCGGAATTCCAGGACAGCGCCACCAAGGAAATGGACTCGCGTGGCGTGACGCGCAAGACTACGGAAACGGCTGAAGAGCGCGCCAAGCGCGAGGCCCTCGACCGCGAAACGGCAGTGCAAAGGGCGGAGGAGAAGAAGCGCGTGGCAGAACAGAGCCGCCAGGATGCCGCATTGATCAATACTTTCACCAACGAGACGGAAATCGACCTCAAGCGCGACCGCGACCTTCAAGTAGTGGATACCCAGCTGAGCCAGATGCGGGTACAGAACAAGAACGCGGTCGACCGCATTGCGGAATTCAAGAAGCGCGCCCAAGGCGCAGATAGCAAAGCGGGCCCATCCGAATACGTCAAGGAAGAATTGGCGCGCGCCGAATCTGACAAGGTCAAGACCGAGCAGGGCGTCACCGCCAAGGAGCAGGAGAAGGAAGACATCCGTAAACGCTACGCCGCGATGAAAGAGCGCTATACCCTGCTGAGAGGCGGCGGAACGCCAGCTCCGACCAAGGTGGCGACACCCGCGGCACCGGCGAAGAAATAGCTATCAGCTATCAGCTATCAGCTATCAGCTAAAAGCTAAAAGCAACGAACGGCGCCTGAGGGCGCCGTTCTGTTTTGGCTGACGGCCGAATGCTGTTCGCTGAGAGCTACTGTGCAAGTTTGCGCTTAAGAATATCACTCACCTGCTGGGGATTCGCTTTGCCTTTGCTGAGCTTCATCGCCTGCCCCACCAGCGAGTTGAAGGCCTTTTCCTTCCCGGCCTTGTAGTCCGCGACTTGTTGCGCGTTGGCGGCAATTACCTGGTCCACGATTTTTTCCAGCTCGCCGCTGTCCGAAATTTGTTTCAACCCACGCCCCTTGATGATTTCCTCCGCCGTGCCCTCACCCCTTAGAACCGAATCTTGAACTTCTTTCGCTTGCCTAGTGGAAATCTCTCCGTCGGCGACGCGAACTTGTATAAGAACCAACTCTTTAGGTAGCTCCGGATTTTGATAAACAGCTGTGCCCCAGTTATCCAACTGGAAAACTGATGAGCTAACTACCGAATTTGCGGTACTAGTAAGTATTTGGGCGTGTTTCTCTGGAGTAAGGCGGTATCGCGAGAGGATCGTATTTGCTTCAGAAACAAGCTTTGTTCTGCCGGTCGGGCTCACGGTTAGAGATTCGGCAACATGTGCCGGCATTCCTTTTTCCAAGAACTCGGCGCGCTGTGCCTCCAGGGATATTCGCAATGTTCCTTGAATACGCGCAATATCATTATCGGTAACGAAAAGCGGCAACAGATCAGGGTCAGGAAAGTACCTGTAATCGTGTGCATCCTCCTTGGTGCGCATAGCGCGTGTCTCGCCAGTATCTGGGTCGAACAACACCGTGGCCTGTTCGATCTTCCCGCCGCTCTCAAGAGTCCCTATCTGCCACTGCGCCTCGTATTCAATCGCCTGTTGTAAGAAATGGAAGGAATTGAGGTTTTTTATCTCTCGGCGCGTGCCCAACTTGTCGGATCCCGCGGGGCGTATCGAAACGTTGGCATCGCAGCGAAACGACCCTTCCTCCATGTTGCCGTCGCAGATGTCGATCCAAAACACTTGTGCGTGCAGCGCCTTGGCGTACGCCACAGCCTCCTGAGCAGAGCGCATGTCGGGCTCGGACACGATTTCCAGCAATGGGGTCCCGGCGCGATTCAGGTCGATGCCAGTGAAATCGTGGAACCCCTCGTGCATCGACTTACCCGCGTCCTCCTCGAGATGCGCACGCGTCAAGCGCACTTTGATCTTGCCGCGCGTCGGCGACACGATGGCTATTTCCCCACCTTTCACAATGGGCGTTTCGTATTGGCTGATCTGGTAGCCCTTGGGCAGGTCGGGATAGAAATAATTCTTCCTGGCAAAGATAGAGTGCCGGTTGATGTTCACCGCGGTGTTTCCGTTTACGGCAAGCCCGAAGCGCACCGCTTTCTCGACGGCCTCCCCGTTCAGCGCCGGCAACACGCCCGGAAGAGCAACGTCAACCGCGCAGGCTTGTGTATTGGGCGCCGCGCCGAACTCCGTCGAAGCGCCCGAGAACATCTTCGATTTCGTCGAGAGCTGGGCGTGGGTCTCGAGGCCGATAACGATCTCCCATTTCATGGCTTTGCCTGGAAAATCGTGAATGGTGAATGGTGAATGGTAAATGGGTGATGGCAAACCGCTACAAAGCGGGTTGCGCCCCATGGGGTGTCTTTTCTATTCACTATTCACCGCTCACTATTCACGCATTAATCGATGCCGGCGGGCATCCGCTGATGCCAGTCGGTCGCGAGCTGGTACTGGTGCGCGGCTTGAAGCATCTTCGCCTCGGCGAAATAATTGCCGACGATCTGCAGGCCGACCGGCAGGTTTTTCTCGTCGAAGCCACACGGGATGGACATGCCGGGCAATCCCGCGAGGTTGGCCGGGATGGTGTAGATGTCGTTGAGATACATCTGCACCGGGTCGGCCACCTTCTCGCCGAGCCTGAACGCGGTGGTGGGACTGGTCGGCCCCATGATGACGTCGCAGCGCTTGAACGCTTCAGTAAAGTCGCGCGCGATGAGGCGGCGGATTTTCTGCGCCTGGATGTAGTAAGCGTCGTAGTAGCCGTGCGAGAGCACGTAGGTCCCGATCAGGATGCGCCGCTTCACCTCGGCGCCGAATCCCTGCCCCCGCGTCTTCTTGTACAGATCGGTCAAATCTGTGTACTCCGGCGCGCGGTAGCCGTAGCGCACGCCGTCATAGCGCGCGAGGTTGCTCGAGGCCTCCGCCGGTGCGAGCACGTAGTACACCGGCACCGAGAGCTTCATATTGGGCAGGCTCACCTCGACCGTTTCGCAGCCGAGCTTACGGTACTGTGCGATGGCCACGTCCACCGCTTTCATCACGCCGGCAGCGGCGCCCGCGGCGAAGAACTCCTTTGGCAGGCCGATCCTCATGCCTGTGAGCGGCTTGGCGAGCTCGCGCGTGTAATCTTCGCGCTCGCGTTCCAGCGAGGTCGAGTCGCGCGTATCGAAGTCCGCCATCACGTTCATCAGCAGTGCCAGGTCCTCGGCGGTGCGCGCCATGGGCCCGCCCTGGTCCAGGCTGGAGGCAAATGCGATCATTCCGTAGCGCGATACCAGCCCGTAGGTGGGCTTCAGCCCGCAAATGCCGGAGAGCGCTGCCGGCTGCCGGATCGAGCCGCCGGTATCCGTCCCGGTTGCGCCGGGCGTGAGGCGCGCAGCCACCGCCGCAGCCGAGCCACCCGAGCTGCCGCCGGGCACGGTCTCCGTGTTCCAAGGATTCCTGACCGGGCCGTAGTAAGAAGTTTCGCTGGACGAGCCCATGGCGAACTCGTCCATGTTGGTCTTGCCGATGTTGACCGCCCCGGCGCTGTTGAACCGCTCGATCACGTGGGCATCGTAGGGCGCAACGAAATTCGACAGCATCCGCGACCCGCAAGTGGTAAGCCATCCCTTGGAGCAGAAGATGTCCTTCTGCGCGATCGGAATGCCGGTCAGTGGCTGTCCGCGGCCGGTCGCGCGCAAGGCGTCGGCCGCCTTGGCTTGTTCGAGACTGGTCGCTTCGTCGACCGTTATGAAGCAGTTGTACCGGTCTTTTAACGCGTTGATCCGCTTCAGAAAGTGCCGCGTGAGTTCAACGCTGGATACCTTGCGCGCAGCGAGATCGACGGACAGGCTCTTGATAGTGGCGTTATGCATGATGAGTGACGACCGGCGGCGGCCGACGGACGGGCAGAAACTGCCGCGCCGCGCCCTATTCGATCACCTTGGGAACCAGGTAGAGGCCGCCTTCGACCTGCGGGGCAACCGACTGGAACAACGCGTGCTGGTCCGCCTCGGTCACGGTGTCCTCGCGCAGCCGCTGCACTACATCCAGCGCGTGGGACATCGGCGCGACCTCGCGGGTATCCACCGCCTGCATTTCGGCGATGAGCTTGAAGACGTCGTTGATCTGCGACAGGACGGCTTGTGCCTCAGCCTCGTCGATCGCCACCCGCGCCAGGTGGGCGACACGCTTCACATCGTCCAGCTTGAGTGCCATGACCCCGTTGAAAACACCTTAAAAATCGAGGCTGCATAGGGTATCATAACCGCCTGACGGAAAGCGCCAAATTCCTTTGGTGGGAAAGCCTTATGTTCGGTTTCTTGAGCAGCTACTTTAACGACGATCTCGCGATCGACCTTGGTACCGCCAACACGCTGATCTACGTGCGCGGCAAGGGCATCGTGCTGGACGAGCCTTCGGTCGTCGCGATCCGCCAGGAAGGCGGGCCGAACGGCAAGAAAGTGATCCAGGAAGTCGGCCTCGCGGCAAAGCAGATGCTCGGCCGCACCCCGGGTAACATTACTGCCATCCGGCCGATGAAGGACGGCGTCATCGCCGACTTCACCGTGACCGAGCAGATGTTGAAGCACTTCATCAAGAAAGTGCACAACTCGCGCTTGTTCAAGCCTTCACCGCGCATCATCATCTGCGTGCCCTGCGGCTCGACACAGGTCGAGCGGCGCGCGATCCGCGAATCCGCGATCGGCGCGGGCGCGTCCAATGTCTACCTCATCGAGGAGCCGATGGCCGCGGCGATCGGCGCCGATCTTCCCGTCGGAGAAGCCACCGGCTCCATGGTGGTTGACGTCGGCGGCGGCACCACAGAAGTTGGCGTGATCTCGCTCGGCGGCCTCGTCTACAAGGGTTCCGTGCGCGTCGGCGGCGACAAGTTCGACGAAGCCATCATCAACTACATCCGCCGCAACTACGGCATGCTGATCGGCGA
>Ga0137409_10004017_pt1 | contig 15552 bp, 17 predicted proteins | sample CZODoug1_16funga_FD_122059 | JGI IMG/M metagenome (GOLD analysis project Ga0137409, IMG submission 122059) | Vadose zone soil fungal communities from Angelo Coast Range Reserve, California, USA - CZODoug1_16fungal (Hybrid Assembly) | ecosystem: Environmental > Terrestrial > Soil > Vadose zone... | reverse complement strand
GGATTTCGTCACCGGCGGCCAGGACAACATCGGCGTGCGCGTGCCTGCCCATCCGGTGGCGCAAGAGCTGCTCGCCGCGTTTGGCGGCGGCGTCGCCGCGCCGTCGGCGAATCGCTTCGGCCGCGTCTCGCCGACGAGCGCCGAGCACGTGCGCGCGGATCTCGGCGCCGATGTCGACCTGGTGCTGGAAGGCGGGCCGAGCGAGGTCGGCATCGAGTCGACGATCCTGGATCTCTCCGGCGGCCAGCCGGCGCTGCTGCGGCCGGGCCGCATCTCCGCGAATGAAATCGAAGCTGCGCTGGGCCGAGGCGTCGAACAGAAATCTGAAACCTCACCGCGCCATTCCGGCGGCCTCGAGCGCCACTACGCGCCGCGCACGCCGGCGCGCCTCGTGCCGACGCACGAGCTTGATCGCGAGATCGCCAAGCTCAAGGACACGGTGGCCGTACTCGCTTTCTCGCGGCCGGACGAGCGGGTCGAGTATTGGCTGCGCATGCCGCGTGATGCGAACGCCTATGCGCAGAAGCTCTATGCCGCGCTGCGCGAGCTGGATGGCGCGCGATGTGAAGCAATCCTCATTGAAGCGCCGCCCGATACGCCCGAGTGGGCGGCGGTGCAGGATCGGCTAAGGCGCGCGTGCGGGTAAGATGGCTCCATGCGAGCCCTCGCCGTCCTGCTGCTGGTCCTCGCGACCGGGTGTAATCACCTCCACGCCAGCTACACCGCCACTTCGACGACCAGCGCAGGCACGGTCGCCAGCTCGAGCGGCGGCGGGCTTTACGTGCAAGGCGGGGCGCTCGGCGTTCTTATCTTGGGCGGTGTTTTACTCAGCACGGTAGTCGAAGGCGAACCGCCGGCCGCGATGTTTTCCGATGTGGCGATGCGTCCGGCGCCGGCAATGACGGCGGATCGCATGGTCAGCGATCAGGACTGCACCAAGCCGATCGATCTCACTTCCGGCAACCTGCGCTGCAAATAATTACGACCCTGGCCCCGAATTCCGCGGGCCGGGCTTGCCGTCCTCCACGACGAAGGAAGCGAGCGTGGTGCATTTCGCCTCGCGGCTCGCAACATGCTCGAGGGCGCGCAGGTCGGCGCGGAGCTCCTTGGGCGTGACCTCGACGCGCACGTAGCCGCGGTAGCGCGAGTCGGCCAGGAGGACGTGCGGGTTGTCGGCACGCAGCGCATCGACGCGCTCCTGCGGCCAGCCCTGCGCGGTGACCGAGGTGCCGACGAACTCGGCGCCGATGACGGGCGAGGCGGGGTCGTCGAAGTCGAGCTTCAACTGGTTGACGTTGAAGGCGTGGATGTCGCCGCCGATCACGACCGGGTTCGATTTCGCCGCCAGCGATTCGAGCAGGCGCCGCCGGGCGGCCGGGTAGCCGTCCCAGCTATCGTTCCAGGCGACGCGGCCGGGGCCGGGCTGCTCGTCCATCTGCGCCATGCGCGTCTGCTGCGCGACGATGTTCCACCGGGCGCGCGAGCCGTTTAGCGCCGCTTCGAGCCACTGCTCCTGGCGCGCGCCGAGCATCGTGCGCCTGGGATCGCCGAGCTCGGCGCACTGCGTGGGATCGACCGAGTTCGAGCCGCTGCGTCCCGGCCGCGGGCAGGCGTGGTGCGAGCGGAACTGGCGATCGTCGAGCACGAAGAAGTTCACCAGGCTGGCGAAGCTCGAGCGCGTGTAGATGCGCGCGTGCGGACCGAAGGGCAGCATGAAGCGCGGCACCGGCATGTGCTCGTACCAGGCCTTGTAGGCCGCCGCGCGCCGCGCGAGAAACCATTCGGGCGCGTCCAGATGCTCGGAGCGGTCGTCGGCGTAGTCGTTCTGCACCTCGTGGTCGTCCCAGGTGACGAGCCACGGGCAGGCGGCGTGCGCCGCCTGCAGGTCGGGATCGGTCCGGTAAAGGGCGTAGCGCCGACGGTAATCGCCGAGCGTCACGGCCTCGCCGGCGCCATGGCTGCGCACGGGATCGCGTCCCCACGAGCCTTCGTAGATGTAGTCGCCGAGGTGCAGGATGAGCTCGGGCTCGTCGGCGAGCAGGTGGCGGTAGGCGGTGAAGTAGCCGTGCTCGTAGTGCTGGCAGGAGACGAAGGCGAAGCGCAGGCGTGGTGGGCGCCCGGTGGCAGCAGGCGCGGTATGCGTGCGGCCGATCGGGCTCACCGCGTCGCCGGCGATGAAGCGATACCAGTGCGGCCGCGCCGGCTGCAGGCCGTTCACTTCCACATGCACCGAGTGCGCCCATTCCGGGGTGGCGTAGGCGGTGCCGTGGGCGACGATGTTCTTCATCGCCTCGTCGCGCGCCACTTCCCAGCGCAGCGGCACGACTTCGGCCGGCATGCCGCCGTTCGGTGCCGCCGGCACGGGTGCGAGCCGCGTCCAGAGCACGAAGCCCGTCGGCTGCGGATAGCCCGACGCCACCCCGAGCGTGAACGGCGCGGCGCTGAAGCGCGGGCGCGCGTTGTATTGCCCGAGCGCGTTCGTCGTGGCGAGCGCGCCGAGCGTCAGCAGGAAGCGGCGGCGGTCGACCATGCAATTAGAATAGGCCTTTCTCGTACGGGCAACGCATGATTCATTTCGTGGTGCACGAAGAAGGCGACGGCGTCGGCGTCGTCGTCGTCGAAGGCGTCAAGGCCGGCCAGCACCTCACCGGCTGGATCATGGAAGACGACAAGGACATCGAGGTCGTGGCGAAGAGCGACATTCCCATCGGGCACAAGCTCGCGCTCAAGGACTACCGCGAGGGCGACACGGTCATCAAGTATGGCGTCGATATCGGCAAGGTGGTCAAGCCCATCGCCAAAGGCGAGCACCTGCATGTGCATAACGTAAAGACCAAGCGCTGGTAACCATGGAACTCTCGAAATCCACTTTCTGGGGCTATCGCCGCGGCAACGGCCGCATCGGCGTGCGCAACCACGTCATCATCCTGCCGGTCGACGATCTCTCCAACGCCGCGGCGCAGGCGGTGGAGAACAACATCAAGGGCACGCTCGCCCTGCCGCATCCCTACGGCCGGCTGCAGTTCGGCGCCGACCTCGAGCTCCATTTCCGCACGCTGATCGGCACCGGCTCGAACCCGAACGTCGCCGCGGTGGTGGTGATCGGCATCGAGGAACAATGGACCTCGCGCGTCGTCGAGGGCATCAAGAAGACCGGCAAGCCGGTGGTCGGCTTCGGCATCGAGCTGCACGGCGACCACGACACCATCATGCGCGCCTCGCGCGCGGCGCGGGAATTCCTGCAGATGGCGAGCGAGCTGCGCCGCGAGGAGCGGCCGCTCAAGGATCTCTGGGTGTCGACCAAGTGCGGCGAGTCGGACACCACGTCCGGCTGCGGCGCGAATCCCACCGTCGGCAACGCCTTCGACAAGATGTATCCGCACGGCGTGACGATGGTGTTCGGCGAAACCACCGAGCTGACCGGCGGCGAGCACCTCGTCGCCGCGCGCTGCGCCAACGACGAAGTGCGCAAGAAATTCCAGTTCGTCTTCGACCGATACCAGGAAGTCATCAACCGGCACAAGACCAGCGACCTCACCGACTCGCAGCCGACCAAGGGCAACATCGCCGGCGGCCTGACGACCATCGAGGAGAAGGCGCTCGGCAACATCCAGAAGATCGGCCGCCAGTGCAAGGTCGACGGCGTGCTCGACAAGGCCGAGACGCCGACCGGTCCGGGGCTCTGGTTCATGGATTCGTCCTCGGCCGCGGCGGAGATGGTGACGCTCTGCGCGGCGGCGGGCTACGCGGTGCATTTCTTCCCCACCGGACAGGGGAACGTCATCGGCAACCCGATCCTGCCGGTGATCAAGCTGTGCGCGAATCCGCGCACCGTGCGGACGATGTCGGAGCACATCGATGTCGATGTCTCCGGCCTGCTGCGCAAGGAAATGAGCCCCGATCAGGCCGGCGACAAGCTGCTCGAGTGCATGTTCCGCACCGCCAACGGCCGCCTTACCGCCGCCGAGGCGCTCGGCCACCGCGAGTTCGTGCTCACGAGGTTGTACGAGTCGGCTTGAGGGTCCTGGTCAAAAGAAGTTCCGCCGTCCAGGAGTTCGAGGTCCCGCGTCATCCGAGCCAGACAGTCCTGGATGTCGTCACCTACATCCAGCGCAAGCTCGACCCGACGCTCGCCTATCGCTACGCCTGCCGCGTCGGCATGTGCGGCTCGTGCGCGATGACGGTCAACGGCGTGCCTCGCTGGACTTGCCGGACGCACGTCGACAACGTCGCGGGCAACGATGAGCTGCAAATAGGCCCGTTGAAAAACCTTCCCCTGATCCGCGACCTGGTCACGGACATGAGCGAGTTCTTCGACAAATGGGCGCGCGCCCAGGGCCGCTTCCAGGGCGGGCGGACCAAGCACGATGACTTCGAGAAAGTGAGTCCCGATTCCCCGGACCGCAAGGCCGCCGACGCGGGCATCGAGTGCATCGGCTGCGCGGTCTGCTACAGCGCCTGCAATGTCGTCGCCGCCAATCCGGACTATCTCGGCCCCGCGGCGCTGAATCGCGCCTGGACGCTGGTCAAGGATGCGCGAAGCGTCGACGCGATCGACAAGCTGCGCGCGGTCGCCGGCGACGCGGGCTGCCACGCCTGCCACACCCACATGGATTGCACCGAGCGCTGCCCCAAGCACATTTCGCCCACTGCAGCGATCGCGGGATTGAAACGCGCGACCGCGAAGGCCGCGCTGAAGGGAGAGCTGTGACGCAAACGGTTCTCTGGCTCGCGCAGCGCGTCACCGCCGCGATCCTGGCGGTGTGCGTCGTCGTGCACCTCGCGACCATCATCTACGCGGTGCAGGGCGGCCTGACGGCGGCGGAGATCCTCGGCCGCACGCGTGGCAATACGGCCTGGCTGGTCTTCTATGCGGTGTTCGTCGCTGCGGCTGCGATCCACGCGCCGATCGGTCTGCGAGCGGTGCTCGGCGAGTGGCTGAAGTGGCGCGGCATCTGGCGCGAGGTGTTTCTCGTTTTCTTCGCGTACACGCTTCTCTGGTTCGGCCTGCAGGCCGTGATCGGGGTGTTCGGGTGAGTCAATGGGTCGCGCACGTGCATCGCCTCTCCGGCGTGGCGCTCGCGCTTTTCCTGCCTCTGCATTTCTGGGCGCTGGGCAACGCGCTGCAGCTCGATTCGTTCCTCGCCTGGACCGAGCAGCCGCTGGTCAAGCTCGGCGAGTGGGCGATCGTGGTCGCGCTGGCCGCGCATCTCGGCGGCGGGCTGCGCGTGCTCGCGCTCGAGTTCCTGCCCCTGCTCGACTGGCAGAAAAGCCTCGCCGCTGTCGCGGCCGCGCTGACGCTCGCGGTCGGTCTTGCGCTCGCCCTGTCGCTGTAGAATCAAAATCATGATTCTGCGAACACTCCAGAGCCTTGTTCTCGTCCTGATGGTCGCCGGCGCGCAGGCGCAGTCCTGGCCGCAGAAACCGGTGCGCTTTATCGTGCCGTTCCCGCCCGGCGGCGCGACCGACATCTCGGCGCGGTTGCTCGGCGAGAAGCTGTCGCAGATCTGGGGCCAGCAGGTGGTGATCGAGAACCGCGGCGGCGCGGGAGGCGGCGTTGGTGCCGCCGAGGCGGCGCGCGCGGCGCCCGACGGCTACACGTTGTTCTTCCCTTCGGGCTCGGTGGTCACCGCGAACCAGCACATCTACGAGAAGCTGAACTACGACCCCGAGAAGGACTTCGTGCCGGTCACGAACGTGGTCACCGGGCCGCAGGTGCTGACGGTGCCGGCGAACTCGCCGTACAAGAGCGTCAAGGATCTGGTCGACGCAGCGCGCGCGAACCCCGGCAAGCTGACCTTCGGCCACGCCGGCATCGGCTCGCAGACGCACCTCGCCGCGGAGAATTTCGTCTGGCAGGCGAAGATCGACGCGATCGCGGTGCCGTACAAGGGGGAGGGACCGGGGCTCGCCGGGCTGATCGGCGGCGAGACGCAGTTCTTCGTCGGCAACCTCGCGGCGTCGATCGGCCATATCCAGGGCGGCCGGCTGCGCGCGCTGGGCGTCACCAGCAAGACCGAAACGCCCCAGCTGCCGGGCGTTCCGCCGATCGCGAACACCGTGCCGGGATTCGAGAACCAGGGCTGGTTCGGCCTGGTGGCGCCGACCGGCACGCCGAACGAGATCGTGCAGAAGATCTACCGCGACACGAAGCAGGCGCTCGAGGCGAGCGACTTGCGCGGGCGACTCTACGTGCAGGGCCTCGCCCCGGTCGGCAACACGCCCGAGGAGCTGGCTCGCGCGATGAAAGAGGAAACCGCGCTCTGGGCGCGGGTGGTTAAGGAACGCAATATCCGCGTCAAGTGAAAGTCGATCTGCGCCAGGTCGAGGAGGCGGCGAAGGAGCTCTACATTCGCGCGCTGAAGATCCTTCCACCGGACATCAAGCAGGGCTTCGACGCGCTCGAGAAGCGCGAGAGCGACGCGCTCGCGCGGCGCATGCTCGGCACCATGATCCACAACATCGCGGTCGCCGAGAAGACCGACAACCTGCTGTGCCAGGACACCGGCATCCCGATCTACAACGTGCGCATCGGCCGCGGCGTCGAGGTGGACGGCGCCGGATTGAAGGACGCGATCCGCCGCGGCTGTGCGCGCTCGACGCGCGAGTACTCGTTCCGCTCCTCGATCGTGCATCCGACCACGCGCATCAACGAGCAGACCTCGACGGGTCGAGGCGTGCCGGTGATCAACATCGATTTTTCGGACGACGAGTCGCTGGTGATCGAGATGATCCCCAAGGGCTCCGGGTCGGAAAACAATTCCTGGCTGCGCATGGCGGTGCCGGCTGAGGGCGTCGATGCGATCAAGACCTTCGTCATCGACTGCGTGCTCGAGGCGGGCGGCAAGACCTGCCCGCCGACCATCGTCGGCGTCGGCGTCGGCGGCACCGCCGATCTCTGCTTGCACCTCGCCAAGGAGGCTGCGACGCGGCCCCTCGGCTCGCAGTGCGCCGACCCGGAGGGCGCGAAGCTCGAGCGCGAGCTCGCGCAGGCGGTGAATATGCTCGGCGTCGGGCCGCAGGGCCTGGGCGGCGATTCGACCGCCTTCGCGGTGCACGTCGAGACAGCGGCGACGCACATCACGATGAACCCCGTAGCGGTGAACATGCAGTGCCATTCCGCGCGCCGCGCGCGCGCGACCTTCAGGACCAGCGGTGTCGAGTATGGCTTCTAGATTGCTGCTCCTCCTCGTCGTGTCGACGGCCGCGCTGGCGGCCGAGCTGAACGGCGTGACGCTCGAAGAGCGCGTGCGCGTCGACGGCCAGGAGATCCAGCTGAACGGCATCGCGGTGCGCACGCGCTACCAGTTCTTCAAGGTCTACGTCGCGGGCCTCTACCTGCCGCAGAAGGCGACCACGCCCGCGGCGGCGATCGACGGGCAAGGCGCGAAGCGCATCTCGCTGACGATGGTGCGTGACGCCACCGCCGAGCAGTTCGTCGAGTCGATCGAGCACGGCCTGCGCGCCAACAACAGCGAGGCGCAGCTCGCCGAGGTGAAGCCGCAGGTCGACGCGCTGTTCGCCAAGATCCGCGCGGTGCACGACGCGAAGGAAGGGATGCGCATCGTGCTCGACTATGCGCCGTCGTCGACCAGCACGACGCTGTTCGTCGACGGCACGGCGCAGGGCGGCCCGATGGCCGGCGAGCCGTTCTACCGCGCGCTGCTCCGCATCTGGCTCGGCGAAAACCCGGTGCAGGAAGACCTGAAGAAGGCGCTGCTAGGCGGCTGATGGCGCACCACGACCTCACCGCCCCGCTCTCCGAGGCACAGGTCCGTGCCCTGCGGGTGAACGACACGGTCACGCTTGCCGGCACGCTGTACGGCATCCGCGACGCGACGCAGATCCACATGTTCGATCGCGGCCGCAAGACACGCTTCGACCTCAAGGGGCATGCGGTGCTCCACACCGCGCCCAACGTGCGCAAAGGTGCCGCGGGGTACGAACCGATCTGCATCGGCACCACGACCAGCGACCGCATGGAGCGCTTTACCCGGCCGCTGATGGAGCAGTACGGAGTCCGGCTGGTGATCGGCAAGGGCGGCCTGCGCGCGGACTCCCTGAGCGCATTCGAGAAATTCGGCGGCGCGTATCTGGCCGTCATCGGCGGCACCGCGGCGCTGGAGACGACCTGGGTCGAGGCGATCGAGGATGTGGATCTCGACGACCTGCACCCGGAATCGCTCTGGAAATTCCGCGTGCGCGGCTTCGGCCCGCTGGTGGTCGCCATGGACAGTCACGGCGCGAGCCTCTATGAGACGGTCAATGCCGAGGCCCGCGCGCGCCGCGCGGCGGCATTGAAGCATCTCGGCGTGCGGTAGAATCGCCGGCAAATCCTTGGAGGAGGAAAAATGAAATTCATCGGGTTCATCGTTGCCGTCGTTGCCGCAGCTGCTTCGACGCTCGCGCAGGCGCAGAACATCTCGATCGCCACCGGCGGCACGGGCGGCGTGTACTACCCGCTTGGCGGTGGCATGGCCGCGGTGCTTTCGAAGTATGTAACCGGCCTGCAGGCGACCGCTGAAGTCACCGGCGGTTCGGTCGCCAACCTGCAGCTGATCGGCACCGGCAAGCCCTACATTGCCATGACGATGGTCGATGCCGGGCTCGACGCGTACAAGGGCCAGGACAAATTCACCGGCAAGCCGGTGCCGGTCCGCACCCTGATGGTGATGTACCCCAATCGCATGCACGTGGTGAGCATCGAAGGCACCGGGGTGACGAAGATGTCCGACCTGAAGGGCAAGCGCGTCTCCACCGGCTCGGGCGGCAGCGCCACCGAGGTGATGGCGTTCCGCGTCATCGAGGCGGCGGGGCTCGACAAGGACAAGGACATGCGGCGCGAGCGGCTCGGCGTCGCCGAGTCGGTGAACGCGCTCAAGGACCGCAAGATCGACGCCTTCTTCTGGGTCGGCGGCCTGCCGACCGCGGCGGTGACCGACCTCGCCAGCACTCCGGGCGTGAAGATCAAGATGATCGACCACGACAACCTGGTGGCGGCGATGAACAAGAAATACGGCAACCTCTACGTCCAGGATCGCATCCCGAAGGACACCTACCGCGGCATGGAGGCCGACAACAAGCAGGCGACGGTGATGAACCTGCTGGTCGCGCACCAGAACATGGACGACAAGACCGCCTACAGCATCGTCAAGGCGGTGTTCGAGCACCTCGACGAGCTGATCCGCGTGCACGGCGAGGCGCAGAACTTCAAACTCGAGAACCAGAAGACCGCGGCGGCTGGCGGCATCCCATGGCACCCCGGCGCGGCGAAGTATTACGCCGAGCGAGGCGTGAAGCTGAACTGAGGCAAAGGGAGAGCGACAAGGCCCCGACCAGCACGCTGGCGGGGCTTTTTCATTGGCGATGAGCGAGGACGTCACCCGACTGCATCAACCGGCCGCGGAAGTGAGCCAGGAGGCGCTCGCGCGCGCCGAGGAGATGATCGAGCGCGAGGAGGGCGTCCAGAACAAGCTGGCCGGCTGGCTCGCTGCGCTGGTGACGACGATCGCCGTGGTGATGTCGGTGTTCCATCTCTACACCGCCTACGCGATCGTGCGCCCCGAGCACCTGCGCGCGATCCACGTTGCGTTCGTGCTCGCCTTGAGCTTCCTCGTCTTCCCGATGACGAAGCGCTACCGGCACCGCATCATGTGGTGGGACTGGGCGCTCGCCCTCGCCGGCATCGCCACCACGGTCTACCTCATCGCCGGCGGCGACGATTTCTTCGACCGCTCGATCCTGCCCAACGACTGGGACATTGCCTTCGGCGTCGTGCTGGTGCTTCTCATCCTCGAGGCGATGCGGCGCACCACCGGCTGGATCCTGCCGTTCATCACCACGTGCTTCCTGCTTTATGCATTCTTCGGCGAGATCCTGCCGGCGCCCTGGACGCACAAGGACTACGAAATTCCGCGCCTCGTCGGCCACATGTACATGACGCTGGAGGGCATCTACGGCACGGCGATCAGCGTTTCCTCGACGCTGATCATCCTGTTCACCATCTACGGCGCGTTCCTGCAGTTTTCCGGCGCCGGCAAGTTCTATATCGACTTTTCCTTCTCGGCGATGGGCGGCAAGCCCACCAGCGCCGGCCGCACGGTGACGCTCGCCTCGTTCCTCCTCGGCGGGCCTTCCGGCTCGGGCGTTGCAACGACCGTCACGCTCGGCGCGGTGGCCGCGCCGATGCTCGCCAAGGTCGGCTACGGCAAGGAGGAAGCGGGAGGGCTGCTGGCAGCCGGAGGCCTGGGCGCGATCATCTCGCCGCCGGTGCTCGGCGCGGCGGCGTTCCTGATCGCCGAGTTCCTGAAGATCTCGTATCTCGACGTGCTGCTGATGGCGGTGATTCCCACCTGCCTCTACTACCTCGCGCTGTTCGTGATGGTCGAGATCGACGTGCGCAAGTTCGGCATGAAGGACGTGCTGTTCGAGACCGTGGAAAGCGCCTGGAGCCTGGCGAAACGCTACTGGTTCCATTTCCTTTCGCTGGTGACGATCATCGTCTTCATGATGCCGCCGTTCAATTTCTCGCCCGAGCTCTCGGTGTTCTGGGCGACGGTCGTCTCGTTCGCCACCAGCTTCCTGCGGCGCGACACCGCGCTTCTTTCCTATGGGGTTCTCACCGGCAAAGAAAACGTGGCGCGCGGGCTGTGGAATTCCGGCTTCCTCAAGGCGCTCGAGGGCGGCTCGCTCGCAGTGCTGAACGTCGCCGCCACCTGTGCCGGCGCCGGCCTGATCGTCGGCGTGGTCACGCTCACCGGCCTCGGCCTGAAGTTCAGCTCGATCGTCCTTGCCTACGCGGGCAACTCGTTGCTCCTTACCGCGATCTATACGGCGCTCATCGTCTGGATCGTCGGCCTGGCGGTGCCGGTGACGGCCTCCTACATCATCTGCGCAGTCATCGCCGCGCCCGCGTTGATGGCGCTGGGCGTGAAGCCCTTTGCCGCGCACATGTTCGTCTTCTACTACGCGGTGCTGTCGGAAGTCTCGCCGCCGACGGCGCTCTCACCTTTCGCAGCGGCGGCGATCACCGGCGGCGACCCGTACAAGACGACGCTGCAATGCTGGAAATACACCACCCCGGCGTTCCTCGTGCCTTTCATGTTCGTGCTCGACCCGAGCGGCACCGGGCTGCTCCTCACCGGCAGCTTCAAGACCCTTGGCGAGGCGGACTGCGGCTCGATTGCGCTGGTCACCTTCACTGCAGCCGTGGGCATCGTCGCGATCGCGGGCGGTTTCCAGGGCTGGCTCTGGAAACGCTGCCCGTTGTGGGAGCGTGCGCTGCTCATCGTCGCCGGCTTCCTTCTCGTCTATCCGAAGACGCTGTTCGACGCGATCGGCTTCGCGCTCGTCGCTGTCGTCATCGCCGCACAATGGTTCAGGAAGCCCGAAGCCTCGATACGGACATCCTGATCCTCGGCGCCGGCGGCGCTGGCCTGTTCGCCGCGCTGCACGCGCACAAGGCATCACCGGATCTCTCGATCACCGTGGCGGTGAAAGGCCTGCTCGGCAAATGCGGCTGTACGCGCATGGTGCAGGGCGGCTACAACGTCGCGCTTGCCGCCGAGGACTCGATCGAGCGCCACTTCATGGACACGATCGAGGGCGGCAAGTGGCTGCCGGATCAGGAGCTCGCCTGGAAGCTGGTGACGCTGGCGATCGAGAGAATCAGGGAGCTCGAGAACGAGCTCGGCTGCTTCTTCGACCGCAATGCCGACGGCACCATCCACCAGAAGGCGTTCGCCGGCCAGACCTTCGACCGCACCGTGCACAAGGGCGACCTGACCGGCATCGAGATCATGAATCGGCTCGCCGAGCAGGTCTGGGCGCGGAACATCGGCCGTCTTGAGGAGTACCGAGCGGTTGAACTGATCAAGGCAGAAAACGAAGAAGCAGTCTCCGGAGTGCTCTTCATCGACATGCGCACCGGCGAGTACGTCTTCGTGCGCGCCAAGGCGGTACTGCTCGCCACGGGAGGCGGACCGACCATGTACAAGTACCACACGCCCTCGGGCGACAAATCCTGCGACGGCCTCGCCATGGCGCTGCGCGCCGGGCTGCCGCTGCGCGACATGGAGATGGTGCAGTTCCACCCGACCGGTCTTCTCGCGGGCACGCACACGCGCATGACGGGCACCGTGCTCGAAGAAGGGCTGCGCGGCGCCGGCGGCCATCTGCTGAACGGCGCCAAGGAGCGCTTCATGCCGCGCTACGACCCGCTGGCCGAGCGGGCGACGCGCGACTTCGTTTCCCGGGCGATGTTCCTCGAGCTGCAGAAAAGCCCCAGCCCCCACGGCGGGCTCTACATTTCCATGGCGCACCTCGGGCGGGAGAAGGTGGCGCGCGAGTTCAAGGGCATGGTCGAGCGCTGCGCCGACTGCGGCTTCGACCTCGCCGGCGGCCTGGTGGAAGTCGTGCCGACCGCGCACTACATGATGGGCGGCGTGGAGTTCGCCGCCGACTGCTCGACCGCATTGCCGGGGCTCTTCGTCGCCGGCGAGGACTCGGGCGGCGTGCACGGCGCCAACCGCCTCGGCGGCAACGGCGTCGCCAACTCCACCGTGTTCGGCGCGGTCGCGGGCGACACCATTGCCGCGTGGGTGCACGACCAGGCCTTGCGCGAGCCGGACCGCGCGGCGATCCAGGCGGCGATCGAGCAATGTGAAAAGCCTTTCATGAATTCCAGGCGAATTGATCTCGAGTCGGTGCGCGAGCGGCTCTACGAAACGATGTGGCAGAAAGTCGGCATCGTGCGCGACGCGGCAGGCCTGGAGTCGGCGCTCGACGACCTGCGCGGCATCGAAGCGGAACTGGCGTCGGGCGCGTTGCCCGACATGCAGCGCGCCTTCAACCTTACCTGGCACGACTGGCTGAACCTCGCCAGCCTGACGCAGGTGAGCAAAGTCATCGCCGCCGCGGCGCTCGCACGCCGCGACTCGCGCGGCGCGCACTATCGGAGCGATTTCCCGGATGCGGGGCCGCTGGAGCAGTCCGCCTATAGCAGCTGGCTTGGCAATGCGGTGACGATGAAACCGGTCGTGTTCAGTCGCGTAAAACCCGGACAATCGCTGCTCATTGAAGATGCAGCCTGACTGGCCCGCCGAGGTTCACCAGGAGATCGCCGCCGCCGGCGTGCGGGTGGTCGGCTATGTGCCCGACGCCGGCCACAAGCGGTTGATCGAGCTCTGCCAGGCGGACAAGAAGATGCGCGCCGTGCCGCTCACTACCGAGGAAGAGGGCATCGGCCTCGCGTGCGGCGCCTGGCTCGGCGGTGAGAGGAGCGTGCTGCTCATGCAGTCGAGCGGCGTCGGCAATCTCATCAATGTGCTGGGCATGGTCAGCGTCTGCCGCTTCCCGCTGGTGATGGTCATCACCATGCGCGGCGAGCAGGGCGAGTTCAACCCGTGGCAGGTGCCGATGGGCGAGGCGAGCGCGCGCGTGCTGGAGACGATGGGCGTCGCGGTGCGTCAGGCGGGCGAGCCGCAGGCGATCGCCGCGCACGTCAAGCTCGCTCTCACGCGCGCGTTCGAAGCGCAGGGCGCGGAAGCGGTGCTGATCGCGCAGAAGGTGATCGGCATCAAGAGCTTTCAGGAGCAGCGCAGCCAATGACCCTGCGCCGGCGCGACGTGGTGAAGAAGCTGCTCGACAAGCGCGGCGGGCTGCTGGTCGTCGCAGGTCTTGGCTCGACTGCATGGGACATTACCGCGGCCGGCGATCACGACCTCAGCTTTCCCCTTTGGGGCGCGATGGGACAGGCGGCGATGCTCGGTTTGGGCCTCGCGCTCGCACAGCCGAAGCGCCGCGTCCTGGTCATTACCGGCGATGGCGAGATGCTGATGGGGATCGGCTCGCTCGCCACGATCGGCGTCCAGCAACCGAAGAACCTGACCGTGGCGGTGATCGACAACGAGCGCTACGGCGAGACCGGCATGCAGGCGACCCACACCGCGGACGGCGTCGATCTCGCCGCGGTCGCCAAGGCTTGCGGCTTCAAGAACTCAAAGCTCGTGACGAAGAGCGTCGACCTGAGAAGCATGGTCCACGAGACCGCCGGACCGAACTTCCTTCAGATCAAGGTCGCCGCCGAGAAGCTGCCCCTGGTGCTCCCGCCGCACGACGGCGTTCACCTCAAAGAGCGGTTCCGAAAAGCGCTATCCGACGTGCTGGCGAAAAAACCCTAGGGTGCGCTCGCGCGCCTGCTTCGCCGCCAGCGCATTGTAGGAGCCGCGCTGGTCGCAGTTGAAGCCGTGGTCGGCGCCGTAGATGAAGATCTGGTGCTGCGAATATTTCTTGGCGAGGTTGCGGACGCCGTCGGCGGCAATATGCGCGTCCTTCTCGCCGAAATGCCCCATCAGCGGCACTTTCGGCGCCAGCTCGGCGTTATCGAGGATGCCGCCGCCGTAGTAGGGCACCGCGCAGACGAGCCCCGCGGTTTTCCCGGCCGATAGCCAGGTGACGAGGCCGCCCCAGCAGTAGCCGACGATGCCGACCTTGCCGGCGCTAGCCGCGGCCTTGATCGCCGCTTCGGCGTCCTTAACCGCCATGTCGTTCGTCACCTTGCCGCGGATCTCGCGGCCCTTGGCGATATCGTCGGGCGAATAGCCGAGGTCGACGTTCTTCTCCACGCGGTCGAACATCGACGGCGCGATCGCGAGATAGCCGTCGGCGGCGAAGCCGTCGGTGACGGCCTTGATGTGGTTGTTGACGCCGAAGATTTCCTGGATGACGACGATGCCGCCGCGCGGCTTGCCCGCGCTAGTTCCCACAGGCTCGGCGCGGTAGGCGGACAGCTTGTGTCCGTCGGAAGCCGTGAGGTCGATCATCTTGCCCATGGTTAGAATCTCCGTTGTGAAGAAAGACGCGACGGCGCTGTTCAATCTCGCCGCGACCGCTCTCAAGCGTGCGGGCGCAAATGATCGCATGGCCGACGCGGCGGCGCGGCACCTGGTTCGCGCCGAGGAACAGGGGCTGCCTACGCACGGCATGTCGCGAGTGCCCTTCTATTGCGGCATGCTGCGCCGCGGGCGCGCCGTCGGCGCCGCCGAGCCGCGCATGCAGGCCGAGCGGGCCGGCGCCTGCCTGATCGACAACCGCGACGGCCTGCCCTACGTCTCGGTGCAGTGGGCGGTCGAGGAGGCGATCCAGCGCGCGCGACGCAACGGCATCGCTTTCGCCGGCATCACCAACAGCGCGCATGTCGGCGTGCTCGGCATCCACCTTGGCCCGGTGGCAGAGGCCGGCATGGTGGGCTTCGCCTTCACCAACTCGCCGGCGGCGATTCCCGCCTGGGGCGGCAAGAAGCCGCTGTTCGGCACCGACCCCGTGGCCGGGATCTTCCCGAGGAAGGACAAGCAGCCGATCGTCGTCGACTTGGCGCTGACCACGGTGGTGCGCGGCAAGATCATGATGGCGATGCGCAAGGGCGAGAAGATTCCCGAGGGCTGGGCGCTCGATCGCAACGGCAAGCCGACCACCGATCCGAAGGAAGCGATCGAGCACGGCAGCCTGTTCCCGATCGGCGGCGCGAAGGGCGCGATGCTGGCGCTGATGTTC
>Ga0137409_10004016_pt1 | contig 15555 bp, 13 predicted proteins | sample CZODoug1_16funga_FD_122059 | JGI IMG/M metagenome (GOLD analysis project Ga0137409, IMG submission 122059) | Vadose zone soil fungal communities from Angelo Coast Range Reserve, California, USA - CZODoug1_16fungal (Hybrid Assembly) | ecosystem: Environmental > Terrestrial > Soil > Vadose zone... | reverse complement strand
AGACTGGTCAAGGCTGACTTTGCCGCGCTGGCCAAGAATCGAGAGCGCGTGCTGGCGGAATGGAGCAAGCGCTATGAGAGCAAGGCGGCGCCCAAATAACGCGGAGCGCTGCCCACTGGATCCGCATTTGTCCTCGCGCCCACTTGCCAGAGGCGGCGCGAGGATCGGCTGCTGCCGCGATCCGGCCGCGATCCACAATAGCGAGGCGAGGTTCGTGGAGTCGAAACTCGCCACTTCCCGGAAACGGTCCGCAGAATCCCGATGATCGCCGCGCCGGCACTCAGCCTCGAAGGAATCCACAAGTCCTTCGGCAGCTTTGTTGCCGTGCGCGACGTCAGCCTGACGATTTCTGCGGGCGAACTGGTCTGCTTTCTCGGGCCGTCCGGCTGCGGCAAGACGACCTTGCTGCGAATCATCGCCGGCCTCGAGCAGCAGAGCGCCGGCCGCATCCTGCAAAACGGCCGCGACATTTCGCACGCACTGCCGGCCGCGCGCGACTACGGCATCGTGTTTCAGTCCTATGCACTGTTTCCCAATCTCACCGTGGGACAGAACGTTGCCTACGGCCTCGTCAATCGCCGTCGCCGCGCGAGCGAGATCGCGGCGCGCGTGCAGGAGTTGTTGACGTTGGTTGGACTGCCCGACGCAGCGCCCAAATATCCGGCGCAATGTTCCGGCGGGCAGCAGCAGCGGGTGGCGCTCGCGCGTGCGCTCGCCACGAATCCGGGTCTGCTGCTGCTGGATGAACCGCTGTCGGCGCTCGATGCCAAGGTGCGCGAGCGCCTGCGCGGCGAGATTCGCCAGGTGCAGAAGCGGCTCGGCGTCACGACCATCCTGGTCACGCATGATCAGGAAGAAGCCCTCTCGATGTCCGATCGCATCGTCGTGATGAACCAGGGCGTGCTCGAGCAGGTCGGCACTCCGGCCGATGTCTATGAGCGGCCGGCCACGCCGTTTGTCGCCGAGTTCGTCGGCAAGGTCAATGTGCTGCGCGCCGCGTGCGTCGGCGCCGGCCGCTACCGCGTCGGCCGGCGGGAATTGACATCGAGTGCGAACGGAGTCGCCACGGGCGCCGAGGTCCGGTTATATCTGCGTCCGGAGGACCGCGTGCTGCCTGACAGCGGTGCGGTCGAGGCGCTGCCCAACGCACTGTGCGGGATCGTGCGTCACATTGATTTTCTCGGCACCTATTGCCTGGTCGATGTGGAGGTCGAGGAGTTCGACGGGCAACACCTGCTTGTCTACTACTCGCTCAATCAGTTGCGCGAACTCGATGTGCGCGAGGGTGGCAGCGTGCCCTTCGCGTTGCGCGGAGAACGGTTAAGAGTTTTTGCCGACGATCTGCCGCGGACCGCAGAGGAAACGTAGGTGAGGTGCCGATCGAGCGGCAGCGGATCATGACTCTCGCGCAACGGGAGAAAGTCGGGATCGGATCCGAATTCGCCGGCCGGCGCGGTAATTCTTAGATATCCTGTCAGGAGTTCTCGCACCAGGACTTCGCTCTAATCGGCACCAACCCCGCTCACAAATAGCTCACGTCCGTGGGACGCAGTACTCTCTGCATGGCAAGCGCGGCAATTACTCCTAACACCCCGCCGGCGAACGCGGGCGGGAACGGCTCACCGTGGCTCGAAGCCCTGGTCGCACGCGGCGGACTGGTGCTGTTTGCCGCGGCACTTTTTGTCTTTCTCACGGTGCCGCTCGCCGCGATTCTCATCCGCTCGCTGCAAGACCGCGCCGGCGAATTTGTCGGGCTCGTCAACTTCAGCACGTATTTTCAGTCGCCGGCGCTGGCGGCGTCGCTCACCAACACCGCACTGTTCGCGCTGCTGACCACGATTGCCACGGTGCCATTGGCGTTTGGCTTTGCCTATGCGATCCAGCGCAGCTGCATTCCCGCGCGCGCTCTCTGGCGCAACATCGCACTGATTCCGATTCTTGCACCGTCCCTGCTGGCGGCGCTGTCGTTCCTGTACCTGTTCGGCAACCAGGGCTGGCTGAACTTCATGTTGGCATGGTTTGGTCTCGCGGAAATCTACGGCCTGCCGGGCATGGTGTTGTCGATGACCTTCGCCGGTTTCCCGCATGCACTGATGATCCTGCTCGCCGCGCTGGCGCTGGCCGATGGCCGCCTCTATGAAGCAGCTGATTCGCTCGGTACGTCGCGCGCCCGGCGCTTCTGGACCGTCACGCTGCCGGGCGCAAAGTACGGCCTGCTGTCAGCGACTCTGGTCGTGTTCACGATGGCCGTGTCCGAATTCGGCGTGCCGAAGATCATCGGCGGCAACACGAGCGTGCTCGCGCTCGACATCTACAAGCAGGTGGTCGGGCAGCAGAATTTCTCGATCGGCGCGGTCGTCTCATTGCTGCTGCTGGTACCCGCGGTGCTGGCGTTTCTGCTCGACCGGCGCGTGCAGCGGCGGCAGCAGGCGCTGGTGGGCGCACGCAGCGTGCCGTACGTGCCGCGCCCGGAGTGGCGGCGCGATGCGTTGTGCCTCGCGTTCGTGCTGTTGATGAGCCTTACCATGTTGGCCGTAATCGCCATGGCCGTGTTCGGATCTTTCGTCCAGTTCTGGCCCTATAACCTCGCGCCGACACTGCGCCATTACGTCTACGGCTTTGCCGAGGCCGGCATCGACAACGCCTACTACAACAGTCTGGTGCTGGGAGCGAGTTGCGCGGTGGTGGGCGCGATCCTCACGTTCAGCGGCGCCTATTGGATCGAGAAGACGCGGCGCGAGATGACCACCGGCGTCAACCTCCTGCGCGGACTGATTCAATTCCAGGCGATGCTGCCGATGGCAGTGCCGGGCATGGTGCTCGGCATCGGCTACATCCTGTTCTTCAATGCGCCGGGCAATCCGCTCAATGTCCTCTATGGGACGATGACCGTGCTCGTGACCTCGACCGTGATGCACTTCTACTCATCGAGCCACCTGACCGCGGTCACCGCCTTGAAGCAGCTCGACGGCGAATTCGAGTCCGTATCGGCTTCGCTTAAAGTGCCGTTTTATCGCACCTTCTGGCGGGTTACCGTACCGGTGTGCCTGCCAGCGGTGATCGACATCAGCCGCTACTACTTCGTGAACGCGATGACCACGATCTCCTGCGTCGTGTTCCTGTATTCGCCGCGCACGCAGGTGGCGGCGGTTTCGATCCTGCAGCTGGACGAAGCCGGCGCGCTGGGCTCGGCGGCGGCGATGGCGAGTCTGATCGTTGCCACGTCGGCCGTGGTGACTGTCTTGTTTTACGCTCTCGAACGTTGGCTGCTGATGCGGACGCAGGCCTGGCGGCGGCGCGACACATAATCCGGAATCCGGCAGCGCGGGGATTGACCGGGCGGCCCGACCTCCCATTCTTGGAGTGCTCTCATGATCGTCGGCAACGAACCGATTCTGCTCACGCCTGGACCGCTCACGACCTCGCTCGCGACCAAGCAGGCGATGCTGCACGACTGGGGCTCATGGGACGCCGCCTTCAACGACATCACCGGCTCGATCTGCCGTGATCTTGTCGCTATCGTGAATGGCGGCGACGACTACGTGTGCGTGCCGTTGCAGGGCAGCGGCACGTTTTCGGTAGAGGCTTCGATCGGCAACCTGGTGCCGCGCGCGGGCAAAGTGCTGGTGCCGAACAACGGCGCGTATTGCACGCGCATCGTCAAGATCTGCAAGTACCTCGACCGCGCCGTCGTCGAGTTGCCTGTGCCCGAGGACCAGCCGGCGACCGGCGCGCTGGCGGCAGCGGTACTCGATGCCGATCCTTCGATCACCCATGTCGCGCAGGTGCATTGCGAAACCGGCGCCGGCATCGCCAACGACCTGGCCGGCATCGCGCAGGCTTGCCGCCAACGCGGCAAGGGACTCATCGTCGACGCGATGAGTTCATTCGCGGCGCTGCCGATCGATGTGCGCGCAACTCCCGTCGACGCGCTGATCGCCGCCAGCGGCAAATGCCTCGAGGGCGTGCCGGGCATGGGCTTTGTGATCGCGAAGAAGAGCCTGATCGAAGGTTGCGCCGGCAATTCGCATTCGCTGGCGATGGATCTGAACGACCAATACGTCTACATGCAGAAGACGACGCAGTGGCGCTACACGCCGCCGACGCACGTGGTGGCGGCGCTGCGCGTGGCGATCGACCAGTTTCTGCAGGAGGGCGGGCAACCCGCGCGCGGCGCGCGCTACGCCGCCAACTGCGCGACGCTGATCACCGGCATGGCCGCGTTGGGGTTCCGTCCGTTTCTCGCGCCCTCGGTGCAGGCGCCGATCATTGTCACGTTCCATGCGCCGGCCGATCCCGCCTACGAGTTCAAGTCGTTCTATGCCCAGGTGCGCGCGCACGGCTACATTATTTATCCCGGCAAACTCACGCAAGTGGAGACCTTTCGCGTCGGCTGCATCGGCGCCATCGATGCCAACGAAATGCGTAATGTGGTCGCGGCGGTGACCGAGACGCTGCGCGACCTGGGCATCAAGCAGGTGGCGCCGGTCCTCGCCCGCAAGGCGGCTTGACCCCCGGCCTCCTGATGGGGAGGTGGCGCGGAATTCCGGCGCCGATGCCGCGGTTCAGGGCACGTGCCGGTGCCGTCTCGTGGCGCATCAAGTCCACCTGCAACTCCCATTAGCAAGTTGGGAGGTTGCGCGGCCTTTGAGAGACATGACAATGCCAATTGGTTCGCGCCGTCGCCGGTTCCTCTCGGGCCTGTGCGCGATTTGTGCGGCCGAATGTCTTGGCGCCTGCAGTGCGATCCCCATTGGCGAAGCCGAACGAATTGGCGCCGCACCCTCCGCGGCGAAGGCGACGCCGCTGCCGGCGGGACCTTTCCGCTTCTTGCGCGCTGCTGGCGGCCGCGTCTGGTTCGACGACGGCCGCCCGGCGATCCTGCGCGGCTGCGGCTTCGGCAATGAGGTCTACTCCAACAACCGCTTGCCGCTGACGCATCACGACGAGCGCGACTACGAGCGGCTGCATGCGATGGGCATGAACCTGGTCCGCTTCTACCTGCACTACCTGACGCTCGAAGCCGATACGCGTCCCTACGTGTATCGCGACGACGGCTGGGACTGGATCGATCGCAACATCGAATGGGCGCGGCGCCATGGCATCTATCTGTTCCTGAACCTGCACGTGCCACCGGGCGGCTACCAGTCCACCGGCAAGGGGGATGCGTTGTGGTCACAGCGGGACAACCAGCTGCGGCTGGCGGCGCTATGGCGTGCCATTGCGAGGCGCTACGCCGATGAACCCGTGATCGCCGGCTACGACCTGGTCAATGAACCGGTGGTAACCCACGATCGCACGCAATGGCAGCGGCTGGCCCAGGAAATCGCCGATGCCATTCGCACGGTCGATCGCCGTCATCCGGTGATCGTCGAGCGGGTCAATTCAGTTGCCGGACGCTGGGACAACGATCGCGAAATGAATTTCGTAGTGATCAACGATCCCAACGTGATCTACACGTTTCACTTCTATGAGCCGTTTACCTACACGCACCAATATGCGAGCTGGACCGATTTGAAGAATCGTGAGGGCGGTCCTTATCCTAATGGCGCTGGCCGCGACCGGACCTTTCTCGAAGCGCGGCTGGGTGCCTATATCGACTGGAGCAAGCGCAATGGCGCAGCGCTGTTCCTGGGCGAGTTCGGCGCGATACGCGCATGCTTCGAAGGTGGCCGCGGCGGCCTGCGTTGGGTCGCCGATATGGTGGATCTGATCGACAGTGCAGGCTTGCCGTGGACCTACCACGTCTGGCACGAGGACAACTTTGGACTGTATTTCGGCTATGGCAGCCTGCCTGACCCAGCGCGTGCCAACCATGCGCTGCTTGAACTGCTGGCGCGCAAGCTCAGTTGAAGTTGGGAGGAGTGGCACGCGCGCTCGCCGAACTGCGATGCGAGCGGAGGCCGTCGGCAAAGATCGCGCAATGCAGCGTTCCGATGATCGCTTGCGCTGGAGAGACCGACCATCGGGAAACTGAAGTGGACCGCCTAACAAACTGCTAAGACTGACCCACTGAAGCAGAAACCTTGATGGCAGACGCGTGCCAGGACCCCGCCGCTAAGCGTGATCGGCGGCCATGGTCACCCGGTTGCGTCCTTCCATCTTCGATTGATACAACGCCTGGTCCGTGCGCCGGATCAGGTCGGCAGCGCCCTCGTCGGGGCGGAGTGCGGCAACGCCGAGCGAGATCGTCACGGCCTCCAGGCTCTCGGTCTGCAACTTGTCCATGCGCTTGATTCGGCCGCGCTCAATGGCCGCGCGAATTCCTTCGGCCAGTTTGCGCGCACCCTCGAGCGGGGTGTCGGGCAGAATGATCGCGAATTCTTCACCACCATAGCGGGCGACCAGATCGCGACCCTTGGTGTTCGCCTGCAAGACCTGCGCGACGGCGCGGATGACTTTATCGCCGAACAGGTGGCCGTAGGTATCGTTGACGCGCTTGAAATGGTCGATGTCGGCCATCACCAGACAGGTGTCGGCCGCGCCGTCGTTGGCGGCGTCCTCATCGCGCGGCGCGATGCATGCTGCTAGCGCCAGGTCGAACGCGCGGCGATTGGCGAGCCCGGTCATGCCGTCGGCGAGTGCCTCTTGCCGCGAGCGGCCGATTTCGCTCCGGAGCGTTTCGATTTCACCGCAACTTTCGTCGAGGCGGGACTGCAGGGACTCGATCGCGCCCTGCATCTGTTGCGTGTTCTGCAGGACCGCTTTGATCGCCGATCCCGTGATCGCTTCGCGTCCTGGTTGCGACAGCACGTTGCTCCAGCGGGCGAGCGCGGCGCCGAATTGCGCTGCGTCGTTGCCGACCTGCGCGGCCGAGGTCGACATGTCGGCCATGACTCTCTGGAATGCCCCTGCAAGCTGCTCGGCCGCCACCGGGTCGATCGCCGCGATGTGCGCGTTGAAAAGCGCTAGGGTCGTCGCTTCGGAGATCGGGTCGCCCTGGGCCAGCAGCCGCTCGATATGTGCCGACAGCTGCGCATTTTCGCCGGCAACGTGTTCGTACCAGACGGCGTAGCTCACGGGGTGGAATCCCGCATCCTGCCGCGTCATCAGCGGCACCGCCAAACGCAGCAGTTCGGCGCTTTTTTGCTTTTCGTGGTTGTATCGCACGGCGCGGACCTTCGCCAAGAAGAAGGGGGATCCGCTGTTGCTGGCGCCACTTCCGCGCACGCGGGCAAGCGCTGCAGCTGGCGCCGCAGTTGCTCGGTTGACGCCGACAACGGACTGTCTCAAGGACAATTCTTGGTCAGGGGCTGGTTTTCGAATCGGTCAATATCTAGGGTTGGAATATGGCAATTCCTGGCGCGGTTCAGGAGAATCCCTTGCTTGCCGCTGCCGCTGCGCGACGGCCGAGCTTCGGATCGGCAAACGTCAGCGATAGGGCGATCGACCCGCGCTGCCCTGCGCAATCCCGATCAAGCGCGCGCGGCGCAACGACGGCAGACTCATGTGCGCCTGTATGAGACCCAACCCCGTTGGCAAAGCGCTCTGGTTTATCGAAAGCCATTTTGCGGCCGAGCTGACGCTGGAGGAGATCGCCGGCGTCAGCGGCGCGTCGCGCTACTACCTGACGCGTGCGTTCGGCGCGGCGACCGGCCGTTCGATCATGCGTTACGTGCGTGCGCGCCGGCTGACCGAAGCGGCGCGATCTCTCGCCAACGGCGCGCCCGACATCCTGGCGGTCGCCCTCGATGCCGGTTACGGGTCGCACGAGGCATTTACGCGCGCGTTTCGCGAGGAGTTCGACCGCACACCGGAAGTGATTCGCGCGCAGCGCAACCTTGACAACATCAACCTCGTGGAGCCGATAAAAATGGATGAAATGCCAACTACTTCGCTGGCGCCGGCGCGCTTTGAAAATGGGGCGCCGCTTCTGATCGTGGGACTGGGTGAACGCTACAACTGCGAGTCCAGCGCCGGCATTCCGGCGCAGTGGCAACGTTTTGTGCCGCACCTGGGGCGCATTGCGGGGCAGATGGGACAGACCGCCTATGGCGTCTGCTGCAACAGCGACGATGCCGGCAATTTCGACTACATCTGCGGCGTCGAGGTTGCCGATTTTTCGCGCCTGCCGCGCGATTGGAGCCAGGTGCCGATCGCCGCCCAACGCTACGCCGTGTTTTGCCATCGCGAGCACATCTCAGCAATCCGCAAGACGTGGGGCGCGATCTGGAATGCGTGGTTGCCGGAGTCGGGACATGAAGCGGCCGACGCGCCCAACTTCGAGCGCTATGGCGAGGAGTTCGATTCGGTGACCGGAATGGGAGGTCTGGAGATCTGGTTGCCGATCAAGTGAATCGGCGGCTCCGCGCCCGCCGCATCCTCTCGACGCTGCCGTGTGCCGTCCTATGTGTTGTTCGGCGTAAAGATCAGGAGCAGCGCCGGGCAAACAGCCCGGCGCCGCCTGAGCATTGACCCGGCGCGCCTGTTTTGTTCCGTGCACCGGGACCTCCTAAGAGCCTGAAGCAGGACCCCTTGGCGCGAAGGATCAGCCGGCGGACGCCGGTGCCGCGCTCAGCCATGCTCGCGGTTACTCTGGCCGCGCCAGGCGTCCCACGCGCTCCAGCAAATCGCTCGCCCGCTCCAGAACGAACTCAACGCGGTCCTCGTCGATCGCGCGGCCGCCAAACGCCGCGGCGTCCAGCATCTCTTGCGCCGCCAGCGCGTCGCGCTCGTCGGTCAGAGCGCTGATCCGACTCTCCAGCCTTTGGTAGTCCTGGTCATCCGCGCCCGCGCCGCTGTTGAGTGCGATAGTCGAGGCGCGCAGCGTATCCATCGCGAATCGACCGAACGCCGCGTTCACCTGTTTGTAGACGGCACCCAGCTCGCTCAATGCATCGCGCGATTGACGCAACGAAGGCGGCAACGCCAGTGTGGGCAACGGTTCGATGATGGTTCGCCCGTGGTGCCGATAGTCGTCCTGCAGGCCGACCAGGGTCAGCAGGGTCGGCCGCACGTCGGCGTGGTCGTCCAGACGTCGCTGGTGCCCACGGCGCGAACGCCGGGGCCAACGAATCCGAGCCAGGTCCGTGCGATCTCGGGCTGAATATCGCCATGATTCCACGCGAACGCCTGATTGCGCGGGCGTGGGGCGGCACCGTATCAAGCCAAGGTGAAATGTTCGATACTTCAAATGTGACAAGGGCGGCGACAAACTCGAGGTGGGATCGATGGGACCGACTTGACGTGAATTGTCGCTCCCAGGAATGTGTTCCGTCGGGCCATGGGATTTTCTATAGGACGCACCGCCTTTTAAGGTAAATCCCTGAGGCGCTCCCGTGCCAGCGCGGTCCGCTCTAAGATCGCGGTGGCTGCGCGAATCACCGAGACGTCACGGTTTTGACATCCGGACGACATGGACGGTGCCTACATTCGTGGGTCGAGCTACCGCTCGATCACGTTCCGTTACCGTGGCGGTCGAGTGGTTACCGCACGCCGAGCCGTCGCTTCCCAGCCCAACAAGATCAGTCGAGGAGTCCAGACATGACGAATCCTTCACGCCGCAGAGCCCTGCAATCAATCGCGGCCGCGGCCGCGGCGGCATCGCTGCCGGGCAGCATCGGCCGTGCGTTGGCCATTCCCGCGCACCATCGGACCGGCACGATCCAGGATGTCGAACACATTGTGATCATGACGCAGGAAAATCGCTCTTTCGATCACTACTTCGGCACGATGCGCGGGGTGCGCGGTTTCGCAGATCCACGCGCGGTGCTGCTACCCACCGGCAAGCCGGTCTGGCATCAGCCCTACGGCGGCGGCGAACTGCTGCCATTCCGGCCGCCCGTGGCCGACCTGGGAATGACGTTCTTGCCTGATCCGCCGCACGGCTTTAACGACACGCATGCCGCCTGGAACCTCGGCAATCACGACCAGTGGGTGCCGAACAAAGGCGCGGTGACGATGACGTATCACAGGCGCAGTGACATTCCGTTCCACTTCGCGCTGGCCGACGCTTTCACGGTCTGCGACGCCTACCATTGCTCGGTGATGGGACCGACCGACCCCAACCGCTATCACATCTGGACCGGCTGGTTGGGCAACGACGGCCAGGGCGGAGGGCCGGTCATTACCAACGCTGAAGCTGGCTACGAGTGGTCGAGTTTTCCCGAGCTGCTGCAAAAGGCGGGCATCAGCTGGAAGGTCTATCAGGACAGCGGCGTCGGCCTTGATGCCGCCGGCTATTGGGGCTGGACAAGCGACGCGTACATCGGCAACTACGGCGACAACTCCCTGCTCTACCTCCATCAGTATCAGAACGCACAACCAGGCTCGCCGCTGGCGGACTACGCGAAGACCGGCACCACGATCCTCGCGCAGAACCGGGACCCTATGCGGCTGTTGGACATCTTCCGCGAGGATGTGCGCACCGGCAATCTGCCGCAGGTGTCGTGGGTTGCCGCCCCCGAGGCCTTCTCGGAACATCCCAACTTTGCACCCGACTACGGCGCGTGGTACGTCTCGCAATTTCTCGACATCCTCACGTCCAACCCGGAAGTCTGGAGCAAGACGGTCGTGTTCATACACTTCGACGAGGAAGGCGGCTTCTTCGACCATATGGTGCCACCGACGCCGCCGCAAACTCCCATGCAGGGGGCGTCAACCGTCGCTACGATCAATGAGATCTTTCCGGGCGATGCGAGCCATCCCAGCGCCCCGTACGGGCTTGGCATGCGCGTGCCGATGATCGTGGTGTCGCCGTGGAGCAAGGGGGGCTGGGTGAATTCGCAAGTGTTCGACCACACGTCGCTGATCCGCTTCATCGAGACGCGATTTGCCGGCGAACATCCTGATCTGATCGAAACCAACATCACACCGTGGCGCCGAGCGGTAACCGGAGACCTGACGTCCGCGTTCAACTTTGCCGCGCCGGACACAGTCCCGGCGCAGCTGCCGAGCACCGCGTCCTACCTGCCGCTGGACAAGGTGCGGCAGCCCGACTACGTGGTTGCGCCACCCGCGACTCAGACACTGCCCGCGCAGGAGTTGGGAGTGCGGCCGGCACGCGCGTTGCCCTACGCCCTCGATGCTCGTGGCGCACTCGATACTTCCGAAGGCTCCTATCGCATAGCCTTCACCAACAGCGGTGAAGCGACCGCGGTGTTCCATGTCCGTTCCGGCAACCCGGCCGATGCTCCGCGCAGTTACACGGTCGAACCGGGCCAGAGCTTGTCCGGCAAATGGCAGGTGAGTTGGGCAGGGGCGACTGACTACGACCTTGCGGTGCACGGGCCGAACGGTTTTTACCGGGCGTTCAAGGGCGGCGTGACCGGCAGCCCGAGAGCGAACCTCAGTGTCCAGGCGAGCTACGATGCGCACAGCAGCGGCATCACACTGACCGTTAGCAACATGTCCACGCTGGCGGCCAAGGTGCGTGTGGTCGACCAATATTCGGGCCATAGAAGCCGGCAAGACCTGAAGCCGGGCGAGGCCAACGCCGGTCATTGGTCGCTCGCGCACTCCTCCGGTTGGTACGACTTCGCCGTGACCGTTGATAGCGACCCCGGGACTCTGGTTCAGCTGGCCGGACATCTGGAGGACGGCAAGGACAGCATCAGCGATCCGGCCATGGGTGGCGTACGGACGAGGGACGAATAACGAAACTCGCGCTCGACTGCCGCGGCGCCGCGCGGTCGCGACGATGCCTGGCGACCAATACATCGCAAGGTGTCGGGTGTGTGAGGACTATTCGCTCGGGTAGGGCGATCGGTGCGCGGTGAATCAGGTGCACCGCGTGCGCAGGCGCGACGTGGCGCACCACCGTGCCCTGGAGACCGGACGCCGGTTGCAGACCCTCATCGGTGGGGGGTACGCTGCCGGGCGTGGTCCAAGGCGTCCTCTTCGATCTCTTTCATACGCTCACCGGGCCCGAGTCCGAGTGGGACGACCTCCCTTGGACGTTCGAGGTTCTGGGCTTCGAGTGGGAAACCTGGAACTCGCTTCTTGTTGCCAACTCCCGCTGGCGACTGGCGGGGCAGGAGCGAGATCCGGTGCAGATCGTTACCCGGCTCGCTCGCCAGCTCAATCCAGCGGTGAGCCCGCAAGCGATCGAGCGCGCAGTCGAGGTCCGACTCGAACGCTTCAGGCGGGCGTTGCTGCGAATCCCAGCCGGAAACGTCGACCTGCTGAAGACGCTTCGTGCGGCGGGCATTCGGACCGCGCTGGTCAGCAACGCGGATGCCATGGAAGTCGCCGCCTGGCCGTCTTCGCCGTTGGCCGGGCTCTTTGATGTCGAAGTGTTCTCGTTCCAAGTCGGCGCGGTCAAGCCCGAGCCGGAAATTTTCCAGCACTGCCTGTACCGTCTTGGCCTAAAGGCTGCGGACTGCGTGTTCGTGGGAGACGGCGGCTCCAATGAACTCGCGGGCGCTCGCGCTGTGGGTTTGCGGACGGTTTTCGTTTCCGGAGTGATGGCGGAACTCTGGCCGGATGCGGTCGCGGGCCGCGCTGCCGTCGCCGACCACCATATCGTGCGTGCCGACGAGCTATTGACGATCCCGGGTTTCGAAACGGTGACTCGGTGATCGCGCTGCAATCGCACCGTCGATTGGCCGGGTCGCTTGGTGATAGATCGCAATACCTGCGATGTTGCAAACGTGTATCCCTTCCCTCTGAGGAATTTCCTTGACTGATCTCTCCGCATTCCCCATCACGAGAAAATGGCCGGCCCAGGACCCAGGTCGCCTCCAGCTCTACTCCCTGCCCACTCCCAATGGGGTCAAGGTCTCGGTGATGCTGGAGGAGACGGGTCTGCCTTATGAGCCGCATCTTGTGAGTTTCGAGAGCAATGACCAGATGTCGCCGGAGTATCTGTCGCTCAATCCTTACGGCAAGATCCCCGCCATCCTCGATCCCAACGGTCCGGCCGGCAGGCCGATCGCCCTGTTCGAGTCCGGTGCGATCCTGATCTATCTCGCTGACAAGACCGGCGCCTTCATTCCGCAGGATGCGACCGGCCGCTACGAGACGATCCAATGGCTGATGTTTCAGATGGGCGGCGTCGGCCCGATGTTCGGGCAAGTCGGCTTCTTCCATAAATTCGCGGGCAAGGACTACGAAGACAAGCGGCCGCGCGACCGCTATGCCGCGGAAGCCAAGCGCCTGCTGGGAGTAATCAACGTCCGGCTTTCGGACCGCGCCTGGATGATGGGCGACGCTTACACGATCGCCGACATGGCCATCTTCCCGTGGGTTCGCAACCTGGTCGGTTTTTACCAAGCGGGTGACCTGGTGGGCATCGCGGAGTTTCCCCACGTCACTCGGGCCCTCTCCGCGTTTGTTGCGCGGCCGGCGGTCGTAAGAGGAGTTGGTATTCCCAGACGCGGATAGGGCTGTCAAGAGAACCAACGAGCAAGCGTAGTTGCCGTTGCGAATGTTTCCCGGCGCCGCAACCCATCGATCGACTCAAACGACGTCTTCTTCACTGATGCAGAGCGAGCGACCGCAAGCCTCCTACCGGGCGAAGTTGCTGCACGAGCTGGCCGCTTTGAAACCGCGGCGAGTACTCGAAGTCGGTTGTGGCATAGGAGCATTCCTGCGCAGCGCGGTGGGACTTGGTGCCGAATTGCACGGCATCGATCCTGATGAGTCATTGTTGGCGGCGCTTCGAGATGAAGGCTTTTCGGTGCAGCGAGGTCGGGCCGAGCGCCTGGAGTATCCGGATCACTCATTCGACGCGGTTGTGTTCAGTTTCACCGCACATCACATTGAAGACTGGCGGGCGGCCATGCGGGAGGCAATGCGGGTCGGCCGCGCGGTCGTGGTCCTTGATCCGTGGTATGAGACCAGCATTCCGAGCCAGTCGGTCGCCGCGCGCTTTGACCGTTGGTGCAAGGCGATCGATCGGGCGGCCGGAATGGTGCACAACGATTGCATGGGTGCGGCTACGCTACTCGAGCCTGTGCGTGACCAACTCCCTGTGCTGGACATCAGCATCAACCACCTGCTGATATTGCAAGAGCTTGGCATCGAACACATGCTGGAGCTTGCCGATGAACAACTGCGCAATGCGGAGCAGCAGGCGCAATGGAAATCGAGCTTGAGTACACTGGTGGCCGAGGCGCGATTGCATGGCTTCAGCGACGACGGTGCGATTCTCCTCTTGGTCAACCGCCGCAGCGGGGCCGGCTGATCAGTGGCTCCCAGAGAGCGCTCCCGCTTCGTGGCTGTATCCTGAACCGGGGCGTCTGCTCTCTCGTTCATTGCGTCCCTTACCTTTGGAGTCGGCCGCATGGCATCCATTCGCAAGGAGGTGTTGCTCAGATCCCGGCCGGAGGACGTCTGGGCAGCAGTTCGCGATGTCGGCGCAATCCACATTCGCCTGGTGCCCGGCTTCGTCATCGATTGCCGCCTCGACGGCGATGCCAGAATTGTCACTTTCGCCAATGGCGTGGTCGCACGCGAATTGATCGTTGACATCAACGAGCACGATCGCCGTCTGGTCTGGGCCGCGGTCGGAGGCCGGCTGACACATCACAACGCGTCGGTACAGGTGTTCGCCGAAGGTGTTGCCGCGAGCCGCCTGGTCTGGATCGCCGATCTCCTGCCGAACGAGTTGGCAGCCGCTATTGAGCTGATGATCGAACAGGGAATCGGCGCGATGAAAAAGGCGCTTGACCGCAACGCCGAGGGCGACTGACCGCGCGCAAGCGCGCCAGGCACACGATGACAGACGCAACCATTCCGACCCTCTACGAGTGGCTCGGTGGCACTGCAGCCCTGAACCGCTTGACCACGCGCTTCTACGAGCACGTCAGAGACGATCCATTGCTGGCGCCGGTATTCGCGCATATGGGCGCGGATCATCCGAGCCACGTCGCCGCTTTCCTGGCCGAGGTGCTTGGCGGCCCCGCTGACTACTCGGCAAGCCACGGTGGACACCCCCATATGATCCGGCGTCATCTCGATCGTCATCTTTCCCAGGAGCAGCGGCGGCGCTGGGTGTCCTTGCTGCTGGAGACCGCTGACGAATTGCACCTGCCGGACGATCCGGAGTTCCGTTCGGCCCTGGTTGGGTACCTGGAGTGGGGCTCACGCCTGGCCGTAATCAACTCCCAGCCGGGCGCCGGCGTCGAGTTGAACTCGCCGATGCCGCGCTGGGGTTGGGGCGAGGTCAAGGGCCCGTACCGACCCTAGGTCGAGGATGAGCGATTTGGCCGCGTGCGTTCCCGTGGAGCGACAGCGATAGCGCCTCGTACGCCAGCTTGCACGCGGGCGCAGTTTGGGACAACATCATTGCTCGCGACATGTGGACCCACGGACGCATCAATCCAGGCAACAAATGCAGGCACCGAACTCCTCGTTCGTCATTCTGTTGGTTCTGTTACCGCTGATTGGCTGGCGCATCTATGCCCGTTTTCGCCGGATGGTAGGCAGCCAGCGTCTGTCGCGACTGCGCCTGCAGATCACATTGACCATCTTTCCGACACTGGTGCTTCTGCTGGGATACACCGCCCGCTCCCATGTGGAATCTCTGAATTGGCTGGCTGCCGGCCTGCTGGCCGGTTCGCTGCTGGCCGTCTACGGCTGGCAGGTGGCCGAGCTCAACAGCCAGTCGTATTC
>Ga0137409_10004013_pt1 | contig 15559 bp, 10 predicted proteins | sample CZODoug1_16funga_FD_122059 | JGI IMG/M metagenome (GOLD analysis project Ga0137409, IMG submission 122059) | Vadose zone soil fungal communities from Angelo Coast Range Reserve, California, USA - CZODoug1_16fungal (Hybrid Assembly) | ecosystem: Environmental > Terrestrial > Soil > Vadose zone... | reverse complement strand
CCCAGTTCGTCTGGACGAACGTCTCGTATTCGCCCACCTTCCGCTGGACTTCCCGATTCTGCTCATCCTTCTTGGCTTCGCTGAGCATCGGGCCCTGCTGATCCAGCTTCCGCTGGAGCTCATCGATCTCGGCCTTCTTTTCCTTGGCCGTCTTGGAGAGCTCCTGCACCTCCCGGTTGAACGACTCCTGCGCCTCCCGGGTTTTCGGATACTCGGCAAAGATCCGGTCCGAGTCAATGAACCCGATCTTGATCTCGGCCCGTGCGCTGACAGCCCCCGCGCCGAGGGCCATGATGCCACCCAGCAGCGCCCACACTAGCGCACCCCTGGTCCGCTGTCGAGTCATAACCTAACCCCTTTGCTCACAAAGTATTACCTAGCTGGAAGTGGGTCTTCCAACCCGGCCCCTCCTCCCGGTCAAGCCCATAGCCGAGGTCGAAGCCGATGCGCCCCAGGGCCGGGACCTCGAACCGGACGCCGAAGCCGACGGAACGGCGGAGGTCCCCGAGGTCGATCTCCCGGGTCGAGTTCCACGTGTTCCCCGCGTCGAAGAACAGGAGGCCGTGGAGCGGCTCAGCGATCGGGAACTGGATCTCGGCCCCCGCGATGAGCATCTTCCGGCCGCCCGGGTAGCGCTCGAGCACCAGGCCCGTCAGCGGGTCCCGGGTGATGTTGGTCCGGGGCACGACGTAATAGTCGGGGTACCCCCTCAGGTAGTCGACGGCGGTCCCCCCAAGCCGGAACCGCTCGTAGTCGGGGACGCTGGAGCCGCCGAGAAAGCCGGTCCGCCCCCGAATCATGAGCACGAACGGCCCACTCAAGCGGCTGAAGTTCTTGATGTCGAAGGTGCTCTTGTAAAAGCTCTCGACACCGCCCAAGGGCCCGCCGGCGACCGTATTGGTCCACGTCGTGCGCGATCCCCGGGACGCATAGAACGGATTGTCGGTGCTGGTTCGGACGAAGCTCAACGTCACGCTGCTCACGAGGCGCGGCCAGTCCGTGTTGCGGAGCGTCGTGAGGTTGCTCGATTCGCCAGGCTGCTCCGCGACGAAGTGCGACAGGGTCACGTTGCGCAGGTCGTAGGAGATCAAGCCGCGGGTGTAATCCGGCCAGGGAACCGGCCTGCCGAACCGGACGCCGCCGCCGACGTCCTTCCGGGTGTAGACGTCCAGCTCCCGCTCGGTGTTGAAGAGGCTGAACCCCACGGTCAGCGGCGTATCGCGCAGCCAGGGGTCGGTGAAAGCGATTTCGTAGCTGCTCCGCTTTCCTCCTCGCTCCAGATGAAGATTGACGCTCTGCCCGTTGCCGAACAGGTTGTTGTGCCCCAGCTCCACGAAGCCCGTTAGCCCGGTGCTGCTCGCGAACCCGGCGCCCGCGCTCGCGGTTCCGGTCTGCTTCTCCTGCACCTTCAGGGTGAGCTTGATGTCGGCGCTGTCGCCCGTCGGCTCGTAGTCGACGTTCACGTCCTGGAAGAAGCCCAGCCCGAAGATGTCCCGCTGCGTCCGGATCAACGACGACCGCCGGAAGACATCCCCGGGGCGGACCGAAGCCTCCCTCCGGACCACGTTTTCCTTGGTACGCGTGTTTCCGACGATTTCGAGGTCCGCGACGCGGGACCTCGATCCTTCTTGGATCGCGAACTCGATGTCCACGATCGAGTCACGCTCGGTGAACTTCGGCTCGATCGAGAGGTAGAGGAATCCCTGCTCCTGGTAGAGCGTGTAGGCCCCCTCGAGAGTTTTGTGAATCTGCGCCTCGCTGTATGGAGCGCCCGGCTGGACCGCGGTCACCGAGGTCAATACGGGCGTCGGAACGACCGTGTTCCCGCTCCACGTGGCGGCCCCGAAGGCGTAGCGCGCGCCCTCCCGCAGATAGACGTGGAGCGCGACCCCTTTCCCGTCCTCGCTGTAGACCGGCCGGACCGAGTCGACGTCCGCGTCCTTGTAGCCGCGGCTTCGCATGAAGAGCCGGAGCTGCGTGGCGTCCTGGTCGAGCTGAGACGGCTTGAACGCGCCGCCCCGGAGGAATCCCGGCATCTTGCTCTTCATGGCGCCTCGAAGGTCGTCGGGCTTGAAGGCCGGCGTGCCGCCGTCGGTGTGAAAGACGACGTCGCGCACTTTGACCTTCGGACCCTCCTCCACCACGAAAATGACCTGCACGACGCCGGCCCCGGCCGGATCGGCCCGCGCCGTCACCTTCGCGCGCGGGTATCCCTCTTCCGAGTAGGCCTCGGCGATCTTTCCCGCGTCGAGGTCAAGCGTCCCCTGGTCCAGCAGCTGCCCGTCGGCGCTGGTCAGCTTCGCCTTGAGCTTCGACTCCTCGATTTTCTTCGCGCCCTGGAACGTGATCCCCTTGATCCGGGGGCGCTCCCGCACGACCACCGTGAGCGCCACGCCGTCTCCCTCGATCGAGTCGACAACGTTGACGTCGGTGTAGAGACCGCTCTGATAGAGGCGCCGAACGCCGTCTCGGACCGCCTCCCGCGTGTACGGGTCGCCGAGGCGAAGCCCGAAGGTCCGGGTGATGACCAGGGAGTCGACGTTGACGAAGCCCTTGGCGCGGATCGCCCGGATCGGCCGTCCGACGGCCGCTCCACCGTCGAGGGACGGGAGGGGCGGCAGCTGCGGCGCTGCGGTGGTGTCGGTCAATGCCTGGCTCGAGGCCGCCGGGCCCTCGATGGCGATCCCCGCTCGGGGGCTCAGGAGGACGCCGAGGCATCCGGCCGCGGCGAGCAACAGCAGCGCGCGCCGCGCGCCGCCCCCACGGGGCGCCGACGCCGCGGACATCCCTGTCCCCTGGGGCGGACCGGTCAAGAAGAGAATGTCAGCTCGTCACCCTGGCGGGATACCACGACCTCGCTCCCATCCTTCAGCTGGCCGCGCAGCACGTGCTCGGAGAGGGGGTCTTCGATCAGCTTCTGGATGCTGCGCTTGAGCGGCCGGGCGCCGAGGGTGACGTCGAAACCCTTTTCGATGAGCAGCTCCACGACGGTGTGGTCGAGCGTGACCCGGATGCCGTTCGACTTGAGACGATCTGCGACCTGCTCCAGGAGGATCGCCGTGATCTGGGCCATTTGCGGACGCTCGAGCGGGTGGAAGACGATCGCCTCGTCGATGCGGTTCAAGAACTCGGGATTGAACGACTTCTTGAGCTCGTCCATGACCGTCTGTTTCATCCCGGTGTAGGTCGATTCCTCGCTCCGCTCCGAGAACCCGAGGCTCCGCCCGCCCTTGATCTGCCGCGCCCCCAGGTTCGAGGTCATGATCAAAACCGTGTTCTTGAAATCGACCTTCCGCCGCAGGCTGTCGGTCAGCTGGCCGTCGTCGAGTACTTGTAAAAGTATGTTGAAGACGTCGGGGTGCGCCTTCTCAATCTCGTCGAGAAGCACGACCGAGTAGGGCTTCCGCCGCACCTTCTCGGTGAGCTGCCCGCCCTCCTCGTGGCCGACGTATCCCGGCGGCGCGCCGATGAGGCGCGAGACCGAGAATTTCTCCATGTATTCGGACATGTCGATCCGGATCAGGGCGTCGGGATCGTCGAACAGGAAGCGCGCCAGAACCCGGGCGAGCTCCGTCTTCCCCACGCCTGTCGGCCCGAGGAAGATGAACGAGCCGATGGGGCGGCGCGGGTCGCGCAGCCCGGCGCGGTTGCGCCGGATGGCGCGGGAGACCGCGGTCACCGCCTCGTCCTGGCCCACGATCGACTTCCGGATCTCCTCTTCCATGCGGAGGAGCTTCTCCGATTCCTTCTCCTCGATGCGCGCGATCGGGATTCCGGTCATCCGCGCGATCACCGTGCTGATCAGGTCCGAGTCGACCGTGGCCTGCGTCTCGTGCTTGATCTCCGTCCAGTTCTTCTTCAGCTCGCGGAGCTTCGCGCGAAACTCCTTCTCGCGGTCCCGGATCCGGGCGGCCTTTTCGAACTCCTGCTGCTGGATCGCCGCCTCCTTCTCCTTCGCGACCTCCTCGACCTGCTTCTCCAGCTCGCGCACCTCGGTCGGGATGGCCGAGATGCTGAGCCGCGCGCAGGCGCCGGCCTCGTCGATGACATCGATCGCCTTGTCGGGAAGGAAACGGTCGTTGATGTAGCGGTCGGCCAGCTTCACCGCCGTGGTGATGGCATCGTCGGTGTACTTGGCCCCGTGATGCGCTTCGTACTTGTCGCGGAGGCCCAGGATGATCTGAATCGTCTCGTCGACCGATGGAGGGTCGACCATGATCGGCTGGAACCGCCGCTCCAACGCGCCGTCCTTTTCGATGTACTTGCGGAATTCGTCGAGCGTCGTGGCGCCGATGCATTGGAGCTCGCCGCGGGCGAGGGCCGGCTTCAGCATGTTGGAGGCGTCGATCGCGCCCTCGGCGCCGCCGGCGCCCACGATCGTGTGGAGCTCGTCGATGAAGATGATCGTGTCCTTCGATTCGCGGATCTCGTTCATGACGGCCTTGAGGCGCTCCTCGAACTGGCCCCGATATTTCGTCCCGGCGACCACCGCGGCCAGATCGAGCGTCACGATCCGCTTGTCCTTGAGCGTCTCGGGGACCTTGTTCTCCACGATGCGCTCCGCGAGTCCTTCCGCGATCGCCGTCTTGCCGACGCCGGGCTCCCCGATCAGGATCGGGTTGTTCTTCTTCCTGCGCGAGAGGACCTGGATCACGCGCTCGATCTCGGATTCGCGGCCGATGATCGGATCGAGCTTGCTCTCGCGCGCCAGCGCGGTCAGGTCGCGGCCGAACTGGTTCAGGGCCGGTGTTTCCACTTTGCCTTCGCGCTCGGGCTGCGACACGGACGGGGTTCCTCCCAGAAGCTTCAGCGTTTCCTCACGAACCTTTTTCCGGTCGACGCCCAGCTCCAGAAGGACGCGCGCCGCGACGCCTTCACCCTCCCGAATCAACCCGAGGAGAAGGTGCTCGGTTCCGACATAGTTGTGGCCCAGCTGCCGCGCTTCGTCGACCGAGAGCTCGAGCACGCGCTTCGCTCGCGGCGTGAACGGGATCTCGCCGATCGTCAGCGTGCCGCCCGTCGCCGCGACCATGCTCTCCACGGCCTGGCGAATGGCGTCCAGATCGAGTCCCAGATTATTCAAAACCGTGGCGGCGATCCCCTCTCCCTCGCGGATCACCCCGAGGAGAAGGTGTTCGGTCCCGATGTAATCATGCTGCAACCGGGCCGCCTCTTCGCGCGCGAGGTACATCACCTTCCTCACGCGCTCCGTGAACTTGTCATGCATGATTCCAAACCTCCAGCGGGATGCCCGCTCTCAAAACCCCCACACCGCTCAATTCGGATTCACGGCGTCCGCCGCGTTATCGTCGAGTAGCTTCCGCACGTAATCCGCGCGGATTACATTCCGCTCCCGCTGCTCCATTTCCCGCCCCGTCGCCAGTTGGATGTGGGCGGGCTGCGTGCGAATCAGGAGCTCGTTCAACGTCTGTACGCTCGCCAGGCCCTCCATCTGGAGGGCCACGCCGAAGCGCACGGCCGAGGAAAGGTTGATGACCTCCTGCGAGGAGATCACGCGGCTGTGCCGCAGAGTACCGTACGCGCGCCAGATTTTGTCCTCGATCTGAACGCGCGCGTCCTTGAGCAGCTCGTCGCGGGCCCGCTGCTCGTAGTCGATGATCTGCCGCGTCACCCGCTCCAGGCTCTCGACCGTCTCCCGCTCGCTCTGACCGAGCGTGGTCTGGTTCGAGATCTGGAAGAAATTGCCCATGATCTGCGAGCCCTCGCCGTAGAACCCGCGCACGGCGAGGCCGACCTGGGTGATGCCCTGAAGCACGCGCCCGATCTGCTTCGTCAGGACGAGCGAGGGCAGGTGGATCAGGACCGAAGCCCTCATCCCCGTGCCCGCGTTCGTCGGACAGGCGGTCAAGTAGCCCAGGTCGTCGCTGAAAGCATAGTCGAGGTCCTGCCCCAGTTCATCATCGATGGCGTTCACGGCCTCCCACGCCGACCGGAGCTGAAACCCGGACGAAAGCGCCTGAAGTCGGAGGTGGTCCTCCTCGTTCACCATCGCCGATACGCTCTCGTCGGGGACCAGAAGGAGCCCCCGCAGCCGCCCGTTGTCGGCGAGGTCGTGTGAGATCAGGTGCCGCTCCACGAGAAACTGGCGATCGAGAGGCGTCAGCTCCCGCATCTGGAGCGCCGTCGACGTGACGAGCGCCGGCGTCTTGCGCACGGCCGAGACCACGCTCGAGTAGACCATGGCCATCTGCTCTTCGCGCGCCCGGTGCGTGAACGGGACCTCCTTGAGATTCCGCGCCAGCCGCACCCGGGTGCTCAGGACGATGTCGGACGCGGGCCCCGATCCGTCGAGCCACCGACCCAGACCCTGCGCCAGCGACACCAGCTTCATCGGGACCCTTCCTCGGCCGCAAGCCCGCCCTGCGCCTCGATCGATCGGATCTGATCCCGCAGCCGCGCGGCGGTCTCGAACTCCTCGTGCTCGATGGCCGCCTGCATGTCCTCGTGAAGCCGCTGCACCTCGCGCCGGATCGCCACGCGCGCGGAATCGCGCACCGGGGTCTTGCCGACGTGCTTGGTGCTGCCGTGGATGCGCCGGAGCAGCGGCCTCAGCTGGGCCCGAAACGTCGTGTAGCACTCCGAGCACCCCAGCCGGCCCGACTCCTTGAATGCGGAGTAGACCATGTGGCAGCGCGGGCACTGGACCCGGCCGACCTTGGCTTCCTCCCCGACGCCGGCCTGGTCGACCATGCCGGCGAGCAGATCCCCTACCGAGAACTTCGACTTCACCAGGGGCGTATGATAGCCGCGCTCCTCCGCGCACTTCTCGCAGACGTGATACTCCGACTTCTTGTTGTTCACGATCTCCGTAAAGTGCACGACGGCCGGGCGCTTACCGCAAAGTTGGCATTGCATCGTTCCGACGCTCCCTCCCTCGTCCTGCCCCTTTAGATGCCGCCATTCTACAGATTCATCGGCCTGAGCCGACCATCCTCAAGTGCGAGGATGCGCCCCGCGGAGCGGGCCACATCCGGGTTATGTGTGGCAATGACAATGGCTTGCCCCTCGTCGCGACGGTATTTCTCCAAGATTTCCATGAGCACCGCCGTTGCGCCCCGATCGAGATTCCCTGTCGGCTCGTCCGCGAGGAGCACCGCCGGCCTACGGTGCAAGGCCCGCGCCACGGCGACCCGCTGCTGCTCGCCCCCCGAGAGCTCCGACGGCTTGTGCTCCGCCCTCTCGAGCAGGCCGAGGGCGCCGAGGAGCTCCTCGGCGCGGCCGCGGGCGCCCGCCTCGGTCCGTCCGCCGGCGATCCAGCCCGGCATCATGACGTTTTCCAGCGCGGTGAATTCGGGGAGCAGCTGGTGGAATTGAAAGACGAACCCGACGCTTCTGGCGCGCAGACGCGAGCGGCCGTCCTCGTCGAGGGAGTTCATCGGTTCCCCGCCGACCTTCACGCTTCCCGAGGTCGGCCGGTCGAGCCCGCCGAGCAGGTGGAGCAGGGTCGACTTTCCGGAGCCCGACGCGCCCATCACCGCCACCATCTCCCCCGCCGAGACGCTCAGGTTCACGTCCCGGAGGACCTCCACCGGTGCCATTCCTTCCAGGTAGGTCTTCGCCAGGGCCGCCGCCTCGAGCGCGGCAGGGCCCCCGCGCGCCTCATTCATATCGAATCGCCTGCACCGGAGCAAGCCGCGCCGCCTGCCAGGCCGGATAAAGACTGGCCAGGAAGCAGGTGGCCGTGGCCGCGCACGCGACGAAGACGAAGTCGGGCCACTCCATCTTCACGGGCAGGGTGTCGATGAAGTAGATCTCGCCGGGCAGGTGAAGGAGCTTGTAACGGCCAAGGACGAAGGAAACGGCAAATCCGGCCGCGAGGCCGGAAACGGTGCCCGCCAACCCGATAAGCGTTCCCTGGAGGACGAAGATCCTCATGATGCCGCGGGGTGTGACCCCCATGGTGCGCAGAACCCCGATATCCCGCCGCTTCTCCAGCACCAGCATCACCAGGCTCGAGACGATGTTGACCGCGGCCACGATCACGATCAGGACCAGGATCGTGAACATGACCGCCTTCTCGATGCGCATCCACGCGAACAGATTTCGGTTGAGGTCGATCCAGTTCGTGGCGCGATAGCCCGGCCCGAGCGCGGTCTCGATCTGGCGCGACGCCTCGCGCGCGCGAAACATGTCCGGAAGCCGAAGCTGATAGCCGGTGATGTCCGTCCCGAGGCCGAAGAACTCCTGCGCGGTCTCGAGCGGCACCACGCCGAACGAAGAGTCGTACTCGTAGAGGCCCGACCGGAAGATCGAGCCGACCCGGAGGCGGCGCGATCGCGGCACGCCGCCCAGGAACCCGCCCGGCTCCTCCGACGGAATGCTGATCAGGATGATGTCCCCCCGCGCCACGCGCAGGCGAAGCGCGAGCTCCTGCCCCAAGGCGATGCCCGGAAGGTCGCCCCCGTCGAACGGGGCATCGGCGGGCGTCAGCCGGGCGAGGATGTCGGTGACGCGCCGCTCCCGCGCCGGGTCGACGCCCTTCAACACCATCCCATCCACGCCGTGACGTGAAGCGACCATCACCTTCCCGTAGACGAAGGGCGCCACCTCCGCTCCGGGCACCGCGCCGCGGATGGCGCCCTCGACGGCGGGATCCGGCTTCAGGGGCCGGTCGCCGCCGTCCAGGACCGCGACGTGCGCGTTGGTCCCGGCGATCCGCTGCTGGACCTGGTCCTCGAAGCCGTTCATCACGGAGAGGACGATGGTCAGCGCCGCTACGCCGACGAAGACCCCGCCGATCGCGAGGAGGCTGACGAGCGTGATGAAATGAAGCCGGCGCTTGGAGCGGAGATAACGCGAGGCGATGATCCGAACGTAGCCCATGCGCCGCGCGCCGCTCAGCCCGGAGGAGGGCTAAGCCGAGGCATCCTGGCCCTCCTCCGGGCGCATGTGGGGGAAGAGGATCACGTCGCGGATCGATCTCGAATCGGTGAGCAGCATGACCAGGCGGTCGACGCCCAGCCCGACGCCGCCCGTCGGCGGGAGACCGAGCTCCAGCGCGCGAAGATAGTCCGCGTCGAGGAGCTGCGCCTCGTCGTCGCCTCGCTTCCGCAGCTCGAGCTGCGCCTCGAACGCCCGGCGCTGCTCCGCCGGGTCGTTCTGCTCGGAAAACGCGTTCGCGAGCTCCATCCCCGCGACGACGACCTCGAACCGCTCCACGACGGTCGGATCCCCCCGCTTGGCCTTCGCGAGCGGCGAAATATCCCGCGGATGGTCCACCAGAAAGGTCGGCGCGACGAGATCGGGTTGAACCTTGGCGGAGACGACCTCGTCGAGGATCCGCCCGTAGGAGAAGGCGGGGTCGACCGCGATCCCGGCCTGGCGGGCAGCCTCCCGGAGCTCGGACTCCTGCGCGGGCAGCTTCTCGACTCCCAGCGCCCGCGCGGCCGCGTCGCGGAAAACGACCCGGCGCCAGGGCGGCGTGAAGTCGATCTCCCCGCCGTCGAACGGGATCCGGAGCGAGCCGTGAACTTTCCGGACGGCGTGCAAGATCAGCTCCTGCGTGAGCGTCATCATGTCTTCATAGTCCGCGTAGGCCTGGTAGAGCTCGAGCATGGTGAACTCGGGATTGTGAGACCGGTCGACTCCCTCGTTCCGGAACGTCTTCGCGACCTCGTAGACGCGGTCGAGGCCGCCCACGATGAGGCGCTTCAGATAGAGCTCCACCGCGATCCGCAGATAGAGGTTCATGTCGAGCGCGTTGTGGTGCGTGATGAACGGCCGCGCGGCCGCGCCGCCGTACAGCGGCTGGAGCACGGGGGTCTCGACCTCGACGTACCCGCGGCCGTCCAGGAACTCCCGGAGGGCGCCGACGATCGCCGCTCTCGATCGGAACACCGCGCGCACGTCGTCGTTGACGACCAGGTCGGCGTAGCGCTGCCGGTAGCGGGTTTCGATGTCGGTGAGCCCGTGCCACTTCTCCGGGAGAGAGCGGAGCGACTTCGAGAGCAGCTCGACCCGGTTGGCGCGGACCGTCGTCTCGCCGGTCTTCGTCCGGAAGACCTGCCCTTCCACGCCGACCCAATCGCCGAGGTCGAGCGCGATGGCATCGGCGTAGACCTCCGGGCCGAGCACGTCCTCGCGAAGGTAGATCTGGAGCAGGCCGTCCGCGTCCTTCAGCGAGGCGAACGAGGCCTTCCCGTGCCCGCGCTTGGTCATGAGCCGGCCCGCGACGCGCACGACGTCCCCGGACGACTCCAGCGCTTCGACGTCCTCTCGGACGCGCGAGGAGCGGTGGGTCACATCGTAGCGATAGGCGTACGGCTGGATGCCGCGCTGGCTCAACGCCTCCAGCTTCTCGCGGCGGGATTCCTGGACGGACACGGCTCCCCGGGGGTAAGTGGTGCACCGGCGCGAGATCGGCCGGCGGGATGCCGGCTCAGGCCATAGGTCGGGCGATTCTAAGAACCGAAGCGGGGTGGGTCAAGCGCCGCGACGCGGGCCGTGGGTGCTGCGCGATGTACGGGGGCCGTTGGCGGGACGCGGCTCGGGCTCGGGGAGCCCGATGATCTGCTCCACGCTCCCGAGGGCGACGGTCTGCGGCGAGATCTCCTTCCGGCGCGCGCCGCACGCGGGGCAGAACGACCAGTCGGGGTCGACCCGCCGCTGGCACTCGGGGCAAACGTGGTCGGCGGCGTTGCCGCAGTGCGGGCAGAAGAGGAACTCGGAGGAAACCGCCTCGTGGCAGGAAGGACACATCCGGGCGCGCTCCTCCTCGCAATAGACGACGCGCTGCAGCTCCTCGAGGCTCGTCGCGCCGGAGAGCACCTTGGCCATTCCGTCCTGCCCGATCGGGACCATGCCGGATTCGAGCGCGGCCTGGCGGATCATCGACTCCGGCGCGCCGCTCGCGATCAACCGGCGGATGGGGTCGGTGACGTCGAGCACTTCGAACACGCCGATCCGGCCGCGGAACCCGGTCTCGAAGCAGTGGTCGCATCCGACCGGACGGTGGAGCGTGATGTCGGCGCCCTCGCGCGGGTCGAGCCCGAGGAGACGCAGCTCCTCGGGGGACGGAACGTACGGATCCTTGCACTTCGAGCAGAGCGTGCGGACGAGCCTCATCGAGACCACGCCCGTGAGGCTCGACGCGACCATGTACGGCTGAAGCCCGAGGTCAACCAGGCGCGTCACCGCGGAGGGGGCGTCGTTCGTGTGCACGGTCGAGAGGACGAGGTGCCCGGTGATCGAGGCGCGGAATGCGATCTGGGCCGTCTCGAAGTCCCGGATCTCCCCGATCATCATGACGTCCGGGTCCTGGCGGAGCATGGCGCGCAGGATCGCGGCGAAGGTCTTCTTGCTCTTCTCGTCCACCTGGACCTGGTTCACGCCGGCGACCTGGTACTCGATCGGGTCCTCGACCGTCACGATGTTCTTGGTCACCGAGTGGATGTGCTGCAGCAGGGAGTAGAGCATCGTCGTCTTCCCGCTCCCCGTCGGCCCGGTCACGATCAGGATCCCCTGCGGCCGGAGGCCGTGCGCACGGATTCTCGCGAGCTCGGGCTCGGCCAGTCCCAGGGTGTCGAGGCGGAGCGCCGACCGCTCCTGGTCCACGATGCGGATCACGATCTTCTCGCCGTGGTCGGTGGGAAGGGTCGAGACGCGGAAATCGATCCGGCGTCCGTCGATCTCCACGCGGAATCGCCCGTCTTGCGGCAGCCGCTTCTCCGCGATGTCGAGCGAGGAGAGGATCTTGATGCGCGAGATCAGCGCCCCCTGCGTCCACTTGGGGAGGCGTTCCATATCTTGCAGGAGGCCGTCGACGCGGATGCGGACGCCGACTCCCTTTTCTTGAGGTTCGATGTGGATGTCGCTCGACCTCATCTCCACGGCGCGGGTGATGAGCCAGTTGGCGAGCCGCACGATCGGCGGGCCCGCGCTGATCCGCATCAGCTCGTCCATCGACTCGTCCGGCTCCGGGTCGACGATCTCGCGCACCTCGGCGACCGGATCGTTCTTGATGATGTTCTCGAGGATCTCCACCACCGAGGCATCGATGTGGTAGTACTTCGAGATCGCTTCGACGATCTCGCTCGGCGGGGCGAGCACCGGCCGGACGAAATAGCCGCTCTGGAATCTGAGGTCTTCGAGGGCCGCAGCGTTCAGGGGGTCCGCCATCGCGATCCGGAGGGTCGTGCGGTTCTCGACCTCGATCGGAATGGCGGTGTACTTCTTGGCGAGCTCTTCCTTGATGAGGCGGATGACGCCATCGTCGATCGCGACGGACTGGAGGTCGACGATCGCGAGGCCGAGCTGCGTGTGAAGGACGCGGCAGATGTCGGCCTCGGACACCATCCCGGTGCGCGAGAGGATGTGGCCCAGAGGCTCCCGCGTCTGACGTTGCCGGCGGAGCGCCTCCTTCAGCTGCTGCTCCGTGACCAGCCCCGCTTCGAGCAGGTACTCGCCCAGCTTCTTCCGCTTGCCGTTCTCTCCCGCCACGAGTCGGCCCTCGAACGTCCATGTCTTGAGATGAGGCCAGGGTGCTCGCGTCGGTCGTAGGGCAATGTTCATGCCAGGGAAGAACTTCGGCGTCGGGTGGAGGGCGGGCGGCCCGAGCGGCTAAGTTGCGGCGGGAACGGGCGAAGCCGCCGGCGCCAGGGCGTGCAATTTACGGCCGGCCGGCTGGGCGGGCGGGCAATCCGCATGCACCCCGAAGGCTACGTGGGTGTCTCCGTCACGCGGGTCCGGCCGCGCTCCATGGCGAGCTTGTCCATCTCCTCGCCGAAGCGGACCGAGTAGTCGCCGTTGAAGCAGGCGTAGCAGTGGTCGTCGGGGCGGTCGACGCAGGCCCGCAGCCCTTCCATCGAGAGGTATCCGAGCGTGTCGACGTGGAGGTAGCGCCGGATCTGCTCCACCGTGTGGGAGGAGGCGATCAGCTCGCGGCGGTTCGGCGTGTCGATCCCGTAGTAGCACGACCAGCCGATCGGCGGGCTGGAGACACGGAAGTGAACCTCGCGCGCCCCGGCGCCGCGCAGCATCGCCACCAGGCTCCGGCTCGTCGTCCCGCGCACGATCGAATCGTCCACGACGATCACGCGCTTTCCCTCGAGGATCCGGCGAACCGGGTTGAACTTCAGATTCACGCCGAAGTCGCGCGTGATCTGTTGCGGCGCGATGAAGGTGCGGCCGACGTAGTGGTTCCGGATCAACCCCAGCTCGAAGGGAATCTTCGACCGCTCCGAGAAGCCGAGCGCCGCCGAGTTGCTGGAATCGGGGACCGAGATCACGATGTCGGCGTCCGCGGGGTGCTCTTCGGCCAGCCGATGGCCGAGGCGCCGGCGGATCGTGTCGACGCTCTGGCCGAAGACCACGCTGTCGGGCCGCGAGAAGTAGATCAGCTCGAAGACGCAGGCGCGCGGGGGCTCGGCCTTAAAGATCCGGAATGACCGAACGCCTTGCTTGTCGATGATCACCATTTCGCCCGGCTCGATCTCGCGCACGAGGTCGGCCCCCACGATGTCGAGGGCGCACGTCTCGCTCGCCAGGACGTGGGCGTCGCCGCGGCGCCCCAGGCAGAGCGGCCGGAAGCCGCGCGGATCCCGGACGCCGATCAGCTGCTCCCCGGCGAGGAGGACCAGCGTGTAGGCGCCCTGGCAGCGCGCGAGCGCCTCCGGGATCATCCGCTCGATCTCGGTCGCCGACGAGCGGGCGATCAGGTGGAGGATCACCTCCGTGTCGCTCGTCGTCTGGAAGATGGAGCCCTTCCCCTCCATCTCGTCGCGCAGCGCGAGCGCGTTGACGAGGTTCCCGTTGTGGGCGATCGCGAGCTTTCCCTCGCGATAGTTCACCACCAGGGGCTGCGCGTTCTGCAGCTGGCTTCCCCCCGTGGTGGAGTATCGATTGTGCCCGATCGCGACGTGGCCCCGGAGCGGCTCGAGCGCGTTGCCCACGAAGACGTCGGAGACGAGGCCGACGCCCCGGTGTTCCCGGTACTCCACCCCGTCGGTCGCCACGATGCCCGCGCTCTCCTGGCCGCGGTGCTGCAGCGCGTAGAGCCCGGCGTACGCGAGCCGCGCCGCGTTCTCCGCGCCCCAGATTCCAAAGACGCCGCACTCCTCCCGGAGCCGGTCGCCCTCCTCGGGTTTCACGATCTTGTGCTCCTTCATGCGGCGCTCCGTAGCGGCGGCGCCGCCGCGGTCAGGAACTGCTCGACCGTCCGCCAGGGGATGGAGCCTTCGATCCGAAGGTCCGCCTCGGCGTGAGGGTTCACGAGGAGGCCGCGCCGCGTCCCGACCACCGGGCCGATCTGCTCGTACCATTCCCGCATCGCCGCCCTCCCCTCAGGTCCTTGCGTCCAGAGCCACCAGAGGCGCGCGCGCCGGATCGCGCCCAGCCCTTCGATCGGATGTTCCCGCGAGAGCCGCGCGCGCAATCCCTCGTCGCGCGTCTCGTCCCTCGCCCGGGCGAGAATGCCCCAGGCTCCTTCGGGTGGGGCGAGCGACTCGCCGCGCCCGGAGGAGGTCAGGAACCGGTACCGCTCCTTGTTCGGGTTCACGAAGAAGTTGCTGCTCTCGATCGCGTGCGCGAGCGCCGCCTCGAAGGCGTCCGGTTTCCTGCCGGCTTCCGGCTCGAACAGGTAGAGCTCCTCTCTCACGACGCGGTGGAGCGCGACGCCCGGCGGCAGGAGACGGCGGCCGGTTTCGAGCGCCGTCCACGCCGACAGGTCGGCGATCTTGAATTGGGTGAGGAGCACCGCGCTCATCGTGGCGCCTCCGCGGCTCGCGCGACCCCGAGCGTTCGCGCCAGCGACTCGAAGAGGAAACGACCCGGACCCGGACCCTCGAGCGCCTCGTAGGATCCCACCGAGCCGCGGCGCCGCTCGCCCCAGATGCCGGGCCAGTCGAGCGGAACCTGCTTGAGCCAGGAAGCGCGCTCGGGGTGCGGCATGATCGCGAGCACGTTTCCCGAGCGGTTCGTGATTCCAGCGGCCTGGAAGAACGCTCCGTTCGGGTCGTCGGGATATCCGCTCGCGGGCTGGCCGGCCGCGTCGACGTAGCGGAAGAGCGCCAACCCTTCTTTTTGGATGCGGAAACGACGCTCGGGATCCGCCGTATCGACGCGGTCTTCCCATTCATCCGCCATCACTTCGAGACGGCCGCGATTGTAATACTTGGGGCCCAGGCCGATGAAGCCCAAGGCAGCCTGGTCATCCAGCGTGGCATCGGGCAGTTTGTCAGCAGCGATTTGGAACCGGAGAAACTGATCGTACGGAAGGTCGCGGTTGAACGCATTGACGACCCATTCGCGATACTTCCAACCGTTGGGATAGAAAAATTTCGTATCGCTGCCGACTTGGTGCGCCTGATCTTCCCCATAGCGCGCTAGCGGGAGCCAGAGACTGGCCAGGCGTTCCCCAAAGGCGGGCGACGCGAGCAACCGGTCAACGACATGCTCGTAGGCCAGCGGCGACGGATCGGCCAAAAACGCCGTAACCTCATCCGACGTCGGCGGCAGGCCCGTCAAGTCAAATGTTACTCGCCGCAGCAGCGTCGCCTTGTCCGCCGGCTGATTAGGCGCAAGGCTGTGATTGCCGAGCGCG
>Ga0137409_10004011_pt1 | contig 15566 bp, 15 predicted proteins | sample CZODoug1_16funga_FD_122059 | JGI IMG/M metagenome (GOLD analysis project Ga0137409, IMG submission 122059) | Vadose zone soil fungal communities from Angelo Coast Range Reserve, California, USA - CZODoug1_16fungal (Hybrid Assembly) | ecosystem: Environmental > Terrestrial > Soil > Vadose zone... | reverse complement strand
CTGTAAGTCCGCGGAATCGCCTTTGACCTTCGCCAGGTCCTTTTCCAGCGCCTCGACCAGCCTGGCCACTTCGTCCAGGCTGACTGCCTTGGCGCCCGCACCCGTATCCTTGCCTTTGTCAGACACCGCCGGATCTCCGAAGAACCCTACGTCGCTATTCTGCTGCAACGGCCTGCGAAAGAACGCTCCCCATCGAATTGAGCCAGCTTTATGTCATCCGCGGCGGCTACCTCAAGTAGCCGCTCAAAATAGGGTCCGTTACAACCTTCTTGTATCCGTCCTGATTGTTATGTCCCATCGTATGCCGATGAGATGGGGCCGGCAAGCCGGCCCAAAGGATGAAGGATGAACGTGGAAGGATGACCCCGGCGTCCGCCGGAGTAACGAACTCAATAGAGCATGAAAACGCAAGGGCGAGAGAGAGGATTACTTCAACCTCCCGACCTCCCGACCTCCCGACCTCCCGATCTCTCGATCTCCCGGCTTTGCGGCACCCGTCGGCCGCCGCGAAGCGGTTATTTCTCGGCCAGCGCCGACTCGGCCAGCTTGGGAATATCGAAGCCGTCGCAGGTATTGAACATTCCGGCGCAAGTTTTTTCCGCTTTCTTCGCTTCGATTGCGCGCGCGTAGTACTTTTTCGCCGCTTCCGGATTGCCCAGCCCCTTCGCGGCCTCGGCCAGGAAGAAGTAACTCAGATCATTGAGGTAACCAACCCTGACGACCGAAACGGCGAGATCGCGCCAGGATTGCCTGTCGTACAGCCGCTTCCACTGGCCCTTCTGCAGGGTGTAGTTCAGCGCGCACTCGTACGTGCACTGGAAAACCACGTCGCCGAGCCTGAACTTCTCGAATTCCGCCGCGACGAAGGTCATCACCTGCGGCTCAGCGGCGACCTTTGCCGCATATTCCTCGCGCGAGATGCCCTGCGGCTCGACCGGATCGTCCTTGCTGACGTACCTCGGGCCGCCCAGGCTGATGAACGTCGGAATCTGCGCGGTGGATTTACCCTCCTTCGCGAGTTGGTAGAGCGGATCCACTTTCTCTACCAGGGCATCGAGCTTCTGCACGCGATTTTCGGGCGAAGGATGGGTGGAAAGGAATTCCAGCTGCGTTCCGCCCTCTTCCGCCATTTTCTTCCACAGAGAAACCGCGCCCCTCGGATCGAACCCCGCCCGCGCGGCCAACTCGATGCCGATCTGGTCCGCTTCGCTCTCCGCTTCCCGGCTGTTGGGCAGGGTGACCGCCATCGAGGCAGCCGATCCGTATGCGCCCTGATTGCGCTGGAACGCATAAGGGTCGTTGCTGCGCGCGGACACGAGCGCGGACAGCAAGGTCACGCCGATGTTCGTCACCATCGCGGTCGACATCCGTTCGCGGGTATGGTCCGCGAGCGCGTGGCCGATCTCGTGGCCCAGGACCGCGGCGACCTCGTCGTCGGTGGCCTTGATCTTTTCCCAGAAGCCGGTGTAGATGCCCATCTTGCCGCCAGCCATGCAGAAGGCATTGACGGTCTTCGGGTCGTCTATGACCTCGATTTCCCAATTCCACGAAGCCGCATTAGGGCGAAAGCGGACCGCCTCGGCGATCAGCCGGTTGGTGATCTCCTTCACGCGCTCCACCCTCGGCGTGTTGGTCTCGATCTTGTTCTTCTTGTTGAACTGGCCAATCATGTTCGAGTAGGCGGCGGCCGAACCGCTCATGGCGGCTTGCTCGGAAACCATCAGGAGCTGGCTGCGCCCGGTCATCGAGCTGGTCGTGCAGCCGGACAGCGCGGCAGTTGCGGCGACGATCCAGATCAGGCGCCGCCAGGATGACGAGTGACGGGTGACGAGTGACGAAGCAAGACCTCCGCAGCGCGGGAGATCCCTTCCGCCTTCAAGCCGGCAGGCGCCGTTCGTCATGATGCCTTCCCCTGTCGTAGTGCTTGATGAAGCGTGATAAGTGACGAGTGATAAGTGATAAGGCTCCCGCGCGGCGGATATTGAACCCCTATCACCTATCACTTATCACCTATCACCAACTTTGTGCACTTATGCTATGCCGATAGGCCGCGGTCGGCAACGTTAAAACCCGCGAGGTCGGGAGATCGGGAGGTCGTGAGATAGAGAGGCTTTCCCCTTTCCCCTTAGCTTCCCCATCCCTCATCCGGAGTCATAAAAAAAGCCCCGCCGGAGCGGGGCTGGGCCTTCAAGTAAGCGGTTCAGGCAGTTTCTTTCCCGCGTTGCCGCCCTGCCTGCATTACTTCTTCATTACGACAACAAAAGTCACGATTTCGGTTTTGCCGACATTCTTGACCGTATATTTACCGGCCGCGCCTTTGGACGGCTCGAGCCATCTCACCATCCCGGTTTTCACCTCGGTCTTTTCCTTCTTGCCATCGGCGTAAGTGCGCTCGAGTGTCCCGCCCTTCAAAGTATGGTTTACGCGGTAATAGGCGCTCGGGACTTCGTCGTTCGTGTCGCCGGGTTTGTAGGTTCTCTCGAACACGCGCACCTTGTCGTTTTCGAGCAGCACCTTCACCGTGGACTTGCCTTTCTCGGCCTTTGCCACCGGCGCCGCCTTCGTGTCTTTCGCCATGCCCTGCGCCATTGCCGGACCGGCAAAGACCACCGCCAACGCGAACGCCGGAACCAGAATGCCGCTGAAGAAACGAACTGGCTTATTCATGATCACTCCCTCCTGTTCAAACTTCTGTTGACGAAAAGCCCGGACAAGCAACTTCCCGGGCATGAATCGGAACGCGACCTTTTTTTGAAGAGCTTGAAGGCTTGGCCGCCCCACCGAGGACGAGGGCGATGAAATCCGGTTCCGCCACGAAGTGGGGTCCGTGGCGGGCTACGCTACGCCCCAGCCATGACCTCGTCAAATGGGTGCCGGAGGAGAGGGATTAAGTGGTGATAGGTGATAGGTGACAGGAACTCCAAATCCGCTGCGCGGGAGTCTTATCACTTATCACTCGTCACTTATCACGCCCTCCAGGCCGTCATTCTTGACGCCGGGCGGCCCTTTCCCGATACTCGGGCGGTTCACCCGCGAAAAGGACCGCTTCATGTCTTCGCTCAAATTAACGATGATTTCCCCGTGCGTCGTGTACCAGGACACGATCGCCAGCAGCAATGCGCTCGCGCAGCGGCCCGCCACGCTCCAGGGCAAGGTCGTCGGCCTCATTCCCAACTGGCGCCCGGCGGCAGTGCACCTCCTGGGCGCAGTCGGCAACCAGTTGAAGGCGCTTCATGGCGTCAAAGAGGTCGTGATGGAGCCGCCAGTAAAAATCTCGGCAATGGCCCAGGGCGGCAAGCTGATCGACGGCATACGCGACCAGCTGGTCGCGCTGTCGAAACGGGTCGACGTCGCGATCACCGCCACCGGCGACTGAGGCTCGTGCTCGACGTGGTGTAGCCACGTCACGCCCGAGATGGAGCGGCACGGTATTCCCACCGTGATCCTCGCCACCGACACCTTCGTGCAGTTCGTGCGCCGCATGGCGACCACGCAGGGCTGCCCGTACGTCGCCATCGCCGACACGCCCAACCCCGTGCGCGGACTCGATCCCGAAGCGCTGCGCGTGCGTGTGGAAGCGATGATGCCCGCGGTCATTGCCGGGCTGACACTGCCGCCCGCCGAGCTCGAGGCCCGGATCAAGGCTGAAATGAAGGGGCAGGCCCGGCACGTGCGCGCGTCCCTGCCCGTTTGAAAGGATTCCGCCCGTGACTCACGTTTACGCCAATATCGAAGCGGCATCGGTGCCGGAGCTGATGACGCGCGCCTACGAGCACGCCTACGACCAGGGCTGGACCGATGGCTTGCCCATCATCCCGGCCACGCCGGAGCGCGTGGCGGAATTCGTCGCTGCCTCGGGCCGGCCCGCGGATGAGGTGATCGGCATCATCACGCCGCGCAAAGGCCCGGCCACCGTCGGGGCGATCGCCGTCAACGCCGTGATGGCCGGCTGCCGCCCGGAATACATGCCGGTCGTCGTCGCCGCCGTGGAGGGACTGACCGATCCGGGCTTTCCCTTGGAGCCGATGCAGGTCAGCACCAATGCGATGGCGCCGCTGCTGCTTGTCAACGGCCCGGTACGGCGGAAGCTCGACGTCAACTCCGGCATTGGCTGCCTCGGCCCCGGCTGGCGCGCCAACGCCACCATCGGTCGCGCGATCCGGTTGATCCTCACCAACATCGGCGGCGCGCTGCCGGGGGTTTACTCGAAATCCACGTTCTCCTCGCCGCTGCGCTATTCGTACATCCTCGGCGAGAACGAGGAAGAGAATCCGTGGACGCCGTTCCACGTGGACCAGGGCTTCAAGAAGGAAGACAGCACCGTCACCGTTTTCCGCGCCGCGAACTTCTGCAATATCTCCGGTGGCGAGGGCATCGGGCCGGACGAGATCCTGCGTCACATCGCCTCGAACATGCCGCCCGCGTCGGGTGGCGGTGGCGTACTGCTGTTGCTCGGCGTCAACCACACCCACTCGCTCCACGAAGCGGGACTGACCAAGCGCGATATCCAGGAACGCATCTGGCAACTCGCGCGTTTCCCGGCCAGCCTCTACGCGAAAGCGTTCGCGGACTACCAGCGCAGGATGGGACGCGGCGACGCGGACACGATCTGGCGCGCGAAGGAGCCCGACGAGATCCGCGTCGTGGTGGCCGGCGGCGAGGGACCCCAGGACATCTATATTTCGGCGGGCCTGCCGAAGACGCGCCTGGTTCGCGGCGTCTGAGGCGACTGTGCCCCGCAAGACCCTCTCGCTTCGACGTGGATCGTGGATCGTGGGTCGGTTCTTTTCGCTTTCCCCTTTTCCCTTTTCCCTTCTATCCTGCGCGGCCTTCTTGCTGACCGGTATCGTCGCGACGGGCGCCGTCGCGGCGGACCGCACTCCCGATTATCCGAACAAGCCGGTCCGCTTCCTGCTGGGGCAGGCGACCGGCGGCGGGCAGGACATCATTTCACGTGCGCTCGCGCAGAAGCTGACCGAAACGCTCGGCCAGAGCGTCATCGTGGACAATCGCCCCGGCGCGAGCGGCAACCTGGCGGCGGCCGTCGCCGCGAAGTCCGCGCCGGACGGCTACACGGCGCTGATCGTGTCCTCCACCTTTGCAATTAACGCGACGCTGTACAAGGACCTGCCGTTCGACCAGAAGAAGGACCTGCAGCCCGTCACGCAGATCGCGTCCGCGGCGTTCATCCTGCTGGTGAATCCTTCGCTGCCGATCGATTCGGTCAAGACGCTGATCGCCTACGCCAAGGAAAAACCGCGCGAGCTCAACTATGCCTCGGGCGGCATCGGCAACAGCGGCCACCTCGCGGCGGCGCTGTTCTGCAGCCTGGCGGGCGTGCAGCTCACTCATATTCCGTACAAGGGCACCGGTCTCGCCATGCCCGACCTGCTGGCCGGGCGCGTGCAGATCCTGTTCAACAGCATGATCCAGGGGCAGCCGTACGCGCGACGGAAACAGTTGAACGCGCTCGCAGTGACCACCGTGAAGCGCTCCGCCCTCATGCCGGAGCTGCCGACCGTCGCCGAGGCGGGTGTGCCCGGCTACGAATTCCAGTCGTGGTACGGGCTGATGGTCCCGACCGGCACGCCGAGGCCGCTCATCGCCAAACTCAACGCCGAGGTCGTGCGCGCGCTGACGCTGCCCGATTTCAAGCTGCAGCTAGCCAAAGACGGCAGCGAGGCCGTCGGCAGCACGCCGGAGCAGTTCAGGGCCTTCCTCGCCGCCGAAACAGCCAAGTGGGCCGAGATTGTCAGGACCAGTGGAATGAAGGTCGAATGATTCGACCAGGGGAAAAGTTGAAAGGTAAAAGGGAAAAGGAGTAGAGAACCCGGTAGTCGATCTGCGTCTTTCGCTTTTATCCCCTTTCCTCTTTTCCCTTTTCCCTTTTCCCTTTTCCCTTTAGTAGGCGAGGGCAGCGATGAATAAAACCGCCGCGGCCAGCGACGCTAACGTCCGCACATGGTTCCAGACCGTCCAGTTCGCAACGTATCCGGTCCATAGCGCCGTGGCGTTGGGGTCACCCGGTGAGACCGATGCAAGCGCCTTGTTCCTGGGTACGTTGAACAGCATCGTCACCAGCAGGCTGCCGACCAGATAGAGCACGCTGCCGGAGAACAGAAAAACCGTGCCGGGCTGGTCCCACCACCACAGCGAGAAGCCCAGTGCAACGGCGCACACGGCGGCCGTGCCCAGGAAAGCCGCCATGAACCACGATTTCAGGATGACCCGGTTGATGGACTGCATGGCGGCGATGCCCCCTGCAGGCGCGAGTTGCGCGAGCGCCTTCATCACGAAGCTGGAAAAGCCGAAGAAGACCCCGGCCACGAGCCCGCAGCCGAGCATCCCGAGCAGCGCCAGCACGAAACCGAACAGATCAATCGTGCTCATGAGACCTCCGCCTTGTCCATTGTCCCTTATCCCTTATCCCTTATCCCTTTCCCCTTAGACCGCCGCCAGCATGTTCGCATCGCGCGCCAGCACCCATTTGCCGTTCTGCTTCCTGAGGACGGACAGTGTATGCCCGGCGCGCGTCATTGGGGCAGCGCCCCCGGGTGGCGTGACCACAATCGTCAGCCGCGTCCACATGTACGCCCAGTCTCCCAGCACCTTGACCTCCTGAATCTCGCTCGTACCGTCGATCCGGGGCGGCTCCCGGCCCGCCACGGATTTCGCCGCTGTCGCGAACGCCGGCTTGCCGATCATGGGCGGCTGGCCGGTCACCAGGAACACCGCGTCGTCCGCCATCAATCCCAGGACCGTGTCGAAGTCGCCTGCCTTCGTCGCGGTCATCCACGTTGCGACCAGTTGGCGTATTTCCTGCTCGTCACTATGCATGCCTGCTCCTGAAATATGAAGATAGCCAATAAGTTAGAAAACAGGCGGGTCAAAAGTTCGCTGATTTTAAGCCGCCCCGCCCGCCCTTCCGTCGTCCGCTTTTTACCTTTTACCTTTCTTACATTCCGTTACAACCTGACCCGAACGGCGGCAAGCCGCTTGAGTCAGAATGCATGAGCTCCCCGCATCACCGGGGGAACGGATGATTCTTGAACAACGATGGAGGGAACCATGAATAAATTAATCCTGGCAGCACTTGTTTCCGCCGGACTCGCCTCAGCCGTTCCGCAGGCGGTGGCACAGTCGGCGGGCACGGATGGCGGGCCGCAAGCCCGGCATTCCACGCAATCGCAACACGGGCAACGCGCATTTCGCTCGCCCACCGACCGGGCCGAGGCGCGGCTCGCCTACCTGAAGACCGCCCTGAAGATCACCGACGCCCAGCTGCCGCAATGGAACGCCTTCGCGGACACGCAGCGCAAGCACGCGCGCGAGACGACCGAGCGCATGCAGGCGTTCAAGTCGCGGATGGCTGAGCGGCAAAAGGACACGCAGCCCACGGCGGTCGAGCGGCTGGAATTCAGACAAGCCATGCTCGCCACGGCGTCAGTGCGCTTGACTGAAACCCTGGCCACCGCAAAGCCGCTCTACGCAGCACTTTCGCCCGATCAACAAAAGATCGCCGACGAGCTGCTCGCGCCAAGCGGACGCGGCGGCCACCATCGCCGTGCACACGGTCACGGAACGGCGTAACCCACGCGCAGGCGCAACGCAGCAACGAAAAGGGCGGCTTCGGCCGCCCTTTTCGTTTCAGGGAAACACGGAAGTCGGGAGATCGGAAGATCGTGAGGTCGAGGTTTTCTCGCTCCCGCCCTCCCGCTCTCGCGATCTCACGCGCTCACGGGCCTAGTGACGACGGACGGGAAAATTCCGTTACGCGGGAACCCCATCACTCATCACCCATCACCCATCACCCATCACCCATCACGGATCTGAAAGATCTACTTTGAATTCCTTGGAATCGCGATAGGTGATGAGATTGGCAGGCGCATAGCCTGCGGGGTCGCGCGTCATGCGATCCATCGCCGTGTTGTGGACTTGCTCGAAGCCGTTCTTCTGGGTGCCGATCGGCCGCACCGCCTTGCCCATGAGCAGGTAGAGACCGGTGCGCGATTCGCGCAACTCGCCGAATTCGTCCGGGTTTATCCGGTTGGCCCACGTCGGGTCGAGGGCAAGCCCGCACCGCTCCGCATGCATCGCCATCCAGTACAGGGTGATATCGGACAATCCCGTGTCCTCGTAGCCGCCGCCGACATTGCTGTGCACGCCGGCGAACCACGATTGCTCGAGCATCTGCCCATTCTCCAACCCGCTGGGCCCCTGCTCGAACAGCGTCGGCTCGAACAGCCGGCGCGTCTCGTCTATCGCCACCGCCTGGCAGGCGTGTTCCACGATCGAACTCAGGCGCCGGTCATGAAACCGCGACTTGCTCAGGCTGCTGGTCAACTGGCCGAGGACGCCGCCGATCCCATTGGCGCCGACGGTGTCCCACACGCCGAGGCAACGGATGGCAGCCGGCCTGCACCCGTGCTTCTTCCGGAAAGCCTGCGCCGCCTCCGAATCGGGACCGCCCTCGCGGAGGGTGAAGACGCCGTAGCCCTCTTCGATCGCCGCCTTGCGTGCCTCGTCATCGAGGTCCTTCGGCAGCAACTGGCACTTGCGCACCATGCCCACCGTCCGGCGCACAGTGTAGGCGCCGCGGCTGAAGCCGAACAGGAAAACCTGGTCGCCGGCATCGTAGTTCTGCGAGAGGAATTCGTAGGCTTCGCGGATGTTATGCGCAAGACCGATGCCGAACATTCCCCCGAAGATCCGGTCCACGACGTCCCCGGTCCCGACGCCACGGTCGTAATGAACGCACTGCGTAACGCCGCTTCGATCCTGCGGCATCACCCATCGAGACAGTTTCACCACGTTGCTGGGACGCATCACCCCGCGGTCCTTCTGGTCCGGCGTGTTCCACGTGCCGTCGCAGCAGATGACGAGGCGTTTCATAAATAAGGATGAGGGCGGAGGGATGCGGGCTGAGGAATGAATCCAAGACAAACCCTTGTTTTCCCCTCATCCCTCATAAATCATCCCTCATCCCTGCTTGCGTCGCAACCGCCGCCAGCCGATGACGACGGCGGTCAGGCTGAATGCCAGGCCCAACCCGCACAATGTCACGATCAGAGCGGTGCGCAGCGAGGGGCGCGCGGTCAGGGCGGGAAAATCCAGGGTATGCAGCGCGCTGTAGGCCCAGCGGTAGGCGCGCCGGGAGGCATCGAGCTTCTCCAGCAGAGCACCGCTCGCGCCTTCGAAGTGAAACCAGGTATCACCGCAGATGGATCGGTACACCGGGGCGTTCGGCATCACCGGTGCGACTGGATAATCGTCCGCGGCGTTGATCGCGACAGCGGGGGAGCAACCGGGAGCCAGGCGCCCGGCGGCAGCGGTCACTTCATCGGGCCGCAGGAACGGCGCGCGCTCCGGCGCCGGAACATCACCGGCCCGGGACAGCCGCTGCGAAGTGCGGTCGAACCGCTCGCGCCGGTAGATCCGCCCGTCGAAGGCGAACCATTCGATCTCGCGGGCATGCATGGGCAGGCGCTGGATTTCACGCACGGGCAGTTTTTCCCAGGCGGCGCCGGCAACGGCAGCCCGTTCCGCCGCGGCGGGCTTGCCGGTCGAGAACAGCCAGCCGTCGTCCATCGACAGCCAGCCGCTGAAAATCCAGGTCAGCACGAAAATCATGCAGCCCAGTCCGAGCCAGTGATGCCACGCCTGCCAGCCCTGATAGGGCGTCGCGATGCGCCCCTGCTCCACCTGGAGACGCAGCGGTCCGAGCACGGCGCCCGATATGGCCGCGGTCAGCGCGACGAGCGAAAGCGTCCAGACCACCGCGATCCAGGTTTTGCGATCGCTGCGCAGGACGGTGGGATAGATCCAGTGCAGGACACTGCCGGCATAATTCCACGCTCGTTCGCGGCTCGCGGTATCGCGCACCACTTCACCCGTCGCCGAGGACACGTAGAGCTCGGTTCCGGGGGAATCGTTGAGCGCTATGCGGTACAACGGACGATGCAGGTCGAGGCCGTTGGATACGGTCCACTGGTCGTGATCTGCCAGTTCGGCGACTGCCGCCCGCGTCGCGTCCATCCCGCGCCGGCGCGCGTGATCGACGCCGATCACCAGTGCGAGGCTCTCCGAACGCACAGCAGCGGGCGACAAGTCGCTCGCGTGAACCGCGCTCATGCCCGACGCGCCCATGACCTGATAGACCAATCCATCGGGCCGGGCAAAGAGACGCACGCGCGTCGCGTCAGGGATTTTCCCGGCCGTCACGGCGGCGGCCGGACCGTTTCGCATCCCGGACGGGTTGACCTGCGCCAGCCCGCCAATGCGCTCGGCTTCGGTCAGCACGGGAAACGGAACGTAGTGCATCACGATGCCGGTGGCGAACCACATCGCGAATAACAGACAGAACGCGACGCCCAGCCAGCGATGAACCAGTATGAGAGCGCGCATTCCCGGGAGGATATCCCGGCTAGAACTTGAGCGCCGCCGAAATCTCGTAGCTGCGCGGCGCGCCCAGCAGAATCTGATCGGGATAACCCGGATCGCTCCAGATGGCGTACTTCTTGTCCGTCAGGTTGCGCACTCTGAAGGTGAGACGGGTCTTCTGAATGTCCACGAAAACGTAAGCATCGGCGACGGTGTAGGCCAGCAGCGTGACCTGGTTCGCGTCCGTATTGAAACGATCGCCGACGTGGCGGACCGAAGCGCCGACTTCGAGTGGCTGCGCGGTGTCGAACCGGTAGGATGCGCCCGCGTTGGCGACGACCTTCGGCACGTTGGGCGGCGTGTTGCCTGAGAATGAGCCGCCGGCAAACACGTAGTCCTCGTAATGCGCCGACGTGTGGGACACATTGCCCCAGAGGCTCCAGTAACTGGTCGGGCGCACCGCCGCGGAAAGCTCGACGCCGTGGGAAAGCTGTTTCCCGGCGATATTGAGCTGGTGGCCGCTCTGGTCGGAATAGACGTTCTTGCGTTCGATATCGTAGAGCGCGAGCGACCATTCGGCCTTGCGGTCCCACAGCAGGTGCTTCGCGCCCACTTCATAAGTGCGCGAATAAGTCAGGCCGGGCGGCTGCAGCGGACCCAGTGAAAGAAGATTATTGGAGGTCAGGTCGGCGGCGGTCGCGTACTGGCCGTAGAGCAGCAATCCGGGCGAGGTCTCCCATATGACGCCGAGCCGGCCCGTCGTCGGATTCCAGTCGGTGGAAAACGGGAAGCCGGGACGGAGCGCACCCGCGCCATTGGTCGCGGTGCGATCGAGGGAAAGATATTCGTAACGCAGACCGCCGACCAGCGACACGGCCGGGGTGAGTTTCAGCCGGTCTTCGACGGCGAGCGCGGCATTCCTGACGCGCGCGGACGACTGCTGGGCCTGCAGCGGTCCGAACGTGCTCCGGTCAGGATTGACCAGCGTGACCGTGTCGGACGGAAAGTTGGCCGACTGCTGGGGGTCGAAGTCGAGCTTGCTCACATCGAAGGCCACCACCATGCGGTTGTCCATGCCGGAGAGCTTCGCATCCCACTGCAGCTCGGCCTTGTTGCCGAAGAGTTTTTGCTTGTGCGAGACGAAAAAGCGGTCGCGGTCGACGAGACCGGTGCCGGAGTTGTAGGCGTAAGTCTCGCTGTTGAACCACTCGCGAGCCGCCGTGTAGGCGTAGGACTGGTTTCGAAACACGACACCGTCGCCCAGGCCCCATTCAAAACCGCCGCGCAGCCAGTACTCGTCAGCTTCGTTGCGGTTGTCGAGCACGTTGTAGTTGGTCTTGAGGGTGCGGCTGTCGATGGTGACGGCGCCGAGATCGGTGCCGTTGAAGCTGGAAACATAATTGCCGGAGACGATCCCGCCCTTCGCGGCAATGCCGGGACTCGCGGACGCGACCAGGGGCGTGCCCCAATAGGCGTTAGCGCTGTCGCGCTTGTATTCGAACGCGCCGAACAGCTTGAAAGCGCTCGACACGCGGTAATCCAGCCCCGTGGACAGGTGCCAGTTTTCGCTGCCGGTATCGTCGATGAAGCCGTGGCTCGACGAGCGGTTGAGGTCGATGCGGTAGTCGAGCCCCTGCAATGACGTGCTGCCGCCCGAGCCGAATCCGGCCCGTACCGTGTTGAAAGAGCCGTACGACAGGTAGGCCTCGTTCTCGACCGGGCCCGTGTGCGGCCGCCGGGTCACGTAATTGATGGCGCCGCCCGAGGCGCCCTCGCCCGACATCAGCGAGGCCGGGCCCTTGAGGAATTCGATGCGCTCGAGATCGCCCGTGTCCATGACCCGCGAAGTCATGCTCGACGGGCCGATCCGGATCCCGTTGTAAAGCGTATTGAGGCTGCGATAGGAGAAGCCACGCATGGAAAAATTGGCTGGCGCGCCGGGCGCATCGCCCGCCGTCACGCCGACCGCGCCCTGCACGGCCTCGGTGACGGTGCGATAGCCACGGGTCCTGATCGTCTGTTGGTCGATGACCTCGACCATCGCGGGAATTTCGCGGGGCGTGAGGCCCAGGCGGCTCGCGCTGTCGGCGGGTGCTTCGGTATTGAGCGGTGTGTCGCGCGTGTCCTGGACCCGCACTTCAGGCAGACGGGTCTGCGCGAGCGCGGAACAAGCGGCAACGGCCAGCAGCGCGGCCAGCGACAGCTGACGGGTTACAGCTATTTTCATTTTTTCTCCCTGATCTGGCTGGCTGCCCGGCCACGCGTCTATGCCACAAAAAAGGCCCCGGTCGGGGGCCTTTTTATCGGGGTACGATCGTGCAGTTCGCTTGATCGGAGGATCCGCTTACTTGTATGTGTCCTGGTCCAGGTTCGGGCGTTCCTGGTCGCGGATGCTGTAGGTATAGGATTGCCCCGTGGCGGCCAGCGTGATTTTTCTCAAAGCCCCACCCTTCGTCCCGTCGCGCAGCGGGTAGACGTCCACTGACACCTTGTCGCCGGGCTTGATGACGGTCCGGGTCCAGCCCGATCGGACCAGGTTGCCGGGACTCGTCAATTCGATCACCCACAGCCCCGTCTGGGTCCCCTGAGGCGCCGTTTCGGCCTCGATGAAAATGGCGACGTGGGGATTGGTCCAGTGCAGTTCCTTGACCACGCCCCCCAGCGCGACGAGCTTGTCACGATCGAACATCGTCGTGGAGTGGTGAGCCGCCACGGGATAGGCGCCGGCCGCCAGTCCAAGCAACGCTGAAACGATCATGGCCTTCTTGAAAGTCGGTTTCATAGTGGCTCCTTCTTCACGCTTCGGTCGAACCCTACTTCGGGGGCACCCGGTTACCGCCAACGTCGTGCTGGATCGGAATATATATCTCATAGCCGTCCTTATCAACGGCCGGCCTGAAGTAACCCTCCATGCACACCCCTTCGACGATGTCGTACATCCGCGCGCGCTGCCGGAAGTAGATGCGCGTCGTCTTCCACGGCTTGGTCAGCACCTTGGGCGCGGTGATCTCGAGATCCACGTGCAGGATGTCCTTCTCCGCCAGGTAGAACCGTTCCTTGATGCGCATGTCGCCGTTGTTCGGCACGCCGGCCGCCTCACTGACGGCGATAAGGGCTTGCGGAACCACGCCGATGGTTTCGACGACCAGGGCATTGCCTTCCCATTTGCCAATCGAGTAGCCGTGGAAGGTCGGATCAGGGTCGGGCGGGAAACTGCGGCCGTCGGTGTAAATCCGGCGCAGCCGGCCGCCGTCGGACTCGCCGAGCAGCGTGACCCGGCCGGGCGTGTATAGGATTTCCATCGCGTTGTGCGTCACCAGCATCCAGGCCGGCATGGCCTCGGGCAGGCAATTCACGAACAGGGGTGGCGGCCGCCCTTCCTTCTCTTCCTTCAACTGAAAGCGGATTCGCTCGGCGGCTTTTTCATTCCACGGCGGCATGTTGGTCTTGACCTGGGCGTCCTGGTCCGTGATCTTCGGATTCCACACGCCGCTGAAATCGGGCAGCTTGGCCAGGTCGGCCCAGTCTTTCGCCGTCGGGGCCGGATTAAGGATGGGTTTTTGCTTTGGCGCCGGGTTCTGTGCCTGAACGGACACGCCGGCAAACGCGAGCGATGCAAGCAGAATTGCGCTAAGAAAACGTTTCATTTGCCCCCTCCAAATTGCTATCAAGCCTCGACATCGGTACCACCCGCCTGGGACGGCATCCCATCGGCATGCGAAAGTCTATTCCAATCCGGCGGATTTGGCAGTCCCCATCGCCGCATCCGCTTAGAGCCCCTAACCTAATGAAACGCGCGTGCGTTACGAGCCAGAATCGTCGATAGCGCGAAGCGAGGCGCAGCCCATATTCGCTATATAGGCAAGCCGAGTGACAAAGCTGGCGGCGATTGTGGCCGTAACCCCTTGCGGGTTGGCGCGATTTTGGCCAACAGCCTATCCACCAACGGTATGAGTTCAGCCGGAGCGTCTGATGGATATTCCCAGCCAAAATCGTGACAGCGCAGCGTGTGTTTCATCATGTTAGGGGCTCTTAATGCAGTGTAAAGCCTACCCATCGGCCGAAGGTGACCACGCCTATCCATACCAGCAGGGAGACTGCGCCCGCGATCTTGGCCGGTAACGGGGTTGCGGCGGCCGAATTCCCCCAGCGCTCGATGCCCCGACTGGAGTAGAGGTGAAAGATCACCATGTTGATGCCGGCCAGGACCAGGAAGACGAGCTTCACCTGGAAATAGAAATTGTGTCCGTAGGTAGTAGCCTTGGAGGAAAACAGCAGGCCACCCGAAATCGCGGCCACGGCAAAAGCCGCCCAGGTGCAGGGCAATACGTCCCGCGTCAGCCGGGTGACGGCGCGGTCGAGCGACGCGACGCCGAGCAGCCGCAGGTCCACGATCATGATGGTGCCGACCACCAGCGTGATCGCGAGCACGTGGATGGACTCGATCCACGGGAACAGGGACTCGCCCTCCGCGATCGCCGTCGCGACGGAAGTCGCTTCCAGTGCCTTCAGCAGTGCGTCGAGGTCCATTATTTTTCCAGAGATTGTCTCAAAAACAATTCAAAGACCATTAAGCCGCCGATGAACGCAGAGTGAGTCGAGACCAATCTACTGAATTCCTTCTGTTCTATATCGGCGTTTATCTGCGTTTATCTGCGGCTGATTCTTGTTTTTTTATTTTTGAGATAAGTTCTAGTAGTACGCGATCCACCGTCCCGCGAAAATGATCCCCACCCAGATGGCGAGCGATAGCACGGCGAGGAGCCACGACGCCACGCGCCTGCCGCCCGACGATCCCCAGAACGAAGGGCTTTTCCCGAGCGGAAGCTGAAAGCCCAGCGTAATGGCGATCGCGGTGACAACCAGGCACATCTTCAGCTGAAAGATCGGGTTCTGCAGCGACCGCACCGGCTCGCCGACGATCATGACGATGCCGGTGGCGAGGAGCACCGGCAGCGCCCACCAGATGACGGGCAGAAAGCGCCCGGAGAAACGCGGCAGCGGTTGATCGCGCCCTAGGATTCCGACCAGCCGGAGATTGATCATGAGGGCCGACCCCATGACGGCCGCGATGGCCAGGATATGGACGGTCTGCACCGCCGGCACGATCCAGTTGACGGTCTGGATCGTCTGGCTCACCTGCGTGTGCTCGAGCCAGTTACAGAAATGTTCGAGCGCTTGAGTCC
>Ga0137409_10004010_pt1 | contig 15570 bp, 25 predicted proteins | sample CZODoug1_16funga_FD_122059 | JGI IMG/M metagenome (GOLD analysis project Ga0137409, IMG submission 122059) | Vadose zone soil fungal communities from Angelo Coast Range Reserve, California, USA - CZODoug1_16fungal (Hybrid Assembly) | ecosystem: Environmental > Terrestrial > Soil > Vadose zone... | reverse complement strand
TGGGCGCGAGCAAGCTGCCGATCAAGACGAAGTTCGTCGAGCGGCAGGATCTGGCGGGGAGCTGAGATGAGAGAGCTCAAGGCGGAGAAGATCCGCGACATGACGGAAGACGAGATCGAGAACCGGATTCGGGAGGTGCACGAGGAGATCTTCAACCTGCGCTTCCGGAACGCGATGCGCCAGCTCCAGAACCCGGTCCTGATACGTGAGCGCCGCCGCGACATCGCGCGCATGCAGACGATCCTGGCGGAGCACCGGACCGGAGTTCGGAAGCTCTCCGGCCACGCCGGGGGCACGCCGCACGGGGAGGCCCGGGAGACGGTGAGCGCGGCCAAGGTCTCCGCCGCCACGGCCGCCGGCCCCGCGAAACCCGCCAAGGCGGCCAAGCAACCGAAGCAGGAGCCCGCGGAGCGGAAGAAGGCGCCGAAAGAGGCGAAGAAGGCGACCAAGGAGCCCAAGAAGTGACACCAGAATCGAAGGATCGCGGGCCGGAAGCACCCGACACGAAGGATCGCGGGCCGGAAGCACCCGACACGAAGGATCGCGGACGCCGGAAGGTGATGACCGGCACGGTCGTCAGCGCGGCCATGCAGAAGACGGTGGTGGCTCAAATCGAGCGGCTCGTCAAGGATCCGGACTACGGCAAGTACGTTCGCCGCCGCAACCGGTTCAAGATCCACGACGAGAAAAGCGAGTGCAAGGTGGGCGACGTGATCCGGTTCATGGAGACGCGCCCGCTGAGCAAGGACAAGCGCTGGCGCCTTCTCGACTTCGTCAAGCGCGTAGAGCGCTGAGCGGGCGGGGAGGGGGAGCTCATGGTTCAGCCACGCAGCATCATCACGATATCGGACAACTCCGGAGCGCGGGTGGCCCGCGTGGTCAAAGTGCTCGGAGGCACCCGCAAGCGTTACGGCCGTCTTGGCGACGTGATCGTCGTCTCGATCCAGGACGCGCTCCCGGGCGCGCAGATCAAGAAGGGCGACGTCCACAAGGCGGTGCTCATCCGGACCGTGAAGGAAGTGCGGCGGAAGGACGGCTCCTACATCCGATTCGACCAGAATGCCGCGGTGCTGATCGACGACCAGAAAGAGCCCAAGGGGACGCGCATCTTCGGCCCCGTGGCTCGTGAGCTGCGCGAGCGGGAGTTCATGAAGATCATCTCGCTGGCGCCTGAAGTCATCTGAGGTAACGACGATGTCCCATTTCGCGAGAAACGACCAGGTTGTGGTGATCGCCGGCGACGACCGCGGCAAGACCGGGAAGATTTTGAAAGTCTTGCTCGACAAGGGTCGGGTGATCGTCGAGAAGGTCAATTTCATCAAGCGGCACACGAAGCCGCGGGGCCAGAAGGCCCAGGGCGGGATCCTCGAGCGTGAGGCCCCGATCCACGTCTCCAACGTGATGCACCTCTGCCCGAAGTGCCAGATGGGCGTCCGCGTGACCATGAAGCGGGGCCAGGACGGCAAGCGCGAACGCTACTGCTCGCGGTGCGGCGAGGCGATCCCGAGAGTGCGCTGATGGCGGACGACAAAGAGAAAGAAAAGAAGCAGGCGAAGCCCAAGCCGGAGGGCGGGGCGGAAGCGAAGCCCAAGGCCGAGGCGAAGCCCAAGGCCGAAGCGAAGCCCAAGACCGAAGCGAAGCCCAAGACCGAAGCGAAGCCGAAAGGCGACGGGGAAGCCAAGGGGAAGGGCAAAGGGGATTCGAGAAGGAAAGGCGGCAAGGATCAGGCCCAGGGCCCGGCCATCGGAGAGGCCGAGCCGCCGGCGCGCGTTCCCCGGCTTCGCGAGCATTTCGAGAAGAGCGTGCTCCCCGAGCTGATGAAGCGCTTCTCGTACACGAATCCGATGCAGGTGCCGCGCCTCAAGAAGATCGTCGTCAACATGGGCGTCGGAGACGCGCTCCAGAACATCAAGATGCTGGACGCGGCCGTGGCCGAGATGGCGACGATCACGGGGCAGAAGCCCTCGATCCGGAAAGCCAAGAAGTCGATCGCGAACTTCAAGCTCCGCGAGGGGCAGCCCATCGGCTGCATGGTGACGCTGCGCGGTCCGCGGATGTACGAGTTCTACGACCGGCTCGTCAATGTGGCGCTGCCCAGGATCCGGGATTTCCGCGGGGTGCCCATGAAGTCGTTCGACGGGCAGGGCAATTACACGCTCGGGGTCACCGAGCAGATCATCTTCCCGGAGATCAACTACGACAAGGTCGAGAAGATCCGGGGGATGGACATCACGTTCGTCACGTCGGCCGAAAACGACGAAGAGGGGGTTGAGCTGCTTCGGCTCATGAACATGCCCTTCCGGCGCCAGGCCTGACGGCAAAGGAGCAACGTTGGCCAAGAAGTCGTTGATGGAGAAGTGGAGGCGGACGCCCAAGTTCAAGGTGCGCCGCTACAACCGTTGCCACCGCTGCGGCCGGTCGCGCGCGTTCCTGCGCGATTTCGGGCTCTGCCGTATTTGCTTCCGGGAGCTCGCCCTCATGGGCCAGATCCCGGGCGTGGTCAAGGCGAGCTGGTAACCCGGGCCGCGGGCCCGACTCGGAAAGGGAGCCATGTCGGTTAGCGATCCCGTTGCGGATCTCTTGACGTGCATCCGCAACGCCTGCAAGGCGAAGCACAAGAAGGTGGACGTTCCGGCTTCGAATCTGAAGACGGAGCTGGTGCGGCTCCTCCTCAAGGAGAAGTTCATCAATAACTACAAGTCGATCGACGACAAGAAGCAGGGCCTTCTCCGCATCTATCTCAAGTATGACGCCAAGGAGAGAAGCGTCATCCAGGGGATCGAGCGGGTGAGCAAGCCCGGACGCCGCGTCTACCTGCGCCGCCACGAAATCCCCAAAGTGCAGGGAGGCATGGGCACCGCCGTCGTCTCCACGCCGAGCGGCATCATGACCGATATCGAAGCGCGCGACGAAGGGCTGGGCGGCGAGTACCTTTGCCGCATCTGGTAGGAGCGACACCATGCCATCGCGAGTAGGAAAGATGCCGATCAAGATCCCGCAGGGCGTGCAGGTGAAGCGCCTGGCCCAGGCGATCCACGTGAAGGGGCCCAAGGGGGAGCTGGAATTCCGGCTCGCCCACGGCGTCGACGTGAAACTGGAGCCCAACGAGATCCTGGTCGCGCAGGTCGGAGGGGGCAAGCAGGCGCTCGCCCTCCACGGCACCACGCGCGCGGTCCTCGCGAACATGGTGGAAGGCGTGACGAAGGGATTCTCCAAGGTGCTCGAGATCCAGGGCACGGGGTACCGCGCCCAGATGAGCGGCAAGAAGCTGGTGCTGCAGCTCGGATACTCGCACCCGATCGAGTACGACCCGCCGCAGGGGATCACGATCGCGGCGGAGACGCAGACGAAAATCGTGATCAGCGGATACAACAAGGAGCAGGTGGGCCAGGTCGCGGCGATCATCCGCGATTTCCGGCCCCCCGAGCCCTACAAGGGGAAGGGCATCCGCTACGCCGGCGAGTACGTCCGCCGCAAGGCGGGCAAGGCCGCGGGCGGAAAGACGGCCGCGTAGGGGAATGAGAGCGCGATGAAATCAGCAGCGACACCCAGGCTCAAGGGCCGCCCCCGGCGGCACATGAGGATCCGGAAAAAGGTGAAGGGGACGGCCGAGCGGCCGCGCCTCACGGTGTTCCGGAGCTTGAATCACATTTACGCGCAGCTCGTGGACGATCTCGCCGGGCGCACGCTCCTCACCGTCTCCTCGCTCGACAGGGAAGTCGTTCCGAAGGCGAAGACGACGAAGGGGAAGATCGAGGCCGGGAAGCTCGTGGGCAAGCAGCTGGCGGCGAGGGCGAAGGAAAAGGGCATCGAGCGTATCTGTTTCGACCGCAGCGGCTATCTCTACCATGGCCGCGTCAAGGCGGTCGCTGATGGCGCCCGCGAGGGCGGCCTGAACTTCTAGGGAGACCTATGGCTTACTCAGGAATGCGCGGACGCATGCAGTCCCAGCAGGACTCCGAGTTCATCGAGCGCGTGATCCACGTGAATCGCGTTGCCAAGGTGGTGAAGGGCGGACGCCGGTTCAGCTTCAACGCGATCGTCGCGGTCGGAGACGGCAAGGGACGCGTCGGCGTGGGCCTGGGAAAAGCGAACGAGGTCTCGGATGCCATCCGCAAGGCCGGTGAGGCAGCGAAGAAGGGCATGTTCCCGGTGCCGCTGAAGAAGACCACGATCCCGCACCAGGTGACGGGCAAGTTCGGGGCGGGAGTCGTGATCTTGAAGCCCGCCACGCCGGGAACGGGCGTGATCGCGGGTGGAACGGTGCGCGCGGTGCTCGAGGCGGCGGGCATCAAGGACGTGCTCACCAAGTCTCTCGGCTCGGGGAATCCGCACAACGTGGTCAAGGCCACGGTCGCCGGGCTTCAGAGCCTGAGGCAGGCGAGCGACGTCGCGGCCACGCGAGGCAAGACGGTCAGCGAGCTCCTGGGGATCCGCCCCAAGAGCGCGGCGGGGACCAATGGCGCTCGTTAGGATCACGCAGGAGCGGAGCAAGATCCGCTGCATCGAGACGCACAAGCGTACGATCGAGGCGCTGGGATTGCGGCGCATCAACCATTCGGTCGTGCATGAGGATACGCCTCAGATTCGCGGCATGGTTCACCTGGTCCGCTACCTGGTCCGGATCGAGCCCGTGGACGCGTCCGAGGCAAGACCTGAAGGCGCCACGGCAGCCCGGAAGAAGGTGACGCGCCCCGCCGGCCGGAAGAAGACGGGCGGCAAGGGCGGCGCGAAGAAGCGAGCCGCGGCCAGGACGGGCGCCTCGCGCGCCAAGAGCGCCGGCGCCCTGCGCGCCAAGAGCGATTCCCGCGCCAAGAGCGCCGCGGGGAGGAAGAGAAAGAAGAGGGTCGCAAGATCATGAAAATCGGGCAGCTGAAACCGGCACGCGGAGCCACGCATCCTAAGAAGCGTCGCGGGTTGGGACCCGCCTCGGGGCTCGGCGGCACCGCGGGCAAGGGGCACAAGGGACAGAAGGCGCGTGCGGGCAAGGGCTCCAAGGTCCCGGGCTGGTTCGAGGGCGGGCAGATGCCCATCCAGCGCCGGATCCCCAAGCGCGGATTCCACAACCCGGGCCGGGTGGAGTACCAGCCGGTGAACGTCGGCTCGCTCGGCACCTTCTCGGCGGGCGCCAAGGTGGACCGGGCGTCGCTCCACCAGAAGCGGCTCATCGGCCACGGCGACCGCCCCGTGAAGCTCCTCGGCGAAGGAGAGATCACGCTGGCGCTCCAGATCGCGGTGGACGCGGCCAGCGCCACGGCGCGCCAGAAGATCGAGGCGGCCGGAGGCAGCCTCACGCTTCCCGAAGTAAGGACCCGCCGCGTCCGTGGAGAGAAGAAGGTGAAGCACGCGCATGCCGAAGGCGCTCCCGTCCGCGGACGGAAGCCCAAGCACACGGAGCGGCACTAGCGCATGCTCGAGAGTTTCCAGAACGTTTTTCGCATCCCGGAGCTGAAGCGCAGGATCCTGTTCACGCTCGCGCTCCTCTGCGTCTACCGCCTGGGCGGCCACATCCCGACCCCGGGCGTGAACAGCGAGGCGCTGGTCGCGGCCTTCTCGTCCCAGGCCAACTCGCTCTTCGGCCTGTACGACCTGTTCGTGGGCGGGAGCTTCGCCAAGGCGACCGTCTTCGCGCTCGGGATCATGCCGTACATATCGGCCTCGATCATTCTGCAGCTCCTCGGAGCGGTGGTTCCGTACTTCGAGAAGCTCCAGAAGGAAGGGGAAGAGGGCCGGAAGAAGATCACGCAGTACACGCGGGTCGGGACCGTGGGGCTGGCGGCGCTCCAGTCGATCGCGTTCGCCAAGTTCCTGGAATCGCTCGGCGCGCAGGGCGTGCCGGTGGTGCCGCATCCGGGCTTCACGTTCGAGCTCATGACGATGATCACCCAGACCGCGGGAACGATCCTCATCATGTGGCTGGGCGAGCAGATCACGGAGCGCGGCATCGGAAACGGAATCTCGCTCATCATCTTCATCGGCATCGTGGCGCGCTTCCCGGCCGATATCGTGAACAGCATCCGGGCGCTCCGCGTGGGGACGCTCTCGCCGATCGTGGCGATCCTGATCCTCGCCATCATGGTCGCGGTGATCGCGGCCGTCGTGGCGATGACGCAGGCGCAGCGGAAGATCCCGGTGCAGTACGCCAAGCGGGTGGTCGGACGGAAGATGTACGGCGGCCAGAACACGCACATCCCGCTTCGCGTGAACACGGCGGGCGTGATCCCGATCATCTTCGCGCAGTCGGTGATCATGCTGCCCAGCACCCTGGCGCTCTACTTTCACGGGAACTCGATCATCCAGGGTCTGGCGGGCGTCTTTGCGCCGGGGCACATCGTCTACATCGTGACCTATTCGGTCACGATCATCTTCTTCACGTACTTCTACACCGCGATCGTCCTGAACCCGACGGACATGGCGGACAACATGAAAAAGTACGGGGGCTTCATCCCCGGGATCCGTCCCGGGCGGAAGACCTCCGAGTACATCGACCGGGTCCTCTCGCGCATCACGTTACCGGGTGCCTTCTTCCTGGCGCTGATCGCGGTGCTCCCGGACGTTCTGATCCGGCGATTCAACGTGCCCTTCTATTTCGGAGGCACGAGCGTTCTCATCGTGGTCGGCGTCGCGCTCGACACGCTGCAGCAGATGGAATCTCATCTACTCATGCGCCACTACGAAGGGTTTGTGAGCAGCGGGAAGCTTCGGGGTCGCCGATGAAGATCGTGCTCCTCGGACCTCCGGGGAGCGGCAAGGGAACGCATGGGAAGAAGCTTTCGGAATGCCTCGGCGTTCCGACCGTTTCCACCGGCGACATCCTTCGCCAGGCGATCCAGGAAGGCACCGCGCTCGGGAAGAGCGCGGAGGAGCATGTGAAGTCGGGGCGTCTCGTCACGGATGAGATCGTGCTTGGGCTCGTCGAGACGAGGCTTGGGCGGAAGGATGCGGCGCGCGGGTTTGTTCTGGACGGATTCCCGCGCACCGTCGCCCAGGCGGAAGGACTGAAGGGGCTCCTGGGCGACCGGGCGCTGGACCGGGTCCTGAATCTCGTCGTCCCGACGGAAGTCGTCGTGAACCGGCTCAAAGACCGCTGGCTCTGTACGAAATGCGGGGCCATTTACAACACGAGCACGGCTCCGCCCCGGGTCGCCGGAACGTGCGACAAGTGCGGAGGCGCGCTCCAGCAGCGGGCGGATGACCAGCCCGAGACCGTGCGGAAGCGTCTCGAGGTATACGCGCGGGAGACCGCGCCGCTCGTGTCGTACTACGAGCGGGAGGGCGTCCTCCGGAACGTGGATGCGTCCGGGCCCGCCGCGGATGTCTACGCGGCAATCTTACGTACGATCGGGAAGGCCGCGTGAGTGGTGCGTCTGTCGAGGATTCGATGATCCAGATCCATGAACTGGACGAGGTGCAGCGGATCCAGGAGAGCGCCCAGATCGTGGGGCGGTGCCTCCTGATGCTCTCGCGCGAGGTTCGCCCCGGCGTGAGCACGCTGGAGCTGGACCGCCTGGCGGAAGCGTTCATCCGCGACGCGGGCGGCGAGCCGGCGTTCAAGGGGTACCGGGGATTTCCGGCGAGCATCTGCGCCTCGATCAACGAGGAAGTGGTGCACGGGATCCCGAGCGCGAAGCGGATCCTCCGCGAGGGGGACATCGTTTCGCTCGACATCGGGGCGAAGCGCGAGGGGTTCTACGGGGACGCCGCGCGCACCTTCCCGGTGGGGCAGGTGAGCGCTGTGGCAACGCGGCTCCTGGACGTGACGCAGCGCGCGCTGGAGGCGGGGATCGCCCAGGCAAGGCCCGGGAACCGCGTCTCCGACATCTCGGCCGCCATCGAGCGGGAAGCGACGCTTGCGCGGTTTCGCGTGGTGCGCGCGCTGGTGGGGCACGGGATTGGACGCGAGCTGCACGAAGAGCCCCAGGTGCCCAACTACGGGCGCGTGGGAGAGGGACCGAAGCTCAAGGAAGGGATGGTTCTCGCGATCGAGCCAATGGTGAATGCGGGCACCGCGGAAGTGCTGACCCTATCGGATCAGTGGACGGTCGTGACGGCAGATCGAAGCCTCTCGGCGCACTTCGAGCATACCGTAGCGATCGGGGCCGATGGGCCGGTCGTCTTGTCCAAGATCGAGGCCGATTAGACGAATGGCAAAAGAAGAAGGCGTCCAGGTCGAGGGAACCGTCATCGAGCCGCTCCCGAACGCGATGTTTCGCGTGGAGCTGGAGAACGGCCACAAAGTGCTGGCGCATATCTCGGGCAAGATGCGCATGAACTTCATCAAGATTCTGCCCGGAGACAAAGTGACGGTGGAGCTCTCGCCCTACGATCTGAACCGCGGGCGGATCATCTACCGGTACAAGTAAGGAGTGGGTGATGAAGGTCAAGGCATCGGTCACGAGGATCTGCGAGCACTGCAAGGTGGTCCGGCGCAAGGGCGTGGTGCGCATCATCTGCAAGAACCCGCGCCACAAGCAGCGTCAGGGTTAGGAGGAAGGTCTTGGCTCGTATCGCTGGAGTGGATCTACCGAACGAAAAGCGCATCGAGATCGCGCTGACGTACATTTACGGGATCGGACGTCCGACGTCGGCGAAGATTCTGTCGATGACCGGCGTCAGCCCCGATACGCGCGTGAAGGCCCTCACCGAAGAGGAGACCGGCCGCCTGCGTCAGGTGATCGAGTCGCAGCTCAAGGTGGAGGGAGCGCGCCGCAGCGAGGTCGCGATGAACATCAAGCGCCTGATGGATATCGGCGCCTATCGCGGGCTCCGGCACCGGAAGAACCTTCCGGTGCGCGGCCAGCGCACCCGCACGAACGCGCGGACCCGGAAGGGTCCGAAGAAGACGGCCGGCGCGAGCAGGAAAATCGCGACCGCGCCGAAGCGCCCGGGCCCGGTGAAGGCACCCGGAGCCTAAGCGAAGCACCCGGCGCGCCTGCGGCGCGCGGGGATCGATGGAGAGGAGAGCTGAGTGGCGGAAACACCGGCAGCACCGGCAACACCGGCGGCGGCACCGAAGCCCAAGAAGAAGCGCGAGCGGAAGGTGGGCATCAACGGAATCGCCCACGTCCAGTCGACGTTCAACAACACCATCGTGACGATCACCGACATGGACGGGCACACGGTGGCCTGGGCCAGCGCCGGCAAGGTCGGATTCAAGGGGTCGCGCAAGAGCACGCCCTTCGCGGCGCAGATCTCCGCGGAGTCCGCTGCGAAGGAAGCGATCTCGCTCGGTTTGAAGAAGGTGGAGGTGTGGGTGAAGGGTCCGGGCTCGGGCCGTGAGGCGGCGATTCGATCGCTGCAGGCCGCGGGTCTCGAGATCTCGGCCATCAAGGACGTCACGCCCATCCCCCACAATGGTTGCCGGCCGCCGAAGCGGCGGCGCGTCTAAAGGCTGGGTCCCCAGGGCCCCGGCGGGAGGATTCAAGCAAACACATGGCGACGTTTCACGATTCCAAGTGCCGGCTCTGCCGCCGGGAGGGAGAGAAGCTCTTCCTGAAAGGCGCGCGCTGCTTCACGGAGAAGTGCGCGTTCGAACGCCGCGGCTACGCGCCCGGGGAGCACGGAAAGGACCGCCGCTCCAAGGAAACGAGCTACGGTCTCCAGCTCCGCATGAAGCAGAAGACACGGCGTATCTACGGCATTCTGGAGCGGCAGTTCCGGAACTATTTCGAGAAAGCGGAGAGCCAGAAGGGCGTCACGGGCGAGAACCTCCTTCTCATGCTGGAACGGCGATTGGACAATATCGTCTTCCGCATGGGGTACGGATCGTCCCGCGCCGCGGCGCGCCGGCTGGTGGGCCACAGGCACATCACGGTGAATGGCCGGATCGTCGATATCCCCAGCTTCCAGGTGAAGGTCGGGGACGAGGTCAGTGTGAAGCCGAGCAGCAAGACGAACCCCTTTGTTCTCGGATCCATCGAGCAGAGCAAGGGGCGGGATATGATGAGCTGGCTCTCGGTGGACTACGAAAAGCTGTCGGGGCGCCTTCTGGAATATCCGACGCGCGCCAGCATCCCGACCAAGGTTTCCGAGCAGCTCATTGTGGAGCTTTACTCCAAGTAACCGAGTCTTTACTTCAAGTAACCGAGTCTCAGGGAGGTAAGAGACCATGAAGTGGAAAAATCTTCAGATGCCGAAAAACGTCGAGGTGGACGACAAGGTCTCGACCAATCGGTACGGCAAGTTCAGCATCGAGCCGCTGGAGCGCGGCTTCGGAGTCACGCTGGGGAACGCGCTCAGGCGAGGGCTTCTCTCTTCGTTGCCCGGCGCGTCGGTGACGGCGGTCAAGATCGACGGCGTCCAGCACGAATTCTCCACGATGACCGGGATCAAGGAGGACGTTCCCGAGATCCTGCTCAACCTAAAGCAGATGCGCTTCAAGATCCACAGCGAGGGGCCCAAGACCGCAACGTTCGAAGCGCGCGGCGCGGGAGAGGTGAAGGCGGGCGACCTCAAGACGGATCCGGACATCGAGCTCCTGAATCCGGAGCTCCACATCGCGACCCTGAACAAGGACGGAGAGTTCCGCGCCGAGGTCGAGATCGGCGCCGGGCGCGGCTACGTGGCCGCGGAGAATCAGCCCGTGGTGGATCGCCCGATCGGCGTCGTGCCGGTGGATTCGCTCTTCTCGCCCGTGACGAAGGTCAACTTCGAGGTGGAGAACACTCGGATCGGCCAGCGGATCGATTACGACAAGCTGACTCTGGAGATCTGGACGGACGGCAGCGTGCTCCCGTCGGACGCTTTGGCGTACGCGGCCAAGATCTTGAAGGACCATTTCGCGCTCTTCGTGCACTTCGAGGAAGAGATCGTCGAGGAGGTCGAGGAGGAAGTGGACGAGGAGTTCCTGCGCATCAAGACGCTGCTCGAGCGGAGCGTCGAGGAGCTGGAGCTATCGGTGCGCTCGTCGAACTGCCTCAAGGCCGCCGACATCAAGACCATCGGGGACCTCGTCACGAAGTCCGAAGGAGAGATGCTCAAGTATCGTAACTTCGGCCGCAAGTCGCTCAAGGAGATCGCGGACATCCTGGGCGGCATGGGCCTGCACTTCGGAATGGACGTCTCCAAGTACAAGCTCGGAGAGAAAATCGAGGCAGCCTGACATGCGCCATCGTAAAGACCATCGAAAACTCAGCCGGACGTCCTCGCACCGCCGGGCTCTGCTCCGGAATCTCGTGACCAGCCTGATCGAGCACGAGCGGATCGAGACCACCCTGGCCAAGGCGAAGGAAGCTCGTCGCGTGGGCGAGCGCATGATCACGTTCGCCAAGCGCGGGGATCTGCACGCGCGCCGTCATGTCTCGCGGTACGTGCACGGGGAGAGCAACGTAAAGAAGCTCTTCGACACCGTCGCGCCCTGGTACGAGACGCGGAACGGCGGGTACACCCGTATCTTGAAGCTGGGTCGCCGGTTAGGCGACGCGGGCGAGATGGCGCTGCTGGAGCTGGTGAAGTCTCCGGAGCTGAAAGAGAAGCTCCGGAAGGACCAGCTGGAGGCTGAGAAGGCCGCGAAGGCTGCCGGCAAGGGGACGGGCAAGGCGGCCCCGACACGAGGTGCGGGGAAGGCCGCCGCGGTGGAAGGCGCCGAGGGCGCGGCCACGGCCGAGAGCGCGGCGGCGGAAAAGAAGGCTCGCCGCGAGAAGAAGGCCGCACAGCCGCGACCCGAGCGTCCCGGCAAGGGCGGCGGGCCCGCGCCTTCCAAGGCGGGGAAGACACGTGGACGTCAGCGCGGGAAGTCGGGCGACTAGCGCCTGAGCGGCGCGTGACGCGGCAGAGAATCGAATTCATATCGGGCGGGGGATCGAAACCCCGCCCGATTTTTTTGTGCGCTCTTGTGATGATGGCCGTGCTGGTTGCCGGTGTGGCGCGGGCGGAGGACGAGACCCGCGCGGTGTGGGTGGTGCGCTACGCCCTGAACTCGTTCGGGAGCGTGGACCGGGTGGTGGACGTGGCCACGCAGATGAACCTGAACACCCTGCTGGTCCAGGTGCGCGGCCGGGGCGACGCCTACTACCCATCCGAGATCGTGCCCCGCGGGGAGGAGCTCCTGTCCAAGCCGCGGGATTACGATGCCTTTGCCCGCATCTGCGAGCGGGCCCATGCCCAGGGTCTCGAGGTTCACGCCTGGATCAACGTGTACCTGGTCTGGTCGGCGGGGAAGCCGCCGGTGTCGGCGCTCCACGTGGTGAACGCGCACCCCGGTTGGATCGCGGTCCGCGCGGACGGGCAGAAGCTGGTCGAGATGGTGCCCGAGGACTTTCAGGACGAGCGAATCGAAGGGATGTACCTGGCGCCGGGAAATCCGGAAGTCCGCCGGCATCTCCGCGATGTCGTCCGCGAGATCGTGACCCACTATCCGGTGGATGGCATCCACCTCGACTACGTGCGAAATCCGGAGCCGGATGTGGGCTTCGATGCGGGCACGCGCACGGCGTTCATGCGGGAAACGGGGATCGATCCGGTCTCGTTCGCCGGATCGCCCGATTCCACGCTGCTCGCGACGGTCGGCGAGGAAGGGATCGCGGATCTCAAGGCGCGGTGGCTCCAGTGGCAGCGGGACCAGGTGACCGCGCTGGTGCGGGACATCCGGAATGACCTGGATCTCTTGAATCCACGGCTCAAGCTGACGGCGGCGGTGATCGCGGACCAGAGCGCGGCGCTGAACCGGTATTTGCAAGACTGGCCGCGGTGGCTGCGCGAGGGCATCATCGACGCGGCCATCCCGATGGCGTACACCCCCAATACCACGACCTTCGTGCGGCAGATCTCGGCGGCCCGCTCGATTCCCACCGAGCATCATCTCTACGCGGGCGTGGGGATCTACAACGAGAGCGCCCGCGACGCCGCGGACAAGATCCGCCGGGCGCGGTCGATGGGTGTCGATGGGATCGCGCTGTTCAGCTTTGACGCCCTGGTCGCGAGCACCAGTTACGCCCGTGGACTCAGGACGTGGGCGTTCCCGGGGCCATCCGAGCCGAAGAAGATGGACTGGAAGGAGAAGAAGTGAATCCTGGCCTCTTGCCCGCGACGGGAATCGGATTGCTGGGAGGCGTGCTGGTCGGGATGACCGGCGTGGGCGCGGGCTCGGTGATCGCGGCGTTCCTCCTGATCGCATATCCATCCCTGTCGCCCCAGATGATCGTTGGATCCGCCACGGCGCAGGCGGTGGTCATGAAGCTCTTCGCGGTGGGGGCGCGGCGGAAAATGAACCTGCGCGAGATGCGTCTGGGCCTGGGCATGGCCGCGGGGGCTGCGCCGCTCGCCTCGGCGGGCGCCTACGTCAGCCATCAGCTCCACGCGACCGTCTTGAAGCCGATCATGGCGGCCGTGCTCGCGCTCGTGGGCACGATCCTCGTCATCCAGTCCATCCGCCGCTGGCGCGCGGCGGAGCCGCACGTCGTCGCGGATCAGGACCCCGGCGTGGTGAAGGTAGGAGCCCTGGGGTCGCTCGTGGGTTTCATCGCCGGCCTGACGAGCATCGGAACCGGGACCTTGTTCGTGAGCGCGCTCGCGGGTCCGCTTCGCGTGGACGCGCACCGCGCGGTCGCAGCCGCATTGGTGGCGGGTCTCATCACGCTCGTCATCTCCGCGATCACGCACCTCGCATTAGGGCATGTGAACGCGGCGCTCGTCGTGGGGACGTGCATCGGTTCGGTCCCCGGCGTGCTGCTCGGGACGTGGTTTGCCACGAAGCTGCCGGCTCAGTCCCTCCGGGGCGCCATCGGCGGGGGAATACTCGTGGCCGCGGCGATCGCGCTGGCGTCGTTGCGCTAGAGTACCCTGGTGGTAAAATAGACGGCGCTCGGTCAGGGCAGACTGGAGGTATCCCCCTTGCGCGTCCGCCACGTCGTTCCGCTCTTGCTCGCCGCCCTCCTCTCCGTCGGAATCTGCGAAGCGCACAGCCAGGTCGATTCCACCGATGTCGTTCACTATGACCTCGCGAAGGAAAGTCGCTTCGAGACCGGATGCTTCGGCCCCTGCGCGTGCCCTGTTCTCATTTCGGGTCCGCTCGAAGGGGTGTTCGACCTCAGGCACATCGGATTCGACGGCCTCTACGAGAACTACGAAGTCACCTCGGTACGCTGGACGGTTCCCGACACGACCACGAACATCTCGATCCAGGGCTCCGGCACCTACCGCGTCGGTGGGGAGTTCGCGATCCAGCAGCAGCTGAAGCTGGACCTCACTGTGGGGAGCGGTCCTCCGAAGCGATTCGACAGCGGTCTGGTCGCGGGTGGAGGAGGGTTCCCGAGGATCGTGATCGATATCTCGCTTCACCAGAACACGGCCTGCCGGGACACCGTGATGCATGTCGACGCGTCGCCGGATCCGGTCACGTCGGTCGGGGAGGTGGGGCCCGGGAGCCGGGCGCGCCTGGACCCCGTCGCTCCGAATCCCTTCTCGCAGCGGGTTCTCCTTCGCCTGGCCCTCCCGAGCGCCGCGCGTGTCTCCGTGCTCGTCTACGACATCCAGGGACGCGCCGTCCGGCATCTCTACCGCGGGGTGTGGCTCGGCGTCGGAGCGCATCCCTTCACGTGGGATGGGCGAAGGGATGACGGCAGGGCCGCCTTGCGCCTATAATTGCGCCAGCTAGGGGATCGCGTCATGGAAAAGGCCACTTTCGGCGCAGGCTGCTTCTGGGGCTTGGACGCTGGCTCCGGCTGCGCTGGAGGTAGAATCGCTCATCCCGCCCATGTGACTTGTCGGATTGGCATAAGGAAGATACGGCCGTTCGGGATTGCCGCTGTTGAAAGCTTGTCGATTTCCAGACAAGGGAGGTTCTGAGACCGTGAGATTGAAATTGGCAGGGATGTTCTTGATGGCGGGTATGTACACAGTCAACAGCTTCGCGGCCGGCAATGGGGATCGCTATGTGGGCGCTCCCTTCGCAACGCGGGCGCCGGTGATTGCGCAGCACGGCATGGCTGCCACGATGCAGCCGCTCGCGTCGCAGATCGCGATCGATGTTCTGAAAAAGGGCGGCACGGCCGTTGACGCGGCAATTGCCGCCAATGCGGCGCTTGGCTTGATGGAGCCGGTTTCTTGCGGCGTGGGTGGTGATCTATTCGCCATCGTGTGGGATCCCAAGACCAAGCATCTCTACGGCTACAACGGCTCGGGCCGCTCGCCCAAAGGGCGCTCTTATACCGACATGAAGCGCAAGCTCGCCGGGAGCGCCTATGTGCCGGCATTCGGATCGCTGTCGGTGACGATTCCGGGCGCGGTGGACGGGTGGTATGCGCTGCACGAGAAGTTCGGCAGACTGCCGATGCCGGAACTGCTGGCGCCCGCCATCGCCTATGCGCGCGAAGGCTTTCCGGTGAGTCAATATATTGCCGCGCTGTGGCGCGCGAACATGATCTCGCTGGCGAATTCCTCCGACATCGAGGAATTCGAGAACGCGCAGCACACTTATCTCATCAACGGCGCACCGCCGGTCCAGGGGCAGATTTTCAAGAACCCCGATCTCGCGCGCACTTATGCCGCGCTGGCGCAGGGCGGCCGGGACGCCTTCTACAAAGGCGCGATCGCGCACAGCATGGAGGTCTATTTCCGCCGCATCGGCGGCGA
>Ga0137409_10004009_pt1 | contig 15570 bp, 7 predicted proteins | sample CZODoug1_16funga_FD_122059 | JGI IMG/M metagenome (GOLD analysis project Ga0137409, IMG submission 122059) | Vadose zone soil fungal communities from Angelo Coast Range Reserve, California, USA - CZODoug1_16fungal (Hybrid Assembly) | ecosystem: Environmental > Terrestrial > Soil > Vadose zone... | reverse complement strand
CGCGAACAGCACAAACACCACGGCCGCAAAGGCGGCCGGGTACAGCCATATGGACCGCCAGTCATGCGCGCCGCCGACGGAGTACAGGTCGTCAGTGAGGCCGGCAGCCCAGAACCCCACGAGCATGCCAACACCGTAGGTCGCTAAAGTTATCAGACCCTGGGCGGCGGCTTTGTGCTGTGCGCCGGCCTTGGAGTCGGTGTAAATCTGGCCGGAGACAAAAAAGAAGTCGTAGCATGCGCCATGCAGCGCGATACCCATGAGCAGCATGAATCCAAGCTCATGCGCATTGCCAAAAGCAAACAATAGATACCGGCAGACCCAGGCGAGCATGCCCAGCAGCAGGGTGGTTTTCATGCCGAAGGTCTTGAGGAATACCGGGATCAAAAACATGAACACCACTTCCGACATCTGACCGATGGTCTGCTTGCCGGTAGCGTTGGCGACCTGACTCTCGGTTAGAAACTGATTGGCGTTCTGATAGTAGAACGCCAGGGGAATACAGATCAGGATCGACGATACGAAGAACACGACAAAGTTCTTGTGCCGCAATAGACCCAGTGCATCAAGGCCCAGGAAGTCCCTGAGGCGAGCCTGCTGCTCGGGCTTCGGCAGGGGCGGGGTGCGCGGCAGTGTGAAGCTGTAGATGCCGAGCGCGAATGACGCAATTGAGCACATCAGAAAAGTATTGCCAAGCAAGCCTTGTGCCATGCCCGTACGCGAATCCCAGGCGAACAGGTAACTGATCACCAAGCCGGCGACGATCCAACCGATCGTGCCCCACACACGAACACTCGAGAAGTGCTTGGCGGGCTCATCCATCTGCCGGAACGAGATGGTGTTAACCAGCGCCAGGGTCGGCATATAGAGAATCATGTACGCGAGCAGGCATGGATAGAAGCCTTTGAACCCTCGAGTGGTGGACAGCGCGTACAGCAATACGGCGCCTGCGATGTGAAAGGCGCCGAGCAGGCGCTCGGCATTGAAGTAACGATCCGCGATGAGCCCGACGATGAACGGGGCGATGATGGCACCCCAGGATTGCGTGGAATAGGCCAGCGCGCTCTGCGCTCCGTTCGCGTGCAGAGTCGACGCCAGGTAGCTGCCCATGGTAACGAACCACCCGCCCCAGATGAAGAACTGCAGAAACATCATTGTGCAAAGACGAAATCTGGTTAGTTGGGTCACTTGGCTCTATTCCTCAGGCATCGCCGCGGCAGGATGAACGCGGCTCAGGCCGCGCTGCAAATCGAACCAGGCGCTCGCGTTGCGCAGCTCGCTCTTTGGATCCTACAAGCGCAGCCAGACCGCCCCCGCCCGCGAGCTGGCGACCGCCTGGGCGATGAAGCGCAAGCCGCGCAGGCCTTCCGGTACCCCGGGGTAATCTCGCAGCGGTGGTTGACCCAGTTCCACTCGGCGCACGTCCTGCATGAAGCCACGGTAGATGTTCGCAAAGGCCTCGAGATAGCCCTCGGGATGTCCGGCCGGGATTCGAGTCACAGCTTTGGCCGAGGGGCTCAGATAGCTCTGTCCCGTCCGTAACCGCTCCCAAGGACTGCCGGCGCGCTTATAGATGAGTGTGTTCGGCTCCTGCTGATGCCACTCCAGCCCCGCTTGGGATCCATATACTCGAATCGAGAGCCTGTTTTCCTCGCCGCAGGCGACCTGCGAACAGACCAGGGTTCCCTTGGCTCCGCCACGGAGTCTCAGCAGAATATTGGCGTCGTCATCCAAGCGCCGGCCCGTTACCAAGGAGCTTAGGTCGGCACACAGGGCCTCGATCTGACAGTCCGTCACGAACTCGAGCAGATTCTGGGCGTGGGTACCGATATCGCCCACGCAACCACTGAGCCCCGCCCGTGCCGGATCGGTTCTCCAGGCGGCCTGCTTGTTGCCACGCCTCTCCAGCGGCTCCATCAGCCAGTCCTGGGTGTATTCGACCATCACCTTGCGAATCTCGCCCAGCTGCCCGCCACGCACCATCTCGCGCGCCTGGCGCACGGCGGGATAGCCGGTGTAATTGTGGGTGAGCGCAAACAGTGTCGTGCCGGCTTCAACGAGGCGAGCCAGTTCTTCCCCCTCGGCAACCGTTAACGCGAGGGGTTTGTCACAGATGACATGAATGTCTGCCGAAAGGAAGGCCCGCGCTACGGGGTAATGCAGATCATTCGGGGTAGCGATGATGACAAAGTCGATACCGTTCTTGTCGGCCGCCTCGGACGAGGCCATGGCTTCATAGGACGTATAGGCGCGCTCGAGAAACCAGGCGGCAGCGCTTTCGTGGGCGGTCTGGGGGTGAGAGGACATTGCACCCGCAACAACCTGTGCCTGACCGTCGAGTTCAGCGGCAATGCGATGCACCGATCCAATAAATGCGCCACGCCCGCCACCCACGATACCGGCACGCAGGCGGCGCAAGGGCTGGGCAACTGCAAGGTTACTCATATCAGACGCATCTCAAGGCATGGTCCGTATCGGTATCGCCATGCGCGGCGAACGCGAGACAGCAGAAGCTGATTACCTGCCGGATCATAAGCAAGAATTTACATCTTACTGGACATCGACTCCGTGGATGGGTGATTACGGCTGAAGTGGGATGCCTCGCCAGGCGGAACCCCACGCGGAAGGAGTCGGGCCCATGTCGAACTCCAGCAGTCCGCCAGCCTCAATCTGTTGGTACGTGACGATCGGAATATCGATCGGAGTGCCGTTCAGTCTCGCCGCTTGAATGTAGAGCCTACCCGGGGAGTTTAGCGGTGCCGAGATGACGAAGCGTCTGCCGTTCTGCAGGGCGAGCGTGAGCTTCGTGAACAGCGGGCTGCCGATCATGTAGTCCCCGGAGACGGGATTCACCGGATAAAAACCCATCGCGGTGAACACGTACCACGCGGACATCTGCCCGCAGTCTTCGTTACCGGCTATGCCATTGGGTGTGTTGGTATAGTAGTCATTGGCGATCTGTCGTACCCGGGCCTGAGTCTTCCATGGCTGACCGCTAAAGTCGTACAGATATCCGTAGTGGTGGCTGGGCTCGTTGTCATGGTGATTGTGGCCATCCCTGAAATGCTCGTCCAGGGTCGCGTTGTACTTCTCCGGGCCGCCCATCAGAGCCATCAGACCTGGAATGTCGTGGAGCGGTGAATACGTGTAGACCCATTTGTCGCCCTCGGTCCAGCCGGCATCCGCATCCGCCCAGGAACCATCGGCGTTTCTTCCCTGCATGAAGCCGGTCGCCGGATTGTAGAGGTTGCGATAGTTACGCGAGCGATCGATGAAAAACCGATAGTCGGCATCCTTGCCCACCGCCTTCGCGACCTGTGCGACCGCGAAGTCGTCGTAGGCATCCTCCAGCGTGCTGGAGGCGGCTTCCGCGGTTTTGTCCACGGGCACATAGCCGATCTGCTTGGAATAGGTAAGGCCGGCGCGGGCCTCATACGGCACGTGTGCTTGTCGGTCGTGCCAGTCGCGTGTCGTGTCTCCCGCCGGCGGCGTCATGGCATCCTTGTAGACGGCTTTATAAGCGAGCTGATAATCGAATCCGTGGAAGCCCTTGTTGATCGCCTCGGCCACGACCGAATCGGCATGCGTGGCAATCATGATGTTGGTATAGGAGGGGTTCGGCCACTTAGGCATCCAGCCGCCCTCCCGGTAGTCCTGTAACAGGGCCTGCACCATCGCGTCGATGCGTTCCGGGGCGAGCAGGGTCAGTAGGCTGTTTTCCGCGCGAAACGTGTCCCACAGCGAATAAGCCGTGTACGACACCCCCCGGTGCACCTTGTCATCGAAAGCGCTGTAGTAGCGGCCGTGCTCCGAGAACAGTTTTGGATAGAGCAGGGCGTGGTAGAGGGCCGTGTAGAAGATGCGGCGCTGATCCTCGGAAGCGCCTTCGATCGATGCAGCCGCGAGTTTCTGATTCCACGTCTGCCTAAGTCGGGCCCGCACACTTTCGAAATTCCACGACGGAACCTCCAGCCGCAGATTCCTGCGCGCCTGCCCGATACTGATAAAGGACGTCCCGACCTTCGCCTCGACGACCTGGTTTTTCGAGGTCTCAAATGTAACGTAGCCGCCTGCGTTCGGGCCTTGCGCGGTGCCCATGCCGCGGTGGACGTCCGCGCCTAAATACACACCGTGCGAGCGGAACCCCGCGTTGAACTTCACCACGAAGTAGCCCTTGAAATGGGGGAGTGCCAGGTCGATCAAATGGGCGTCCATGCGATCGGGGTTGTAGCCGACGATCTCGTGCGCTGCGGTGTCGATGTGCACGAAGCCCGGGGTGTGGGCGCGAGTGGCCTCGACCACGACACTTGGCTTCGAATGCGCAGGAAAGGTGAATCGCAGGAACCCGCAGTGATCCGTGGCTGTGACTTCGGTGCGGATGCGCCGCGACGCCCCGGCGTCCAGCTCGACGGAATAGTAGTAAGGGGTGGTGATCTCGTGCTCGCGCGAAAAGGGAAGCTTGCGCTCCTGCTGCGAGGTCTTGATGGCATCGACCTCGGGTATGAGCGTCACATAGCCATAGTCGCCCATCCAGATTGCAGGCTGATGCGTTCCGATAAACCCCGAGATGGTGTCGTCCTCAAACGCGTAGGAGCTCACGCTGATGCTGTTTTGGCGCGTCTGCGCGGTCCAGTTGGTGGTCCCGAGAGGCGTGGTGACCAACGGCATGGTCCCGCCGTAGTCCGAGCCACCGCCCCCGGTGCCGATGTAAGTGTTGACCCAGTCAACGGGGCTGGCCGCATCCGGCGTGCGCAGCGGGGCGGGCAATGCCACAGCGGTAGCGAGCGCCGCGGCTGCCAGGGCGGCAAACACACCTGCGCTGCGCATTTCAGCCCTTAATCCGCCACGCCTTGCCTTCGAATGCGTTCAAATGCAACCGCAGGCTGCCGTCTGCGCCGATATCCGACATCGGCGCTTGCGGATCGAGGACGTCGATCGCCTTCGCACCCGGCGCCGCGCCGCGAATGGGCACGGCCTCGTTGACCGCTCGATCCCCGAAGTTGATCGCCGTGATTTCAAGTCCCGAGTTCTCCGGCAGCTCGTGCACCAGCACCAGCAGCCCTTTGGCCTGCACGCCCGGTACGTCGGCCAAGCGTGCCGCGTACAAATGCAGATCCGCACGCACCTTGAGCAGGCGCGCCAATTGCGAGGCGAACGAGTCGGACTTCTTGAGCTGCTGCGGCAGCGAGCCGTACAGAGCCACGGCGCGCGGCAAACCCGCCGCCGAGCGCATCGCTCCCGGGTTCGAGCCCAGCAGGTCATAGGCGCCGCGGTTGATCCAGCGAGTATCGCCGTCGGCAAGCTGTTCGCGCACCGCCGCCGCCGGCAGGGTGAGCGCTCCGACCAGGTCCCAGCCCGAAAGGGCGAACACACCCGGCTGCATTGCGTTGTAGAAAGCGAGCAGCAGGTGCAGCCGCTTGATCTTCTCCACGTCCGCTGCCTTCAGCGTGGAGATGTCGCTGAGCCCTAAGGTGGCCGCAATGAGCGTGGCCGTGGTACACGCCACACCGTCGCCGAACTTCAGATTGTAGGGCGCGCGCTCACCCATGAGGCGGCCATACATTTCCCGATGCACCAGGTCGCGTAACTGCTTGCCCGTCAGCTGTGCGCCGCGAAATGGAAAGGACTCGTCCGCGTGGCCGGCGAAGTGCGCGAGTCCCATGGTCAGCTCGTCATGATTCTGCAGAGCGTGAATCAGCCGGGCCGGATCGATGCTGTAGTTGCGCATGAGCTGGAACACGAGGCGCAGGAATTCTGCATCCCCGGTCAGCAGCGCGTCGTCGTAGGCAGGCCGCGTCACGAAGTCGTAGGACAGATCCGGACCACCATGCGACATCTCGCTCATGTAATCGATTGGCAGCGCGAGCTCCTCGAAAGTAAATCCCCCCAGCTTCCGCACCATGTCGGCGATGAGCTGATTCGCCGTCAGCGACAAGGGATGGCCGGCCCACCAGACCCGTCCATTGGGGTCGCGCTCGATGCCGAGCAGGCCATTGGCATCGAGACGCAGCATTCCGTCCCCGAGTACGCCCAGCTCGTGCACCGCGTCACCGATCACGAGCCGTTCGGCGGCGAATGTCGGGTCAAGCCAGTTCAGCGTGGGTTGACCCTGCTTGAAGTAGTGCAGGTATACCCAGCGGCGCTGCACGCCATCGACGCCCCGCACGACATCCGTGGCGCTCCAGTCCGTGTCCTTGACTCCCGGCTCGTAAAATATCCCGGAATGGAGCTGTCCCACGATGTAGCCCTTGGCCTGCAGGGCGTCCACCGTGGCCGGACTCAAATTGACGGAGTCGTGTCCCGCGGGGACGGGAGGCAGCAATCCCCAGTCGGCAGGGTCGATACGCACCATGTGGTAGAGACCGGGGTAGTCGGCGTACGCCCTTTCGGCCAGGCGGAAGTCGGGTCCCTTGCCGGTGTGCCCCGGAACGATGTCGCCGATGACGATAGCGCCATGGGTACGCGCGGCCGCGACAAGATCCTTGTATTGCGCCTCGGTGCCGAACGCCGGATCGATCTCGAAGCTGATGCGATCGAAATTGCCGTCGATGGAGGGCGTATAGGCGAGATCGCGTACGCCGCCCGAGCGCTTCATCGGGCCGGTGTGCATGCCCTGGATTCCGATCGCCTGGAAAGAGCGCCACAGCCGCTCATCGGCAAGAGTGGCCAGGACCGAGGTGCCGGGAGCCGCGGCGATGGTCGAGGCGGGATAGGCGGTGAACCACACCGACGCCCGGGACACGGCCGCCCGCGGCTGCGGTTTGCCGTAAGGGTGCTGCCACTGGAGGGCGTTGCCCGAGTAACGCTGCGCCAGCACTTGCGCCTGATGCAGCATCGAGCGCTCTTCGAGCCAGTGAATATAGGCCGTGGCATCGGCAGAGGCCGGCTGCCCGGCGGGGCTCTCCGCAGGCTGGGGCAGGCCAGCGCCGAGCGCCGGGGAAGCCGTAAATAGAAGTGCAGCGAGGCAGGCCCAGAGAGGCTTCATGGTAGTGCGGGGAGTGTGCTAGTCAGAGTCGGCAAATCTCAATACGACCTTGCTTCGTTGGTAGCTGCGCGGTTCCGTGTCCCGTGTGCGCGCACCGAGGGTCACACGATAGAGAGATGGCGCAACGGGCTCAAGGGCCGCACCCTGGATATCCTTGATGACCCAGCCCTGAATCTCAGCGCCACGCCACCTCGATCCGGTCCCGGATGGCTCGCCTTGGCAGCGCTACGACCGCCGTTGCCTGCGCGGCATCCCAGGTCCCCGGCCCGAGGGCCTTGCCGTCGACGGATATCGAGGCGGGTTTGTCGGCCGCGTGGATGTGTAGTTCGTATGAACGTGCCGGCAACTGGCCCTGAAATGAGCCGCGGGTGGGTTCGATGACGAGATGGTGGAGGCCATTGCTATCCGTGGCGTACCTCAAGGCCGTCACAGCGTACTCTTCCTTGTCGTAGGCAAGCGAAACCCCGTCATCTTCGTACAGATCGAAGCTGCCTTGGCCTGATCCGTAGACATTGAGGATGAGCGTGTCCAGGGGCTTGGCGTTGGAGTAGTCGCTTACGCCCTGCTCGGGGACGAGCGCTCCTTCGCGAACAAATACCGGTGTTTCATCCACGGCGTAGTGCGCGGTGAAAGTGCCGCCCCCCGCGTAGCGCCTGCCGTTGAAGAAATCGATCCACTGACCCGGTGGAAGATAGATGGTCTGATCGCCGCTCGGATCGTACACCGGAGCGACCAGCATCTCGTCTCCGAAGAAGTATTCGTGCGAATGGCGGTAAGCCTCTTCGAGCTGCGGGTACTTGAGGTACAGCGGCCGCAATATTGGGAGAGACTCACGGTGCGCCAGCCATGCGTACGTATACAGGTAAGGAATCAGTTGCGTGCGCAAGGTGAAGTACTTCTTCATCAACGCGACGCCCTGAGCGCCGTAGATCCAGGGCATGCGCAGGTTGCCCTCGCGGGGGTTGGCGTGAGCGCTGTGCATCCGCAGGAGCGGGCTGAAGCTGCCGAACTCGATCCAGCGCGCATACAGGTCGAAATCGATCTTCTTACCGTGAAATCCACCGATGTCATGACTGATGTAGGGAACCAGCACGTTGCCGCCACGGGCCGTGAACGCGACCTCGTAGGCGAGTACTGGCCACTGCGAATACGTGTCACCGGTAAAGAACGCCGGATAGCGCTCGCTGCCCCAGTCGCCGTAGCGGCCCAGGATGAATCCGCGCCGGCCAGTTTGCTGCTGCATGTAATCGAAGAAGACCTTGTTGGTCCATAGCTGCTTGTTGAGGCCGGGCATGTCAACCGCACCGCTGCCACCATCGACCCACCAGAAGTCCACGCCTTCCTGCATCAGCGGTCCATGCAGCTCGCGCATGAAAATCTCGGCCTGCTGCTGATTCGACAGATCGAAGTAGATCCGCATGGACGGCTCGACATCCCGGATCGCGACCGGGCCGAGCAGCAGTCCGCCACCCCTCTCGCCGGGTTCCACGCGCAGGACGATCTGGTTCTGCCGGCCAGCCATGACGTAGGGAGCAATGTCGGTGTAGGTCAGTCTTTGCGGCCAATGGACTTTGCTGTGTGTCGCCTCCTGGCCGTTGACGAATATCCGGTAGGTCTTCCCGACCTCGCCCAAATACACATACAGCTTTTCTGGGAGCTTGGCCGGCAGTCGAACCGATGCCCGGTACCAGCCAATGCCTTGATAGCCCTTGTAGCCCTGCTCTTGCCAGGGCAACCCGATGCGGATCGGCTTCCAGCGTGCCTCTTCGTGATCCGCCGCATACCAGTGATGACTCAGGCCCTGATCGTGAGGATCGGCGGAAAATCTCCACGCCTTTGAGATATCCAGGTCGAACGACGCCTGCGGGGGCGGCGGACGGCCGAGCGCTTTCAGCACCTGCGGTGCATGGCTGTCGCTGAACGACAGGATGCTCTCGTCAGTGTTGGCGTAGCCCGGATGATCGTTGAGGCTCAGCTTGATGCCCTGGCTGTGCACCCAGCTCGAGAACTCTTTGGGATGCGGGATGAGCGGGCTCCAGTCATAGCCGCCGTCCCACCCGTAGTTGTGCCACGCGAAATCGAGCACCAGGGTGTCGAACGGAATGAGGTTCTGGCGCAGCCGCGAGACCTCATCCTCGAGGTGCCGCTGGTTGTAGCGTTTGAAGTCCGGCTGCCGGGACTCCTCGGAGTCGGGAAAGTATTCGAAATTGAGGTCCGTCACCATGGGACCGAGGACGTATCGCGGAATCATCGGAATCGGTCCGCACAACTGCGCGTACTCCCGCAACACCTTCTGGTAGTCAGCGCTGTAGGTGAAGAGATACCAGTCCTGGGCAGTTGGCGGCTGCCGCGGCTCTATCCAGGTTCGGCGCGCATTCCACACCGGCGTCTGACTGTCATCAATGAAAGCGTAGCCGGAGCGGCTCAACAACCCGGGCTTCGCCTCGGCGAGCAGCACGTCAATCCCTGGAATGATGTCATTGACGGGGGTTTCCACATCCGAGCGCCCCGCGGGGAGATTGTCCTGGCTTACGTTGTCCAGCGAGTAGGGGAGTCCCCCGAGGTTGAGCGGGTCTTTGTCACCCGGATGCCACGCGTGCGCGGTGCCGGCGGAGTCGTTCCAGGTCACCTCGAGATTGGCAGCGGCAAATGCTCCCGATTGCAGGCGGTAGCGCACGGTCATGTCGCTGCTGGCCGCGATCAGCCAGCCATCCTTCTGCGTCGCCTGGACCGGAACCTTCGGCCAGTCCCTTTTCTGCACGACCGCCGTGGGCGCATCAACGAAGGTGCCGGAAGGTGAGTACTCCATGCGCACCAGCGACGGTGTCAGAAACTCGAAGCGGGCATTTCCGACGACCAGGGTGGGGCTGCTTTCCGTTTTGGCGCAGCACACCAGGAGTGCCGGGGCGAGGCCGATGAACAGCCATTTCGCGGTGCAGCCGAGGATGCCGTGAAGGCGCATACGTGCTGTTGACTGGTTGCCCTCTCGGGTGGAAGGGTAGCACCGGGCCCACGCTGCGTGCGGCGCGAGTGCCAGTGACGAGGGCACTCCGCGCCACTTGACGCTGCTTACCAGCTAGTGTCTTTATTCCTGAGTGCTTCAGTAGAGTCGCACTCGAAATAAGATTATAAGTATCCCGGATGTATATGAAAACGTTCGAACCAAAGTGCCGTCAATCATTACAGGCGTGAGTACTCAACTGGACCTCATCGCGATCGGTCGGGTCAGCGTAGACCTCTATGGGCAGCAGCTCGGCAGCTCTCTGGAGGACGTCTCGACCTTCGCCAAAGCTGTCGGCGGGTGCCCCGCCAATGTCGCCATCGGAGCAGCACGTCTCGGGCTCAAGTCGGCGCTGATCAGCCGGGTGGGAGACGAGCCGATGGGACGCTTTGTGAGGGAGCAACTCACGCGGGAGGGAGTCGACGCGCGTAGCGTTGGGGTCGACACGCAGCGCCTCACGTCCCTGGTGCTGCTCAGCGTGCGCGACGACCACACTTTTCCACTCATCTTCTACCGGGACAACTGCGCAGACAGCGCGTTATGCGAGGACGACATCGACGAAGGCTTGGTCGCTTCTGCGCGGGCGATCCTGGTCACCGGCACCCATTTCTCAATTCCAGAGGCCGCGAGAGCGCAGCACAAGGCGATCGATGTCGCCAAGGCGCACGGAGGCCGAGTAATCCTCGACATCGACTATCGACCCAATCTGTGGGGAATTGGCGGACACGGCGCCGGCGAAAGCCGCTACGCCCGTTCGGCAAGGGTCACCAATGCCCTGGCTGCGGTGCTGCCCGACTGCGACCTGATTGTTGGAACCGAGGAGGAGCTGCACGTCGCAGCGGGCCTCGAAGATACACTCGAGGCTGTTCGTCACGTCCGTGCGCTGTCAACCGCCGTCATAGTGTGCAAACGCGGCGCCCGCGGTTGCATCGTGTTTGCCGGCCGCATTCCCGATGTCCTTGAAGACGGAATCGTGGCAGCGGGGATGGACGTCGAGGTCTACAACGTGTTGGGAGCCGGGGATGCGTTTCTCGCCGGGTTTCTACGTGGCTATCTGCGCGACGAGCCTCACGAGGTGAGCGCACGTTTGGCGAACGCTTGCGGCGCGCTGGCGGTTTCGCGCCTTCTTTGCTCGTCCGAGTTTCCGACTCTCACGGAGCTGAATCACTACCTCACCAACGGCAGCGCGCACCACGCACTTCGCGAGGACTCACGGCTGAACCATCTGCACTGGGCGACGACCCGCAGGCGCGGGCCGCGCACCCTGCTGGCGCTCGCTATGGATCATCGGGAGCAGCTTGAGCCGGTCGCGATTCGCCTGCAGGCACCGCGCGAGCGCCTCGCCAGGCTCAAACTGCTGGCGGCTGATGCCGCCGCGCGCGTAGCGGCCGGTCGAGAAGGTTTCGGAATACTGCTGGACGCGACCGACGATGCCGCCCTGCGCCACGCTGCGCGCAGGAACCTGTGGCTGGCCAGAGCCGTGGAACGGCCAGGCGCGAGGCCGCTCGAGTTTGAGCGGGCCGCCAGCCTCGGGGCGCATCTCATCGACTGGCCCGCCGGGCTTGCGGTCAAGTGCCTGTGTCTGTATCACCCGGATGATCCGCCAGAGCTGCGCCACGCTCAGGAGCGCAACCTGTTGCGGCTCGCCGCAGCCTGCCGCGCCCAGGGACGCGAGCTGCTGCTCGAAATCATCGCCGGCGAGCAGGGCGAAACGCGGCAGGACACCGTGGCACGGGTTCTGTCCCGCATCTATGAGCTCGATATTCGTCCGGACTGGTGGAAACTCGAGCCGCAAGCGAGCGCCCATGCCTGGGAGCGTTGCGCCGAAGTGATCGCGCGGAATGACGAGTTCTGCCGGGGAATCGTCGTCGGACTGGATGCACCGATGGAGCAGCTGGCTCGTTCACTGACGCTGGCGGCGGCAAGTCCGATCGTGCGCGGCGTCGCCGTCGGGCGTACCATACTGGCGAGTGCTGCGCAGGCGTGGCTGTCCGGACAGATATCCGACGAGGCGGCAATCGAGGACATCGCCGAGCGTTTCAGGGCTCTGGTCGAAGTCTGGTCATCCGCCCGCGATCCCCGGCTCGATCGGCCGGAAAGGAGCGCGAATTGACGGCAGGTCGGCTCACCGTCGCGCAAGCTCTGGTCCGCGCCATGGCGGCGCAGTGGACCGAAGTCGATGGCGAGCGCCGCAGATTGTTCGCCGGCGTCTGGGCCATATTCGGACACGGCAACGTGGCCGCACTCGGCGAGGCGCTGTACGCCGCGCGAGACGTCCTTCCCACACTGCGAGCTCACAATGAGCAGGCGATGGGCCATGCGGCGGTCGCCTTTGCCAAGGCTACCTACCGCCGCCGGATGATGGCGTGTACGACGTCCATTGGGCCTGGCGCGACGAATCTGGCGACCGCTGCAGCCGTCGCGCACGTCAATCGACTGCCGGTGTTGCTGTTGCCCGGAGATGTGTTTGCGACCCGCGCACCCGATCCGGTTCTGCAGCAGATTGAGGACTTCAGCGACGGACTTGTCACGGCGAACGATTGCCTGCGCCCTCTGTCGCGGTACTTCGACCGCATCACGCGACCTGAGCAACTGGTGGCCGCCTTCAATCGGGCGATGCAAGTGTTGACGGATCCGGCAACCTGCGGTCCCGTAACGCTGGCGCTGTGTCAGGACGTGCAGGCTGAGGCGCTCACTTGGCCGTGCAGCCTCTTCGAGGAGCGATTGTGGTGCCCGCGCCGCGCCCCGCCCGCACGCTACGAACTCGAACAGGCTGTGAAAGTGCTGTCCCTGGCGCGTCGGCCGCTGATCGTTTGCGGGGGCGGCGTGTTGTATTCCGAAGCGGGCGCCGCGTTGCGGGAGTTCTGCGAGCGGCACGGTGTTCCCAGCGGCGAGACTCAGGCCGGCAAGTCCGCGTTGCCGGCAAGCCATCCTCTGAATCTCGGCGGCATCGGAGTAACCGGGACCGCCGCCGCCAATTCGCTCGCCGCGGACGCAGATGTGGTTCTGGCAGTGGGCACCCGACTTCAGGACTTTACGACGGGCTCGGCGACACTGTTCCGCGGGAAGGGCCGCCAGATATTGGCGCTCAATATCCAACCGCTGGACGCCTATAAGCACGGTGCAATGCCGCTGATCGCGGACGCCCGGGAGGGGTTGCGCGAATTGAGTGAGGCGCTCGGTCACTGGCGAGCCCCGGATGCCTGGACGCAGCGGGCGCACGCAGAGCGAAGCAAGTGGCGGACGATGGCGGAGTCATTCACAACCGCGGGCGATGGGCCGCTGCCATCAGACGCCCAAGTCATCGGTGCGGTCCAGAGAGGTGCGCAAACATCCGACATCCTGGTCGGCGCTGCGGGCGGCTTGCCCGGCGAGTTGCATAAGCACTGGCAGGCTGAGCATCCGGGGGGCTATCACCTCGAGTATGGCTTTTCCTGCATGGGCTACGAGATAGCCGGAGCATTGGGCGTGAAGCTCGCCCATCCGCAGCGCGAAGTCATCGTCATGGTCGGCGACGGGTCCTACCTCATGCTCAACAGCGAAATCGCCACCTCCGTGCAAATGGGCCTGAAGCTCATCATCGTGCTGCTCGATAACGGCGGGTTCGGCTGCATCGAGCGGTTACAGAGGTCCACCGGGAACGCGAGCTTCAATAACCTGCGGACATCCTCGAAGAGCGTCCAGGACGGGCTCGACCTCGTGGCCCACGCGCGCAGCCTTGGGGCCCTGGCCAGCAAAGTGCAGGGCGTCGCGGAGCTCGCAAGCTCCCTGTCCGCCGCGCGCAAGGCCGACCGTACGTCTGTCCTCGTCATCGAGACCGACGCCGCCTCCAGTACCGAAGCGGGAGGGCATTGGTGGGACGTACCGGTGCCTGAGGTCTCGGATCGCACAGAAGTCAGATCGGCTCACGAGGGCTACGCTGCTGCTCGTCAACTGCGGGCGGATGATGACTGATCCATGAGCATTCGTCTGGGCGCGAATCCCATCATCTGGTCCAACGACGATATGCGGGAGCTGGGCGCAGAGACGTCGCTGGAGACCTGCCTGGCCGAGGCCCGCCAGATCGGCTTCGAGGGCATGGAGCTTGGGCATAAATTCCCGCGGGACGCGCGCGAGCTTGCGGCGATACTCGACCGATTCGGACTGGCATGCGTATCGGGGTGGTATTCGGCGGAGCTTCTCGCCAGAGATGCACGTGCGGAAATCAGCTACCTGCGTCCACATCTTGACCTCCTCAAGGCTGTCGGAAGTTCGGTGCTGGTTTTCGCGGACGTCAGCGGGGCCATACACGGCAACTTCCAGCGTCCGTTATCCGAGCGTCCGCTCCTGAAGGGCAGTGAATGGCGTGAATTCGGCCGACGTATCACGGAAGTGGCCGCGGTGACCGCGGCGGAGGGTGTGCGCCTCACGTATCACCATCACATGGGGACGGTGGTTCAGAGCCAGCAGGACATAGACACACTGATGGATGCCACCGGAGCCGAGGTGGGCCTGCTGCTGGATACCGGGCACGCGACGTTTGCGGGGGCCGATGCCGCTGCCTTGGCGCGGTGCTATGCCTCAAAGATAGGGCACGTGCACGCCAAGGATGTCCGTGCCGTCGTGTGCGAGCGAGCGAGGACCGAGAATTGGAGCTTCCTGCGCGCGGTGCTCGAGGGCGTGTTCACTGTCCCCGGTGATGGCAGTGTCGCCTTTGAGCGGGTGTTCCGTGAGCTGCGCAACTACTCCGGTTGGGTCATTCTCGAAGCTGAGCAGGATCCCAGGATTGCCGATCCGATGACTTATGCCTCGATCGGATACAACAACCTGCGGCGTCTCTTGTCCGAGAGCGCGCCATGACCGTATCGCTCCTCATCAAGCCGGACTTATCGGCCGCCGGCGGTCAGGTGCACCGGATCACTCCGCAGAGCGCGGGCTGGCGTTATGTCGGGTTCGAGGTTTTCGATCTGCTCGCGCGGCAGAAGCTCGAGCGCGAGAGTCCGGACCGGGAGCAGTGTCTCGTTCTGCTCTCCGGCCGCGCCTCAGTCAGCGTCAATGGGCAGGACTTCGGCGTGATCGGCACACGGCGTAATCCGTTCGATGGCAAGCCGTTTGCGGTCTACGCACCGGCGCGATCGCAGTTGACGGTTGCGGCGGAAACGACTTGCGAGCTCGTGGTGGGCTCTGCACCGGCTGAAGGCCGCCTCCCGCCGCGGCTGATCCAGCCGGACGATATCGGTGAGGAGGTCAGAGGCGCGGGCACCAATACCCGTTACGTTCGCAACGTGCTGCCTGCAAGCGCGGCGGCCGAACGGCTCCTGGTCGTGGAGGTGCTTACGCCCGGCGGCCACTGGTCCAGTTATCCACCGCACAAGCACGACTGCGAACTGAGCGGGGAGACGCAACTCGAGGAGACCTACTATCACCGTCTCTCGCGCCCGGGCGGCTTCGCCTTCCAGCGTGTCTACACAGCCGATCGGACACTGGACGAAACCATGACCGTGGAGGATCGCGACGTGGTCCTGGTGCCGCGTGGATACCACCCGGTCAGCGCAGCACATGGATTCGATCTGTACTACCTGAACGTCATGGCAGGGCCCGTGAG
>Ga0137409_10004008_pt1 | contig 15573 bp, 25 predicted proteins | sample CZODoug1_16funga_FD_122059 | JGI IMG/M metagenome (GOLD analysis project Ga0137409, IMG submission 122059) | Vadose zone soil fungal communities from Angelo Coast Range Reserve, California, USA - CZODoug1_16fungal (Hybrid Assembly) | ecosystem: Environmental > Terrestrial > Soil > Vadose zone... | reverse complement strand
ATGGACGCCGGCCGGAAGTCGGAAGCCGATGGCTTGATCGCGGCGCGCGATGAGATCGACCGGCTCGGGCAGGTGATCCCCGGCTACGCCCAAGGCCGTGCCCGCTTCCAGGAATTGACCCCGGCCATCCAGCGCGCCGAGAAGGGTCCGCTCGGGCAGGTGGCCAACCCCGAGGGCAGCGCCGAGGTGCAGTTCTCGCGGGCGATGAAAGCCCTGTTGCCGGACAGTCCCGAGATCACCGACGCCGCGACCGCGCGCACGGCGGTGCAGCGGTTGCAGCAGCGTTTCGATCCGCGCACCCGGCGACCGCTGGAAGGCGGCGGCGTCGATCCCACCGTCCGGCAGGCGGTGGGCCAGTACATCCGCACTGCCGTCGATGACGCCGCCAAGCAGTTCAAGACCAAGATGACGGCGCAGGATGCCGGGGCCGCGTTCAAGGCGGCGCTCACCGGCAAGACCCGGCAGGCCGAAATCCTGCAAGCGGTGATCACGCAAACGTCCGGCCCCGAGGCGTGGACCGGGTTCCAGCGGATGCTCGACGTTTTCGAGGCGCAGGGCTTCCGGCAAGCGCCGGGATCGCAGACGACGTTCAATCAGATGCTCAAGGATATGTTTGAGCAACCAAGGATGGGCGTGTCCGGTCCCGAGGTCGCGGCGGCGGGGCTGACCGGCGGGAAATCAGTGTTGATGCAGGGCTTGCGCAGTCTTGAAAAGGGGGCGGCCACGCAACGCGGCATCACGACCGCCCGCCACATCGATGAGTGGCTGTTGGACCCCGACAGCATCGGCCGGCTTCGGCAGTTGGCGCAGATGTCGCCGCACTCCCCGAACGCCGCCCGGCTGGTGGCCGAGATCATGGGGGCCGGGGCCGCGACCGCCGCCGGCAGCAAGGCCCAACCGGTGCCTTAGCCGAGGAAGAACCGGGTCGGATCGGCGTCCTCGGGCTTCGGGGTCCAACGCGCTGCCAACGGTGTGGGCTTCACGTTGAACTTGGCCCGGTAGGCGGCCCCGGCGGCTTCCATGCGTTGACGATTGGCCGCGCCGTCGATGCGGGTCCGGCGGATGTCCTTGGCGTCCATAATCCAACCCGTGAGCCACAGCAGCGCGAAGATGCCGGCGATGCCGAGGCCGAGGTAGAAGCCATAGACGTAGATGGTGGCGGCGGTGGTGATGATTTCCATGATGCTAGATGTAACGTTGATGTCTCAAATTTCAAGATGGACAGGTTGGCTACTCGGAAATCCTTCTGGGGATCAGGTCATTGAAACTGGCCGTGGACCTGGGAAAAGTTCAAAGTGCTGATAATAGTGCTGAAACAACAAAAACAATATAGATATTTCAATTACTTACGGGTCAAAGTATCAATTGAAATAGAACTGCATGGGCACAACAGAACACCCAACAATATCAGCTACTTGATTGATTGATATGGGGGGTGAGTTTGGTAATGTGTTGTTCTAGCACTCACAATTGTGCTGAAAATAGTGCACAAAACGGCATTAGTGCTGAAAATAGTGCTGAAAAGAGTTCCCCCGCTGTTCTCAAATACAAAAGGGGTAGCGCCCCGTAGGGCGCTACCCCCTTTTTGGTGATCGTGAGGTGGTCAGGCTTTCTTGAAAGGCACCACGCCGTGACCGCTCGGTTCGCCACCGAGTGAGAGCTTTGGCAACGCGCGGGCCATGACACGGCGGGCGTGATCGACGCCGGGCAGAGAGTAGAACTTGTCCGCCGTCTGCTTATCGATGCCGAGAATGAACCCGATGTTGTCTTGCTCACCGGCCTCGGTCAGATGGGTGCCGAGCGTCTTGCGCAGGGCGTGGGGGCCACCGTAGGGGATGCCAAGCACTTTTCTGTAGGCGGTGTTGAGGCGGTTGTAGACCACCATCCGCGACTGTGCGCCGTCGAGGAAGTAATTGCCGGCGGTGCCCGGCAGGCGCTCGGCGTGGCATTGTTCGATGAATTGCGCGAAAGCGCCAGCCGTGATTGGCACATCTTCCTTGCCCCGCTTGTTCTTGCTGCGGGCGATGCCGGGGATGTTGGCGAAGTCGATGACACCGGCCAATCGGTTGATGTTCTCCCACGGCAACAGTCCAAGACGCGATGACCGCTGACCGCTGCCGAAGTAGAGCATGACCACGATCCGGTGCAGGATCGTGTATCGACCCGCTTTGTCGGATTGATGGATGCAGTAGGCGAGCAACCGCTGCACCTGTTCCAGTGACAACACCAGCTTGCTGGCCTTGTAGCTGCGATCCGGGTCACGTTCGGCGCTCGGGAACTTGATCTTTGGCACCGGTCCTAGGTAGATCGGCCGGGGATCATCGGCGGTGCGCTGTTCCTTGGCCACGAAATTGATGACCGCGAAAACGTGATTGAGGACATTGCGTGCCGTGCGTGACGCGTACTTTTGCAGCAGCTTGGCCTTGAGGGCGTTCAACACCAGCACTGTGTTGGGGTCACCGATCTTGCAGTTGGCGACCGCAACCTCGGCGTGCGCCCATAGCCGGGCGATGCTGTCCGGTGCGTTGACTTTGTGCCGCTCGGTGTAGTGCTGACGGGCGATGCCGATAGTCATGTCAGCCCCCTCGACCAACCGCCATTCAGCCATTTTTTGCAATCGTGCTTTCGCAGCCACCGCTTTCTCGCGGTCCTTTTCTTTCGTTGAAATCTTGACATTGCGGGGCGGGGTCTTGGTTTCATCCCACTGCCGGAAGTACCAAAAGCCGTTGGCCTGTTGCTCAAGGCCGTCAGCATCGATCCGTTGCCTGCCCATGGTCAGGTGCCTTCAGGGATGCCGACGATTGAGGCTAGCCATCGCTTGTGCGCGCGGACCTCGGCAAGGGTCAGTTCATGAACAGTGTAGAACTTGCTGCCTACGATGATCTTTAACAGTTTGCCCTTGTGGACAGGACGGCGAAGTTCCACCAGTGCGTCCAATGGGTTTCCAAAAGTTTGTGGTAGTGTGGCCTCAGTAGCCATGATGGTCGCAATCCTTTCAGATGTTACGTCAGTGTCAACTCAATCGGATGTGGGATCGTCGGTGGCGTCTTGCAAGAGGCGCAGGATCACCGCCGACGCGTTCATGCTGGCCGCGAGCGCCCCCACCACGTCGCGGGCGGCGACCATGCCGGATGCCTTGAGAGGCGCTTTGCCATTGCCCTTCCTGACATGGTAGGACGCCGCCTGATAGCCGTTCTTGTAGGCCTTGCGCTCGGCCGAGGTGGTGCCCGGCTTGGGCGGAATCACTGCCGGCAGGTTGGGCTTGGCCTTGGCTTGGCTCGACCTCGGCGTTGCCGAGGTGATGAGCGGCACTGTGGCCGGGTCCACGCCTTCGATCTTGTATTGCCTCATCCACGCGGCGAGGCGCTTGCGCGCCTTATCCTCTAGCCGCGTGTGCGTCTTGAAGGAGTGCCAGGGCGGGCCGGTGCCAGGATTTTTGGCCCGCACTTGTCGGATGGTGATTTCGCCGTTCTGGTAGCGGTAGAGATCGATGGTCTCGGGTGGCTCGATGCCTCTGTAGGACATGATGCTCACGCGGCTTTCTTGGTGTCAGGGGGCTTGCGGGTGCCGCGCTTGGCTTTTTGCTTGCGTTGTTCCTTGTACTTTTTCCACAAGAACCCGGTCTCGCGCACCACTGTCTCGATCATCTGCCCCGGCGGCTTGTTGGTGAACTCGGCAACCCCGTGGAGGACGCTGTAGGCCTGCCGGTCCTGGTGTTCCACACGCAAGCTGCGGTGAATGTTCTTCGACACCCCGTTGGTGACGATCCGCAGGTAGAGCTTGAGATCACCGAGCCGCACGTGCACGGGCCTGCCCGGTATGAACGGTAGCAGGCCGGCGTAGGAATGATTGCAGAGGGTAGACGGTGAAATGCCGGTCGCGTGTTCGATTTCCGCACGCGTCAGCAAATAGCCGTCGTCGAGATTTGACCAACGTGCTGGTAGGGTACGCATAGTTTCACCTCGCTCGCTTGTTGAACGTCTTGTCCATGATCGTGTTCGCCGTCGCCTCGGCTTCCGAGAGGATCGCGTAGATTTTCGTCGCGGCCTCATTGGTGGTGATCTGGTTAAAGGCGATCCGTGTGAGGCCGTTGCCGAGGGGCTGCATCATGCTCACGTTGTCGTCGCGCATGATGAGGGCTTTCAGGCTCGCAGGCAAAAGTTCGCTGGCCTCGATGCCGAGCGCCTTCGCGAGCTTCACTAAAGTCTTGTTGTCGGGGAACGTCACTCCGCGAAGATACTTCGACACCAGATCGCGTCCCTTGGCGACTTTGTAGCCGCGCCCATCTTCGGTGTCACCGAATGTTTCCATGGCGAGCTTACTTTGGTTCCAATTCTTCGCCATCATGAAACGGTACAGCAGCCGGCTAAAATCCTTGCGCACTGTTTCATCGATGGCACTCAGGACGGCACGCGGAACAATCGGCGTTTCGATTTCGGACGGTGTAGCACGCCGGACGCTTTTGGCCATGTTTTTCTCCACCACTTTCTCATTCACCCTCAGGTTAAGCCGTCAATTGGCCCAAAGTCCAATTGACTTGTTTGGCGAATATAGTGTTGTTTTTGTCCAATGACAAGCCAAACTCACACGGGTCGGTGGAAAACTCTGTTAATTGCGGGGATTGCGTCGGGCCTCGCGGATTTGTTACCGGTTGGTGAATTTGGGTGCTTGCTACAAAGCCAGTATGGGGCTATCTTCCGCCAAATGTCACCATAAAGTGAGCCGAGGTCTTGGGAGGACACGGTGCCGAGGGGTAAACTTCTCACGGCGGGCCAGCCTGTTGCCGACTGGAAGATCGACCGCATCCTGGCCGAGTTCGCCGGCATCGAGCCGTTGATCGAAGCGCACCGCGCGTTCGGCTTCTCCCCGCTCAACTACAGTCAGGTCGCGCACTGGAAGGACCGTCACACGATCCCGAGCGAACGGCTGGCCGAGCTATTCGTGGTCCTCAAATCCATGCGCGACGAAGTGGACCTGTGGGAATACATCACGGTGCGGCGATGACTTTAGAACAAATCCAATTTGCGAGGGAACCGAATGAGAGGCGATGCGGTGATCACGGGAAGGTTGATGGCAGCACAAAAAATATTGAGGTGTAAATCCTCGACACCGGCACAGCGGCTTGAAGCCCATGAAACGATAGGGCACACCGGAACTACTCACTTCCATTGCGCTGCCGGCCGTTTGGCCCGCTACGACATGATGCGCAATGGATGGGTGGTGCTGCCGCCGTCCGATGACGACAGGGCACGCCACAAATGAGCAAGGCGAGGTCCAACAAATTCGAGGGCAAGGGGGCGCAGATCGTGGTCACCGAGATGCCCGTCAAGCGGTCGGGGTCCACCCGCGCGACGGTTCACATCGGCGTGATCTGCGGCGACGATGCCTGCACGTTCATCCTCAAGCCAGAGGTCGGCATGTTGTTCGCACGGGCCTTGGAAGCGATCACCGATGGCCGTCATCGTCGGCATTGATCCCGGCGTCCGGCCGACCCTGTGCCGGCTCGACACGGCGACCTCGGCCGTCGAGTTCACCGAGGAAACCGCCGTCGTGATCAAGCGGGCCAAGGGCAAGCGCACCATGCCGCATCCGGCGCTCATTGCCAACATCCTGCGCCGATGGGCACCCGATCACGTCGTCATCGAGGAAGTCAATCCGGTCGGCAAGGTCGCCGGGCAGACGCGCAGCCCGATGACCGGCGGCATGTTGATGCACGCGCGGGGCATCTGCGAAGGGGTGACGGCGGCGCTCGGCATCCCCTGCGATCTGGTAACCCCCTCGGCCTGGACCCGTGCCATGAAAGTAAGGATCGGCAGCGGCCCCGAGGGTGCCCGGCAGCGGGCGCTTGAAATCAACCCGATGTTGGCAGAGGCTCTAGCGCGCAAGGGCGACCACAACCGGGCCGCGTCGTTTTTGTTGGCCAAGTGGGGCGGTGAGTTCGGCACCAACCCCCTACTGTGACACACGATGGAGGGTCAAAATGAACGTCGTCATCACGTTGCTCATCATCCTCTTGGTGGCTGTCATCGCGTTCTACATCATCCGGCTGTTGCCGTTCGACGCCGCGCTCAAGAACATCGTCATGATCATCGTCGGGGTGATCATCCTCATCGCCTTGCTCTACCAGCTTTTGCCGTTGGTTGGGATGCCCCTGCACCTCGGGTCATGAAGCACCGCCATGATCCCAAGATGCAGCACCCCGAACGCCTGCACAACGACGCGCTCGATGCGCAGGCAGTCGATGCCTCGGTTAACGCCATGGTTGCAGTCCTCAAGGAATTTGTGGAGCGCAATCCGGCGCGTGAAATCCGCACCCTGCGCCGATCCGAGCTTGCCAAGCTGGCGTCCAACGCCATCGGGGCCTACATCGTCCGCCGCTCGCAACAGATCACGCTCGAAGAACTCGATGACCTGTTGACGGGCGGCGAGCTTCAAAGCCCGTTGCAATAGGGAGGAACCCATGCCGCTGACCACCGATGAACGCCGCCGCCTCAACGACTGTCTCAACGGAATGACCGCGCCCGCCGTCATGGGCGACACCGATGGCGGCGGCAGCGGCCTCGACCGCCTCGCCAGCGCCATCGCCCGCTTTGCCGAGGTGATAGCACCCGCCATCGAGCGCGCGGTCGCCGGGGCCGAGGGCGAAGGGATGGGTGAACCGCCGGCAACCGACGCCCCGCGACGGCGGGGCCGCAAGCCGGCCGCCGGTGCCGATGGGGCCGCTGCCACCCAAGCACCGGGTGCAACTGCGCCGACATCGGCACCGGCTTCCGTTGCCCAAAGTGGGGGTCAAGTTGCCACCACTCAAACTCACCGGCCCGCACAGGCCGACCTCGGCGGCTTTGCCGACGATCCGCTCGATGAGACGCCGGCCGGCGGCAACGGTGAGGCCATCCCCGGCTTCCTCGACCGCAGCAAGCAACAGGCGGCACCGGCCCCGACGCCGCCGACCGCGCAGGCCGTGAAGGACGTGCTGAAACAGTACATGGAAAAGAAAGGGCCGACCGGCACCGCCGACCTCACCGCCCTGTTGATGAAAATCGGCAAGGTCAAGAAATTCGCGGAACTCGACCCCTCGAAGTACGGCGAGATCATGACGACGGCCAGGGCCGAGGCGGGGCTGTCGTGATCCCGCTCTGCATCTTCCACTCGCAGAACGGCGTGCAGCACTGCGACGACGGCTTTGCGTCGGCCTGGGTGGTCAACGAATACTTCAAGGGCGCGGTGGACTTCTATCCCGGCGTCTACGGGCTGCCGCCGCCGGACCTCGCGGAACGCGACCTCATCATCGTCGATTTCAGCTATCCGGTCGAGATCGTCGCAGAGATGATGCACCGGGTGAACTCGATGACGTTCATCGATCACCACAAGACCGCCGCCGAGGTCGCCGCCTACCTGGGGGCATCCTATCCGCACGCGACGATCAGCTTCGACGTGTCGAAGTGCGGGGCCTTGCTGACCTGGGATCACTATTTCCCCGGCCGCGAGCCGCCGCCGTTCCTCAAATACATCAATGACCGCGACCTGTTCCTGCACCAGCTTCCGGGCTGCCGCGAGTTCTCGCTAGGGTTGCGTAGCTGGCCGCAGGAATTTCTCACATGGTCCAACATCATGCAGGACTTGCCGGCGCTGGTGCGCGACGGCCGGCCGATCACCCGCTACTACGACCGCCAGTGCGCGATGATGGCGACCAACGCCTTCAAGATGACCATCGGCGGCGTCGAGGTGCCGGTCGCCAACTGCCCGCTCATCTTCGCATCCGAGGTCGCCGGCATCCTGGCGCACGGCCAGCCGTTCGGCGCGTCCTTCGTGGTGCAGCAGGATCGGCGTTGCGTCTTTTCCCTGCGCAGCATCCCCGGCGAGAAGAACAGCCGCGACGTGGCCGACATCGCCAAGCTCTACCGGGGCGGCGGCCATCCCAACGCGGCCGGCTTCACGGCCCCGCCGGGCATGGTGCCGTGGAGTGAGCAAGCGCCGCCCGAGAACCGGGCCACGTCGATGGTGAGCGGTGACCGGTGATGCCGCACGTCCTCGATGCCGGCGGCCCCGACGACACGATGGTGACCATCGACGCCGATTGCTTTGCCGAAACGTCGCTGGCCTGGGGCATCCACATCATGCCGCTTGGGGAGGAAAAGATCAAAAAGGTGTGGCTGCCGAAATCGCAATGCGAACGTGAGAGTGAGTATCGATGGTCGGTGCCGCTGTGGCTGGCCGAGAAGAACAGGATGGTGTGAGGAATGAAATACTATGAGGGAGAGGACGGTGGAACCTGCGAGCTTTGCTACAAGATGGCGCACTTTGAAAGCAACAGTGGCGAAATTCTTTGCCAGGAACACGCGCGCAAGCATCCTGAATACGCCGAGTTCAAGGCTCGACGTGACGCTGCCCGCGCAGCAGTGGGCAAAGAGCCACCAACTGATTAACAGCACCAAGCCGTGCGGACCCTTCGACGGGTCCGGCCGCTTTTCCGAGGGAGGGCAAGATGGAATTGAACCCCAAGAGCAACGAACTTCTGCAACAGGTGCACCCCGATCTGGCCAAGGTGGTGCGGGCGTGCGCGACGGTGTTTCCAGGCGTGTTCCAAGTGACCGAGGGCCGGCGCGACCTGGAACGCCAGAAGATGCTGGTGGCCAAGGGCAAGAGCAAGACCCTGAAATCCCGGCACTTGACCGGCCACGCGGTTGATCTGACCCTATTTGTGGACGGCCAGCCGACCTGGAAGAACCCCAAGGACTACACCAACCTGTCGATCTACATGCTGAAAGCCGCCAAGGATGCCGGCGTGCATGTGCGATGGGGCGGCGACTTCGATGAGGACGGCGTGCCGGCCTACGAGGACACCGACAGCAAGTTTTTCGACGGCCCGCATTTCGAGCTGTCGCACAAGGAATATCCCGCGCTTGGTCCCGCCGCCGCATGACCGAGGGGCCGCGCCTGCACGCCGAACTGTCGGCGTCCATATCCGACCGCTGGATGCACTGCCCCGGCAGCATCCGGCTGACGCGCAGCATGGTGGCGAGCGGCGTGGCGCTGCCGCCGCCATCCATCTACGCCATCCGGGGCACCGCCATGCACCTCGCGGCCGCGATGATGCTGACCACCGGGGCCGAACCCGATTGGCACACCGAGTTCGCCGGCATCGTCCTCGATGACGATGAGATCGACGCCGTGCGGCTCTACACCATGGCGGTGTGGGAGGACCAACGCGAGTTCGGCGGCGACTTGCTGGTCGAGAAGAAATTCAGCTTGGCCTCGATGCGCGAGGGCATGTTCGGCACCTGCGATGCGGTGTTGATCAAGTGCCGGGATCACGTCTTGCGGGTCTACGACTTCAAGGGCGGCGTCGGCGTCGTGGTCGAGGTCGAGGGCAACAGCCAAGCCATGTACTACGGCTACGGCGCGATCCTCACCGCCAAGGCCGGGCCGGTCAATGCCCTCGAATTGATCATCGTGCAACCGCGTGCGCGCCACCGGGATGGACCGATCCGGCGCTGGCGGGTTGACCTCATCGACGCCTACGATTGGTCGCAAGACCTGTTGACGGCGGCACAGGCGACCGACGACCCCGACGCGCCGTTGTTTGCCGGCGACTGGTGCCAGTTCTGCCCGGTCAAGGGCATCTGTGTGGCGCACCAGCAATGGGTGCTGGAAAGCGCCGCCGTCGCGTTCCGTGAGCCGCAGGGGCCGGTGCTGCCCGACCCGGCGCTTCTCACCAGCGCCGACCTCGCGAAGCTGTTGCCCCATCTGCCGGCGCTCAAGAACTGGTGCGAGGCGGTGATGACGCACGCCCATGCCGAGGCCGAGCGGGGCCGCGACATCGTGGGCTTCAAGCTCATCGCCCGGCGCGGCAAGCGCAAGTGGGTGGGCGACGACCGCGATGTCGTCGCGGCGTTGCACGGCTTCGGCCTCACCGATGGCCAGATATTCAACGTCAAGCTCGGTTCCCCGGCGCAGGTGGAAAAGACGATGCCCCGCGCCGAGCGCGGCCGGCTCAAGGAACTCTACGACATGACGGTGCCGGGAACGGCATTGGTGCCGGAGAGCGACACCCATCCGGCGGTCGCCGGCACCGGGTTGTCCGTGTTTGAACCGCTGCCAGAGGGAGATGCAGCATGAACGCTACCGCACCCGCTACCGATAAGTCCGCGACCCGCAGCGCCAAGCAAGTGGTGACGCCCAAGGCGCGGATGAATTTCGCCCACCTGTTCACGCCGCGCCAGCGGATGAACCAAGGCGAGCTTGTCTATCAGTGTGTCCTGGTTTTCGAGGGCGTTGACCTCATGAAGATCAGGAACGCCGCAGCGGCGGCGGCCAAGGAAAAATGGGGGGCAGACTGGTTGAAGATCAGTCAGCAGCAGAATTTCAAGAAGCCCCTGCGCAAGTGCGAGGAAAAGGACGACCGCGAGAGCTTCCCGGCCGGCGGGTGGTTCCTCACGGTGTGGTCGAAGAACCAGCCGGGCATGGTCGATCAGGCGATGCGCCCGATCCTCGACGAAAGCAAGCTCTACTCGGGTTGCTACGTCATGGCGGACATCAACGCCTACGCCTACGATCAACAAGGGTCCAAGGGCGTGGCGTTCGGCCTCAACAACATCCAGAAGGTGGCGGACGGCGAACGCCTCGACGGCCGCCGCGATCCGACGCAGGTGTTCTCGGCCATCGACGGCTACGACGCCGGCACCGGCGACAACCCGCTCGATGACGAAATCCCGTTTTGAGAAAAGTGGGTGTCGGTGAGGGTTGAACGTGGATACACCGCGCGATCCCGACATCGCTGACGTGTTCCTGCACGCCGATCAGGTGGTGCCTGTCGGCGTGCAGGTTTTGCTCAATCGCTTGCAGAGCTATCGCGACATCGTGCGCGAGGTCGCGGATTTCGTGGACGCGCAAGCCGTGCAGAGCAATGGCACCACCAGCGTCTACCGGCTCAAGGATCACATTGCCGCGATCAACGCCCGGTTGATGAACCTGCAATGGCAGTTGGACCTCGACCACGTGGCGCTCGCGGACCTCACCGACGGCTGCCAATTCGACGGCAGCGGCGATGGCTGAATGGCTGTCCGCCGACTTCGAGACGCGCAGCGCCATCAACCTAAAACTCGTCGGGCTGCACCGCTACGCGCAGGACGCCACCACCGACGTGTGGTGCATGTCCTACGCCTTCGACTATGAGCCGGTGCAGCTTTGGCAGATGGGCCAGCCGGCCCCGGCGCGGGTCATCGATCATGTCCGCAGCGGTGGCAAGCTCAAGGCCTGGAACGCGCAATTCGAGCGCGTGATCTGGAACATGATCCTGGCGGCCCGCTGCGGTTGGCCAAGGCTCACCATCGAGCAGACGCACTGCACCATGGCGCAGGCCACTTTCAACGGCTACCCGGCATCGCTCGACAAGTGCGCCGACGCCCTCGGCCTGCCGATGGGCAAGGACAAGCTCGGCCACCGGTTGATGCTGCAAATGTGCAAGCCCAAGGAAATCGCGGGCGGCACCTGCATCTGGTGGGATGACCGCGACCGTCAGCAGAAGCTCGGCACCTACTGCATCCAGGATACCGAGGTCGAGCGCACCATCGCCTCGCGGCTCAGGCCGATGAGCGTCGAGGAACGCGACACCTACGTCCTCGACCAACAGATCAATGAGCGCGGCTTCCGCATCGATCATGAACTGGTGCACGCCGGCATCACCATGGTGGGCGACGTTCTCAAGCGGCTCGACGATGAGGTCCGCGAACTCACCAAGGGCATGGTGGCGAACACCCGCAAGCGGGTGGAGTTGATCAATTGGCTGTGGCTGCACAGCGACCTCGAAGTCGATAGCATCGACAAGTATGCCATCGCCGCGATCCTGCGGCGCGACGACATCGACGCCATCGTGCGGACGGTGCTGACGATCCGTTCGGAAGCGGCGAAGTCGTCGCTGGCTAAGCTGGCGGTGATGCAGCGGGCCGTGTGCCTCGACAGCCGCCTGCACGGCACCCTGCAATATTATGGTGCCGGCCGCACCGGGCGGTGGGCCGGTCGCCTCATCCAGCCGCACAACTTTCCCAAGGGCCACCTCAAGCCGGAGGAAGTCGAAGGCATCGCCGCCGACGTGAAGCGCGCCGACGAAATGATGGATTTCGAGTGGATCAACATCCTGCATGGGCCGCAGTTGGATGTCATGGCCAGCTTGCTGCGGTCCTGCATCGTGGCCGGCGACGGCCGCGAGTTGTTGGTCGCGGACTTCAACGCCATCGAGGCGCGCGTGCTGGCGTGGCTGGCCAATGAGGCGAAGCAGTTGCAGCTATTCCGCAGCGGCGGCGACCCCTACCGGGCGATGGCGGCGGACGTGTACCGGGTGCCGGCGGCCGAGGTCACCGGCGAGGAACGTTGGCTCGGCAAGCAATTGGTCCTCGGCTGCGGCTATCAGCAGGGGTCCGATAGTTTCCAGAAGCGGCTGGCCCGCGAGGGCATCGACGTGGATGCCGACTTTGCCGAGAACGCGATCAGCAGCTACCGGCGCACCAACCCCAACATCACCGGCCTATGGGAAAATATGCAGACGGCGGCGATGAACGCGATCCGCCAGCCGGGCGTGGTCTTTTCCAACGGCAAGATCGGGTTCGCGGTCAAGCACGGGATGCTGTTCATGAAGCTGCCGAGCGGTCGGTTCCTGGCCTACATCCGGCCGAGCATCGCAGAGGTCACCACCAAGACGGCGGACGGCAACGATTGGACCCGCGAGCAGATTTTCTATTGGGGCGTCGATCCCGTCCGCTACCAGTGGCGGCGGCTCTACACCTACGGCGGCAAGCTGACCGAGAACGCGGTGCAGGCCATCGCCCGCGACTGTCTCGCCAAAGCGATGCTGCGGGTGAGCGCCAGCGGATTTCCTATCGTTTTGCACGTCCATGATGAGATCGTGGCCGAGGTGCCGGTGGGCACCCGCGACCTCGGTGAGTTTGAGCGGTTGATGGCGGAGGTGCCGCCGGAGATCGATGGGTGTCCGATCAGAGTGTCGGCGTGGCATGGGCCGCGCTACCGGAAATAGGGGTCACAGATGGCGAAGGCGGCGATCATGTATATGCACCTGTCCTATGAGGACTACAAGAACCTGGAACAGCAATGCAAGGCCTGGGTGGAAACCAAGCACACCACCAGCGGCACGGCGTTCTATCACAAGGCAATGCGGGTCAAGGTCAACGACGGCTTGATCATCGAGTTCCATGGTCCGTTGGTCGGCGGACCCGAGCATCATGACAGCCCCAACAGCGAAAGATGAGGGGTGGGCGTGGCCCGGCCTCGCCCGCAAGGCGCACTACTTCCGGCAGGGTCGCAGCCTGTGCGAGCGATGGTTATACACCGGTGAACTGGTGCGCAATCAGGCAATGACGTTGAGCTACGAGGATTGCGGAAAATGTTGGGAAAAGCTAGTAAAAGAGGGCGTATTTCCGTAGCTAGGAATATCGTCAGTTTGACACGATGCAACAGATGTGTTACACTACTCCGTCAGCTAGAGATGGCTGACTTGATCTTTGACATCGTGAGAGGACTGAAATGACCGAGCAAACTTTGCCGGCCGGCACCCGTCGTTATGCGACCGTCAACGGGGCGTGGCCGGAGGGTCCGCTGCCGAAGCTGGACGGACCCGAGGCGATCAGCGCCGTCAAGCGGCTCTACCGCTTCGCCATGAAACGGAAGCTGGCCAAGACGCTACGGGTGACTTCGGGCCGGCGGCACACGTCGATCTATCGCAGCGTCGTCAACCCCGATGCCGGATGGCGCGATCTGGTGCACAGCGTGTCGCACCATTGCCATTGGCGGCTGCACCCCGGCGTGAAGCCGCATGACGACCTGGGGCGGCACGCCTTCCTCGAAAGGGAAATGATCGACCACGTGGTCAAGAGCGGATGGCTCGACGGCAAGCTGAAATCGAAGGCGAAGCCCAAGACCAAGGTGCCCGTGCAACAGGAACGTTACCTGCGGATCATCGAGCGGATGATCAAGTGGCAGGCCAAAGCCAACCGTGCCGAGATCGCGTTGCGCAAGCTGCGGCGTCAACAACGCTACTACGAAAAGAAGGCCGCTTAACACCGACGTGGAGCAATCCCCGCTGTGCATAACAGCGGGGATTTCTTTTCGGTTGCGTGACGGCCGGCAAGAGGACTAGCTTTTGTATTCAGGCGTACACTCACTTTTTAGCGGGGAGGTGTGTGATGGCGGGCCTCGGCACGGGCGGTAATCTTGGCGGCATGAACGCCGGTGGCATGGCCGGCAGCGTCGAAGGCGGCGGTGGCGGCGACAACAGCAGCCGCTACGGCGGGGCCAAGCCGGCCTACACCCAGGCGAAGAAAAAACCGACCTGGATGACGACCGGATCGGAAAACGACACCCCCGTCGAAAGGCCGCCCTTGACACCGGTGGCGGCGCTGACGGCCATGGCGGCAAAGCCGTTGGCAACGACCTCGGCCCCGCTCGATTGGTCCACCCTCGCCAGCGTGACCCCGGCCGGCCGACAGCGAGCTGCGGCCACCGCCCCATTGGGCGCGCGGCAGAAGGCGGCACAGGTCATCGCCAGCGGCTACGGCTTCTAAACGGCGACGGGCGACCGGCACCCGAGGGTGCCGACCGCCCGTCATGACATCGAGAAGATTGCGACCATCACAATGTCAGGGCGAACTCTAGAACAATTCCCGATCACCGTCAATCGAGGCCATTGGCACGATGGTCTGCGCTCACTCGATGAGGCGACCCGTTGTCGGCACCGGATCATGCGAATGATCCGACGCAATGGCGGCCGACCGGTGCCGGGGTCGCGGATCATGCGGACCATGGCCAAGCCGTCGATCTACGGCGTGTTCACACCAGCGTTTACCCGCGCCATGCTCACCGCGATGCTGGCCAATGGCGCGCTGGCGCGCTGCGGTCAACGCTATACCACGTCGTTAAACACGTCAGAAACCATTGACTTCTAATGTTTTCACCGTGGCAAGACCTCGGTTATACCCCTCTTTTGTTGCCCATCGCCCGCGCCGGCTCGCGGCTGTCGCCTTACTCCAACCTCACCCCCGACAAGCTCGGCAAGACGCCGACCGTGCCGACCGTGGACGGTTGGGAGGGCGGCGTCGGCTGGCCGGCCTGGACGGTGACGGCCGACACGATCCGGTCATGGACCGACCTACTCGGTGATGCCACTTACAACGTCGGCCTCAACGCCCGCATCGTTCACGGTCTCGACGTTGACACCGACGACACCGAGTTCGCCCGCATGGTCTACGACCTCGCGGTGCCGCTGATAGCCGAGGCGCAGTTGGGGCTGCGGGTCGGCCGCGCGCCGGGGTTTCTGGTGCCGTTCAAGGTGGCGACCCCGAGGCACAAGGCAAGGATTGTCGTGGTGCACCGCACCAGCGGGGCGAAGTCAGCCGTCGAATTGCTCGGCGTCGGCCAGCAATTCGTGATCGCCGGCATCCACCCCAAGACCCGCAAGCCCTACGAGTGGTACGCCACCTTCGGCGGCAGTCTCGCCAGAACACCCCTGGATCGCGTTCCAACGGTCCCGGATGCGGTCTTTGACGGGGTGTGGGCTTCCATCGT
>Ga0137409_10003914_pt1 | contig 15574 bp, 16 predicted proteins | sample CZODoug1_16funga_FD_122059 | JGI IMG/M metagenome (GOLD analysis project Ga0137409, IMG submission 122059) | Vadose zone soil fungal communities from Angelo Coast Range Reserve, California, USA - CZODoug1_16fungal (Hybrid Assembly) | ecosystem: Environmental > Terrestrial > Soil > Vadose zone... | reverse complement strand
AGCATCATGCTGCGCTGCAAGGGCCTGTTCTATGCCTGCAAGGACGGTGCGGAAGCGCGGCGCTTCAACAGGCTGTTGATCGACGCCGGTATTGTCAAAGGACTCTAGGACGTACCGAAATGCGGTAAAGGTAGCTCAAATCTAATTTCCGTCGAAGGGCGTTTGTGCTACCTTTGGTTGAATTGGTCGGAGGTGTCCTATGCGGTCTATGATTGATCGTCGCAAGACTGGTTGGGACGTCCTATCTTTGAACGTGCTGCGAAATCCCTCCTGGGGATTTGTGCAGATCGTCTGTGTCACAGTAGGGATTCTGTGCGCCGTCTACCTAGTCACGCTTGCGATCGTTGGATCACATTTTTTGTATGGGCTATTTCACTACAATCATATTGGAATAAGGGAATCGATCGTGCAACTTGGCGGGATACTTGCGATTCCGGCAGCTGTTGTCACAGCTTTCGTTGCGATACAGCAAATTCGGATTTCACGAGAAAATCAGTTTACGGACTTGCTTATTAAGTCGATCCAATTGCTTGCATCGACGGGTGGCCCCGATCACGGCGAAGTAGCGCACCTCGGTAGGCTGGGAGGGATATACGGATTGGAACGCGTGGCCAGCGCCTCCGCTAGGGATCACTGGCCAATAATGGAACTCCTGTGTCGATATATTAGACAAACACCAGCAAAGACTTCTGGTGTGCCTTCGACTGACGAAGCTGGAAATCGAACAATTGATTGGGTCAGGTCGCTGCCTAAGCCTGCAATCGATATACAAGCAGCGATGTCGGCGATAGGCCGTCGTTCGCCGGAACGAATCCAAAAAGAAGAAGATACGCGTCGAAACTTGGCGGAGGCTTCGAGCGTTGCGAGGTCAAAAGATAAAGATCTTGATGCGATAGACAAAGCATACCGTCTCGATTTCAGAGGAGCCAATCTTCAAGCAATGGAATTTTTTGGTTGCAATTTCGCCCGGGGAATATTCGACGACTGTCGAATGGAGGGGGCGCTCTTCTTCAGATGTGACTTGAGCTTTGCCGATTTTAAGGACAGCGGGTTGACTGGATGCATTTTTATCGAGTCCAATCTTGGGGGAGCCGTTTTTAGCAAGAATGATATGTCGTATTCCCAAGCACTTGGAACGGAGTTTTCGAAAGCAAAATTCTATGACGTAGATCTTTCAAATGCATTGTTTGTGGATTCGAGCTTAGAAACCGCTCAGCTCTTTCGAACCAATAAAGAGGCCGCTATAATTGTCCAATCGAACAGATAAGCGCGCTCGAAGTTCATCCCGTGCTCTCGGCGCAGAGATATCTGGTGGGCGGACATCCCTGCTGCTGCCACCGTGTGCATATTGGCGGCTCAATACTCGTCGCTGAATATGCGACAGCATCATGCTGCGCTGCAAGGGCCTGTTCTATGCCTGCAAGGACGGTGCGGAAGCGCGGCGCTTCAACAGGCTGTTGATCGACGCCGGCCTGGTGCGCGGATTGTAGGGCTGGCCCGCGTAACGGGAACCGACGCCTTCGCCGCCATTATCCGCGACGTTTCGTTGTTTCCGAGATTGCCCGCCAGGCGACCTATTTCGACACAATCCACAGCGAAATGAGAGGCGATGAAGACCGAATCACCGTACGAGCGCTAAGTTCGGGCCGAGACGAAGGCCGAATCCAGCTCGACCACGGCAAACGATGTCATCCGCGGCCATAAGATGGCCCGCGAATCACGTTAGGCTGTGGGGCACATCACCTGCTGGATCCCATGCACCTTCGAAGGGGAATAAATGGGTAATAACATGACACACGCTTCGCTTCTCAATCCATTTAGTTCGCACCAGGAGCCGGTCCAGATCGCCAGCCGGCGGGCGGCGGCACGGGCAGCGCGGACGACACGCGCGACACGGGCAACACCGGTCTGCGCGAACTGCCAGTCGGACGACATCATCGCTCACGCCACCGCCCAGTGGAGCAACGAATCGCAGGAATGGGAACTGGCCAACACCTTCGACCAGCCGGCTCACTGCGCCCGCTGCAACGGCCCGTGCGGCATCGCCTGGATACCCCTTTACTAGACCTTGTCATCGGAGTGCAGGGCGGGCAGCGGCGAAGGTGCGCCATGCCCAGCGAATCCTGACAGCGCTGAAAATGCTGGGCTCGCTTTCACCTAGCCCACTCGCCAGTTCCGGCGACCGCATTCGCCGCTTCAGGACTCTTCCGGCCAATAAAGCCGCATCGGGTTGTCGACCAGGAGCTTGCGCTGCAGTTCGGGGGTGGCCGCGATGTGCGGGATGAAGTCGACCAGCAGGCCGTCGTCGGGCATGTGATCCCGGAGATTGGGATGCGGCCAGTCGGTGCCCCAGAGCACGCGATCGGGAAACGTCTCGACAATGCGCCGGGCAAACGGGATGACATCGCGATAGGGGTTTTGCTCGCCGTTGCGCGCCGGCGGCCCCGAAACCGACAGCCGTTCCGGGCAACTGACTTTGGACCAGACGTTCGCGTGCTGCGCCATGAACTTCGCAAACTGCTCGAACTCGGGCCCCTCGACCGATTTACTGACATCGGGCCGGCCCATGTGATCGACGACGATGACGGTCGGCAGCGCGGTAAAGAAGTCCCACAGCTCCGCAAGGTCGCCCTGTTCGAAATAGATCACGACATGCCAGCCGAGTTTTGCGATGCGGCCGGCGATCTCCATCAGTTCGTTTTTCGGTGTGAAATCAACGAGGCGCTTGACGAAGTTGAAGCGTACCCCGCGCACGCCCGCCTCATGCATTGCCTGCAGCTCGGCATCGCGGACGTCTCGCCGGACCGTCGCAATGCCGCGCGCCTTGCCATCGGAATGCTCGAGCGCATCGACCATCGCGCGGTTGTCGGCGCCGTGACAGGTGGCCTGCACGATGACGTTGCGCGCGAAACCGAGATGATCGCGCAGGGCAAATAATTGCTGCCTTGAAGCATCGCAGGGCGTGTATTTGCGCTCGGCCGCAAAGGGGAATTCGGCTCCAGGGCCGAAAACATGGCAGTGCGCGTCCACAGCAACAGCCGGCACCTTGAATCGGGGCTTCGAGGGGCCGGCATACCAGTCCAGCCAGCCGGGCGTCTTCTGGAATTCCATGGGCTTTGGTCGCTCAGTTCTTAGGTGTGCAGTTGTTAGGTGCAGTTCTTGGGCTGCTTGATGTTGGCGAGGATGCGGTCGGCCTCGGTGCGCCAGTTCGGGCTGCGGGCAAACGCTGCCGTGCCCTTCGGACCGAACAGCCCTTCATCGGCGAGGTCGGCCACCCAGGCCTGGCGTTCGGCCGTGCCTTGCGCCGACCACGGCGTGAGGCCGATCTCGCGCACGGTTTCGGCTACCTCACGAACCTCTTCGCTGCGGCGCCGGCCATGTTCGATCACCCGCTGGAAGAAGTAGGCGCCTTGTTTCTCCCAGTCGATGCCGGGATAGGTTTCCTTGAGCGAGGCCACTACCGCGTCCTCGACGCCGTAGGCCCGCGCGGTGGTGAAACTCTCGATCACCATCGCCTCGAGGCCCTTGATCATGACGCTGCGGCACATCTTGACGGCCGAGGCGACGCCCAGTTCCTTGCTCGCCACCTTGGCGTCGAAGCCCAACGCCACCAGCAACGGCGCCAGTTCCCCGGCGCCGGCGCCGCCAAGCAGCAAGGGCACCTTGATGCGGTAGGGCGGGATCGACGTCATCACAGCGCCTTCGACATAGCGACCGCCGCTGCCGTCGATCAGCTCGGCCGCGCGACGCTTGGCGCCCGGCGATGCCGAATTGAAGTCGAGGAACCAGGCGCCTTTCTTCACCGCAGGCGCGCAAGCCTGGGCGACCGCGACGGCCTGGCTCGCCGTGACGGCGGAAACGATGAAGTCGGCTTTTGCTGCGAGATCGGCATGGGAAGCCGCCAGCGCGACGCCCTGCGCCGAGGCGTGATCGCGCAACGGCCCGGCCTGGTCGTTGCCGAGCTTGAGGTCGTAGGCGGTGATCCCAACGTCCTGCTGGCGCAGGTCTTCGGCAAGAATGCGGCCCACTTCGCCATAGCCGACAAGGCCCACATGCCAGCGCTTCGGGTTGGTCGGCATCTCGGTCATTGCAAACAATCTCCAGATCTGGATCGGACGCATCGCAAAGGCGGCACGGCTACTGCTTTTGAATTCCGGCCTTCTCGATCACCTTCTGCCACTTGTCGATGTCGGATGTGAGCCGGGCTGAAATTTCCTGCGGCGTGCTCGCCTTGGCCTCGATGCCAAGTTCGATCATCCGCTTTTTGACCTCCGCGTCGGCGAGTATGTCCCACAACGCGCCATTGAGCTTGTTCACGATCTCCGCCGGCGTGCCGGCAGGCGCAAACAGCGCGTTCCAGGAGACCACGTCGTAATCGGCAACGCCGCTTTCGCGCACCGTCGCAACATCAGGCGTACTTTCCGAGCGCACCGGACCCGACGATGCCAGCGCCCGGAACTTGTTGTCGGCAAGGTTGCCCTTCATCGACGAGTAGCTGTCGATCATGAGCGCAATATCGCCTTGCAGCAGCGCGACCTGGATTTCGGGCGTTGCCCGATAGGGGATGATGGTGAAATCGATGGCGGCCGCGGTCTTGAACAGTTCGGCCGACAGGTTCTGGGTGCTGCCGATATTGATGGTCCCGACATTGAGCGCGCCGGGCCCGGCTTTTGCCGCGGCGATAAATTCTGCCAGCGTCCTGAATTCCGAGCCGGCGCCGGTCGCAAACACGAAATCGAAAAATCCCAGACTGGAGATCGGCTCGAAATCCCGCAACGGATCGAACGGCAGCTTCTTGAACAGGGAGACGCTGACCGCGGTCCCGTTGGACAGCAGCGCCAGGGTATAGCCGTCGGGCGCAGATGAGATCACCGTTCGCGCCGCCGCTATGCCGCCGGCGCCGGCCTGGTTCTCGACGTAAAAGCGCTGTCCAAGCTTGTCGCCGAGTTTTTCCGCGACAATGCGCGCCGTGATATCGGCAACGCCGCCGGCCGCAAACGGCAGAACGATCCGCACCGCCTTGTCCGGATAGCTGGTTTCCGCGCGGGCTTGCTGTGGTGAGGCCGCCAGCGCGCAGAGTGCAAGCACGGCCAGAGATATCGCGGAGAGAACGCGGCGGAGGGCGGGATCAACAAATGCCATAGATAATTTTTGCTTCCGTGAACGAAGTTAGAGCGACCAACATTTATAGCACGCGACCGCGCCGCTCCAAACTCCCCGCCGCTCTAACGTTTCCCGATTTTCCCACAACCAGCGCGCGACATATGGCGGACAATCGGAAATCGACGCTAAAGACCCAAAGCGTCGCCGCACGGAAGCTCTCGATCTGCATCAACCAGTTATCTCCCGCATGATTCCGTCTATGTGCACCCGTGCGCAGTCGATTGCTGGAAAGTCGGTGTTATTTTCGTTGAATACCAGGGCCAGCTCGGTGCCAGCCAACACGATCGCTTCAACACCGTCACGTTTGCAGAGCACATTAGCAATCTTGCGAAGAACCGCCGCGTGCTCCTCGGTCCCTCGTCCCGCATTCACAATCTCGATATAAGTACTGTGGATACAATCGATCTCCTCAGGTCGGGGCTGAACCACGTCGATGTGGTCAAGCTTGCCAAAGAGCCGGCCCTCGATGGTAAAGCGCGTTCCGAATAGGGCGACCCGACGCAATCCGCGCGCGCCGATATCACGCACGGTTTCGTCGAGGAGGCTGACGAGCGGCAACTTCGACCGCTGTTGTATCTCGGCTATGCAAATGTGCGGGGTGATCGCAGCGATAGCCGCGATATCAGCGCCAGCACTTGCCAAACTGTCGGCAAAACCCGCAAGATACTGAGCCAGGTCGGCCAACTCTCCATCTCTAACATGCGCGAGAACGCGGTTTACATCTGCGTGAGCGATGAACATGCGGGGGACAAGTTTGCGGGCTCTGCAGTTTTCAATGATCGATAGATAATAATGCACTGTTGCGCCGGCGCCGAGGCCTCCGATGATTCCAAGGCTTCGCGGCTCGTTTGACTTGTTCATTTGGGGAAATTCCGCAGATTATACCAGCAACGGAAGCATATCAGATGTTTTGCGACGTCTGCACCTCGCACTTTTCAGACCTTGCGTGATGCCTGACTCTGGGACCGCGCGCTAACGCTTCCCGATCCTCTCCCATAACCAGCGCGCCACCGCGTCCGGCGACGAGGCGCCGTCGCCGCCGGCGGCGCGCAGGTTCGCCTCGCGCATGTCAGATATATCGATCTTGTCGAGCAGCGGCGCCAGCGCCTGGCGCAACGCAGAATCGGAAGCGCGCTTCGGCGCGATCAGCATGATCGCGTCGTATGGCGGAATCGCATGCTTCGAATCGTCCAGCACCACCAGGTCGTATTTCGCGATCAACCCGTCGCTGGTGTAACCCGCGATCACATCGACCTCGCCGGAGGCTGCGGCGGCATACATGAAGTCCGGTTGCATCTGCCGCTGCGTGCGAAACGCGAGGCCATAGGCCTTTTGCAGCCCGGCCCATTCGGGGCGCGAAAAGAACTCGTAGTCCGCCGCCATCGACATGTCAGCCGCATGGGCGGCGAGATCGGCGATGGTGTGAATGCCGAGCGCCTCGGCACGTTTTCGCGGTATCACCAGCGCGTAGGCGTTCTCGAATCCGAGTTCGCCGAGCAGTGTGATTTTTTGCTGCGCCAGCGTCGCCTTCAATTCGCCGAGCAATTCCTCGCGCGGCCTGATATCGGTGCGGTGAAACTGGTTGGCCCACAGCGTGCCGGAATAATCGACGTAGACGTCGATATCGTTTGACGCGAGAGCATCGAAAATCACATTGGAGCCGAGGCCCTCGCGCGAACTTGCGGAGAATCCCGCCGCCCGCAGCCGCTGCGAGATCAGCGCCGACAGCACGTATTGTTCGGCAAAGGTCTTGGCGCCGACGATGTAGCCCGATTGCCAGCGCGCCATCGAGGGCACCAGGGTTGCCGCCACCAGCGCCGCAATGCCGATGCCGCCGAGCGCCGCGCGCAAGCGGCTGCGCTCGCGAATGCCGATCTCGATCAAGGCCAGCAACTGATCGACCGCGAGCGCCAGCACCGCGGCGGCGAGGCAGCCGAACAGCACGAACACCCAGTTCTGGGTCTGCAATCCGGCGAAGATGTAATTGCCGAGGCTGGTTTGTCCAATTGGAGTGGACAGCGTCGCGGTGCCGATCACCCATACCGCCGCGGTGCGGATGCCCGCCATCATCACCGGCAGCGCCAGCGGCAGCTCCACCATGAACAACGACTGCCGCTCCGTCATGCCGACGCCTTGCGCGGCCTCCAGGATCGCAGGCTCGACGCCTTGCAGGCCGGTGATGGTATTGCGCAGCACCGGCAGCATGGAATAGAGCGCCAGCGCCAGCACCGCGGGGAGGAATCCAAACGCGGAAAAGCCAAATCCGAACCATGACAATGACAATGCCGCCAGCGCCAGCAGCAGCGGATAGAACAGCGCCAATAGCGCCAGGCCCGGCACCGTCTGCACGATGCTGGCAAGCCCGAGCAGCGCGCCGCGCATGATGGGACGATGGCGCGAGAGAATCGCCAGCGGCAGGCTGACCAGGAGTCCGAGCGCCAGCGCCGTCACGCTGACGCGCACATGATTGCCGAGATAATCCGGCAGATGCGCCAGCGCCTCGCTCCAGCGTGGATCGGAGAAAACACTCATGCCGCGCCATCCCGCGGCAGCAGCACGTTAAGCCGCTCGGCCTGCCGCCGCGGCGTGCGCAAGAGTTCACCGACATACGGATCGTCGCTATTGGAAAGTTCCGCCGGCGTGCCCTGCGCCAGCAGTTTTCCGCCGCGCATCACGGCAATGCGGTCGGCGAGCAAGATCGCTTCCGTCATGTCATGGGTAATCATGATCGTGGTCAGCCCGAGCTTGCGGTGGAGATCGCGAAAATCGTCGCCGAGCGCATCGCGGGTGAGGGGATCGAGCGCGCCGAACGGCTCGTCCATCAGCACGATCCGCGGTCGTGCCGCCAGCGCCCGGGCGACGCCGACGCGCTGGCGCTGCCCGCCCGACAGCTCATGCGGCAAGCGATCGCGGTGCTGGGTACGATCAAGCCGCACCAGGTCGAGCAGCTCATCCACCCGCGATGCGATCTCGGCCGCCGATAGGCCGAGCAGTCTTGGCGTGATGCCGATATTGTCGGCGACGCTCATATGCGGGAACAGCCCGCCGCTCTGGAACACGTAACCGATGCGGCGGCGCAGCGGAATCGGATCGATCTTGCGCACATCCTCGCCGTCGATCGTGATGCTGCCGCTATCGGCCTCGATCAGCCGGTTCGCCAGCCGAAGCAGGGTGGTCTTGCCGGAGCCGGAGCCGCCGACGATGGCGAGCAATTCGCCCGCGGCGACGTCGAGCGAGACGTCGTTCACGGCCACAACAGGTGTCGCGCCCCGGCCGCCGTCGAAGCTCTTGCCGACATGCGCAAATGCGATCAGGGGCGGGGCGGCAGTCATAACGTTGGGACTATCACACCGCGTCCAGTCCACCAAGCCGACGCGGCCCTTGCCTATTGCCGCGATCAGTTGAATTGTCGCGGCGATGGCGGTAATCCACACGCCACAACACAACACATCGGGGGAAGCGGGTGCAGGCAGGCGAGACCGCAGGATCGACGGCGGTCGCGCTGGACGACGCGACGGTGGCCTTCCGTCTGGCCGGTGACCGCATCTACACCGCGGTCGAAAAGGCCACGCTCAGGATCGAGCATGGCGAGTTCGTCGCCATCGTCGGGCCCACCGGATGCGGAAAATCGACGCTGCTCAATGTCGCCGCCGGCCTGCTCAAGCCGGCATCGGGAACGGTACGAATCTTCGATGCTTCGCTTTTCGGCCTCAACCGGCAGGCCGGTTATCTGTTTCAGGCCGATGCGCTGTTTCCCTGGAAGACCGCGATCGACAACGTCGCCATTGGGCTGGAGATATCAGGCGCGCCGCGCGGCCTCGCGCTGGAACGGGCGCAGGGCTGGCTCAATGCGGTGGGTCTCGGCGGGTTCGGCAATCGCTATCCGCATATGCTGTCGGGCGGGCAGCGCAAGCGCGTTGGCCTTGCGCAAGTGCTGATCCGCGATCCCAAGATCCTGCTGATGGACGAACCGTTCGGGCCGCTCGACGCCCAGACCCGGCAGATCATGGGCAATCTGCTGCTGGAATTGTGGAACGCCGACCGCAAGGCGGTGCTGTTCGTCACCCACGATCTCGAGGAAGCGATCGCGCTCGCCGACCGCGTCGTGATCATGTCGGCGGGGCCCAGCGCGCGCATCATCGGCGACTGGCGGGTGCCGCTGCCGCGCCCGCGCGACATTTTTGAGGTCCGCCTGCAAAAAGAATTTCACTCGCTTCATCATGAGATATGGAGTGTTCTCAAGGCTGAGGTGTTGAAGGGTTACGCGCAATCGGGAGGCGGGTGATTTGCCTTGACGGGTGACTTGCCTTGATCTCGATGCGGCGGAGGTCACATTCGGGCATCACTGACAATCCAACTGGGAGGCGTTTATGTTTTCAGGTCTGTTTTCACGCGGTTCGATCCTTGCCGGCACGCTGGCGCTGGCATCCTCGTGCGGGGCGCACGATGCCCTTGCGCAAGGCGCGTTCACGCTGTCTTCGCCCAGCTTCAAGGACGGCGAGCGGTTGGCAGTGAAGAATGCCGGCAATAACAAGGCCAATCCGAATTGCGTCGGTGAGAACGTATCGCCGGCGCTGTCCTGGGCGAACCCGCCGGAGGGCACCAAGAGCTACGCGATCCTGATGTTCGATCCGGAGGGTCGTCCGCCCGGAGGTGTCAGCCACTGGGTGGCTTACGGCATTCCGGCTTCGGTCACCGGTTTCGACGAAGGTGAGGTCTCCAAGCCGAGCGACAAATATGTCGGCGGCAAGAGCCTGATGCAGCTGTCGAACTACTTCGGACCGTGCACGCCGCCCGGCGCGCCCCATCATTACACCTTCACGCTGATCGCGACCGATCTGGAGCCGACGGCCCTGAAGGAAGGCATGACACGCGACGAAGTCATCAAGGCGCTCGATGGCCACGCCAAGGGCGCGACCGGCCTGATCGGGACGTTCTCAAAACCGTAGGGAGCGAACTTTCTGACGTCGTCCCGGCGTTCCGCCGGGACGACCCGGAGATAGATTGTTAAGCATGTCCCGTTTGACGCTTCTCGCCTGTCAGATTCTCGTCGCCGTCGTCGCATTGGCCTTGTGGCAGTTGCTCGCCACGGTGCCGATCTTCGGCCGCATGCTGCTGCCGCCGTTCTTCTTTTCCAATCCGGTCGACGTCGGCAGCCAGATCGTCGACTGGTTCAGAACCGGCGTGATCTGGAAGCACCTTGCGATCACGCTGTGGGAGTCGATCCTGGCTTTCGCGATCGGCTCGATTGCCGGGGTCGCCGTCGGCTTCTGGTTCGCGCGCCAGCCCCGGGTCGCCGCGATATTCGATCCCTATGTGAAGATGGCCAACGCGCTGCCGCGCGTCGTTCTTGCGCCGATTTTCACGCTGTGGCTCGGCCTCGGCATCTGGTCGAAGGTCGCGCTCGGGGTCACGCTGGTGTTCTTCATCGTGTTCTTCAACGTCTATCAGGGCGTCAAGGAGGTCAGCACCACCGTGCTGGATAATGGCCGCATGCTCGGCATGAACGAGCGGCAGCTGACGCGGCACGTTTACTGGCCGTCGGCGCTGTCGTGGATGTTCTCCTCGCTGCATACCTCGGTCGGCTTCGCCGTGGTCGGCGCCGTGGTCGGCGAATATCTCGGCTCGGCGGCCGGGCTCGGCTATCTGATCCAGCAGGCCGAAGGCGTGTTCGACATCGCCGGCGTGTTCGCCGGTATGTTCGTGTTGTCCGTGTTCGTCATCCTGATCGATGTGGCCGTGACCATGGTCGAACGGCGACTGCTGGTGTGGCGGCCGGCAGCGGCGGACGGGCGGGGCTAGGCCGTGTGGCTCGGGTTACACCGCGCCATCAAAGAACGGGTCCCCGAAACAAGAGCTGGGGATTCGACTGTAAGGATTGCAAGCCAGAGGTTCACGCTCGATCGGCATTGTTGAAATGACGCGATCCCAGTGCTTGTATTGCCAAGGCATAGAGAGATCCGTCACATGCTTAATTTCGGAAAGAAAACGACTGGCTGCTGCAGGTGGCTGGCAGCTTTCATGGTGCTGGCAATTCCCAACAGCGCGTTTGCGGCACCCCAGCAACTCTACGGTAAATCGATAATGGTGAGCTGGCGTGAGGATCGACAGCAAAAGGTCCCTGGCGAAGAGCAAATGAGGTCTGTCGGAGCCTTCGCCGAATTCAACGTTTATATCAGCGATCTCGGACGTGCTTTTAGTCGTATTAGATTGTCCGTAGCGAACAAGCACGGGAGGCTCAAATCGGGAAGCAGAGACGAGGTCGCCGGAGAGAACTCGCTTAGAAACATCGGTTTTCATGGCACGACGATGATCGCCAGCATGCCTCGTGGCAGAGGGGGCGCGCTACAAATATTGGTCAATTTTGAAAGCAATTTTCAAAGCTGTAGCGCCCGTGTGATCGCAGGGAAGAGTGATGGCGCTGAATCAATGAAAGCTCGCAGCCTCATCTCTGGCGGTCGGGTGGACATGTATTCTGTCAAGGCGAGCGGAGAGAGCTGTCGCATTCAAAGCGGAAACGTATTCGGAAACTGACCTCACTCAAACCTCCAGCATGTCAACTGTCCTAAATCGACAATTCCATTCGGCGGGGTTGAAGCATTGTCGCGGGAAACGCGCCAAGTACGTGCCGGGGCGCGTTCCGCCGTACTGTATTGACTGTGCCTGGCAGGTGACCGAAAATCGCTCGGAAGCGGATGGGTGACAACAATGCATATCCAGAGACAGACGTCGATCTGGATTGGCCTGCTGGCGGCAGCAACGGTGGCGGGATACACTCCAAGGGCTGCCGCGGGCGTCATATTGATCACAACCGAAGAAGCACGACTCCCGGCGCCGAAGGAAATCGTGTCTTCCCGCGCCATCACACGCGGTCCCCGGATCGAAGTTTCCGGCATTGACGACGGGAAATTACATTCGCCGCTCCATTTCAGGGTCGGGTTCCGAGCTTTTGGCGGATCGACCATCGATCTCAGCACCTTGGCTGTTACTTACCTTCGAGGCCCGAATATCGATCTCACCCAGAGAATAAAAACGTTTGTTCAGCCGGCAGGCATCGACATTCCAGACGCCGAAGTGCCGCCCGGTGAGCATGCCATCCGGATCGAACTAAAGGACTCCGAAGGACGGCGAGCCACGACGAATTTCATCCTGGCGGTAGCGCCTGACTAATCGCGTCTTTTGGTGCGAAGGCTGGCATCTGAATGTCGAAGGCGGGCCTGACAGGTTGCGGCCGAAGGGTCATCTTGGTATAGCTTGCACATTGAATTTCGGGGGCCTTTGGTGCGGTCCGCATTTTTGATTGTTCTGGGATTTTTATTCGGTATTTCCGCTGACACCGCGTTTGCAGAAAAACGCGTAGCCCTCGTTATCGGCATGTCCAAATATCAGCAGGTTCCGCGGCTCGCCAACCCTGCGCGGGACGCCGAAGCGATGTCGGCGCTGTTCAAGAAGGCCGGTTTCGATGTGGTCGATAGCGAGCGGGACCTCGGCATCTCCGACCTGCGCCGTGTCGTTCGGGAATTCGCCGAGACTTCGCGAGATGCCGATATCTCGGTGGTTTATTACGCGGGTCACGGCATTGAGGTCGATGGTACGAACTATCTAGTTCCCGCGGACGCCAAGCTGTTGAGCGACTTCGATATCGAAGACGAGACTGTTTCGCTCGATCGCGTGCTTAAGGCACTTGACCCCGTCAAGCGGCTCAAGCTGGTCATCCTTGATGCCTGTCGTGACAATCCATTTGCGAAGACGATGAAGCGAAGCGTTGCCAGCCGCTCGATCGGACGAGGCCTCGCGCAAATCGAACCCACCATGTCGGATACGCTGATAGCCTTCGCCGCAAAAGCTGGCGCGGTGGCGAGCGACGGAGACGGACAAAACAGTCCGTTCGCGACTGCGCTCGTCAAGCACATTGCTGAACCTGGCCTGGATCTGCGGCTTGCTTTTGGCAGGGTACGGGACGAAGTACTGAAAAGCACGGCAAATCGACAGGAGCCGTTCGTTTACGGATCGCTCGGCGGCGAAACGATGGCGCTGGTTCCTCAGACCGCTAAACCCGCCGATCCGGAGCAACAAGCGCGCATTGATTACGAACTTGCTGCTCAGATCGGTACAAGGGAAGCGTGGGACTCGTTTCTTGCAAGCCATAGCACCGGCTTGTATGCGAACCTCGCTCGCGCGCAAAACGGCAAGTTGTTGGCCGCACAACAAACCCGCACCAAGGCGGACGATGCGCGACGCGAAGCCGAGGAACAGGCCGCCCGCAAAGCTGCAGATTTTCGCCGGCAGCTTGAAGAACAGAGCGCACGACAGACGGCCGAGGCAAAGCAAAAGCTCTCCGAACAGGCCAAAAAAGAGCTCGAGGAAGCGCGGGGTCAGGTTGCGGAACAGGCAAAGAAGGAACTGGACGAAGCGAGGCGTCAGGTCGAACTCGCGCAGCAACAGGCCGAAGCCGCACGACGGCAAGTCGAGGAAGCCAAGCGTCAGGCCATAGCGGATGCCCAGCTTCAAGTTGAGCAAGCTAAGCGTGCAGCCAAAGCGGACGCCGAGAAGGTTGCATCGCTGACGCCGAGCCAGCCGATCCAACAAAGCCCTTCGCCGCCTTCGCCTCCGCCAATGGACCAGACCGATATAGCGCGATTGCTGCAAGCCCATCTGAAGCGCGTCGGCTGCAATCCGGGGACAGCCGATGGCAGTTGGGACCAGGGCTCCAAAAGAGCGCTCGAACTCTTCAACGAGAACGCCCGAACCAAATTCGATATCAAGCTGGCAAGCCTGGATGCGCTTGACGCCGTCCGCGGCAAAACCGACCGCGTGTGTCCGCTGATTTGTGCTAAGGGACAACGTGCGGAGGGCGATCGTTGCATTCAGATCGGTTGCGGCAGTGGCTTTTTCCTGAACTCCAGCGGATCATGCGAGAAACGGCGGGAACCCGCGCCGAAAGCGCGGACCGCGACGCAACACGAACCGGCGCCTCAACGCCGCCCTAGCTCATCAGGTGGTGGAAAGTGTTTCGCCTTCAACGGAAAGAGCTATTGCGAATGAGTCGTTTTGCATTTCCGATTTGATTATTTGCCAATCACCTGAACGCTGGAGTTCGCGGTGATATGTTGGGTCACCCTCGATAGCGACCGAAGAGCGGACATCGTACCACGTCCGAAAAGTTCCAGACTCGGGTATCCGAGATGAAGTACAATCTCTTGCGGGGAAGCATCGATCGGACTGACTGCCCTGGTCCGCTTTGTCCCCGATCAAATTGCTGATGCGCGAGAGGGGAATAGCCGAAGCAAGAACGGCTGAGAGACGGCCCGTCATTCCGGAAATCCAGCCTTGCGGAGGCCGTCAATAAGCATCTGAGCATTCGATCGAATGCCACGTGCCATCCATACAGAAATACGAAAATTGGGTTCGAACTCAAGCAGGCGGGCTACTGTTTCCCTCGCTTCTGCTTCGCGTCCGAGATGAGCCAAGGCCGCCGCCAGGAAGCGATAAGACGCCGCATGACGTTGGTTCATGAGGACGGCCTTCTTGGCCGCCGCGACCGCCTCATCGAAACGACCAAGACCGATGAATGCAGCGCTCATCCCTGCAAACGTTGCAAAAAGGAACGGGTCAAATGGGCTTAGTCGAATAGCGCGCTCAAAGCTCCGGATCGCCTCTTCAGGCTGCCCAGCTATTTGGTAAGTCCAACCTCGCTGGCTCCATGCACGCGCCATATTAGGGTTACAGGCGACCGCACGGTCCACCATCTCTCTTGCAGTATCGAAGTCGCCAGACAAGAGAGCGGTTTCTCGGCCAAGTATGCTCAGTGCCGCAGGGTCGTTCCCGTCAATACTAAGTGCCAGCCGAAGAAGCCGCATCCCTTCCGCAATTTCCGAGTTAGGATCGGCCGCCCATCCCTGATTGACATTTATGAGGTGGCAGCTCCCTGCAAGGGTAGCAGCCCAACCATACCGAGGGTCAATTTCCAATGCGCGAGAGGCAAGCTGAAGGGCCTCGGTCCATCCGCTCCGGGTCCGTGAGCTGGCGTGCGATAGCGCACGAAGGCAAAGGTCGTAGGCGCTGAGGTTGTTCGGCCGACGTGCCGCCAAATCTATTTCGGTTTGAAGCAGTTTTGGATGAATGGCAGAGACAACATTCACCGTCACCTCGTCCTGCAGCGCGAAAACATCGCTTAGTTCACCTTCAAACCGATCAGCCCAAAGGTGCGCGCCGGTCGTGGCATCAATCAACTGGCCGGAGATCCGGACTTTTCCCGCTGCCTTGCGCACGCTTCCTTCCAGCACGTAGCGAACGCCGAGTTCTCGGCCGACCTGCTTCACATCCACACAACGGCCCTTGTAGGCAAAGCTGGAATTTCGAGCGATGACGAACATCCACTTGAAGCGCGAGAGCGCCGTGATGATTTCGT
>Ga0137409_10004006_pt1 | contig 15576 bp, 19 predicted proteins | sample CZODoug1_16funga_FD_122059 | JGI IMG/M metagenome (GOLD analysis project Ga0137409, IMG submission 122059) | Vadose zone soil fungal communities from Angelo Coast Range Reserve, California, USA - CZODoug1_16fungal (Hybrid Assembly) | ecosystem: Environmental > Terrestrial > Soil > Vadose zone... | reverse complement strand
CGGGATCGAGATTGACCTTGCACACTGCAACACCGCGCGTGATAGGCTTCGGCCTATGGCCGCGTGACATGTCGGGCGGACTTGAGCCACGCTCGCAAGGATTTATAATCAATCGTACATGAGGGATGACTTCTCCGAGGAAGTAAAGAGGATTGTTGCACAGCGAGTGGGGCATCGTTGTTCCAAACCCGACTGCCGCGCGGATACCAGCGGACCGCAGGTCGATCCGACAAAAGCATTAAATGTAGGCGTCGCCGCTCATATAACTGCGGCGTCTCCGGGTGGTGCACGTTACAATCCAGCACTCTCTTCCGAAGAAAGGACCCACCCGAGTAACGCGATATGGCTATGTCAGACCTGCGCAAAGCTCATCGACAATGATACAGTCCGGTTTCCGGTCGGCCTCCTGATGCAATGGAAAGCGGAGGCAGAAAACGCAGCGTACGCGACGATTGGCCGCACTGCGTTCGGGATCAATGCTCCGTCAGGACCTGCTCAGTGGATAAATCGTCTGCAACCTGGAGCTAGAATCCACGTTCGCCCGGCCATCCCGCGCCGAATCGAACAAGAAGAATATTTCGTTGAGGGACCTAACGAACCTGACTGCATCAAGATCACTAGATCAGCTCACCACCTCCGCATACCTTTAACCGCTATCGCGAAAGTCCATCTCTTTGGCGATCATCAGGACCCGATTGTTATCCTGGATGGTCGTTTACAGTGGATAAGTACCACGCAAAGGTGGGAATTCCTGCCGGAAACGCCGCCTTCCGATTCTGCCGGAGAGCACGGCCTTTGGAAGAACGTTGATTTTCAATTCCCCCAAAGAGAGAGCATAAGCAACCGCTTTCCGGTCCGCTGGTTTCGTGAGGACAATCTTCCGAACTTTCTCGGGCAAGGCTGGAACGTGTTTTATGACCATGATGGCAAATATCTTCGAGTCTCAGGTCCCGATATAGATCAGGTTCTCCTCAGTCAGCGACCCTGACATTGGAAGGAGCGTCTCCCTCAATGCAAATGCGTTACCTAGGGGATTCCTACGATATTGTCAAACAGTCACTCCTTTATTGGTTAAAAGGCTTCGGTGAGTGGTCGGTTCATCCGATGTTTACAGAGATCGTAGCGCAGCCTGATGTTGCCGCTCTTGAATTGCTCCTTGACGCAAAGGTTATTTCTACAGAGATTCTCAGAACCGACACTGACCGATCCGTGTATCTCGGGTGCGGCTCTTCCTGTGGCCACTTATTTTTGGACCCGGACACAGGCCTGCGGATGCGCACATCGCGCGGAGCGCGCGCGCCACAATTTCTGTTTGCGGCAGAATTGGAGAAACTTTCCGAGCAGAGACCTAATCAGTTAACTCTGGTTTTCGATCAATGCGTAGGGCGAGGGTCTGAACGCCTCCATCTCACTGCGAAACTGTCCGAATTGCGCGGACATGGAGTGCTCGGCTGGGCGTATGTTTCCCACGCATGCTTCATCATGGCCGGTAGGGACGCCGATCTGCTTGCGCACGCACGAGCACAGGTCCTTGCTCAGTCACGGTTACCGGCAAGTAGGATTCTTTCTCTTCCCTCCTCGTAACTGGTGCTTGCAAGAGGACACGAGCGCAGGCTGATGCCCCCTATTTTTTTTGCAACCGTACCTTTATTTAGGAGTATCTTGTCGGTGGAGCAAGTCCATGAAGATCAGTGTCACGTACGTCATGGTTCTTGGAACTCTGCTGCTGGCCGGTTGTGGAAGCAAGAGCGACGCAAACGTCAAGGATTTGTCCGACGCGACGAATGCTTATCTTGCGAAGAAAGGTCAGCTATGCCTTGGCATCTCCACGAAGTGGCCGGTAGACCTCCAAGAAAGCGATCAACGTGCGGGTAACGTCAAAGCATCAGAGATGGCTGCCCTAGAAAAAGTTGGTTTAGTGCGTTCCCAAAACGCAGAAGCCGAATACACGACATTGAGCGGTCGCGCTGCGAAGGCCGAGGTGCTTCGTTACGAATTGACGGATGAGGGCAAGAAGTTCTACCGCGAGAAGAATGTTGTCGGTTTGGGTCCCAAAAAGGAAGTGCTCGGCGACATTTGCTTTGGGCAGCAAGCCGTGGACAAAGTCAGCAAGACAGAAGGGCCGACCAAGTTTGGGGACACGACAGAGGCAACGATCTACTACACATACAGAATTGACAATCTCGCTGATTGGGCAAGCAACCCAGACATTCAGAAAGTCTTCCCCGGAACCATTTCGACGCTTAATGGAGCCGGAAAAACCACCGTCAATCAGACCCTAGTGCTCACAGCCCAAGGATGGGTAGCGAAGTGACCCCACAGCTTCTTGCACTTGCCACATGCCGATAGTACTAAAGTACTATTAAATCAATAGCTTGCATGAAACCATCCCCTCTCTAGCGGCATCCATACACATATAGGGTTCTCGGCGGCGCGAGGGGTAACCTCATTGGACCCGAGGCGAGAAGCGACATCCAGTCCCCGATTCTTGCTTAACTCGGTTGACCTCTCGGGCCGAGAAATCGGTCCTACCGTTTTGTCTGTTGCCAACAGGATTGCTGCGAAGGCCATAACTTACGCTGAAAGACTTCTTGGAGACCCAGCCGTTGCTATGAATCTCTTTGAGCAGGCAGCAGCCTCCGTCTCAGAAGCGATCAAGACCAAGCAGGCGAGTGGCTCTGATGTGCGGGATCTCGCCGCTTATCTGTTCCGCGCTTATATCCGGCTTATCAGCGAAGCGAAGCGCAAAGATGCCGCGCTGCAACAATCTCTCGACGCGCAGGCCAAAAGCCAGGTTTGGCATCGCGATCTCGTGCGGGCCGAAGCCGCCTTGCTCCTCGATGAAATAATGGGCACCTGCGACCGACTGACTCGTGAGGTTGCCTTTCGCCGACTTGAGGGCCTCTCCTGGAAAGAAATCGGTGAACGCTATGGACTTTCCAGCCACGCGGCTGAGGCGCGATTCAGCAAAGCTCTTGACCGCGCCCGAAAAAGGTTGAAAATACAAAACCGGGAGGGATGATTAGAAATTCACCCCTGCCAGGTGCCAGGATCAAACCGAAGAAAGCCAAATCGAGTCCTCCCGCCGACAAGGACTTCCTGCGTCTTGGCAAAGAACATTTCGCAGAAGATTTCCCCAATCCTACGCGCAAAGGATGCCCTCCCGACTCGACCCTGGAACTGCTGGCCAATAATCCAACAGAGGTCGAGGAATGGGTTCTCACTCACATTAGTTCGTGTTCGCCTTGCTACAAGGCCTATAGCCACTTTCTCCAAGAGCAGAAGCGGAAGGCCCAGTCGCAGCCGTAGAAGCCCCGGACCGATGACCCCTCCATACCGCACAAAAAAACTTTCATTTTCTCGGTGAGGTTTTTGCGTTTTTTCCCCTCTATATAAGTGAGGGGAGTTCTCGCAGGATTCTCCCCGCGAGCTTGGCGAACCCCACCCGCCCGTAGTGCGCTAAGTCTCGTGGACGGCCACCCGACGACTGGCTAGACGCGAAGGTACAAACCCCCTGGGCGTAGCTTGTGTTCCACGTGTGCCTTGACAACGAACAAGGTCGCTTAGCCAGTGGTCCAGTTCTTACTTTGTTGCATCAGTTTCTGGAGCCACGGGTCACGCGAGAAATCTAAGAGCAGGCGCTATACAAGGGGATGAGTAAAGGAGACTCGCAGACATGAACACACTTTGGCGAAAAGCGGTTCGGTTCAAGATCAACTCTAGACAAATTGCGGCAATCGCAGTGGGCTTACTCCTCGCCGCACCCGCCTATGCACAGGGAAACTCCCCATGGGAGAACGCCGTAAACGTTCTGCAAACGGCGTTCACCAGTACCATCGCTCGCGGACTCTCTCTCGTCGCGATTGTGGTCTCCGGCTTGACGTTCGCTTTTGGGGAAGGCGGCTCGAAGAGAGTGCTTGCGGGTGTGCTTTTCGGCGTAGGCATGGCAATCGCGGCGGTGAACTTCCTGGCTTGGCTGTTTCCCGGATAGATGCCCTCGAATGAGGAAGACGCCATGCCTGAAACCAGACGAATCAACATGATTCATCGGTCGCTGTCCCGGCCTCTCACGATCTTGGGAGCCGAGAGGAAGCTTTTCTTCTTCGCGATGTGTATCGGTGCGGGAACGTTCAATCTGCTTGGCAGTCTTCTAGGCGGACTATTGATGTTCTTGCTGCTCTATTTCGCGGCGCGCTGGGCCACGCAGACCGATCCGCAGATTCTCCGATTTCTGCTCACATCACCCAAACTTCGAAGCCAATACGACCCAGCAAAACTCAGCCCGGTCTCCATTCGCAGGCTCACCGATGCTTAGGCTCCAGCGCATCTTTAAGAATTACGGGGAAACAGGCTCATTCAATGAGCAAGTGAACCTCTACGGGTTCATCGACTCCCACGTTTTCCTGACTAAGACGGGAGATTTGGGCGTAATCCTCGAAGTTCGTGGAGTGGACTACGAATGCCTGGATAGCAATTCGGTCGATGGTTTCACCAAGCGCCTCGAATCGGCACTGAAGGTGTTCGACGACAAATACCGAATTTATCAGTATCTATTTAAACGGAACAACGAAGCGATTCCCTATAAGCTCTACGGCAACCCAATCGTAGACACCGCAATCAAGAACCGCGTCGCGTATTTTGCCGGAAAGTCAGAAACGCTGTTCTCGCTTTCGATTTACTACGTGATTCTGTTCGAGGGCTTCCGGTACACGCGAACACTCGGTAGCACGCTCTCGGATTTTCCGAAACACCCATCCAAAGCACTCCGTGAGCTACGAGCGCACTTCTCTGGGCGACAGCAGGTTGTATTGCTCGACCGGGAAATCAGCAAGGGGCAAACAAGTCTGCGACAGAAAGTCGATAGCTTCATCTTGCAGGTAAACGATTTTCTGCCCATGCGGATGCTCGACAAGCAGGAAGCATTCCGCGTCCTCAAACAAACTCTGAATTTTGACCCGCAGAAGATTGCGCTCGCCCGTCTGAAATACGACACTTTTCTGGACTACTACCTCTGCGAATCCCATCTTGAGTGCCATCGCGGATTCCTTCGTCTCGACGACTTTTACGTGAAGGTCCTGACCCTCAAGGAACCCTCCGCACAAAGCTTTCCATTGATCTTCGAGCGGCTCCTGGAAGTCCAGGCGAACTACCACGTCGTGACCGAGTGGAAGAAAGAAGACTCGGGAAAAATGAGGCGAACGATCCAGGCCAAGCGCCGCCATTTCCATAACACGAAACACTCATTTGTCAGCCAGGTGAATCTCAACGATGTCCCCGCGCACGATGTACTCGTGGACGACTCGAAGGAATCGCAGATACGAGAACTCGGGGACAGCATCAAGGAAATCGAACTTAAGGGAAATTACTTCGGCAACTTCTCGCTGACCGTTGTTATTTACGACCTCGACTTGGCAAAAGTGGAACGGGCATGCGCTGAGTTCTACAAGGTGTTCAGCGTCCATGACGCGCAACTATACGAAGAGAAATACAACCTTCTGAATTCGTTCCTCGCTACCGTTCCCGGCAACTACGTCTTCAACCTCCGCTCTGTGTACCTTCTGAACTCGAATTATGCGGATTATTCGTTCCTGTTCACCCTGCATTGTGGAGAACACCAGAATCGCCATCTCCACCAGGAATACCTTGCGGTCCTTGAAACAAACCATCACACGCCCTATTTCCTCAACCTCCACCACCGGGACGTGGCCCACACGATGATTCTCGGGCGAACTGGTGCCGGGAAATCATTCCTTCTGAATTTCCTCATCACCAACCTTCAAAAATATGAGCCCCGAACGTTCATTTTTGACCTCGGCGGCAGTTTCGAAAGCCTCACTCAGCTCTTTGGCGGTTCCTACGTAAAGATAGGAACGAATTCTGCTGACTTTAGGATCAATCCATTCTCACTGCCACCGACAAAAGAGAATCTCGATTTCCTCGCCCTGTTTGTTAAGGTTTTGCTCCAAGGCTCGTCAGCAATCGAGTTAGATCCCGGCGAAGAACGCGATCTCTACCAGCAGATTGAAAATTTGTATTCCGTTGACCCGCCACTTCGAACTCTTGGAGTTCTCACAAACACGCTCGGCCATCGTATTGCGGACAGGCTTGCGAAATGGACGCGTGGCGGCCAGTTCGGATTCCTCTTCGATAATTCGGAAGACACGATTTCCTTTTCCCGTTTCCAGTGTTTCGACTTTCAGAAAATGAGCCAATACCCGGAACTTCTCGAACCACTCCTGTTCTATATCTTGCACCGCGCGAACTCCGTCATTAGCGACCGGGAGATCAGTACAGTATTCAAGGCGTTTTTTATAGATGAGGCGTGGGTATTCTTAAAGAACCCCAGTATCCAGCGGTACATCGTCGAGGCGCTTAAGACGTGGAGGAAGGCCAACGCCGCGATGATTCTTTCTACCCAGTCCCTCGACGAACTACGCCGGTCGGAGGTGCTGGACGTAATTATTGAAAGCTGCCCGACGAAAATCTTCCTGGCTAATCCTGACATGGATCGGGACCTTTATCGGCGACAGTTCCATTTGAACGAGAACGAAGTCGATCTCATTTCGACCCTTGTTCCGAAGCAGCAGTTCCTCATTAAGACCCCGGAACTCGCGAAGGTTGCGAACCTGACGGTTGACCGGACGAGCTACTGGCTCTACACAAACGACCCTTTTGACAACCGCAAAAGGAAGGAAGCTTTCGAGACGCATGGATTCGAAAAGGGCCTCGAAGTTTTAGCGGGACTGGCGCAATGAGAACACCCAACTCAAAGCAAGGTTTCAAAAGGAGAACACGCATGAAAATCCCTGTGATATTTCGTAGCAGGAGTCTCTCGCTCGCAATTCTCTCGTTTGCTGTCGCCTTGGCATTTCCTGTATTTGCGCAAACTGGTGTTGCTCGCACGGTGAAGTACTCGCAACAGGACGTTATTGCAGTCCGCGCAAAGCTCCGGTATTCGACCCTCATTGTATTGCCGCAGAACGAAGACATTCTGGATTTTGCGACCGGCGACAAAGACTTCTGGATCATCAACGGGGCACACAACCTGTGCTACGTCCATCCTGCGCAAGCAGGTATACGGAGCGATCTCCACCTCATTACTGCATCCGGCCACGTCTATTCATTCCTGCTGACGGAAATCGGCAGTGAGCCTAGTGTAGAGCCGGACCTCAAACTTTTCGTCGAACCGAAAGAGGAATCGAGCATTGGTAGCAACAGTCCTCTGCAGGGCTACGTTCGCGCCGGAGAGGCCGAAGCATACAAGAAGGAGTTAGACGCACTTCACGCACAGACCGACGAACGGATTCACGCAGCCGAAGCGCAGGTGACCGAGCAAGTCAACAAGTTCAGAACGGACTACTCGACGAAGCTCCAGTTCGACTATTCATTGGACAAGAAAGGCTCCCAGGAACCGTTCCTTGTTTCGGCGATCTACCACGACGACTCCTTCACTTATATCAAGTGCGCCGCGCGTGAAAAACCTGCTCTTTACGAAATCAAAGATGGCACGCCGAACCTCATCAACTTTCAGCTTGAGAACGGTGTCTACATCATCCCCAAGGTGATCGACGACGGTTACCTTGCCATCGGCAAAAGAAAAATCACGTTCACACGGCGAAGCTAACGTTTACCCACGAAGCGCGGAGACAACCATGAACGAACCAATTCAAGAAATGACGGCGAACCCACCCGGTCTTCTGCCAAAGCACGTTCAATCGTGGCTCATCTTGGGCCTCGCGGTTCTCATGATTGTCATCATGTGGCTCACTGGTGGGAAAAAACAGCCGACAGTTCCAAAAACAAATGCGTCGATGGTCCAAACGCCGATTCCGCTTGAAGTGAACGAAACGAAGATTACCGAATTACAGAACCGAATTCAGGAACTCCAAAGGGAGCAACTGGCCGCGCAGAGTGCCCTCGTACAACAAAATCGTTTGCTTGGTACCTCGCTGGACCCTCAGCAGCCGCAATCGAGCAATGCATCCGGCAATTCGACTCCTGGCAGTACGGCAGACCCAATTCAGACGGAACGCAAAAGACGGCAATACGTTTCACTTTTCTCCTCCAATATCGCGCTGAGCTACCGGAGGGGCGTGCCGAGCACAAATTCCGCCCCTTCCGATCCACCGTTACAAAGCCAGGAAGCAGGTCCTTCAACTCCTCCTTCCGCTGGGCCTGACCTGGCTCAATTGGCCCAGGTGGCTCAAATCCTAAAGGACGCTCAACCCAACAACGCAGTCCAAGGCCCGGTGACCGCGCAGCCGAGTTCTACCCCTTCTGCGCAGTCGGGAAGCTCTTCTGTTCCAACAGGTCCGGCCGGTGTCAAAAACGAAAGTAAGGAGGCGACAGGCCCCGCCGCCACTGTCCCAAAGTCGTCGGACGTGGCGGCGGGGAAAACCTACATTCTATTCGAAGGAACTATTCTCGAATCTGTGCTCATCAACCGTCTAGACGGGCAGTTCGTCGGACCAGTCGAATGCTTGCTAACGAACGATGTGTACTCCCACGACCGCCAACATCTCATGATTCCAGCAGGAACCAAGATTCTTGGTGAGACAAGACGGGTTGAGGCGTTCGGTCAGACCCGACTTGCCGTCGCCTTCCACCGTCTCATCATGCCGGACGGATATTCGATCAATCTTGACCAGTTCAAGGGTCTGAATCAGATCGGCGACGCCGGTCTACGAGATCAGGTAAACAACCACTACCTACGTATCTTCGGCGCTTCCCTCGCTATCGGTGCGCTCGGGGCCGTAGCGGAGGCAGGAACCGGAGGCACATTTAACGCTACTGGTGCGGATCTCATGCGCCAGGGCTTTGCTCAGAGCATGGCGCAATCTTCCGAGCGAATTCTCGACAAGTTTCTTAACATTCTACCAACCGTAACCATCAGAGAAGGGCACCGCGTAAAGGTCTACCTCTCGGGTGATCTCGTGATGCCCGACTACAACAATCACAAAATGCCGCCCGACCTGTGAAGGTCGGGAGAACATTGTTCAAAACTCAGAAAGGAGAATTTGAAATGAAAAGAAGGGCTCTAACACTTTTGCTCATTGTGGGATTGTGCGTTGGAACTGCCTCCGCGCAATTCGGATTCGGGATCGTTTACGACCCCACGAATTACGCGAACGCTCTATTGCGCTACGCCGAGCTTCAGCAACAACTCGTTCAATTGAAGAACAGCTACACCCAGCTTATTACTCAATACAACCTTGCTCTGCAAATGTCCCGCAATCTGCAAAACATGCCTGCCCGTTATCAGGCACAGTTTTCACAATGGAGAAACACTCTCGCCGGGAACACGTATCAAAACACCGGAACATGGGTGACCGGGATCAATTCAGGGCAGTTTCCCACCGTAACCACGGGCTACCAGCAGGCCACAACCCAACTGCTGCAATACAGCCCCGACTACATCTCCGGCATGACAGACAACGAACAGGCAAGAGTGAAATCCCAATATGCGTCCGTAGAACTCACGGACGGCGCAAACACCACGGCGATGGCCGCTATCGGATCAATCCGTGGGAACGCTCAGAACGTTCAAACCCAAATTGCGAACCTCGAACAGGACTCGTTGTCTGCGGACCCAAGCCTGAACACAGAAATCTCGGTTCTGAACAAGATCAATGCGGCTGGAGTATTAACCCTCCGCACGCTCCAGGACTCGAACAAGCTCCTCGCGTCGCTTCTCGAACAGCAAACCATTATCGCTAAGCAGCAACGCGAGGCCACTACCAATGCCATCAATGCCGACATATCGCGACGTGCCAACCTTTCCGGAAACATGGCTCAGGTCAACGGCACGCTGACTAGTTCTCTACAGAACTTTCGGATGCCTTAGAAGGAGTTGTTCAAATCCGGCGCGTCGAAGGAGCCAGTACGATGGACTACCTCCAATTCATCTTTCAAGCCATCAACAACCTGCTCACGCAGAATCTTGGCTTCTTCGACGCCATGGGTCAGAACCTGTTTCGGTCCTTTGCCACAATCCTGGTGGTTTGGTACGGAGTGAAATCCGCACTATCCGCCGCTGGCGGTAAGAACATGCTTCATTTTGACAATTTCGCGAGCCTTCTCCTGACCATCAGCTTTGGCTTTGCAATGGTGAATTACTACAGCACCCCGATTCCGGGAATGGGCGCTAGCTTCCACAATCTCATCACCGACGAGTCGCAGTTTCTCGCAAATAAAATCAATCAGACAGAACTCCAAACTGTCGAAGAACGAATCGCCGATTACGAGACACGCATGGACTCGCCAGGCATCACTGACATCCTTGGAACTATAATGTATGTCGTCATCATTATTTTGCTCGCGGCGGCCCAGGCCATCGCGATTGTCGTGATTGCCTTCGGATTTATTGCTACTGCGGTATGCGTGCTGGTGGGCCCGATATTCATACCGTTCTTCATCGTCCCGAAGTTGGAATGGCTCTTTTGGGGCTGGTTAAAATGCTTCATCCAATATGCTTTCTACCAGGTAATCGCGGCGGCGGTTGTCTACGTAATAGCGAACCTCATTTTGGGAATCTTTGATCTTCAGCCAAAAGGGACTATCTCGACGGTCCAGCTCATTGAGGCATTCCCGGTCCTTTTCATCACTTTTCTCGCGTCCATCTATGCGCTTCTGAAAATACCGGCGCTTACCAACCACATCTTTAGCGGAACGGCAGGAGGGTCTTCTGTCGGAATCCTGGAGAGGGTCTTCGGATGAACAGCGACGCGACCTTCCAAAATGCCAAACGACTCTATCTCGAACAGTATGGCGATCCAATGGTGACCAATACCTATCTGAAAATCGCACTGGTCCTCGTCTCTCTCGTAGCCATCGGACTGGCCCTTGTGGACCTCAGAACGATTCGCACCTTTCAGAATTTCCGTCCCCTCGTCATTAGAATCGACGACCTGGGTCGGGCCGAGGCCATCAATTACCACAACTTCGAGTACAAGCCGCAGGATGCCGAGGCCAAATATTTTCTTTCTCAGTTCTGCACCCTTTACTACCGCCGGAATCGGTACACGATCCAGGACGACTTTTCGAAGTCTCTCTATTTCTTGGACGGCAAGCTTGCAGACGGCATCCTCGACGCCTATCGCAAGGACGACATCATTAAGAAATTCATCACCAACAGCTCCGTACCTGAAATTGACGTTGATGTAAAAAAAGTCGCTCTTGAAGACATGCAGTCGCCGCCTTACAAGGCCCGCGTGGACTTTTACATGGTCTATTACTCGCCCTCGGATCACAGCGAGATCAAGCGCGACCTGTATACCGCCAATTTCGTGTTCGTCTTTAAGGGCAACGTCCCGAACGAGCTGATTCCGATCAATCCGCTGGGCCTTGCGATCACATATTTCCGCGAGGACCAAGCCTTTAAGTGAGCGCCTATGTTTGCGAACGCACTCATGCTGACCATCGCCGTCGTCTTGGGAATTGGCTTCTGGTTTATGCAGAGGCTGACGTATTTCATTTCCTATAAGGGCGTCTTGTTCCAGTTCTACGGCACGCCAATCCTGATTTACTGCGCAGTTCTCTTTATCAACGTTTTCGCGCTCGCCTTCGCATTGAACCGCAAATTCTTCCTCAAAGACACCGGCAGAAAACTCTCACATCTCGACAAGCAGCTTCATGTCGGGCAGACAGAAGTAACCGCTCCAACCCTCGAAGAGGAGGTGGACTAGCATGTCGCGCGATTACTTGCCCAGCGAATCCCTCGATCCCAGAGACTCTGCACCCGACCCGGTTTCCAGTAACCGCCAAACGGACCGGCCCGACTCCTCGCGGGGACAGGGGCCTGGCAGTGACGCACAGGATGATGCTCGGCTGACACCTGAACGTGTACCGAGGATTGAACCGGAGCGCAGTGTCGAACCGCGCAAAGCATACGAATTTTGCGGCAGGACGTACACCGTCCGATCTTCTGAAATTGGGACGCTCACTGACCTTGGTAAGTTCCATGCCGTTTCGAGCGGGGATCTTGAAGAGTTCCGCTATCACGGAGACGAGGACCGCATGAGACCGGATGTGGCAAACCTCATCCGGCAGGGCCTCGTCGCTGAGAAGAGCGTTCCGCATTCCGACACCGGCCCTCGCCGGTTGCTAACTTTGACTAAGAAGGGCCATCAATTTCTCCGGGCGACAGGAACAGTCCCTAGAAACCAAGCCACCCATTACGGTTTCACGAAGCCGCGCGAAGCCCACCACGACGCTGACCTTTATCGCCTCTATCACAAGGCAGCAGAAAAGATTGAGCAGGATGGCGGCAAGAATCCGCGCGTAGTCCTCGACTTCGAATTAAAGAAGCGCGTTTTTCACGACTTGGCGAGGCTCGGTCCGGAAAAACATTCCACGGAGAGCAAGAGAGCGATTGCGGAAAAACACGGTCTGCAAGTCGTTCGCGGAAAGATTCCGCTCCCCGACCTTCGGATCGAGTACGAAGGCCGTGATGGCGATATGGCTCGTGTGGACCTTGAACTCGCTACCGAGCATTACCGGGGGAGCAATCTAGCAGAAAAGGTGCGAGCTGGATTCTCTCTTTATGCCCGCGCACAAGACGCCCCTGGCCTTCGCCGTGTTCTAGACCGGAGAGAACTGACAGCGGAAATTCTATCCCTATGAATCTAAGGACTGACCAAATCGAGCGGATCAAAGACCTCGGCTACACCGAGTCGGAGGCTCGGTTTCTCTACATAGTCGCGATCCACTCCGGTTATTTCACTCTGGGTCAATTCAGAACTTTCACCGGGACACGGTACGGAAAACGCCCCACTTCTTTTGCTCACAAACTAACCGAGCGAGGTCATGCTGCCGCGCGGGACTATCTGCGAAGAGGTTTCGTATTTCATCTCTTCTCTAGAACTGTCTATGGCCAGATCGAAAAGGACAACCTCCGCAACCGCCGCCGACATTCGTTTGATTTCATCCGCACGCGACTCGTGCTCTTGGACTTTATCCTGGCCAACCAGGACCTCGCCTATTTTGAAACCGAGCAGGACAAGGTGAGTTTCTTTTGCGAGAGTTTGGGGCTCTCGAAAAACCTTCTTCCGGCCAGGGTTTACGACGGCGATCCCGGTAGCCGCCCCGCGATCCGCCATTTCGTGGATAAGTTCCCCCTCTTTCTTGCACCGCCGTCTCCCGGTGCTTCGCCTGTGGTCACCTTCAGTTTCGTGGATTCAGGGTCCGCAACGGTATCGGATTTCGCCACACACTTGGTGGCGTTCCAAGCACTGTTGAGGCAGTTGGGAACTTTTCGGTTTGTGTATATCGCCCCAAAGGACGCGCCTTTTCGGAGGGCGGAAGAACGTTTTAAGAGCGTGATGAAGAGGCCGCTTGAGTGTGACATATCAGCTGACATCCTCCGTTATTTTGCGATTCGGAAGAAATGGGAGAACCGCGAATACGTTGTACCAGTGACAGAGGACTTGGAATTCTTGAGCGAAGCCAAGCGGCGCTTTCAGACAGACCGCTTTGAATATTTATATGGGTCTTGGCGTTCAGGATCGCTCAACGAGCGAGACTTGCAAGTGGAGTTTCGGCAACTTGTGCCCGATCGGACGGTTATCTTTGAAACGTACCTTGTGAAGGGGAATCCGTCTCCTCTCGCCGTTGATGGTCGGCGGGGGTGACGGCAGCATGAAAGACACTCATCACCCTATCCGTCACCCTTCGCGTCACGTAGAGCGTGACGCGAACTCGTCGAGAGCGTTGAGGTTGCACGTGGCGCGGCAGTCACTTTTGGACGCGGGGAAAACACCGAGTTGGGCTGGAGCGACCCCACTTTTGGGAGCCTTCGGCTGCCCAAAGAATCATGGGGTCGCTCCAGCCCAGGGAACAAAATGCGCGTTCCTATTTGCAGAGTGTTTTGCCCGCGTCCAGGGAAGTAGATAACTCACAAGGAGGAAGGATATGTCGATCATCAACAAGCGACCGGAACTCGTTAAGAGGGAATACGAGCTGGAGGATATTGTCGTCTCGACCGTCGAAAAGTACGCGACATTCATCGAAAGCACGCCGGATCATGTCGTGAATTCAGCTCTGAAGATCTTGCTATTCAAGGACAAGCAGTTCCTCAACTGGAGAAAGCAGCAACAAGTAGCTGGTAAGAGGGACGGAAGTGCGGTTGCAAGAGCCGCAGCAAAATGATTCAGAAAATCCTCAATTCGAAAAACTTCGTCGCATGCCTATTGGCGGCGGCTACGGGCATGACCCTCTATTTTCGGGTGCCGTTTCCCGATGAAAATATCTTCCTACGAGTCATGGCCCTGCGGTCGCCGTCAATCTTCTACTTCGTCAAATACTCTTACACTCTCTTCCTCTTTTCGACCCCTTACATCGGATATTCAATTGTGCTCTCGGGAGTTTACATTTTTAGTCTCAAAGCAGGCCGCCGCGTTCGCGCGGGCCGCTTGCCTCTCTTTCCCGACCCTCGCAAGAGGCACGAACTGTTCCTTGTCCTCGGGGAGGTTCACAATCCTCGTAAGCTGACACCCGCAGAAAACCCGCAATGGTTAGTGATCCCTGAAAGGGGTCTCTTCACCGGCGTAGCAATCCTCGGCACAATTGGCCCTGAATTTCAGGCTTGGCTTCGCTACAAGAATGCGAACGGTGCTGAAACCTACGTGAGTATGAACACCCTGAAACCGGATGCATCGACTCGAACCAAGAACGACATCGGGGCGATCCGACATCTCTACCTCGACTTGGACCACGGCGGCGCCACCGCTCTTGAAGCAATTGAGAACTCCGATCTGGTCCCGCTACCGAACTACGTACTGACCGCGTCCCCCGAGAAGTTCCAAGTAGTCTGGAAAGCTGAAGGAATCACGCTCGAAGAGGCGGAGGCCTTGCAGCACGCGATGGTAGGCGAGTTCGGAGGCAACCCGGCAGCAACAGATTCCACGCGCGTTTTGCGATTGCCTGGCTTCGCTAACACTATGCCCAGTACACCATCGAGAAAGCCCAAATGGAACTTCAACGAAACAACTCTACGAACCTCGATCAGCCCCGGACGCCGGGAGACATCTGAACCGACTCGAGGTTTTTGTTTGCGGAGGAGTTATGAACAACGCGAACCCCGACAACATCGTTCGACACGGAATTCAGCGGATTAAGGAGGAACTGACGCCGGACGGGAAGAATAATGAAGTATCGCAGCGACCGAGGATTCTCGCGTGTCTTTTACTTGTACCTAGCGATGCCGAACCAATCGTTGCCATGCTTGAGCAGCTCGCAGCAGGTTCACAGACCCCAATTCCTTTTCCTTCCCTTTTGAATCAGGAGCTGCATGGCATAGGCGAAGACCGCTGGCTCGAACATACTGAGGCTGCCAAATGCCTGGGCATTTCCAAGAGCACCCTATATCGCTATGTGAGCCAGCAAAGAATCGAGTGCCGCAAGATCGGCGGGCGTCTTGAATATCGCCAATCTGCTCTTGAAAAACTCAAAAGAGAGCAGACGCGTCCTGCTCGGCTTTCTCACCACGCTGGCGGTATAATCCCTTCAGCGCTCAGCTCCGGCAAGTGAGAGGAGCGCTCGTGGGACTGTATCGAAGAACGGACTCGCGTTTCTGGTGGA
>Ga0137409_10004005_pt1 | contig 15577 bp, 21 predicted proteins | sample CZODoug1_16funga_FD_122059 | JGI IMG/M metagenome (GOLD analysis project Ga0137409, IMG submission 122059) | Vadose zone soil fungal communities from Angelo Coast Range Reserve, California, USA - CZODoug1_16fungal (Hybrid Assembly) | ecosystem: Environmental > Terrestrial > Soil > Vadose zone... | reverse complement strand
CAATTTATGCTGCGCCGAGCGCACAAGCCGCCGCATGTACACTCACCTTTACAAATTTGTCCGGTAGCATAATCGGCGCGGGCATTGTTTTTTACATTCAAGAAGTCACAAATCTAGCCCCTCCAGTTTTTACTCCATCTTTCCGAGGAATACAGTTAGCGGATTTGCCGGGATTCACGAATAGTCAGTTACAGCCAAGCGCGGGCGGAACTGGGTCAAATCTTTCCGCTACAGGTGGCGCAAACCAAGTTTTGCAACAGACAACCTCTGGTGGTGCTATCACCGTAGGACAGCTTGACTTCAACAACCTTGCTGGCGCTGTAAAAATATCGAAGTACAACAACATCAACACGGTTTCAAACGGCGTCCCATCGGAACTTGCAACCGTAGATTTAACTGCTCAATCAGCGGCTATCGCAACAACCACCCTTTATGCGGTGCCCGCCTCGGGAGTCGGTCAATATCGCGTGAGTTGGAATGCGAAGGTTACAACCGTGGCGGGGACAAGTTCCACGCTCGGCCCTCTGACTATTGTTTACACCGACCCCGATGGTGTAGCGCAAACCATTACGTGTGCGGCTCAAAGCAACGCTGGTGTGATTGAGACTTCGGACTCAGGGAATCTGACAACCACAGTCATGCTCGGTCATCCGCTGCAACTAAATTGTAAAGCGAGCACGAACGTTACATACGCATTTTCTTACGCATCGAACGCAGCCGCCGCAATGAATTATAACCTGCACATCATTTGTGAGCGTTTATAACAGGACTGCCCGCAGGCGGCACTCCTCTTCCTCGATAAATTCAGTTTTAAGAAAATCAAAATGGCAAAACTAGATACACGCTTCACACCGAACGACCGTATAAGCACCGAATTCCACGTAGGCAACACTTCCGGCGACCCAGGCGTTAATCCGCTTGGGCCTGCAGACGCCCCTATCAATCCCGCAAGCGTTGTGATTAACGCGAACGGCGGCAAGCCCTTCAATGTGACTATAGGCTCAACCAAGATAGTGACGCCCGCATGAAATTCATAGACGCTAAAACCATACTCGCAAATTGCGACGTGCTTGGGACGGATGCAGCCCAGGCTTCGCACGTTTCACAAAGCACGCCACTCGATTGCAAGCGCCGCGAGCTACGCGAGGCGAACACCGATGAGAATCCTGTGCGCGTCCGCGAAGTGAATAGACGCCGAGCAGATAGAAACGGTGTCAGACCTCTGTAAGCGCGGCCACGGAAGCCCCGCATCAAGCTCAACAACATTCACGAAGGAAATACATTCAAATGTCAGAAATCCATCTAAATCCCGTTCCAGGGACAAGCATAGTCGCGCACAACCCAGCCCAGCACCCGCTTCCTGCAGGAGCAGGCCAGCCGGTTACAAAAACGGGCACGGCAGTTTCAGGGCAAGTCAACGTAGGTTCTAGCAATCCGGGTCCGGTATTCCGTAATCCCGCCTAGTTTCACGAATTCGACTTAAAAGGAAAAACGAAATGAAAAAAGATTTGGTAGGAAAAGTAGGCACGTCCGTAGCACGAAACATTTCAAAACGCGAAGGCTGGGAAAAAGGTAGCGATGGGACACCAGCAGAAAAGAGCCGCACTCACGGCAATACGCTGATTAACGACAAAGCGAAAACCTCTGACCATACGCCTACATTGACCGCGTTCGAGTCGAATTCAGGCCACGACCCGCGCAAACGCTCCGGAAGTCCAGTCGTTGGCAGCGGCAAAAGGTTTGCGAGGTAAAAAACTATGGCTCAATCACCAGATGGCCGCACCAGTTCAGACAGCTCTTGTTATGAGTGCCCCTCTCCGAGCGGCAGTACAGGAAATTCCGGTTGGGGTGTGTGGATGCAGGCTTATGGTCCGAATTCAAGCGGACGATGGATGTGGCAGCCTGTTCCACCACCTCCCGCCCCGCCGAATTACATACGCACAACGCCCACGGGCATTCGTTTTACCAGTGGATAGGAGAAAACAGAAATGGCATTAAACCTACGCGGCCCTGAAGCCGCAGAGACGTTGCAACACAAAAACAGTCTTAAAGCGGATTTGCTCGAATCCGATTCTGTCGCGGTTGTGCAAGCGGGAGCGAGAACCTTTACGGTGCCTATCTATATTCAAAAGGGCAGCGGCAAATCTGTAGTCGAATCCGACTTCACTTTTAACGAGGCTCGGCCCAACACGTATATTGAAGTTGACGGCGAAAAGGCTCTAGTGGTTCGCTTTGAGAAAATCCCTCGGCCTGCAGTCCAGCCGCCCGCTCCTCCCGCCGAGCCAAGCGAAGAGGAGATATTTGAGGCACGGCTAAAAGCAGCCCGCGAAGCTAACCCCGGAGCCTCGGGCTGGGTTTTGCAAAAGCAGATTAGAGCGCAGATGTTTCAAGAGGGACTTGCCCGACAACAGCAGGCGACCAAGCAACAGCAAGGAATAGCTATTTCTGATAGGTGGCGCGGGTTCGCGGAACAAGCCCAGCGAGAACGAAACGCCACATTTGGACAACGATAGGAGAATTTGAACAGTGACTCTCGAAAGTAAAGAACACCTCAGAAATAAAGTACATAGCCGACTTGTACGCGAACGGAAATCAGCCAAAGAGATTCAAGAGGTTCTTGATTCCTTGAAGGCGCGGGCACTGGAATACGCGGAATACAAAGCGATGCCGCAAGATATTGCGAGCTGGCATGAATTTGCGAATTCTGCGAACGTCGATAAGGCTCTCCAAGCTCATCGGGACGAACAGAAAAGCGCTGCGAAAAAGAAAGACGCTAACATTTCCCGAATGTGGGCAGGGCAACCAACTGATGAAGAGACCGCAGCGTGCAAGGCGACAGCGGAGCAGTTCTTAAGTAAGTATCAGCACTTTAGCCGGATTCCCGAAAACTCAGCCGCTATAGCAGACCGGATGCGGGCTAAGAATTTGAGTCCGCACCAGCTAAGTTCTTTCGTGAAGGCATTTGAGGAATTGGCCGTCGAAGGACGTGTGATTCTCAATGGCAAACTCGCTGGAATCTGCGAGGACACGATGGTTGGCGGTCACGAACTCCGGACCCACAAAGACCTGCACCGATTCTTGCAACCTACCGCGACCGCCGAACAGTTAGAACAATTGAAGGCAAAGAAAATGAGCGCGGACCAATGGAAGGCGTCTCGGCCCGAGTTGCAGGACGGGATTCCCTTCATTATTCAGCAGCAGTTTTTCAAAGCCGCTCACTCCCTTGCATCTTTCGAGCCGGAATATGTTTTCTCCGATGAGAACAATGCGAAGTTAATTGAATACGTCACAGCAAATAAACTTCAGTTCAATTTGACCGGCCTGCGCGTGGCGTTCAATGCACTGAAAGACCAGCTAGAAACCACATCTCACAAAACGCACGGGCAGATAGTCACCTTGACCGAGCACGACCCGCAATCCCACGGCGCTCCTGCGCTTCCTGACAAAGCTAGTCTCCGCGCAAAAATCCGAAATCTCAGCTCCACGCAGCTCGCGCAGTATTTCGCCGATAACGAAGGGGCGCGTAAAGCCGTGGATGAAATGTAATTGAATTATTCGCCGTATTATGCTATATTACTTTCCAGTGATAGCGAGACCGTGCCTAGTTAGGGCGGGATAACAGGACGGACGCGGCTCGCTAGTTACTCACACCTGTCAGATACCGCACCGCTCATAGAAGCGTTTGCAGCGCACCTCCGAGGATTACCCTCCATAAAGTCGCATATCCGAGAAAGACGGGTGTGCTCTGGCAAAATTCAGAGACTTAACTGGAATGGTTTCAGGGCGGTTGACTGTTCTACAGCGAGCAGAAAATTACAGAGGGCTATACGCCTGTTGGCTTTGTCGTTGTTCGTGCCCCGCTAAGACAGAAAAAGTGATTCGCTCTTGCCATCTCTTGCGCCAGAATCCTATAAAGAGCTGCGGATGTTTATCTTTAGAGCTTCAAACAAAACACGGTCACGCCAAAAGAAGCATCGGACAGTCTTCGGAATACGGAACCTGGAGACAAATGAAAATCAGATGCGGAAAACCAGATAGCCCTGAATTTCACAATTATGGTGGCCGTGGAATCACGGTTTGTGACCGCTGGAAAGACTCGTTCCCAAATTTCATCGCGGATATGGGGTTGAAGCCTGAACCGAAGCGTAAATATTCCATCGACCGTATTGATGTAAACGGAAACTACGAACCATCAAACTGCCGCTGGGCAACTCAGAGCGAGCAAAACTACAATCGGCGTAAATCTAAAGACCGGTCTTCACAATTTCTTGGCGTCCATTATTCCAATACATATAGACAGTTCATCGCAAAAGTTCACATAAAAGGCAAAAATAAATATCTGGGAACCTTTGACTCAGAGGTTGAAGCGGCACAGGCAAGAGATAGAGCCGCTATAGAAATCGGGGGTTTTGTTAAGTTGAATTTCCCCCTGCCCGAAGCAGTCTCCGCAAACTGAACAAAAGAAACAATCCGAGTCCCACGTTGGCCCTCACTGAATTTCTATTCCACCAGTGAAGGCGCTCCGTGTTCATAGACGTAACCGGCCAACACTTCTTTAGATTGACCGCCCTCGAATACGCCAACCATCCCCGCAGTGGCCGGGGCATGTGGCTGTGCCAATGCGAATGCGGTAAGCAATGCCTTGCTGAAAGTTGGGCATTGCGGCACGACAGAGCGAAAAGTTGCGGCTGCTACCGTAACGAAATAACCGCTCAACGGTCCACCAAACACGGCCACCGCCGAAAAAAACACACCACCAGTCAGTATTATTCGTGGCGGAACGCTAAGACTCACGGAAAGACCGATTTAGATTTCATTACATTTATAGAAACACATTCCGCGCCTGCCAAGCAGCCGCCGCAAGAAATATCAGTAGCATCCTAAGGAAAAGAAAATCATGCCAGCAGTTGACCCCAATACCAGTTCAATCATTGCGAGTGGAAGCGACGTGCGCCCTAGCTTCGCCAGTGGTGCAGAAAATCCCGACCCCGTAGCAGCTCCCGCAATAAACGGCGGCGCTCCCAGTGTGCCCGCGACAGCTCCCCCGGTCGGAACACCCTCCGTAGTTACGCCAGCGGTTCCGCCCAGCAAAAACCCCGGACTCCATAGTTTCATCAATAGTTTCTTAAGTTCCACAGTAGGCGCACTCGCGGGTAAGGCTCCTCAAAAATATGTCACCGATGCGGACGGCAAAATTATTCCGGACCCGAATCAAAAGCCCGATACTCTTGGAGACAAAGGCCGCAGACTAGCTGCCCATGCATTAGAGGGTCTGGGCGCGGGAGCACAAGTCCAAAATCGCGGCTCCGGACTCGCAAACGCCCTGGCCGGAATGGGCGCAGGTGCCTCAGCCGTAAGCGCAGACCAACGCGCAGCGGATGATAGAGCCAAAAAGGAAGCCCGCGAGAACGAGGAAGCAAAACAGCAAAAAATCGGGCGCATGCATGAGATTGCCCGAGGGAATGCTCTGACCGCCCAAATATTTCAACACATGATTGATTCTGATGCTGACCGAGACCCTGCCCGCCAGCAACATTTAAGTTGGGCTAAGGCTGCAGAAGATGCGGGTGTGCCTGTTCGGTATCTTGATGAAGACCAGGCGCATCAGCTCCGCGACAGCGACCCTCACGCAGCCGCTAAATTCCAGGTGCTCCCCGTTGGTTTAAGGATGGTCACAGACGAACAGGGTCAACCCGTTCTGGACAGCGACGGGAAACCGCATTGGAAGGGTCAGTTTGCTCTTATTGATGGCCTGCACGATGGAAACATTCCCGTACCGCAGAGTTTTATTTCTGACCTACAAAAATATGGAAAATTCGCAGGATTATCGCCGGAAGAAACCGCAGGACTAAAAGCTGGCGATGATGTGTCTGTACAACATTTTATTAAACTTGCTAACTCTATTCAGGAAGGGAAGAAATCTGAACTCGCAGGCTGGGCAAAGCCAGAACTCGGTTGGAAGGGCGACACACCAATACAGATTAACGCCAATGACCCTAGTCAAATGCGCCCGTTTGCCCCAGGCGTGACTCCGAACGTAGAAAATAAACCTGCGGATACTGCCGCGCAGAAGAAATTGCGGGAATCTCAGGCAGCGGAAGCAGATGCCAAGGCCAAAGAAGCCTTAAACAATGCTGCTCTGATTGCACAAGGGCTGAACTCCGGGGGAAGTGTCAAAGATTTGTTGCCTCAATATGACGCAGCAATCAAGAATCTACCCGAACCCGCTCAGAAACTTCTGAAATCAATTCCGCCTATGTATCAACTGACGGTTTTGAAAGTTGCGGCGGGAGATGAATCCGTCGAAGATGCAACCAAAAACCCGCGCAAGGGCGTTCCAGGTCTCACCGTGACTCAGCTCGGGACTTTGGCGAGCTTAGTTAATCCGAACTGGACCGGCCAGCTATTCAAAGCAAAACAAAAGCTGGTAAATGACTTCACGTCCGGCCCCGCGTCTCAGCAAATTAACAGCCTAAATCAGTTCTTAGGCCACGCAGGGCAGGCCGCCGATATCATCGGTAAATTCCGCAGCTCACAAAGCCCGTTCCTGAACAAGTCAATAAACTGGCTACGAGCGAATGCTGCAGGCGATAAAGACGTTTACGCCTTGCTGCAGGCGCTTGAACCTGTCCGCGACGAATATTTGAACATGATTAAATCAGGTAAGGCTCCAGTAAAGGAAGAAATCGACCGCAGCTATAAAACACTAAATGAGGACATGCCCGTGTCCGCTCTACTCGGAAATCTCGGAGTTGCGGGCGAGCAGGGCGTAACTAGAATTGACCAACTAAACGAACAGTGGAAGCAGGTTACTGGCGTAAACGCTCCGAATCTTGTTCGGCAAACCGGGCTTGACGGCGCGAAAAAACTAGGCATCGGCAATGCTGTGAGCAAGTACAACACTGGTGGAAGCTATTCGGGCGCGAATAATCCGAGTCCGCAATCCGGCGCTGCGCAGAATCCGCAATCCGGACAGCCGCAGAACCAAACACCCGCGCCAACCTCGCACACTTTTTCTAAGTCTGCGTTTCAGAAAGCGAACCCTCAGGCGGATATAAATGCAGCCGCCGCAGCCGCACAACAGGCTGGATATGAGGTTGTGAACTAACATGCCGAACGATACAAATACTGTTACAGCGCCCGTGGAGTTTTCGGCGGGCCTGGTTCCGAAGGCTCCAGCTCCAGCGGCTTCAGGACAAATTGATTTCTCCGCTGGATTGGTTCCAAAAGACCAAGCTCCGCAATCTCAACCAATGGTGACGAATTCTGTGGGTGAGACTATGCCTGCAGATGTTGCTGCGCGGCATGCTCTAACCCGCGAAGGAAAAGATTTTAACGCTCCTGACCGAAATGCTACCGGAACTGCTTGGGAGGGCACCGCAAAACTGGGCAACTTCGTGGAAGATGTTGTTACAGGTCTAGGAAAGCAAGGACTCCACACTATCCAGGGAGGCGTAGCACTTGCAAATAAGGCTGCGAAAACTTTGGACCCGTTCGATAGTCCGGCTCACCCAACTCCGCAGATTCCTATTCCTGCCGCCGCCGCAGATACAGAGACCCAGGGTTTTGGGGAAGGTGTAGGCGGATTCGGTGAAAATGTTTTGGAATATATGTCCGGCGAAGAACTCCTTAGCGGCTTTTCCAAGGTCGCGCAGCTTGAAAAGTTGGCGCAAAGTTCGCCTGCTATTTCAAACCTCGTTTCCAAATCCCCCGCGATAATTAAGAAAATCTTCGGCAGTGCGGCTAAAGGTGCCATTGTTGGCGGCGCACAAGGCGCGGTCAAAGGAGCTGCGGAAGGTAAGGCATTAGAGGGCGCGGAGGGGGGAGCTGCAGGCGGTGCGATTGGTGGCGCGATTGCGGAAGGAGCCGCTCCAGGTGCTAAAGCACTTGCTAGGATTTTCGGACTTGGAGGACGAACCGCCGAGGAAGCTATGGTTGCGGCAGGCCGTCCATCTGTCACGGAAGACGCCAATTACAGAAAAGCATTACAAACCGCCGCACCTAGGATTGTAGACGCCGCTAAAGATGCTTCTCTAAAAACAGTCGGAGATTTTGAAGACCTTTTGCACAACACGGCGCAAGACATTCGCCAAAAAGAATTTGGCCCGATGATTCAGCGCAATGCGAAACAGATGGTCTCTGCTCAACCCGTCGCGCAGAATATCCGCTCTGCAATTACTGACCAAATGCGGGAATATGCGCCCGAGGAAGCGAAAGAGCTAGAGGACTTCGCGGTTAAATTTGCTAAAGATATGCCTCTCGGAAAAGCTGAATCAGACTTGCAATATTTCAACGCTCAACTGAAGAAATTCTATCGAACCAATGCGGTTGACCAAAACGCGGCACTCAAGACTAGCGGAACAGTCGCCAAGTATGAAGCGGCTGCTGATGGGTTACGGGACTTGATTTATGGGCGATTGAAAGAACTAGGAGAAAATGCGCCCGATGGTTTACAGAAGCAATATGGAGCCTTGAAAACTCTGGAGCGGACATTTGCGAAAAGAGCGACCGTATCAGACAGACAAGCTCCGTTGAATCTTGCTCAAGTTCTTTCTATGGCTGGGGGTTTTGCAGAGGCAGGGGGAGCTATTCTGGCGGGGCATCCCGTCGCGGCTCTGGCGGGCGCTATTCCTATCGTAGTGTCTACCGCCGCAAAAGCAAGGAACTCATCTGAATCTCTAATTCGTCAAGGTGTTAAGGCAATGGCGGAAGAGGCTTCTCCGAAGGCACCTTCAGTCGTAGGAAAAGCTGCCAAAACCGGAACAGCCGCTGCTACTGCTCAAGGTGTACGGACGCTCGTAGTTCGGGATAGCCACGGCGGTATTCATTCGCTGCCCTCAGACCGCCTGGACGAAGCTAAGGACCGCGACCCAGATTTGCAGGTAATTAAATAATGCCCACACAACCATTACCGGCTAATTTTGCGGTCACTCCACAGGCTCCTACTCCATCAGATGCACTGCGGCGAAAGCGCGAGCCATTGCCTAAGAATATGCCGACACCTGTTACGGAAGATACGCCCAGACCTTCGGGATTACCTGAGTCAGTTCCCGCGCAATACATGGATTTTTCTGACCTAGGCGGCGAGCACAAGGGAATTTCTTTTGATGACCTTGGCGGGGAATATCACATGCACGAATCGCAATTAACTCCTGAATCTGAAAGCCAAATAAACTTCTCGGGCAGCGACGGGAAGTTATACCAAGTCCATCCTTCGCAATGGGACAAGGTGCGGAAAGCCGACCCCGGAGCAAAACTCCATTCAATAGCCTCTCGTTAACAACCCCTTTTCTGCTTCTTGTTTGAGTGCTTCAAGGTTGCGTGCGTTCCTAATCTCGCCGATGTCCTTCCAGATTCCGTGCAGAACGTGTTGGATATTGTAGAGAAAACAAAGACCGCCTACTCCGACTGCCAGAAGCAAAACGCCAATCACTTGCATAGATTTTTCTTGTCTCCTCTCTTACACAAATGTTGTGCCTAAAGCCCACTTTGCCAGATTTTCGTCTGGTGGAGTGGGCTTTTTTGTTTTTAGTGACAGAACGCCGTTACTCTTTCTACCGACGCCTTTTTCTCCGTATCCACAAACCTAAACCGCAAACCAACACCAGAGGAGCAACCCCGATAATTACTGCAACGGGATGGTTTATCAAGGGATTTGGAGGCATAGTTAAAAGCCTCCAGAGCATGAAGCCGAGGAAGATTATCGAGAACCACAAGAAAACCGTTCGTGCAATCTTGGGTTTCGCGGTGGGGGTTGTCATGGTTAGAAATCCACCTTTGGCGGCATCTTTTCCAAAAACCAGCCGCACAAGTCGTACAACACTGCGCACATCCCGCGAAAACAGAAATAAGTGAACGCGATGCAGGAACATAGAAAAATCCAATCATAGAGTCCGTGAGGCATTGCGATTCTCCTTTAGGCTGGAATAGAAAGATACTCAACATCCTTCACAGTTCGACTTGCGTCACTGCAAACTGAGAATCCGATTCGTGAATTTGCTTACGCACTGTATCTGCGGACAGTCCGTCAATTGGAGAGTAAAGCGTTTGGCCGGTAGCGGACGAGCGCCACAGCACCAGCCTTTCAGCGCGCCAGACCCCTACGAACATTCCACCGCCTGTTTCAACAATGACTTTGCAAAGAGTGTCAAAAACGGAGAGAGAAGGTGGAATGTTGCGCGGCGAACTAAGATGAGATACGTTTCCTGTAGACATGGTGCGCCTCCTAACAGGTGCGTCTTGTTTAGGGAGCGTCGGGGATGTCAGTCCTCGGTGCTCCCGCTTGATACTTGTGAAGCCGACTCACAACCCTATTAAGGTAAATTACCCAGACACGTAATCAGTGGCAATGGTACGCCAAGCCTACTGAACATTGTACCTTGCCTTGGCTTCCGCATTGCGGTACTCTCTTCCTGACTGCTTTACCGCCTAAACCGCCAATTACTCAAATAATCGTGAGAAATAAGACATGTAATAAGTGTAGGCTTGGCGTAAATCTATTCTCTAAAAAATAATAAAGGGGTCAGTATTTCGCTTTGTTTTGGTGTGTTGCGACGTAGTCGGACTAATAAAACGGTCGAAACTCGCAGCAACGGCTCTGGCATCTTCATCAATTACATGCGTGTATCGACTCAACGTTATCTCTGCGCTGGCATGCCCCATTCTTTGCTGTCGGATTTTGAGAGGTGCTTTCATGCGGTCAAGGATGGTTGCGGACGCATGACGGAAAGCGTGAAACCCAGTCCTTTGAATTTCCAGCCTTTTGAGGAGTGGGTGAAGATGATGGGTGAGCAGATTATCGGCCTTCCAGGGCTTCCCCTTAGTGTTGGCGAATAGCAAATTGTGGGGGTTTGGCGTCCAAAACTCCTGATATTTTGCAAGGTGCTCTGTGAGCCGAGGGCTAAGGGGAATTGTGCGGACAGACGCATTGCTTTTGGGTGTCTGGATTTCGCCACGCCAAACGCTTGTACGGATAGAGATATTACACAGCTCAAGGTCAACGGTGTCCCAAGTCAGAGCGATGGCTTCGCCAATTCGGATTGCGGTCTGGGCCAGGAGCCAATAAAGGGTTCTGTCCGGCTCTATTGCGGCGTCCAGAATCGAGGAGAGTTCCGGTTCAGTGAAGAAGCGCGGCTCTTTGCGGCTCGACCTCGGAAATTCCACCTCAAAAAATGGGTTGAAGCTCACATAGCCCCATTTTTTGGCTGATTTCCATATTATTCGGAAATACTTAACTAAATTACGGAGGTGGGCGGGACTCGTTTTCTGCTTGGCAATGAATCCTTCCAGAACCTCGGTGCTCACATCGGACAACATCATGTCACCGAAATAAGCTAGGACTCTCCGCAATGCGGACTGCAAATTTCTCCATGTGCTCGGTTTGTATTTCGGTCTCGCTATTGGCTCCCAGACTAGAAGAAACTGCCGCAGGGTTAAGGGCGGCTTATCCACGGTAGGCTCTCCTTCCCATATTGAACAAGACAATGCGGTTGGCCCTCCAATATCCGGGGGCGGTGCGGGTCAGTCTGTCACGAAAAAGGGGGAAATGCCGATAAACTAATACTTTTCTTCTGGCACTAAGAATGGCATGAATTGTTCTTGATTGGACCCTGCGTTTGCTCCCAGTGAAATACTTGTACTAATTTTCGACTGGGACTAAAGGCCAGTTGTGTGTAGTACCCTTTATTTCGTATTCTTCCTAAGTCGCGTTCACTTTCCGGACAAGTCGAGGCGCAGATGAATCTAGCCATTGTGCCAGCCGAAACCCAGAAGCCACCAGACCTTGACGCCATGATTTACGCTTATTGGCTTCTCTATTGCCGCGCTCCGGGCCGTCGCACCGCTCCCGGCGAAACCGTAGATTTGGGTGAGATAGGCTCGGCACCAGAGAAGGACTTTGAACGACTCACTCCTTACTCAATTGCGCAGCGGGCAAAGTAAATGCTCCTGAGCATTCGCAGGAACGAGCAAGTTGTATCCGTCGGTGAGTGCGTCCACTGGTTTAAGTTTCGCAACGCGGATGTGACCGTCACCTTCTGGAACTGGCTTCCGTATGTTTGCCTTACCCTCCATCCGCCCGCGCCACTGCACGACTCACCCAAGGGAGACGTAGACCTATTTAACCAATGCCCGAGATGCGAGAGCGGCAGACGAATTATGCCCGCACAGCGGGGAGATTTGATGCACGCAATATTTCTGTGTCTCGATTGCAACCTAATTTTCAACCTGCGGCATTTGATGTATCGCAACTAAGGTTCTTCTGGCCGCTCATGCAGACCGCCACTATTCCCGATTTCCTAGCGCACCTGCCTACTCATCACGGCTTGCCGGTTCCTTTTGTTCAGGCGGTCTTTAATGGCGTGCCAGATTTCCGCACGGTTGACCCAAACAAAAGTATTCAATGTGTCGAAGAAAAGCTCTGCGCTATCTGCGGTCGCACGCTTGGAGAACAATCTTATTTCATTGGTGGACCGCGCTCCAAGGCGAGCAGACTATTTACGGACCCGCCGATGCATCAAAAGTGTGCTGAGTTTGGTTCGCAGATGTGCCCCTTCGTTTCGGGTCGCAAGTTGGACTACTCAGACCGTCCCATAAATCCTGAAATGGTAAAGGTTGCGGAAATGGTTTCGACACATCGGCCAGAGCAAATGTTTATCTTGACTGCCTGGACTAAGAAAACTGAATTGGTGCGGAACGGTCAGAATATTTTGATTTCATGCTGGCAGTTGGATAGGACAGAAGCAAATTAGCGTGTCCGGAAACTGAACAACTAAAGGGGGAAACGAGAATGGCTTTGAATCCAGTCCAGTCACTACGCCGCGCTGAATCGCAATTAGAAAAGCAGCTCGGGAGTATCGAACAGGAGTTAGATAAAGTTCGTGGTGCGCTGAAACTGTTATCCGGAAAATCAGCGACAGGAAAAACCGGAAGGAAACGTAGGCGCAAGATGAGCGCCGAAACGCGGAAAAAGATGGCCGCAAGTGCTCGCAAACGCTGGGCCGCGAAGAAAGAGCAATGAAACTGAAACGCGGCGATACAGTTAGAGTGATTGGCGAACGCGGTACATCCAAGGTCCGCTCAGTTCTGAATGATGTAAATGGCGCTTTGCTTGAGACACAAGTCGGCGGTTTCCGAAACTGGAATATTGATGACCTGCGGTTAGTGAGGCGGGCGAAAGTTGGAAAAAGGAAAGCCGAGGGGAACCAATGACCGTTAATGACCTGCGAGCCAAGCTGTCCGAGCTAGACGGCGACAAACAGGTCTTCGTGTATTGGGAAGATGAAAAAAACAAGACTCACTTTTTCACCATTGACAGCATTTCCCTGGAGAAAGGTACACCTAAAAATCTGCCAAATGGCAAGGTAGGATTTGAGTTTGAACATGATGGTCCGGCAGAGTGGGCGCTGATTGAAGTTAGCCAAGGTTAGCATTGTTTAGCAATGGTGGCAGCCCTTGCCGAATTGCCCGCCCGCAGCGCGGATAGGATGTTGAGGCAGCATGAACGAAAAACCAGATAATTTCGTGCGTTTCCTGCTTTTTATCATCGTGATTTTGCTCACGGCTCAAGTCTGCGTCCAGTTTTTCTATCCATCGGGCCGATACGTACAGATGAGCTATCCAGGGGAACCCGTGGTTGCGGTTCTCGATACACGCACGGGCAAAATCTACGTGCAAACCAAGGACTCCGCTGGCGTAATGGACCTGGTAGAAAAGGGAAAAGAAAAGGCCAAACAGCAGAAGGATGGCAAGCGATAGAAACGCTATGGGAGCGGGGCGGTGTTTGGGCTAGCGTCTGTGGGGATACTGAGGGTCCGTACCCTCTGGCGAAGTTGAATGGGCAACATCTTCCTGGCTGTATGTGCAAACTTCCCTGCAGTGCAGACAAGGAATCACTGGCGCGGAAGAAATGTCAAAATCTGCCCCAATAATTTCCGGGCGCTCGACTTGGTGGGAACCTTGGACCAGGAAGCGCCTGCAGCGAACACAGAAAACGCCAACATACTTAGTGACCATTTTGGTCCTCCAGCAAGAATCCATCACAGTTGGAGGCTAACTCGGCGGAAGTATTGAATGTCAACAGAATTATGGTTTTGAAGGCGGTATCTCTGGATTGCGCCGCTTCCACTCTGCCCGCGCTTCCTGCAACGCAATTACAAAAACTTGGCGCGGCGGCTTCCCAAAATTCGCCTGCGGGGAGCACAGATATTCCCCAGCCCTGATATCACGCTGCAGCTTCTCATCGGACATTTTGCGAAACCGGGCGCGGAGAGATTCCAAATCAACCTCGTTCTCATTCGTGGAAAACCCAACGGAGTTGAGACCTGCCATAAGACCTTCTTTCTGGCAGAGGGAACGGGAAAACGATTATAACAGGCTAAGGACAGCCTTTCGGTCTCGGCAATGGTCTTGTTATTCCGTGCTTCGCAAATTCCTCTTCATACGCCCTAATCTCTGTGCATAGCTGCTTGCTCATCAGTGAAATGACTTTTTTGTAGTCGTCTGTATGGGTCTCGCGGAGTTGATTCGTAGACCTATTCCACATCTGCAGCAACCCGTTCACAATCTTTCCGCCTTCGTACAATACTTCGTTGATTTGCGGCATAGTCACGGCCTTAGCTTGCCGCAATTTCTCACGTTCAAAGACAAGTTCTGTTGAAATATGTGCAAGGAATTTATTCCTGCGTTTGGTCAGTATTTCTATGCTGGGATTCAGTTTCTTCCTTACGGCGTAGTTTGCCTCACCGATGTACGCTAGAACCTCTTTCTCTGAGCCATGTTTAAAACTACTGCTCCGAAGCCGAGCCATTTCTAGGAACTTGGGAACCGTAAAGGCGGCTCCATGAGTATCAAAGAGCTTGCATGCATACATCTGGGCTGCGTAAAGATGTGCGTAGAACGTGTATGTGAAAAATACCGGAGCATGGTTGCCGATAAATAAGTCTATATCGGCCAAGCCTTCGCAGATGGCAAGATGAACGCCGCCGTGGAAGGATTCATCCGTTAGAGCGTCAGCCGCTTTAACGAAATCGGCAGTCGCCAGTAAAGACCGCTTCATTCCCGCCCAATCCGACTCGACAGCAAAGCGTCAATACTCGTAAGGCAATCCGGCATCTGGTCTGCTTTGCCAAAATAAAAAGGCATGGGAAACTTTTGTTCGGTCGGAATAGGCACATCTTTCAGAATTTTATCCGCTTGAGGCGACACCAGAGCAAGTTGCAGTCTATCGTTTATGGAAGACGCCCCGCGTAGTCTTGTCAACGCATCGTAGTCACGAAACGAATATCCGATTGCAAGGCACACCCTTGCGTGTTCGCAGCACCGTTGGTAGTACTCATAACCGGAGTAGAAGGGTTCAGATGTCGCTATTTTTCGAGTGGCTGGATAGATTAGAACATTCGAGTAGGCGTCTGAATCCATCGCGTCGTACATCGCCTGCCCTCGCCTTATTCTGCTCGACGAGGTTACGTGTAACCAGTCTACCGAGCCATGAATTTTGAAAAGGACGATGTTGCGTTTGCGCGAGTCGAGCTGGAACGCGTCAAAAACCGAACGATGCCAGTAATTATGGCGGTCGGTA
>Ga0137409_10004004_pt1 | contig 15579 bp, 15 predicted proteins | sample CZODoug1_16funga_FD_122059 | JGI IMG/M metagenome (GOLD analysis project Ga0137409, IMG submission 122059) | Vadose zone soil fungal communities from Angelo Coast Range Reserve, California, USA - CZODoug1_16fungal (Hybrid Assembly) | ecosystem: Environmental > Terrestrial > Soil > Vadose zone... | reverse complement strand
CTGGTGCTTTCGATTCTCGTCATCTACCTGGTGCTCGGCATTCTGTACGAGAGCTTCATCCATCCGCTCACGATTCTCTCCGGGCTGCCGACCGCCGGACTCGGAGCCCTGGTGACCTTGTGGGCCTTCAACATCGAACTCAACATGTACGCCTTCGTCGGCATCATCATGCTGGTGGGCATCGTCAAGAAGAACGCGATCATGATGATCGATTTTGCGATCGAGGCTCAGCGCAAGGAAGGCAAACCCGCCGCCGAGGCTATCTACCAGGCCTGCCTGATCCGTTTCCGGCCGATCATGATGACGACGTTCGCCGCGCTCATGGGGAGTCTGCCGATCGCGCTCTCTTTCGGCGCGGGCGGGGACGCGCGCCGTCCGCTCGGACTCGCGGTCGTGGGCGGATTGGTGCTGTCCCAGTTCCTGACCCTCTACATCACGCCCGTGATCTACCTCTACTTTGAGCGTTTCCAGGAGTGGCTGGCGCACCGGCGCGAGACGCAAGTGACCAAGCTACGCGCCGCCGACTAGACGTCGCTCCGAGGTCGAGACGAGGGCCGCCCTCGGCGGCTACGGGTTGAGCTGCTTGTAGACCACTTCGGCGACCTGGAGCAGCAGGTCTCTACGTATCTCGCCTGAAAGGGCGTAGCCGTAGTTCCCGTCGACCCAGTAGAACACGGAGACGCGGTCCTCCTGGCTGAAGCGGAATGCGGTGTCGCGCGGCTCGCCTCTCTGCCTTGAAACGTAGAGCGTCAGGCGCTGCCCGCGCGCGTCCTGGTACATGAACTGGGCCACCGGCCCTTGCAGACCCGACAGGAGCCTGCCGCCGACGAGCTCGTACCCCAGGGGCCCGAGCTTGGGGGCCTTCAAGGTGGTGCCGAGCCGTTTGGACAGCCAGCCCACCAAGTGGGGTTCTTCGCTGGCGGTCACCTCGACCGGGTGGCGCACCTCCGGGGCGTATACCACGTGCGCCGTGGCCGCCTGCCGCGCGAGTGAGACCGGGACCATCTGCGGGGTGATGAACTCCCCGCGGAGCAGCCAGCCGAGCCCGATCCCGAGCGCGAATATCGCCGCCGCTGCGGCATATTGCCGCCACGCACGCGTACGCACGGCGAGGAGTGGGGTGGGGATCGGCTCGTCGAGCACCGGGTTGTAGAGCGAGCGCAGCAGCGCGTTTTGCTCCGCGTAGGCGCGCACGCGCTCTGCGTCGTCCGGATGAGCTCGCAGCCATGCGTCCACCTCAGCCCTCTCGGTGTCGGAGAGTCCGCCGTCAACGTAGGTATGCATTTCGACCTCGGTCAGCGGCTTCACTTCACGACCTTCAGAGGCATCACGTTCTGGTTGCCCAGCAGCTGGCGCATGCGTTCCCGCGCCCGAGACAGGCGGGACATGACGGTGCCGATGGGAATATCCAGAGCGCGGCTCACTTGTTCGTATGTAAGCTGTTCAACCGCGACGAGCAGAACGACTTCGCGCTGCTCCGTCGAGAGCGAGCGCAACACACGGTCGACGTCCTCCAGTTCGAGCTGCTCGCCCTGCGTCGCCCGCACGGCAACGGCGGGCAGCTCTTCCATGGCCTGCTCGATCTCATAGCGCCGCCGCCTCGCCTGATTGACGAAGACGTTGTGCATGATCGTAAACAGCCACGCCCTCAGGTCGCTGCCCGGGCGCCACAGGTAGAACTTGTTCCAGGCGCGCTCAAGGGTGTCCTGCACCAGGTCGTCGGCGACGTAGCGATCGCCGACCAGCGCGCGAGCGTAGCGCCGCAACCTGGGTATGTGCTCGATGATGAGACGACGGTCCATGCAGCGCGCATTCTAGCGCGCGGCGAAATCCCCTGCGAACGTCCCTCCCGCCCGGGGTCCGGACGGCCGGATACCTGGCACCCATTCACTGTTTCCCCTCCCGACGACGCCAACCTGAGATACAAACGCGCCGCCTCTACGAATTATTCCAGACGAGAACGCGACGTATCGCAGGTCGCGACGGCAAATTGCCCGACGGGAAGCGAAGTACCGAACTCTGAGGAAGGTCGAGGACTGAACCCGTTCAGCGCAGGCCGAAGATGTAATCGGCCACCGCGCGAATATCCGGATCGCTCATCCTGGAAGCGATCGACTGCATCATCTTGTTTGCGTCGTTCCTGCGCTCGCCCGCGCGAAAGGCCTTCAGCTGCGCCTCGGTGTATTCGGGATACTGGCCCGCAAGCCGCGGATACTGCGTGGGGAGGCCCGCTCCGGCTGCGCCGTGGCACCCCGCGCACGCCGGAATGCCCCGGGCGAGATCGCCGCCGCGCCAGAGCTTGCGGCCCTGCTCCAGCGTTTCCGGATGTCTCGCGGCGCCCGGCTTCGAGGATTGAGCGGAAAAGTACGCGGCAATATCGCGGATGTCCTGGTCGGAGAGCCCTCCGGCCATTCCGCCCATCACGGGGTTCTCGCGCTCGGCTTTTTTCCCAGGCGTCGGCTTGAAGTTGACGAGCTGCTTCTGGATGTACTCGGGAGTCTGGCCGGCCAGCTTGGGATTGGCCGCTGTCGGGCTGTTGCCGTCAGCACCATGGCATGCGGCGCACACCCTGCTGGCAATGCTCTGTCCCTTGGCGGTATCGGCTTTGGCTTCAGGCTCCGCGCCGGCAAGCGGGCCGGCGCAAACCATCAATCCCAGCAGCGCCCACACTCCCTTCATGCCATTTTCCCCTTGCGAAATCTTCGCTCAAAAGACTGATATTCTAGCAAAATTTCCGCCACCACCATGCCGCAGATCTTCCGCAACGCTGTCTTTTTCAAAAGCGTAGCTGCACCCGATCAGGCTCCCGCAAGCGCTGCGGAGATCGCATTCGCGGGCCGCTCGAACACGGGGAAGTCGAGCGCGATTAACGCCCTCACCGGCCAGCGCCTCGCGCAGGTGAGCAAGACTCCGGGGCGGACGAGGTTGATCAACTACTACGCGCTCGACGCCGAGCGGTTCCTCGTCGACCTGCCGGGATACGGATACGCCAAGGTTCCGGCGGCGATGCGCGCTCCCTGGGAGAGCTTGCTTAGCGGGTATCTCCTAGGCCGCGTTCCCCTGCGAGGGCTTGCGCTGGTGATGGATGTACGGCACCCGCTCACCGAGCTTGATCGGCGCATGCTCGACTGGTTTCGCCCGACCGGCAAGCCCGTGCATGTCCTGCTCGCCAAAGCGGATAAACTGTCGCGCGAGGCCGCCCGGAGGGTGTTGCGGCAAGTCGCCGGGGAGCTCGCCGCGCTGGTCCCGGACGCGTCCGCTCAACTCTTCTCCAGCCTCAAGAAGACGGGACTGGATGAGGCGGAGGCCGTATTCAAGACCTGGCTGGCCGGAAGCCCACCGAGGCCGGTTGAGATCCTCGGTGAGCCGGAATGAAAACCCCCGGCAAGACCGGGGGTCTGGAAATAAAAGCCCCCGGGCTAAAAGGGGAAATCAGCCCGGGGCAAAATGCCTTAAGGTTTAAGGCACCCCGCTCAGGGAGGAGAAGCGGGAGACGACCGAAGCCGTCTATTGCATAGGAGTGACTTGCTGCAGAAAAGGTTCCCCGGGCGATCGCAGAAACATAAGCGATTGATCCATTGTGGAAAGAGGAGAGATCATGCAGGTGTACGGCAGCTTCCCCTCGGTACGCATGCGGCGCATGCGGCGCGACGATTTCTCGCGTCGGCTGATGCGCGAGCATGTGCTCACCGCAGACGACCTGATCTACCCCGTCTTTCTGATCGACGGCCGCAACCGCACCCAGGCCGTGCCCTCGATGCCCGGGGTTTCCAGGTACACCCTGGACAAGCTCATGCCTGTCGCGGAGCGCTGCCTGAAGCTGGGCGTGCCCGTCATGGCGCTGTTTCCCTCGATCGAACCCGCCCTCAAGACACCGGACGGCAAGGAAGCCACCAACCCGGACGGACTCATCCCGCGCGCGATCGCCCTGCTGAAGAAGAAATTTCCCGAGCTCGGGGTCATGACCGACGTTGCGCTCGACCCCTACACCAGCCACGGCCAGGATGGCATGCTCGACGGCGACGGCTACATCGTCAACGACGAGACGCTCGCCGTGCTCGAGCGGCAGGCCCTGGTTCAGGCGCAGGCCGGCGTGGATATCGTGGCGCCCTCGGACATGATGGACGGGCGCATCGGGCGCATTCGCACCACGCTGGAAGAAAACCAGTTCATCCACGCGCGCATCATGGCGTACTCCGCGAAGTATGCCTCGGGCTTCTACGGCCCGTTTCGCGACGCGGTCGGCTCGGCGGCGAGCCTCGGCAAGGGAAACAAGTTCACCTACCAGATGGATCCTGCGAACAGCGACGAGGCGCTGTGGGAGGTCGGGCTCGACCTGCAGGAGGGCGCCGACATGGTGATGGTGAAGCCCGGGATGCCCTACCTGGACATCGTCAGGCGCGTGAAGGACGAATTCAAGGCGCCCACCTACGTCTACCAGGTGAGCGGTGAATACGCGATGCTGAAGGCGGCGTTCAAGAACGGCTGGCTCAACGAGAAGCAGTGCGCGATGGAAGCCTTGCTCGCTTTCAAGCGCGCCGGCGCGGACGGCATACTCACCTACTTCGCGCTGGACGCAGCCGGCTGGATCAAGGCGGCCAAGTGAGCGCCGCCGAACCTCAAACCCGCAGCTCCGCGACAGCGTCGAGCGACCGCATGAACTTGTCCGGCGGCTGGTAGCCGATCACCCGCAGCCCTTCGATCTCGCGCCCGTTCGCGTCGAAGAACACGATGCCGGGCGGACCAAACAGACGGAAGCGCTTGAGCAGCGCCTTATCGTCGGCCGTGTTCGCGGTGACGTCGACCCGCAGCAGCACCATCTGGCTCAGGCGGGCCTTCACTTTGGGGTCGCTGAAGGTGAAGCGCTCCATCTCCTTGCAGGACACGCACCAGTCGGCGTAGAAATCCAGCATCACGGCCTTGCCCGCCGTCTTCAGGCGCGCGTTCAGATCTGCGGCGGTCGTGACCGTCTCGAAGGGCGGCGGCGTCTCCTGCGAGCCTGCGAGCACTCCTGCGAGAGGCCGCAGCGGATCCCGCGCCCCCGAAAACGCTCCGATGGCCTGCGCGGCGCCGACCAGCAGCGCGAGCAACCCCGCGGCCTTGCCCACGCGCTCCCAGCTCGAAGATTCCTTTCCGAGCGACTCGAGCGCTCCCAGGAATACGCCGGATCCGATCAGGAGCATGGCCCACAGGATCATCTGCACTGCCACCGGAATCACCGGAGCGACGATCCAGATCGCCACCGCGAGCAGCAAGACGCCGAAGAATCGCTTCACTGTGCTCATCCAGGGACCGGCCTTGGGCAGGAGCAGGCCTCCCGAGACCCCGACCAGCACCAGCGGGACGCCCATGCCGAGCGCCATCGAGAACAGCGCGGTTCCGCCGAGCAGCGCGTCGCGCGTCTGCCCGATATAGAGCAGCGCGCCGGCGAGCGGCGCGGCGACGCAGGGCGATACGATGGCCGCCGAGAGCCCTCCCATCAGCACGATCGCGCCCCAGTTGCCTCCGCCCAGGCGGGTGCTCGCTTGCGCGAGTCGAGACTGCCAGCCCGATGGGAGCTGCAGCTCGTAGAAGCCGAACATCGACAGGGCCAGTGCGACGAACACGACGGCAAAAGCGCCGAGCACCCAGGCGTTCTGCAACGCGGCGGAGAACAGGCTGCCCGAAAACGCTGCAGCGATGCCGATCGCGGTGTACGTCACGGCCATGCCGAAGACGTACGCGAGCGAGATCAGGCCTGCACGCCTGCGAGTCACTTCGCGACCCTCTCCGACGATGATCCCCGAAAGAATGGGGATCATGGGGAGCACGCACGGCGTGAAAGTGAGCAGCAGGCCGGCCACGAAGAACACCAGGACCACGGCCCACAGCCTGCCAGCCTCGAGCACGCCCGTGAAGCGCGCTTCGTCGCTCGCCGCCGGCTTCCGCTCGGGCGACGACGCGAGCGGATCGTCCTTCCTGAAGATCGACAGGCGCGAAGAGCCCGCAGCGGCGAGCTTGAGATCGACGCTCTGGACCTGCGGCACATAGCACACGCCGATGTCGGCGCATCCCTGCGAGGTCACCGTGAGCTTGACCCGGTCCGCGCCCGGGGCCGCGATCGGCAGAAGAATGCGGACATCCCTGCGATAGGTCACCTGCTTGCCGAAGAACTTGTCTTCGTGGATCTCTCCCTCCGGGAACCTGGGCGGCCCCAGGGACACCGACGCCGGCTCCGCGGCGAAGCGGAAGCGCTCGCGGTACAGATAGTAGCCGTCGGCGATGCGGTAGCGGATCTCCGCGGTGCCTGCATCCAGGGCCTGCGCGGAGAATCGGAACGCCTTGTCGGGCTCGAGCAGCTCGTCCTGGCCTGCGGCGTGAGCGGCCGGGACGACGGAGAGCAGCAGGGCGAGGAGCAAACGGCGCATGGCGCTATGCGGGCCTGGTTTCCGAATCGACCCAGTCGAGGTATGCGGGAAGACCTCCCGCCAATGGGACCGCGATGATCTCCGGAAGTTCGTAGGGGTGTCCCGCGCGGATCGCGGCTTCGAGCGCCGGGTAGCGCTCGCGAGTTGTCTTGATCAGCATCGGGACCTCCTCCGCGTCCTCGGTCTTGCCCTGCCATCGGTAGACCGACCGGCAGGAAGACAGGACATTGACGCACGCGGCGAGGCGCTTCTCGATCAGCGCGTGCGCGAGCTTGCCCGCGCTGTCGCGGTCCGGGAGGTTGGTGATCACGAGGTAGGCATCGTCCGGCTTCACGCGGCGATCCCGATCGAGGCAAGTCCGTGGGCAACGGTGGGATAGCGCAGGCGCACGCCGAGGTCAGCCTTCATGCGCTCGTTCGACAGCCGCCGCGACTCGCTCATGAACGAGAGAAGCTCCGGCGCAACGATGCGCACGGCTTCTGCGCGAGCGACGCGGCGCGGCCGCGCGAGCCCGGCGTGGTCCGCGACAAGATCGAGCCAGTCGCCCATCCGGATCGCACTGTCGTCGCTCGCGTTGTAGGTGCCGGATGCGCGCGGGGAGTGCAATGCGGCCGCCACGATCGCCGCGAGATCGTCGGCGTGGATATGGTTCGTATAAACGTCTTCCTCGGTGCGCAGAACGGGAGCGCCGCGGACGAGGTGCTCGAGCGGCAGGCGATCCGGGGCGTAGATCCCCGGCACCCGCAGGATCACGATCTCCACGCCCTCGCGCTCGCCCCACTCCGCCACGGCCTGCTCGGCGTCGCGGCGCCGTCTGGCGCGGTCGGTTTGCGGGCGCGGCGCGCGCGCCTCGTCCACCCGCTCGCCGGCGCAGTCTCCGTACACGCCGCTCGTGGAGAGATACACGAAGCGCCGTGGTAACATGACGCCGCTTTTTGCCCTTGACGAGAGCGCCGCAAGCAGATTTCGCGTGCGCGAATCGTGCGGTCCGGTTCGAGGGGGCGGAGCGAGGTGCGCGACGAGCTGCGCGCGGCCCGCGAGCTGCGCGAGCGAGCCGGGAGCGTCGAGATCGCCCTCGATCTGCTCGACGCCGAGGGGCGCCAACCCGGCTTGGGGCGAGCGCACCAGCGCGCACAGGCGATACCTCGCCGCCAGCAGGGGCAAAGCGCGGCGGGCGATGTCGCCGCAGCCGACGATAAGCAGGGTTTCCACGAGCGAATTTTACTCCGCACCGCGAATGACGCATCAGGTCACGATCCGCAATACCGGTCACCAGTTCCAGGCACAAGAAGGCTCGAGCATCCTCCAGGCGGCGCTGGACGCGGGGCTGGTGCTGCCCTACGGCTGCCGCGACGGCGCCTGCGGCAGCTGCAAGGGCAAGCTGATCGAGGGCCGCATCGACTACGGCCGGTACTCCGAGAAGGCGCTGACTCCCCAGGAGCGCGAGCGCGGGCATGCGCTCTTCTGCCAGGCCAAGCCGCTCTCGGACGTGGTGATCGAGGCGCGCGAAGTGCGCAAGGCCGGCGACATCCAGGTGAGAAAACTGCCGGCGCGCGTGCACAGGCTCGAGCGCGCGGCGGACGACGCCATGATCGTCCACCTGAAGCTCCCCGCCAACGAGCGCCTGATGTTCCTGCCTGGACAGTACATCGACATCCTGCTCAAGGACGGCACGCGGCGCAGCTTCTCCATGGCGAACGCGCCGCACGACGACGAGTTCGTGCAGCTGCACGTGCGCCACGTGCCTGGCGGCGCGTTCACCGATCACGTCTTCATGACCATGAAGGAGCGCGACATCCTGCGCTTCGAGGGGCCTTTCGGCACCTTCTTTCTGCGCGAGGAATCCGACAAGCCGATCGTGTTCGTCGCTTCCGGAACCGGGTTCGCGCCGATCAAGTCGGTGATCGACGCGGCCCTGAGGAAGGGCGTGACGCGCCCGATGAGGCTCTACTGGGGCGCGCGTCGCCCGAAGGATCTCTACCTCGACGCGCTGCCGGCGCGATGGGCCGCCGAGCACCCCGGGTTCAGCTACGCCCCGGTGGTCTCGGATGCGCTGCCCGAAGACGCGTGGCGCGGACGGACCGGTTTCGTGCACCGCGCGGTGATGGACGATCTGCCCGACCTCTCGGGCGCTCAGGTGTATGCCTGCGGGGTTCCCATCATGGTGAATTCGGCGCGACGCGACTTCACCGAGAAGTGCGGCTTGCCCGAGGGCGAATTCTTCGCCGACTCGTTCACGACGGCCGCGGACAAGGCCTCCTAAAGCGTCCTAGGCGGCACTCTCTCCCAGGTAGGCCTCGCGCACCCGCGGGTCGGCGAGCAGCAAGCGCGCCTCCCCGGCGAGCGTGATCTCGCCGCTCTCCATCACGTAGGCGCGATGCGCGAGGGCGAGGGCCCCTTGCGCATTCTGCTCGACCAGCAGCACCGTCACGCCGGCGCGGTTGATGTCGCGGATCACGTCCAGGATTCGCCGCGCGGCCATCGGCGCAAGCCCCATGCTCGGCTCGTCGAGCGCGAGCAGCCTCGGCCTGCCCATGAGCGCGCGGCCGATGGCGAGCATCTGCTGCTCGCCGCCGGAGAGCGTCCCGGCGATCTGCGCGCGGCGCTCGGCGAGGCGCGGAAACAGCTCGAAGACGCGCGCGCGGTCGACGGCCACCCCGGGATCGGAGCGCGCGTAGGCGCCCATCGCCAGGTTTTCCTCGACCGAGAGGCGCGAGAACACGCCGCGTCCCTCGGGCACCATGACCAGGCCCGCGCGGGCGCGGCGAAACGCGGGCTCGCGCCGCACCTCGCGATCGTCGAAGCGGATCGAGCCCGCCGCCGCGGGCGCGAGGCCGGCGAGCGCGCGCAAGGTCGACGATTTCCCTGCGCCGTTGGCGCCGATCAGGCAGACCATCTCACCCCGGGCGACCTCGAGGTCGATCCCCTTCACCGCACGGATGCCGCCGTAGCGCACTTCCAGACCGCGGACCTCGAGGAGCTTCACTGCGGCCCCTCCGCCGATGATGTGCCCAGGTAGGCCTCGATCACTTTCGGATCGCGCTGCACCTCGGCCGGCGCGCCTTCGGCGATGCGCCGTCCGTAGTCGAGCACCAGCACGCGGTCGCATACGCTCATCACCAGGCGCATGTCGTGCTCGATCAGGAGCAGCGTCGTGCCGTCGCCGCGGATGCGCTCGAGCAGCTTGCGCAGCGCGGCGCCCTCCGCGGCGTTCATGCCCGCCGCCGGCTCGTCCAGGGCGAGGAGCGCTGGGTCGGTCGCCAACGCGCGCGCGATCTCCAGGCGCCGCTGGTCGCCGTAGGGGAGGCTGCCCGCCGCCTCGTTGGCCCGGGCGCGGATGCCGACGTACTCGAGCAGCTCCGCGGCGCGTCGCTCGATTGCGGCTTCCTCGGCGCGCGTCGCCGGGTCGCGAAATACCGCGCCCAGCACGCCCGACCGCGTGCGAACGTGGCGCCCGATCATCACGTTCTCCAGCGCCGACAGGTTGGCGAACAGGCGGATGTTCTGGAACGTGCGTCCGATGCCGCGCGCGGTGATCCTGTCGGCCTTGAGGCCCGCCAGCCCGCGCCCCTCGAGCGCGAACGAACCGCGGTCCGGGAAATCGAGCCCGGTGAGCAGGTTGAAGAGCGTCGTCTTGCCGGCGCCGTTCGGCCCGATCAGGCCGAAGATCTGGCCTCGCGAGATCGAGAAACTGACCTCCGACAAGGCCTCGATGCCGCCGAAGCGCTTGCTCACGTTCCTCGCTTCGAGGAGGGCGCTCATGGCGCGGGCGCGTCGCGCGCGGCGAGCTCGCGCTTCCTCACCGCCGAGGGCCACAGGCCGCCCGGACGCAGCGCCATGACGAGCACCAGCGCGAAGCCGAAGATCAGCATGCGGATTACTTCGGGCTCGACGATGGTGCGGCCGAAGAGCTGCCGCTCCATCGGCTCGACCGTGAAGCGCAGGAACTCCGGGACGAAGGACAGCAGCAGCGCGCCGAGAACCACGCCCCAGACGTTGCCCATGCCCCCGAGCACGACCATCGAGACCACCATGATCGACTCGACCAGCACGAAGCTCTCGGGCGAGACGAAGCCCTGGATCGCCGAGAACATGCCGCCCGCCACCCCGCCGAAGCTCGCGCCCATGGCGAAGGCGAGCAGCTTGAGGCGCGTGGTGTCGATGCCCATGGCGCGCGCCGCGATCTCGTCCTCGCGGATCGCTTCCCAAGCGCGGCCGATGCGCGAGTTCTGCAGCCGCAGGCACACGAAGATCACCGCGAGCATCACGAGCAGCAGGAAATAGTAGTACTTGACCGGCCCGCTGAAATCGAGTCCCAGGAAGGCGTCGGTCTTCGAGAAGTCGACCCCGTCGATGCGGATCGGATCGATGCGCGCGATCCCCTGCGGCCCATTGGTGATGTTCACCGGCCTCGACAGGTTGTTGAGGAAGATCCGCACGATCTCCCCGAAGCCCAGCGTGACAATGGCGAGATAGTCGCCGCGCAGCTTCAGGGTGGGCGCGCCGATGAGCACGCCGAAGAGCGCCGCCACCCCGGCGCCGATCGGCAGGATCGCCCAGAAAGGCCAATGGATACCGAAGTGCGGTGAGGCGAGAAGCGCGTACACGTAGGCCCCCACCGCGTAGAAGGCGATGTAGCCGAGATCGAGCAGCCCGGCGAATCCGACGACGATGTTCAGGCCCAGGGACAGCAGCACGAACAGGATCGCGAGGTTGGTGATGCGCACCCACGTCGTGCCGACGGCGGCGAGCGCGAATGGCAGCGCGAGCAGCGCAAGCGCGACCACGGCCACCCCGACCCAGGGTGCGGCGGGGTGGCGCCGGAGAAGGGCGATCGTGTCCCGCATTACGCCCTGTCGCCGACGCGCTCGCCGAGCAGCCCCGAGGGGCGCAGCACCAGCACGGCGATCAGCACGATGAAGGCGAACACGTCCTGGTAGTTCGAGCCGAACACGTTGCCGGTGAGGTCGCCGATATAGCCGGCGCCGAGCGCTTCCACCAGGCCGAGGATCACCCCGCCCAGCATCGCTCCAGGAACGTTGCCGATGCCCCCCAGCACCGCGGCGCAGAAGGCCTTGAGGCCGAGCTGCGAGCCCATGGTGTAGTGGGCGATGCCGTAGTAGCTCGCCACCATCACGCCGGCGACGGCGGCGAGCGCGGCGCCGATGACGAAGGTGAACGCCACGATGCGGTCCGCGTCGATTCCCATGAGTCCGGCGATCTGCGGATTCTGCGCGGTGGCGCGCATCGCGGTGCCGAGCCGCGTGCGGTAGACCAGCGCCGCCAGCCCGGCCATCATGGCGAGCGAGAGCGCGATGATCGCAATCTGCACGCTGGTGATGGTCGCCCCGCCGATCGCGTACGACTGCACCTTGACGACCTGGGGAAAGGCGAGGGGATTGCGGCTCCAGATCAGCATCGCGAGGTGCTGCAGGATGATCGAGATGCCGATCGCGGTGATCAGCGGAGCGAGGCGCGGCGCGTTCCGCAGCGGCCGGTACGCCACCCGCTCCATGGTATAGCCGATCAGCATGCACGCCGGGATCGCGCAGCCGGTGGCGATCGCCACGACGACGAGCGGCGGCAGGCCGGCGGGGGCGAGGACGCCGATCACCGAGTACGCCACCATGGCCCCGACCATCACGACCTCGCCGTGCGCGAAGTTGATCAGCTGGATGATGCCGTAGACCATGGTGTAGCCGAGCGCCACCACGGCGTAGACGGCTCCGAGCGTGAGCCCGTTGATCAGCTGCTGGATGAAGATGTCCATGCGCGCGCGGCAAAAGAAAACGGCACCCGCAGGTGCCGTCCCGGAAGGGCCATCAAGCTGCACTCATTTCGTTGATAGGGCGATGAAGTCCTCGTACTTGATGGTCTTGCCGCTCTTGATGATCGCGATCGGCGTGAGCACGCCGGCCTTCATGGTGAAGATCGTCATCTCGGCGTCGCTGCGGTCGCCCTTGGCGTCGAACGCGATCCTGCCGGTGGCGCCCGCGTAGTCGATCTTCTGCAGCTCCGGCAGGTATTTCGCCGGGTCGACCGAATTCGCCTTCTTCATCGCGGCGATCAGCAGGTTCGTAGCGTCGTAGGTGAAGGGCGAGTACAGGATCGGGTCGACGTTGAAGCGCTTCTTGTAGGCGTCGAGGAATTTCTTGGACGCCGCCTGCGGAGGGATGCCCGCCTGCGAGCACAGCAGGCCGTCCGAGGCCTCGCCCGCGAGCTGCTTCATGTTGTCGGTGCACGAGCCGTCGCCGAAGGAGAACACCGCCTTGATGCCCAGCTCGCGCCCCTGCCGCAGCAGGGGGCCGCCGGTGGCGTCCATGCCGCCGTAGAACACGGCGTCCGGATTGCCGCCCTTGATCTTGGTGAGCACCGCTTTCCAGTCGGTGGTCTTGTCGGTGCCTTTTTCGCGCGGGAGCACCTTCACGCCAGCGGCGACCAGGGTCTTCTCCACCTCGTTCGCCAGCCCCTCGCCGTAGGCGGTCGCGTCGTCGATCACCGCAGCGAGCTTGGGCTTCACCGTCGCCGCAAGGTAGTTGGCGATCGCCGGCCCTTGCTGGTCGTCGCGCCCGACTACCCGGAACACGTTCTTGAACCCCTGCTCGGTGAGCTTGGGGTTGGTGGCCGAGCCGGTGATCATCGGGACGGGCGGGTTCGCCCCGTTGTAGATCGCGGAAGCGGGGATCGTGACGCCCGAGTTGAGGTGCCCGACCACGCCTGCCACCTTGGTGTCGACGAGCTTCTGCGCCACCGTGGTGCCGACCTTGGGATCGGCCTGGTCGTCGAACGAGATCAGGTCGAACTGGATGTCCTTACCGTCGATCTTCGTCCCCGCCGCGTTCGCTTCCTCGACCGCGAGCCGCGCGCCGTTCTCGTTGTCCTTGCCCAAGTGGGCGATTCCGCCCGTGAGCGGCGCCACGCTCCCGATCACCACGGAAACCTTGCCCGACGCCGGGGCCTTCTTGTCGCTGCAACCGGAAGCGGCCGCGAGGACCAGCGCGACGGCGAGAACGGGGATGCGGGTCATGGCGGCCTCCGGTTTCAGGACAAGCCTATTTCACTGTCAGGATGTACTTCGCGAGCGCCTTCGCCTCGTCGTCGCTCACGGCGCCGTTCGGCGGCATGGGAATCGGTCCCCATACACCGGTCGAACCGCCCTTGATCTTGGAGGCGAGGTAGGCCTCGGCGTCCTTGCGCGCCTTGTACTTCGCGGCGACATCCTTGTAGGCCGGGCCGACCACCTTCTTGTCGACTTGGTGGCAGGTGAGGCAGGCCTTGTCCTTGAGCAGCTGCTCAGCATCGGCGGCGAGCGATGCGCCGCTCGCCAAGGCGAGCGCCAGCGACGTCGGTATGGCTAGGTATTTCATGCGATCTCCTGGTTCCAAAAAAAGGTCGGGCCATGCTACTGGATTTTCTCCGGCTTGAAAACCTGCGCAGTCAGGCTCTCCAGGCTGTCGAGGGGCGCGAGGCACACCGTTCCCTCGCACACCCAGGCGCTCACGGCGCGGCCCGCGGGCTTGTCGAGCACAGGCGGCAAGCCGCTCGCCTCTGCGCCAATCGCGACCACCATCGTCTGCGGCGCGTAGCGCTGCGCGAGCTCGCTGCGCCAGCGGCGCATTGCGCCCTGGGGCCCGCGCACGATCACGGTGCGCGTGGGCTGCTGGTGCTCCTCGAGCGCGGCGAGCAGCGTCGCATGCCCTCCGGGGTGCTCCGAGAGCTCGGCGTGGAACTGCGCGAGCGTGCGCTCGGCGGCGAGCGCGTAGCGCGGCTCCCCGGTGAGGAAGTGCAGGCGCTGCAGCGCGAAAGCCGCGACGCCGTTCCCCGAGGGCGTGGCGTTCTCGTAGCCGGGCTTGGGGCGGTGGATCAGCTTCTCGTGATCATGGCTGGTGAAGAAGAAGCCGCCCTTCTCCCTGTCCTCGAACTGCTCGAGCAGGACCTCGGCCAGCTCCTCGGCGTAAGCGAGCGTGCCCGGGTCGAATTCCGCCTGAAGAAGCTCGAGCAGCGCCGCGAGCAGGAAGGCGTAGTCGTCCAGATAGGCGTTGAGGTGCGCCTTCCCGTCCTTGTAGGTCGCAAGCAGCCGCCCGCTCTGCCACATCCTTCCGCGGATGAAGGCGAGCGACTTCTTCGCGGAGGCGAGCCAGTCGTCGCGCCCGAACACGGCGGAGGCGCGCGCCATCCCGGCGATCATGAGCGCGTTCCAGGAGACCAGCACTTTCTCGTCGCGCCCCGGGTGGACGCGCTTTTCGCGCGCGTCGAAGAGTTTCCTGCGTCCGGAAGCGAGGAGCGAGGTGGCGTCCGGCGGGAGCGCGCGCAGCACGCGCAGGTGCCAGTGCGAGTTCTCGAAGTTGGGCGGGCCGTCGAGGCCGTAGTGCGGCGCGAGCACCGCGTACTCTTCGGGCGAGACGAGCGAGCGCACCTCGTCAGGCGTCCAGACGTAGAACTTGCCCTCCTCGTGCTCCGAATCGGCGTCGAGCGAGGAGTAATACCCTCCTTCGGTGGACTGCATCTCGCGCATCACCCAGGCGGCGGTTTCCTCCGCGACCCGGGCGAACAGGGGGTTGCGCGTGATCGTCCACGCATCCGCGCACAGGCGCAGGAGCGGCCCGTTGTCGTAGAGCATCTTCTCGAAGTGCGGGATCGTCCACTCGGCGTCGACGCTGTAGCGCGCGAAGCCGCCGCCCAGCTGGTCGTAGATGCCGCCGAGCGCCATGCGCTCGAGCGTGTGCGTCGCGATGCGCTCGGCCGCGCCGTCGCCCGTTGCCGCCGAGCGCCGCAGGCAGAATTCGAGCTCGGCGGGATGCGGAAACTTGGGTGCGCCACCGAAGCCTCCATGGCGCGCGTCGAAATTCGTCTTGAGGCTGCGCAGCGCCGCCTCGAGCGGTCCGGGCCCGAGCTCCGAGTGGTGAGCCGGCGCTCCCGGCTGCATGCCCTGGAAGGTGGCGAGCAGGGTGTCGTTCTGCCTGCCGATCTCCTCGCGGTGGTCGCGGTAGACCCGGGCGATGTGCTCGAGCACCTGGGGAAATCCCGGCAGGCTGTAGCGCTGCTCCTTCGGAAAGTAGGTGCCGCCGAAGAAGGGCGTGCCCTCGGGCGTGAGAAACATGGTGAGCGGCCAGCCGCCGGTGCGCTGCGCGAGCATCTGGTGCGCGAGCTGGTAGATCTGGTCGAGGTCCGG
>Ga0137409_10004003_pt1 | contig 15582 bp, 15 predicted proteins | sample CZODoug1_16funga_FD_122059 | JGI IMG/M metagenome (GOLD analysis project Ga0137409, IMG submission 122059) | Vadose zone soil fungal communities from Angelo Coast Range Reserve, California, USA - CZODoug1_16fungal (Hybrid Assembly) | ecosystem: Environmental > Terrestrial > Soil > Vadose zone... | reverse complement strand
TCCCGTTGCGTCCAGCGCAGTCATGTAACAAAATCTCCAATGAAGATCTGCTCCTGCGTGGATCATCCCATCTACTGAAGAGCGGAATTGTTGCCGGGATTAGAACAACAAGAGGCTAGTTGCCGCCGGAGGAGGCGGTGAGGAGCGACGGGGAAGATTGTTGAAGGAGAGAGAAGTCGGATTGGATAAGGCGATTCGAGGCTTTTTTGGTGCGGCCGCCGCGGAGTTCTTCGCGGAGGCGTGCGACGAGGAGAAGGCGAGCCTGCGCTTGGGAATCGGGCGAGGCAAGAATGTAGGCGCGGGCGGCGCCGAGGCTGGCGGTTCCCTGCGATGAAGAAAGCTGAATCGTGGGATGGCCGTCCGAGTCCAAATGAAATTCGGAAGAGGCCAGGAGCGGCTTCCAGGCGGTTTTTGCCAGTGCCAGCCTGAGAGATGGATCGGATTTGATGAGGTCCTCGAGCTGACGCTGCCAGGCGCGGCGCTCATCGTTGGTTAGGGGCCGATCGAGGGAACCGTCAGGCGACCACAGGGCTGCGTTTTTGGCGGGATCGAAGCGGCCGCCGAGATAGTAGGTGATGGCTACGCCTCCGGCGACGAACGGTTGAAAGATGGCGAGGGGCAGAAAATATTTTTTGGCGTGAAAGACGCCGTCGACAAGACCGTGTATCGGGCGGCTACGTTTAATTGTGCCAGGAACCTGCGGAACGAAAAATCGCGTGAGCTGGAGCTGGGGATCCTGCTTCGCGGCGCGTTTGCTGAATTGGACGAAAGATTTGGCGGCTTGTTTGGGCGTCATGAAGCCGAGATCGCCGAGTTTGCTGCGCCAGACGGAATCGGGATAGTAAAACGTGACGATGTCGTGGACAAAATCGGCGCAATTGGTGGTGAGGAGTTTGTAAGCCTGCCGATTCTGGCCGGAATTAAACCTGGCGATGAGCCGGTCGTCGTCTTCGGGCGATGTGGGGAGCTGGAAGCCGTAGAGCGTGCGGTCGAAGGCTGAGCCCATGAGCTGATACCAGTCGCTGGAGTCCGGATTGGAAGTGGGCGGATCGGGAACGATGTCCGCGAAATGGGCGCGGCGATATTGATTGCGCAAAAACCAGGCCAGCTTCGGATCGACAAAGAGGGGAATGTCTTCGGGCTTTTCGACGGCGTAGAGATAGGCGACGACGGGAACAGCGATCCAGTCATATCCGGCGATATGGTGATAGCGGGAAAGAACGACGCCTGGTTCGCCTGGATTGCAACGGCGAAGCTGGAGTGGCGAAGCGGCGCAAATGTTTGAAAGATAGACCGCGACGTGGCCTGTGCCCGCTAAGGAGCCATCCAGGCTATACGGTTCTTCAAGCAGAATGGCGACATCGGCGCGCGACACGGGTACGAGCCCGGCGAGCGCGAGCAAGAAGAGGCATGCGGCGAGTTTGAGTATGGCGCGCACGAGTTCGAGCCGATTTCCAACACAACTATTTGAACCCGGAAAAGGGGGAAAAAGTTGCGCGGCGAAGTACAGGAATCAGAAAGAGAAAACTGTACGAAAGGACAGGGCGCGCGAGGCACAGGAATGCGGAGCCACGGTGCCCTGTCGAAAAAAAATGTAACCGCGTGAACAATTCAGAAACGGATGTAAGGGCCGAACGCGACGCGCAGATTGTGATGGGTGCCGCTGGCGAAATAGATTTCGTCGCCGACGTCGAGGCGAAGACCGAGGGGTCCGAGATGGCCTTCCAGGCCGCCGCCCGGGTAGAGAACCCCGGTAAGATCGCTGGCGCGAAGATTTTCTATTGAGCTGATGGCGGTTCCAGCGGTTGCGGGGCGGCTGTCTAGAAAGAAGTGGTTGAAGCCGCCCTTGACGGTGAGGAAGGGATGAAAGTTGTGGTGGCCCAACTCAACTTTCGGACCGAACAGTCCGTGAAGCGCGCGAATATCGGAGCGCGCGATGGTGATGGTTGGAGGGACGGTGGAGTTGTCGGTAAAACCTTCTGTGAAGGCCCTGTTGAAGTCGTAGCTCATTTCGGCTTCGAGCATGATGGGTTTGTAGGCATGAAAGCCAAAGCGCGCACCGACGCCGGCGAAATCGGTTTTGGTTTGAGAAAGGCGAAAATAATCGGCGTAGACGCCGGCTTGCACGTGATCGTTCTGAGCGAAAGAGATTGGCGCGAGGCCAACTGCGAATAAGAGCAGCACTAAACCACGCTTCATGGACAAGCTCCTTGGAGTTGGTGAACTGCGGCTGGGAGGCAGGCGGTGGGTGGGTAAGCGTGCTTCGCCTTCACAAATGAGATGCGGGGGAGGGCGGATGAGGTTGTCGCAAGGTGGGGCGAAGTTGGAGCGAAAGGAAGAAGCGAAAGGAAGAAGCGAAAGACGTAAGCTGGGAGGCCGGTTTGGGAGGCGGAAACGCGCCAGGAAAAAGTTGTATATTGACGAAGCGCAGCCAAAGTACTAGGGTATCGGATTGCTAGTTGGGGTGTACGTGGTACGGTTCGGCTATTGTCCCTCCTTGGGGTGAAATGCAGAATCGTGACTGTGCAAGAGCCAACGGCTTTTGCAGGGCAGTCCGACGGTGAGTCCAAAGCCGGCAGAGGCCGGAGGACGAAACCGCAACAGCGCGGCCCCGCTGGAATGAAGTCTCTCCTGAATTTCAAAGAATTTGGAGCGTAGAACGGTCCCCATGTCTTTACTTCATTTTCGCTGCAAAGAGCGCCGGCGCACATTGCGAGTGAACTTGACAGTTCCGCTTGCCGTCCACGGTGAATCGGAAGAGGGCGGAAAGTTTTGCGCGCACACGCACTCGCTTTCGATCAGCCAGCACGGCGGGATGATGGAATGCAATGAAGTGCTGCTGGTGGGGCAGATGCTGCAGATCGTAAATGAAAACAGCAACCGCAAAGCGGAAGCGCGGGTGGTTTCAGTACAGCGGAAACGGGACGGGAAGACGTACGTTGGAGTTGAGTTTACGTCCGCGGAAATCAATTTTTGGCACATGACGTTTCCGATTTCGGGGCAAAAGCCGCTGCGAAAGGTGCCCTCCTCGGCGGCGAAAGTCACGGCGTAGAAGAAAATAAAAAAGATTCGGGCCGGTTCGAGAAGTCGAGCCGGCCTTTTTATTTGTGGCGAGAGACTTTGCGCTTGCGGGCGGATTTGGCGGCGGGCCCGGCTCGTTTGGATTTGGGTTTGGCAGAAGAGAGCGCGGCACGAGTTTTTGCAGGGAGCTTGGAGACGACGAGGTCGTAGGAGTTGCGAAGGAGAGAGGCGAGTTCAGCGGGCGAGACGGCGTCGGCGCGTTCGAGAGCAACCCACTTGGCGCGGGCGAGGTAGGGGGCGGGGATGATGCCGGGCCGTTCGGTGAGTTCGGCGAAGGATTCATCGCCGGCTTTGATGGTGAGAAAAACAGGAGCGGGTTCGAGGGGCGTGATGGCGAACATCTTGCCGGCAATTTTGAAGACGAGGTCGTAGCCCCATTGGATTTGCTCGGTGGAGTGCGGGAAGCGCATGCAAAGCTTGCGGATGGATTCGACGGTGTTCATGCGGCACCTGCGCAAGGGAGGATAACAAAGCGAGGCGCTCGCTTGGAAGCTGACGTTGAGATCCTTCGTCCCGGTCAAAGAGCGACCGGAACTCAGGATGACACGTTTACTTAATGGCGAACGGGGGCGTACGCACGCTGAAGCGTCGCTACAAGATGAATTAGTTCGCGGCGTAGCGGCGGAAGAAAGAATCGGGCTTCCAGTGAGGACGAGCGGGATTGTTGGCGGTGTCCACGAGAAGGCGGCGGACGATTTCTTCGTAGAGCGCGGCGGCAGCGAGATCTTTGGGCTGGCTCAGATCGTCGGAAGGCGCGTGGTAGCGGTTGGTGAGCCAGTCCTTGAAAATTTTTTGTTCGGGCGAGCCGAGGATAAAGCCGTCGTCCATCTTGACGGCGGGAACGCCTTTGACGATGAAGCTGTATTGGTCGCTGCGAATGAAGCGATTGCGAAGCGGCTCCTGATCGGGAATGGCTTTGACACCAAGCGAAGCGGCCACGGCTGCGGCGCGGTCGCCGAGGTCGGATTCTTCGAGGCCTTTCACTTCGAGAAATTTGAGCGGAACGACGGGGAGAAACATGTCGACGTTGACGTCGGCGATGATGGATTTGGCGGGGACGGTCGGCCAAGTGGCGAAATAGCGAGAGCCGAGTAGGCCTTTTTCTTCGCCGGTAACGAAGACGAAGAGAAGCGAGCGGCCGAGTTTTTCAGGATGGGCGTGGAGACTGGCGGCGACGTCAAGGAGGAGCGCGCTGCCGGAGGCGTCGTCCATGGCGCCGTTGTAGAGGCTGTCGCCGTTGATGGCAGCGCCGATGCCGAGATGATCGAGATGGGCGGAGAGTACGACGAATTCATTCTTGAGGGCGGGATCGGACCCGGAAAGTTTCGCGACGAGGTTGGCGGATTCGACGTCGCTCGTCTGGACGGCAACGTGGGCCTGGATGGAAGCCGTGAGCGGAAAAGCTGGAAGAGGCTTGCGGTCTTTTGCGAGGGCGGCGAGTTCGGCGAAGGTGTGGCCGCTGCCGGCGAAGAGCTTTTCAGCCGAGGCAGGATTGAAGAAGAACGCAAGTTTGAGGCCGTCGGTTTCGTTGAATTCGCTTCCGGCCAGATCCATGGAAGGCTGCGCGCGATTGACGGAAATGCGGGACCAGGGGATGTCGAGAGAAGCGGGATTGGGAACGGCGATGTAGCCGATGGCGCCAGCGGCGCGGAGGGACTTCCAGCGTTCGCCGATGGTGCTGTAATGAGAGGCGAGGGCGGCGGGAATGTCGGAAGGCGAGCCGTTAATGAAGACCACGATTTTGCCGGAGAGATTTTGAGCAGCGAGCTCATCGAGATTTTTTTCGGGGATTTTCAGTCCGTAGCCGATGAAAACGAGCGAGGCCGAGAGATCCTTTTCGCTGTTTTCGGAGCGGGAGGAAAAGATAAAGTCGTCGCCGGGAACGAGGGATTCGGATTTGCTGTCGCGGACGAGTGCGGCGGAGGAATTTTTTTCGATGACCAAGCGTTGGACTAGTTTAACGGGTTGATAGAAGCCATCCGAGCCAGCGGGTTCGACGCCGTTCTTTTTGAGCTGCTCGACGACGTAGGCTTGGGCACGGCGAAGACCAGCGCTGCCGGTTTCGCGGCCTTCCATGTTGTCGTCGGCAAGAACTCTGACGTGGTCCCACCAGGATTGGCCGTCAAAGTGGAGATTGGGCGATTGAGCGAAGAGCGGCTCTGCGGCGAGCGACGGAACGATAAGTAAAATCGCGACGAGAATGCGACGCATTCGAATGGGCCCCCTCGGTTGAATCTTCGAGGGAAGAGTTTACTTCATGCGGCTGAATTCGACGAACTCGCGGCCCATGTAAAGGCGATATTGTCCGGCTCCGGAAGCGGCGACGATCTGGAATGGAGTGGGACGCTTCATTTCTGCGTCGCGCTGCGAGGAGACCTGGCAGAGCTCATTGGCGCCGAGGTCGAGCAGGACGAACTTATTGCCTTCGAGGAAGCCAAAGCCATAGGTGCCCGGCTTGACAGCCTGACCGGCGATTTGGAGGGGGACTTCGGTGAGGAGGTAGGCCTGATATTTTTGGCGGAGGCCGGAGGAGTAGCCGGAATTGTCGATCATGCCGGCGAGAATGTAGGCGTCGTCGGCGAAATGAACGCCGCCGGTGTTGCGCATTTGAACCGGCGCAGATTGACCGCGGAAGAAGACGGTTTCCGGGAAGAGTTTTGGCTTTATGTCCGAAGCTTTGAGGACAACGTCTTTGTCGTCGGCAGGAGCGGCGAAGGCGGAGTGACTGTCCCAACGCAAGGGAGTGACGAGCAACAGGATAGAAACAGCGAACGCAGATAAGCGAGGAAGCATGGGGTCTCCTTAAATTTTCGACGGCAGATGCTAGAACGGTCCGTGGCACGCCGCAAGTGCGGCCGTCACATTTGAGCGAGATTTCACGAACCTTTTTCGATGGGATAGCCCTTTTCAATCCAGTCGGCGGCAAAGCTGGTGGGAAGAATCAGGACTCGGAAACGGGCGAAGCCCATGTCACGCAGGGCGGAGAAGGCGGGGCGGAGGTTGGGGCAGCGGTCGAGCGGGCAACAGCCGCAGTAGATGACGACGTTGGAATTTTTTGGGAGCGTTAAAGCGAATTTCTTGAGGTCGGCGATGCCATGGTCGGTCGAACCGGGACCGTGAAAGGTTGCGCTGGGAATGTGGGCGCCGGAGTAAAGAGTGCGGACGCCAACGTAAATGACCGTGACGGCAGGATCGCGTTCGGCGCGGAGCTCATTGGCGAGGTCGGCGGGGGTAACGGTTTGCGCGGAGGTCCACGGGTCGGCGTCCGCGGGTGAAGAGGCGCCGGAATTCGCGCGGCCGAAAAGGTTTGCGGTGGAGCATAGCAGCAGAACGATTGGGAACAAGCGAAATAGACATTTCATGTTTTGAGAATAGAAGCGGTCTGGCGAAAGAGCAAGCGGAGAGCGGAGCCGGCGAGAACGCAGGCTATTTCTTAAAGTCGGCGCGCTGGCGCTGGAGTTTTACGGCAGAGGTGCGGAGAGTTTCGGGGACATTTTTGTTCACGGTGAGTTTTTTGAGGTCGACGATGTTAATCATGGGAAGAAGGTGAAGTGAGACGTCGAGCGGGAGTTTCGGGTTGTTGATCAGGTTGCGCACGACGGTGTAGTTCTTGCGGAAAACGCGATTGGCCGCGATGAGGCGAAGAATCTCATCGGTCAAGTTGGCCATTGCGGCGAAGGCTTCGACTTCCTGGTCGGTGAGGCGCGGGGATTGAAGGACGGCGCGCTGAACGACTTTGTTTGAGTCGCGAATGAGGGTGCGGCGTGCTTCCGAGCCGCCCTTGACGGCAAACTGAACGCGCTGCGAGACGTTCATCTTAGCGATTTGCTGGAGAAGAGTCTGGCGGCGGTGGATGTCGGGTTCAGCTTCAGCAGCTGCTTCGGCGAGAGCGGCTTCATCAATGGTGCCGCCGTGCAATTCGCGGAGAAGATTTTTCTGATCGGCGGTAACGGAAGAAGAATGTTCGAGCGCTGTGGCGAGGGCAAGAGAATCGCTGATACGGCTGAGATCCTCGAGTAGCGACTGAATTCCGACGGTAGAAAGATGCTGGACGACGTGGACAAGGATGCCGGCGGGGCAGTTTTTGTTTTGGACGAGCGCTTCACCGATACCGGGCTTGTCGGCAAGGTTCCTGGCAGTGTAAGTGAAGAGCGCGGGGAGCGCTTCGGGCCGTTTGATGGCTTGCACGAAAACGTCGGTTGAGATGGCGAGCAGGGCTTCCTGAGCTCGCGTTGCGACGACCTCGTCGTGATCGTGCGCGAGCACGGTCAGGACTTCCGCCCGGTCAACGGGATCCATGTGAGCGCCGGTTGCGCAGACGGCTATCTTCCGCTCGCGCGGGGCGCGGTCTTGGCGAAGCTGTTCTACAACTTCAGGGCTGAGAGACTCCACCGGACACCTGCCTCACGTCCTTTGTACTAAGGACCATTTTACCGGATGAGCCGGGTGTTCCGAGCGGCGGTATCACGTTGCCGTTCAATTCCAGCAACACCGCGGATGAATCGGAGGCGGTGACCTCAAATTGAGCGGAAGCGGGAAAACGCCGATTTTGGCCGGCGAGGAGGTCCGCGTCGAGAACGACTTTGCCGTCGGCGAGAATGCGCATGTGACTTGGGGCGGAAGTTGCGAGTGCCGGTGTGGGCTGAACTGCGGAGGATTGTTGCGGCTTTGCGAGGCGGCGAGCCTTGATTTTGCGCCAGCCGTAGATGCCGCCGAAAATAAGGCCGGCGAGCAGGAACAGAATTACGAGAACAGCGGCGACAGGAAACCATCTAGGCGGAGAAGGAATACGCTCTTCCGGTTTGGGTGCGGCGATTACGCCCTCGCCACGCGCCAAGTCATATTCGGCGAGCAAGCTTTCTTCACCGAGGCCCAAATAGCGAGCGATAGTGCGAACGAAGCCGCGGCCGAAGACGCCGCCTGGCAATTTCGACCAATCTTCATTTTCCAGGGCCTGGAGAAAACGCGCACTGATGCGGGTTGACTTCGAGACTTCATCGAGCGTGACCTCGCGCAGTTCCCGTTCGCGCTTGAGGCGTTCGCCAAACGTACCTTTCGCCATGCAGTGAAAACCGTCCTCGGACAATCTGTGCCGCACCGCCCGAAGAGGTCTGACGGTTCAGCTGGTTGCAACGAAACAATAAAAAGTTTACAGCGACACCGAACAGCACGGGCACCGCGATTCCGGATTTCCGCACTGAAGGAGGGATGGCGGCGTGGGCATCCCTGCGAGGGACTATAGGCGGGGAGAAAGTGGCTGTCAAACTTTGCGTCGAGACCAAGCGCGAAGGGTTACTTCACTACAGGCCGAGGGCGAAGACTAAGTTTCTTAGCCTCAGGGCTCCGTGGAGTCCAATCGTCTGGCGGAAACGCGACACGCCAAAAGCGCGGGGATGGCTCATCAAACTCGACTCCAATCCCGCGTTCGTGATCCTGGCGTTCGCCAATGACCACGACGGTACAAGCCACTTCTTCACCGGTTTTCACATTTCTGATCTGCAGGTGATCACCGTTCGAAACCATCTGCTTCATCAACACGAGCGCGCCATGGGCGTTAACGACCTGCGTTACGGCTTCCTCAGCAAATGGAAGGCCGGAAACCTGTTGACCCAACACGATGACGCGAACAGCCAGGAGCAGCCGTTGGCTGCGGCGTATAGCGGTGGGCCTACTAGTTTTTGCCGGCAGAGGCTCCAAGACGTGACACTCCTTCTCAAAGAATATCGGCGAGAAGAGGAGAGAGCATTAGTCGGGGCAGGCCGTTTCAGTTCGGAACTAAGGATTGCCGTTGGCACCCACACAAAAGTCCGCGACTTTAGCGCTAGGATGGCAAGATGAGAACGCCTGTACCACGAGCGAGTTGCGCGGATTTTCGGGCGGGGCCTATACTGGCGAGGATTCGAATAATTGTTCGAATCTAGGAATAGGGAGAGTGTGCCCGAACGAGGACATACTTCTCGAATCTCTGGACCCAAGGAACATACGAGTGGAGGAAGCAAAACAGTTTCCCGAAGTAGAGCGCCGGAGAAATCCGGGGCTACCAGCGGACCGCCGTCAGGCGGGGGAAGTAGCTGTGTTCCAGGAGTTGGGGAAGGCGCTGACGTCGTCGCTGCAGCTGGATCAGGTGCTGCGGACGATTATGGAAAAGATTGACGAATTCCTGCGGCCGGACAATTGGTCGCTGCTGCTGCTGGATGAGGCGAAGCAGGAACTTTATTTTGAGCTAGCGGTGGGGAAAGCTTCGCAAGCGTTGAAAGACGTGCGCGTCAAGATGGGGCAGGGAATCGCCGGTTGGGTGGCGGCGCACGGCGAGACGGTGGTGGTGCCGGATACTTCGAAGGACACGCGGTTTTTTGGGAAGGTAGACGAAAAGACGAAGACGGAAACGCGGTCGATTGTGGCTGTACCGGTGCGTTTTCGTGACACTTGCCTGGGCGTGATCGAACTCATTAATTGCATTGGACCGGAAGGATTCGATCCGCGCGACTTGAAACTGTTGGAGGCTCTCTCGGATTTTGCGGCGATTGCGCTGGAAAATGCGCGGCACGTAAAGCGAATTCATGAGCTGACGATCACGGATGATTGTACGTCGCTTTATAACGCTCGGCATATGAGCGTGATTCTGGAGACAGAGATTTACCGGTCGCAGCGGTACAACTACGAATTTTCGCTGATTTTCATCGACCTGGACCACTTCAAGCAGGTGAACGACACGCAGGGGCATTTGGTGGGGTCGCGGCTGCTGGCGGACATCGGCAACGCACTGAAGCAACATTGCCGGCTGATTGATTTTGCGTTTCGTTACGGCGGAGACGAATTTGTGCTGTTGCTGCCGCAGACGTCGAAAGAAAATGCACTGCACGTGGCGCGAAGATTGCACACTCTGATCCGTGAATCGAAGTGGCTCGAGTCGGATGGGCTGAACCTTCATTTGACAGCAAGCATGGGCGTGGCTTCGTACCCGGTCGATTCGCGGACGAAAGAGGGATTGCTGCATCTCGCCGATGAAGCGATGTACCTTGTGAAGAACACGAACCGCGACAGCGTCGCTGCAGCGAACATCGGGATCTTGCCGGAAATTCCCGCGGCGAGCGCGGAATCGGCAGGTTGACCTTTCAACTGAAATTCCCCTCCGCTATACAGTCCCCGCGAATTTTGTTTAACTGAATCCATGAAGAGAAGTGAGGCGGCAAAGTACGCGCGATGGTCCGCAGCGGTGGCGCTTTGCCTGGCCGGCGTGACGGCGGCGGTGTATCTCGGCCGTGGCTGGCAGCGCATTCGAGATCGACGGGCGGCTCCGCCTGCGGCACCGTCGTACGTGGACCGGCAACTGAGCGGGATTTCGTTTTCAAAAGTGGAAGGGAATAAAACGATCTATACGGTGGAGGCGTCGCACTCGACGGATTTCAAGGGCAATGCGGCGAGCCTGCTCGAAGACGTGAAAATCACGGTGTTTGGCAAAGAGCAGAACCGGAACGACGTTTTGCACACACGGACCTGTCGATATACGAAAAGTCAAGAAAACATCGACTGTAGCGGACTTGTGCAGATGGACTTGATGAGCGCAGAGGACGCGAAGCTGTTGAAAGAGCGTCCAGAGATTGCCGGATCACGGGTTGTGCACGTGGAGACGAAGGGCGTGGTGTTCGAACGCAACACGGGGATAGCAAAGACCGGAGAGCCGATTACGTTTCGTTTGCCGAATGGGATCGGTGAGGCACGGGGAGTGGAGTACCGTTCGAACGAGGGTATTTTGCAGCTTGAACACGACGTGCGATTCAGTTTGACGCCGCCACCGTCGAAAACGGAAAAAAACTCACACGCCGCGCCGGTGGACATCCGGGGCAGCAAGTTGGAATTCAATCGCGACTCCCAAATGATGCGATTGGGGGGGCCAGCTGTTGCGACGAGTGCGGGAAATCAACTGAAGGCGGGGAACGTTACGATTGAACTGGACGAAAGCTTTCGCGCGAGAAAGATTTTGGCCACGGCCGGTGCTGCTGGAATGAGACCGGAACTGCGTTCTGAAGACGCGAAGGGTTCGCGCCTGATGAATGCCGACGCGATGACCGCGGCGTTGAGCACCGAGGGCAAGATTATCGGCATTGAAGCGAAAGGAAATGTAACCGGCGCTTCCGACAATGCAGATGAAAAGGAAGAGATGGCGTCGAACGAAGCGATTTCGGAATTTTGGCCAGCGACGGGAAGAGCGAAAGACTTGACGCTGAAGGGCTCTGCGAAGGTTCATACGACGAATAAAAAGACGGGTGACGTGCGAGATATCCAATCCGACGCAGTGCACGTCAACTTTGCGGGCGCGACGATGCAAGAGAAGGCGCGTGTGCTATCGGCGGAAACGCTGGCGCCGGGTACGTTGGAGTGGACGAACGGCGCCGAAAAATCAACGGGCGCGCGCGAGCAGACGAAATTGCAGGCGGACCGGTTTCATCTGGATTTTGCGGACAAAGGAAAAGCAAAGGTGTTGCAAGCGACGGGTAATGTACGGATTGAACGCGCCGCGACCGGGGAAGCGGTGCAGACTGCCACCGGAAACAACGGCGTAGCCCAGATTGACGCAAATGGCGGCTGGTCGCAGATGGAGCTGCATGGGGACGTAAAGTTGAAAGAGGGCGAAAAGTTCGGGCAAGCCGACAATGGCGCGTTCGTTCGCGCTGCGCAAACGGTGGTGCTGAACGGCCACGCGCAGGTGCGCGACGTTGCAACAGAAACGCATGCGGCGAAGATTACGTTTCAGCAAGCGACAGGCGACCTTTTGGCGGAGGGCGGCGTTCGCTCAACGGACTATCCAGGCAAGCCTGGCGCAGTCCAAATGGGAACCGCACCGGCAAACATCACGGCGGATGCGTTACAAGCGAATTCGAAGACAGGCCGCGCCCTTTATAAGGGGCATGCGAGGCTGTGGCAGCGCGAGTCCACGCTGGAAGCTGACAGCATTGAATTGCAACGCGATGCCCGACTGCTAAACGCTGTCGGAAACGTTCGGGCCGTGTTTGTACGAGCGCCCGCGAACCCCGCCATTCAAACGCCGAAAAAAACGCCACAACTTTGGTACGTGTCCGCCGCAAATCTGACTTATTGGGACAAGGAGAACCGCGCACGCCTCGAAAAGGACGTAACGGTTCAATCCGCGGATCAAAAAATTCACGGCGCAGCGATGGATTTGAATTTTACGCGGGCCGGGGGCGCCACCTCGGGGGCTCCAGGAGCGCAACAGATCAGCCGCGCGGTCGCGACAGGGGGCGTTACCGTCCAGCAGGGCCAAAGGCGGGCGACTGCGGAACGCGGCGAATACACGGCGGCGGATGGAAAGTTCGTGATGTCAGGCGGAACGCCGACAATTTTTGACGCTTCTGAAGGGACAACCACCGGACGTCAATTGACCTTCTATTTAGCGGATGCTACGATCATCGTCGACTCAGAAAATGGTTCGCGCACGTTGACGAAGCACCGGGTCGAGAAATAACTGGACCGCGTGGGCGGTCCTCCTTGGCGAGGTATGCTCAAGCTCCAAGCCGTCGAACTGAGCAAGTCGTACCGCGGTCGCAAAGTCGTCGATAACGTTGAGTTGGAAATCGGGCAAGGCGAAGTCGTTGGGCTCTTGGGACCCAACGGAGCGGGAAAGACCACTACCTTTTATATTCTTGTGGGGCTTGCCCGACCGGATTCCGGCAGAGTCCTCCTCAACGGCGACGAGATAACCGACCTGCCGATGTATCTCAGGGCGCGCAGCGGGATCAGCTACCTGCCCCAAGAACCCTCGGTCTTTCGTCAACTGACCAGCGAAGAAAATCTACTGGCCGTACTGGAAACTCTCCCTCTCACTCCAGAGCAGCAGCGCGATCGTTTGGAGGAATTGCTCGTGCAAATGGGACTGGATGCGGTGAGAACCAGCAAAGCGTACATGCTTTCCGGCGGAGAGCGGCGACGATTGGAGATTGCGCGATCGTTGACGTTGCAGCCGTCATTCGTGCTGTTGGACGAACCTTTTTCCGGAATCGATCCGCTCACCGTAAAAGACCTGCAGGAGATCATCCGTGACCTTGCAAAGTCCGGCATCGGGGTTCTGATCACGGACCACAACGTTCGAGAGACCTTGACCGTAACCGACCGCGCGTACATTCTGAGAGGTGGAAAAATCTTTCGGAAGGGACGGCCCGAAGAACTGAGCAACGATGCAGAAGTGCGCCGCGTCTATCTGGGCGACCACTTCCGATTGAATTAGAGGCACCGACGAGGACGACCGCAAAAGACCATGGCCTGGCAGGGACTAAAACTCAATCTCAGGGTGGCGCAGAAGCAAATTCTGACGCCGGGCTTGGTGCAGATGGTCAGCGTGCTTGCGCTGAACCGACTGGAACTACGGGAAATGATCAATCAGGAGATGATCGAGAACCCGGTTCTGGAAGAACAGAGCGAAGAACCCACCGCAACAGACAATTACAGCGATGAAAACTTTATTCGTAATGAGACGGAAAAAGTTCCGGAGAAGCCGGAGTCGAATCCGTTCGATGAGTTCGATGTCGGAACGTTTTTCAATCAATACCTGGATACGGGCGGCGACGGTGGGCAATCGCAGGAGCGGGAAGTCAGCGAACGGCCGTCGTTCGAGAAATTTTTGTCGTCGCCGGCAGGGCTGACCGAGCACCTGACCTGGCAATTGAGCGTCACGATTTGTTCCGATAGCGTTCGCGATCTAGTGGAAAGCATCATCGGCAATTTGGATGAGAACGGCTATTTGACGGCGTCGACGGAAGAACTGACGCAAAACGGGAGATTTTCGCAGGATGATCTGGACGATGCTCTTGCGGTGGTGCAGGATTTCGATCCAATCGGCGTCGGCGCGAGAGATCTGCGCGAATGTTTGCTACTGCAATTGAAGGCATTCGATCCGCAAAACACGCTTGCGCAGCAGATTGTTTCAGAACATTTGAAGCAGGTGCAGGCGAATCAGCTGAAGGAAGTGGCGAGAGCGCTGAACCGGCCGATCGAAGTCGTGAAACGCGCCCTCGATGTCATTAGGAAGCTCGATCCGCGGCCGGGACTGCGTTACAACAAGACGGAACCACGACTAGTCGAACCGGATGTCTACTTTCGAAAAGTGGATGGGCTTTGGCAGGTTTTCCTGAACGAAGATGATATGCCGCAGCTGAGGCTCAGTCCGACTTACCGGCGTTTGCTGGCGCGTGACGCGGCGGACAGGGACGTTCGAAACTACGTAAAAGAGCGGTTTACGGCGGCGATTCAGCTTTTGAAGAACATCGAGCAGCGAAAGCACACGATTTTGCGCGTTTGCCAAAGCATTATTGCGAGACAGGGCGAGTTTCTGGACCATGGCCCTGATGCGCTGAAGCCGATGATGATCAAGGAAGTGGCGGAAGAAGTCGGTGTGCATCCTTCGACGGTGAGCCGCGCGGTGGCGAGCAAGTACGCGCATACGTCGCAAGGCGTGCTGGAGCTGCGTTCGTTCTTCAGCGAAGCGGTGAACGGACCGGAAGGCGGCGGCATGTCGCTGCTGACGCTGAAACGACTGGTTAAGAAAATGATTGATGAAGAAGATGCGACGAAGCCGCTGACCGACGATCAGATTGCGAAGAGGCTGGAGGACGCGGGAATTCGCGTCACGCGACGGACCGTGGCAAAATATCGAGAAGATATGCGTATCCCCAGCACGCATCAGCGGCGGGTAAAGAGTTGAGCAACTGCCAACCGTGAAACCGCGCCCCACACGCGAATCACGCCAACTGGTCATCCTGACCGGACTTTCCGGCTCCGGTAAAAGCACGGTTCTCCACGCGTTTGAAGACATGGGTTTTTATTGCGTGGACAATCTTCCCGTCGAACTCATCCCGATTTTTGCGGAGCTGCACGCCGCGGGCGAAGGCGACTTTGCGCGTGCCGCATTACTGGTGGATGCGCGGGAAGGTTCGCAATTGGAAAAATTGCCGGCGCTGCTTAAGCATCTGCGCAACGATCACCCGATTACCCTGGTTTACATCGAAGCGGGAGAAGACGCGCTGCTTCGGCGCTACAGCGAGACGCGGCGGCCGCATCCGCTTGGCAAGGCTCTTTCCGTGCGGGAAAGTTTACTGCACGAACGTAACTTGATGGATCCCATTCGCAAACTTGCGGACGTGACGATCGACACGACGCAATTCAACGTGCATGAGTTGCGACACTTCATTACGGAACGTTTCAAGACGGCGGATAAGCGGCCGCTGCTGGTGTCACTGGTAAGTTTTGGGTACAAGTACGGTTTGCCGAGTGACAGCGATCTGGTGTTCGACGTGCGGTTTTTGCCGAACCCGCATTTTGTGCCGCGATTGCGGCGATTTACCGGGAAGCACGCGAAGGTGCGCCGGTTTATTTTGTCGTATCCGCAGACGGGACAGTTTCTTAAGCGGATTGAGGGGCTGCTGGCTTATTTGATTCCACATTACATTTCCGAAGGGAAGAGTTATCTGACGATCTCTTTTGGTTGCA
>Ga0137409_10004002_pt1 | contig 15582 bp, 18 predicted proteins | sample CZODoug1_16funga_FD_122059 | JGI IMG/M metagenome (GOLD analysis project Ga0137409, IMG submission 122059) | Vadose zone soil fungal communities from Angelo Coast Range Reserve, California, USA - CZODoug1_16fungal (Hybrid Assembly) | ecosystem: Environmental > Terrestrial > Soil > Vadose zone... | reverse complement strand
CGGCCTCGGCCTCAAAATCATGCGCTACCGGGCCGCAATGATTGACGCTCATCTGTCGATCGGACCCGGAGAGAATGGCGGAACCCTTCTGGTCTGCGAGTGTCGGCAGCCGGCATAGCGCGCGGGCAGCCCGCGGATTGGGGCGTTAATCCAGCGAGAGTTTGGGGTGCGCCTCGAGACGGCTGCTCGATATGGGCAACGTTCGCCCACCTGCTGCACGACACTCTGCATGCCTTGCACGCTGACGTGCCCCTGATCAGCGTTGCCCCGGTGTCCCAAGAACATCACATCCTCCCATCCGTGCCCGTTGTGTCCGGCGAGTACTACCGCATCGTGCCGCGCGGGGAGTCCGACATGTAAGACGATACTTCCTACCGGCAAAGCGCTGCTCGAACTGGCAAGCGCCCGGGCGTGAAGTGACATGAGGCCAGTAGCGCGAATTGAGCTGGGTTGCAACACGGTGCAACGACCCCCAACCCTCGACTACCGCGTCCTCAATGACGATCCGCCGTCGGGTGCCGCGGAGGTCGGGGATTTGTTGGCGGCCGTGGGCCGCATAGCAAACTCAGCCGAGAGCCCAGGCAGCTTCACCATCGGGATTAAAAGTCGTGCACCTACTCTGAGCCACGCGTAGCGACACCGCGGCCTCGCCAGTGGTCCGAATCGGGAGCGCGCGTCCTGAACCCGTTGCTTAAGACAATCATGAGCCAGGCGCTGCGCATCGCTCGCCATCAGCAATTGGTACTTCGCGGTCATGGCCTGCCCGGCGGTGACGACGGCGCTGAGCGCGGTTGTCGTTTCCCGGAATGACCGGACCGACCCCGGGACCTTCTTCACCGACATCGCTGAAGCCGCTGTGGGTGGGCCAGAGAAATCCGTGCCCCCTGCACGAGTGAGGGAACGGTGCCGGGTGCGGGGGCTTCGTTCGAGGGCTGCAAGGCGCGTTTGGCGCTTATGGTTCATTTGTGCGCTGGATGCCATAGTTAGAGCAACCGCCCGGACGGCAGGGCGCACGCGTTCGAGTTCTCTCGAGATCTGGAGTGAGACCCCTCATCACTGCTGCTATCGTTGCGCTGATCTTCTACGGCGCGGTATGCGCGGCGCTCTACTTGGCGCAGGGCCGCCTTCTCTACCTGCCGACGCCGGACGTCAACCCACCTGGTGCAACCGCTCTTCGGCTTGTAATCGGCGACGCGTCGCTCAAAATCTGGCAACTTCATTCCCACGCTCGTCCCGCGCTCATCTACTTTGGCGGGAACGCGGAGGATGCCGCCGCCAGCCTGTCAGATTTCGACACCGAGTTTCCCGATCGCGCGGTCTATGTCGTGAACTACCGAAGCTACGGTGGCAGCACTGGGCGACCTTCTGAAGCGGCACTCGTCTCGGACGCCCATGCCCTCTTTGACTGGGTGACAGCGCACCACGACCCCGTCGCCGTTGTTGGGCGGAGCCTCGGAGGCGGCGTCGCAACGGCGCTCGCCGCCGATCGCCCGATCGAGCGGCTGATTCTCGTCACTCCCTGCGACAGCATCGCTAATGTTGCCGCCGAGCATCTCTTCTGGATTCCAGTCCGCTGGCTTTTGAAGGATCAGTACGATTCGTTGCAACGTATCGGGAAGGTACGGGCGCCGGTACTCGCTGTCGTCGCGGAGCGCGATGAGGTGGTCTCGCGAGCACGATCGAAGGCGCTCATTCGCGGAATCCCGTCAACTCTGCGACACACGCTCGTAATCCCTCACGCTACCCACAACGACATCAGCGCTTTTCCTGGCTATTTCCCTGCCCTGAGGGAGTTTCTGGCCGGCAGGGTTGCGGATCAATGAATCGGTCGCCCAGTTCGGCCGCTAGCGTGTAGTTCCGAGGGCGCGAGAATGCTGCTCGTCCTCAGCGATCCGACGAGCAACTCACCCTTCCGCTGATCAGTGCGGACTAGGGTTCATCACCCGACTCGCGAGGGGTATGTTCAAGAGCTTGGGTTCTGGCGCGGCCGATCCATGACTAGTGCGACGATCGTCCCGGAAGCGAAGGTCAATGCGCCGATCGCTGCGATCGCGTAAGCGGCACCGACTAGGTCGGTGATGATGCCGGCCAAGAGTGCACCAATCGCGTAACCCATGTCGCGCCAGAACCGATAGACGCTTAGGGAGCGCGCCCGCCAGATCGGATGGGACGCATCGGAGACGGACGCAATCAACGTCGGGTAGACCATCGCTGTGCCGACTCCGAGTAGCACGCTCGCCACAAGCCACCAGCGGTAACTGTGTGTTGCCGCAGTCAGGCAGAGAGCAACCGCCTGCACCCACATGCCCGCCGCGATGAGTCCCTTCCTGCCCCAGCGGTCGCTCAGTGGGCCGGTCACCGTCTGGAGCACCCCCCAGACAACTGGATAGACGGCCTTGAGCGTGCCAATGCGCTCGACGCCGAGACCAAAGGAGGCGAACAAGAGCGGGAATATCCCCCAGCTCATGCCGTCGTTGAGATTGTTGACAAGACCGGCCTGTGAGGCCGCGAAGAGATTGCGATCACCGAACGATGTCCGGCGAAAGATCTGCCAGAACCCGAGCGTATCCATCGACGCGGCCGCATGGCGCGAAGCCTCAAGGCGGACGTGATGCCGTGTGTCGCGCACCAGTAGGGTCGCAAGGACGAGCCCGACGGCAGCGTAGCCGATCCCGAGATAGAAAGGCTGCGGCCGAAGCCCGTACCTCGCGGCGATGTATCCCGTTAGGAAGGCGGTGAGACCCACGGAGAGGTAGCCGGCGAACTCGTTGAGGCCGACAGCAAGGCCGCGGGACTTAGGTCCAACGAGGTCCACCTTCATGATGACGGTCATGGACCAGGCAAGACCCTGATTAATACCGAGCAATGCGTTCGCGGCCACCACCCAGCCCCAGGTGGGGCCCCAGCCGATCATGAACGGAACTGGAAGCCCGAAGAGCCAGCCCGCGACGAGCAGGTGCTTGCGTCCATATAGATCGGCCAGATGCCCGGAGATGAGGTTGGCAAAGGCCTTCACGACTCCGAAGCTGACGATGAACGAGACAACAATTGTCGTCGAAGCGATCCTGAATTCCTGGGAGCCGATCAGCGGCACGACCGTCCGCTCGAGGCCCACCATGCCCCCGACGAAGGCATTGAGGAGCACGAGGAGCGAGAACTGCTGCCAGTTCTCACGCAGTCCGAGGCGGACGTCCCCTGTGGATGTGCCTTCTGATCGTCCCGCCACGTTCAGACACTCCGCCGGTCGGCAACCACGCCCGCGATGCACGCGACACCGAATGTCCTGAGGCGGCAGAGGGCAGAATTGATGATGCAGGCCAGGCAGCCGCGGTGCATGAAATAACGGTCGAGTTGGGCTGCTAGAAGGCGAGTCGCCCCGACGGGTCTGTTACGCCGCGAGACCTGCGTTCACGGCTCGTAGCTCTGCCGCGCCCGGCGGGGGTACCGGAATATCGGCCGACATAAAGCGAAGGAACTCAGCCTCCTCGTCGATGCGAAATGCGGCGTTGTAACGCCGCTCGAACCCGATTGTGGAGAACGGCTTGCCGCTCAAACCCCGGCCGCACACCGACCCCGAGAAGGCACCCGGCAGCACTTCGACGTAGTCGGGCAAGGCCTTGAGGCGCCCGAGACTCGCAAAAAGTACCTGCGCGCCTTCCTCCGCGTTCGCCGCGAGCTCCGTTCGGCCGACGTCGCCCACCATCAGGGTATGACCGGTCATCACGAACCAGGGCTCGTTAGCCCGGGTCCGATCAGTGACGAGCAGCGATACGTGCTCGGGGGTGTGTCCCGGCGTATGCAGAACCTCGACGGAGACGTTTCCAAGCTCGAGCACGTCCCGATCGCCTACCGTCTCGGACTCGCGAGCGGCCGCGGCTTGTGCCCCGAGCACATATCGCGCACCGGCGGCGGATGCCAAACGCCGCCCCGCTGACACGTGATCGGCATGGATGTGCGTGTCGATGACGTAAAGGATCCGCATGCCGCTCGCCTCGGCGGCGCGCAGGTAAGTCTCGATATCCCCGACGGGATCCACCACAGCGCCGCAGGCCCTGCCGCCGCAGCCGAAGAGATACGAGATCGCGACCGGCTCGGTGTGCGAAAACGGTCGCAGTATCATTTCGATCCCCGCATCAGGGCCGCGGACGGCACCGCGCTGAACAGATTCGGTTTCGGTTGCATTCCGCGGTCGTTACATTCAATAATTCTGTAGAATGATCTAGCGTGGTATCCCGGATGTCAAGCTACAGTCCGAAACGTGCCCTGTTCGATAGCTTCGCCGAGGTCGCGAAGGCGCTCAGCCACGGCTCCAGACTCGAGATCCTGGAACAGCTTGCCCAGGGCGAACGCAGCGTGGAAGGGCTCGCCGATCGGACAGGACTGTCGGTTGCCAACGCCTCGCAGCACCTGCGGCTGATGCAGCGGGCGGCGCTGCTCGCGTCCCGACGCGACGGCAAGCACGTACTCTATCGGCTCAGCGATCCATCAGTCCTGTACCTGGTCGCCGCGCTGCGCAAGGTTGCGGAGAGCAAGCACGCGGCAGCACGTAACGTTATCGGCGGCTACTTTCGGGAGCGTGACGCCCTTGAGGCCGTGTCACGCGAAGAACTCGCCGCGCGGATCAAGGCCGGCCTCGTGACAGTACTCGACGTCCGGCCGGAGGACGAATTCGCCGCCGGTCATCTGCCGAGGGCGATCAATATTCCGCTACGCGAGCTGTCCCGTCGCCTGCGGAAACTCCCGAAGAGCCGAGAAATCGTGGCTTATTGCCGCGGTCCTTACTGCGTCCTGGCATTTGAGGCCGTTGCGTTTCTTCGTGAGCGCGGCTGGAAGGTTCGGCGCCTGGAGGACGGATTTCCGGAATGGAAGGCGGCAGGGCTTCCGGTCGTGGAGCGTGTCGCGGGTTAGCAGGAGAGATGCCTATCGCTGAGCCCTCCTCCTCCTCGGGAAGCGGGCCGATGAAGCGGCTCGCTACGAATGGGCACGCCTACTACTCGGTCGCACGGCAAACGGACGCTGCCTGGCATGACCTGCTCACGAGGGTTGCGGAGGAAGCCGGCGTAGCATTCGACTTCGTCTCGTACCCACTGCCGCAATCTCTCGAGGAGCTGTGGACGCGTGCCGGCTTGGGATGCGTCTTCATCATGTGCGGATACCCAATCTCGCTGCGGCAGCTCCCTGTTATCCCCATCGCGGCCCCAATTCCACTGGCCTCTTGGGCCCGGGGCTGTGCCGTGTACCGAACCGATCTCGTGGTTAGAGCCGATAGCCGCTACCAACGGCTCAGCGATACGTTTGGCGGTCGGATTGGTTGGACCATGCGCCATTCGCACTCCGGCTATAACGCCTTGCGACACCACCTACTGCAGTACCGGACCCGTGAGCGGCCGACACTCTATTCACAGGTCGTGGAAGGCCTCGGCACCGTGCAAAAGGTCTTCGATGCGGTACTGGAAGGCGCGATCGACGTGGGACCTGTCGACGGGTATTGGCACGTGCTGATGCAACTCCATCACCCCGATCTTGCCGCCCGCGTACGCGTTCTAGAATCCACCGTAACGGCACCCATACCAGCCTTTGTCGCCAACCCCTCTGTTCCTCCTGACGTGGTCGATCGCCTCGCCATCAGTTTTCAATCGGCGCGCGATCGTGCCTGGTTTGGCCCGATCGCCGCGGAGTTGCTAATCGTGGGCTTCACGCCGGTGCGTAACGTCGACGCATTCAGCATCATTCGGGCTCGTGCTCGACAGGCTGAAGAGGCCGGATATCCCGCGCCGGCATAAGCAACTCAACGAAGCTCACCGAAGCACGCACCGGACGCGACCCGGGCCGGGGTCGTGGAAGTTGACAGGCCAGACCACCCGTGCTGCGCGACCGACGCGGTCAGCGGAAATCACTGACTTGCTCCAAACGTCGGCCTGCCTTTACTTGGGCGAGACCCAGTTCCACCGTTCGTCCCGTCGCGCGCTTATAAGCGCGGCCCGTCACGGCCCGGCTTTCCGCTTCCCATTCGAGGAGTCTCATCATGCAAGCCTTCATCGGAGCGACGCTGCTCACGAGCAAAGAGACCCAGCCTCAAAGCAAACCGTTTGAGATCTACGATAGCCGACTGCCCGGCTTCACGTTGAGGGTACAGCCGAGCGGCGTGCGACCGTACTACGCACGGTTCGGACGTAATCGCCGAGTAGTACTGGGAAAAGTCGGGACGCTTGCACCGGAAGAAGCGCGGGAGCGATGTCAGAAGGTCCTCGGAAACTTCGCGCATAGTCGCCATCCGTTGCACGGTATTGGGGGAACAGACGGAATCACGCTCGGAATGTTCATCGCAGACACGTATACGACGTGGGTCAAGGCGAGCCGTCCGCGAACTGCTGTCAACACGCTCGACAAGCTCCATCGGCTGTTTAGAACCTGGTATCCGGAACCCCTCACGGCCATTACGGTTGAACGCATCGAGTCGTGGAAGGCACGGCGTCTGAACGAGGGCCGCAGTGCCGCAACTGTCTTACGCGATCTCTTCACGCTATCAAGCGTGCTCAGGCGCGCTGTGAGAGCGGGTGAACTGACAGAAATCCGGTGAGACGCGTCGATAAGCCGCGCATCGATCGCAGAGGCAGGGTGCGCTTTCTTGATCAAGCCGAGGAATCGCGGCTTCGGGACGCACTGAAGGCGCGCGATGAGGAAATGCAGAATCGGCGCACGGCGGCCAATGAGCGGCGGCAAAAGCGGCACAAGGACTTGCTGCCTCGGCTGACGGACTTTGGCGATCATCTGACGCCCGCCGTACTGCTATCTATGAACACGGGACTGCGGCGCGGTGAGGTTCTCAAGTTGCGTTGGACTTGCGTGGACTTCGACCGTACCGTCGAGGGCCGAAATGCTAAGAATCGCCAGACCCGTCATGTGCCGCTGAATGAGGAAGCCATGAGCGCGCTGCGGCGCTGGCGCGAGCAGTCAGGATCTCGAACGCGCCTCTTTGACGTAGCCACAGGATTTCGGACCGCGTGGGAAAAGCTGCTCAAGCGCGCAACGATCACCCGTTTTCGCTGGCACGATTTGCGCCATCACTTTGCCTCGCGCCTCGTTCAGCACGGAGTCCCGCTGAACACGGTCCGTGATCTTCTGGGTCACAGCCAAACTCAACGAAAAGCCGCTTCTTGCGCTTACCATGCGCTTACAGTGGGATGGCTTTCCGGCGGGGAATCACTACCGCATTGATTCAATGGTGGAAAGGGAGGGACTCGAACCCTCGACCCCGGCATTATGAGAGATTCCACAGAACGCCCAGCATTGTGAGTGCAGTGTCTACCGGCGGCTTACATCTGTTGTTCCCGCGTCCATCTGCAATCACGTGCGGAACATCCTGCAAGTAAGTCACTCGCGCGGGATCCCGGCGCATCGCGGGTTCTTCCATGCGCGCGGCAGCAGCGCTGCGCGCGAGCGTAAAACAATCATCAAGGCTCAGGTTCGCGCGGTGCGGCGTTTGCTCACGCCGCGGCCAACCGATCCTCCGCCCGTCACTGGACCTTCCTGCTTGATTGGTTTCGACCCTAAATTTTGACACTACGGGCAAGCCGCCTTATGCCATCTCGAAGTACCGGCGCCGCTCCAAGTCCGTTACTTTCGTCTTGAAGAGGTCCGACTCCCATAGCGCTATGCGAACTAGATTATCCAGAACTGCCGGCGAGACTGCTTCGCGCGCAGTCGCCGAATCGGCAAGCTCCCGCGCCGCCTCCTCGAGCGACCGTGGCGCCGTTACAACCCCTATGATGTTATAACAGTTGCCGGTCCCCGGCGGAGGCAGCGACAAATCCTGGTCAATGCCCCACAGGCCCGCGCCAATGCAACCAGCGAACGCGAGATAAGGATTCACATCCGCCCCGCCCACCCGAGTCTCGAGTCGGCAGCGCGACTCCGAGGTGTTGATCACACGGTACGTCACGGTGCGATTGTCGATACCCCAGGTCTGCGTCGATCCCGCGAAGCTATCGGGCTGGAAGCGCTTATACGAATTCTGATTGGGCGCGAACAGCAGGATTAGCGGCCGGAAGAGCTGCAGCTGACCCGCCGTGTAGCTTTCGAACAGCCGGCTCATCCGGTGCGGTCGCGCCTCGTCATAGAACACGGACCCGCCTGTCTCGGCGTCTCGCAGACTTTGGTGGATGTGCCCTGAGCTGCCTGTGTGGTCTTCATGCCACTTTGCCATGAACGTTGCCGAGAAGCCCGCCTTCGCCGCAATCTCTTTCACCGCGATCTTGAAGATAACGGCTGTGTCGGCCATCGAAATTGCATCGGAACGGTAGAGATTGATTTCAAACTGGCCAGGACCCCATTCCGGCATGCATCCTTCGATCTGCTCGCCAAAGCTCGCCCGGATCTGCGAGACCACCGACTCCCAGTGGAAGCCTTCAATCACTGAATAGCAGTGAATGTCCTTTTGGCTTGGCTCAATCGTCGCCCACCCCCCTGCACGGACCGTGGCGAGAGGGGTCCGAAATAGATAGAACTCGAGTTCAAGACTGAACAGCTCCGAGTACCCGCGCCCGCGTAGTCGTGCCACCTGACTCTTGAGTTCTCCTCTCGGGCATAGTGGGTGTGGCCGCCCGTCCGGGTAATGCCAATCCATCAGGCAGATCGCTGTATCGTCCTCCCACGGTGCTATCCGAAAACTCGTGAGATCGGGGATCCCCCGAACGTCGGGAACACCCGTGTCAAACACGCCCGGGAGAACCTCGTCCATCGTCGTCGTCGTCATTATGTACGACGAAAAATTGACGCCGTCCGCGTAGCACTTCAGAAAGTACGGCACAGACACGCGCTTGCCTCGTTGGACGCCGCTCGGATCTGTCCCGGCCAATATCACCGTCTGAACGCCGTACTTCTCGATTTGCGTACTTACTTCTTCGATGGTGATCACTCCGCTCTCCCGGCCCGAGATCCCCGAGCCAAACGCATTCCAACTACGACTAGTACAACCGATGCCGCGACGACAAGCGTTGACACCGCGTTGACCTCCGGTGTCGCCGAACGGCGCAGCATTGACCAGAGCGTCATCGGGAGCGTATTGCTCCGCCCTGTCAGTAGGTACGTAACAGCGATCTCGTCGAAGGACACCGAGAACGTAATCAGTGCCGCGCCTATCAGCGCCGATCGAATATTTGGAAGGATCACGCGCCAGAAAACTTCCGACTCAGTCGCGCCAAGGTTACGGGCTGCCTCCTCCTGGTTACGGCCTACCTGCTGCAGACGCGCGAAGACCTCTGTGATTGTCACGCACATAAGACCGGTGCCCTGACCGAGGATGATGGTGTTCAGCGACAGCTTGATGCCAATTAGCATATAAAAGAGCAGCAGTGAAACACCGGTAATCACGCCTGGCAGCGCAATCGGCAGCAACACGATACGTCGAAACGCCTCCTTGAGAGGAAATGAATGGCGGTCGAGCGCGATCGCCGCAGGAAGGCCAAACAGGGTGCTCAGCGCAACCACCCCTAGTGCGACATAGACGCTCGCACCGATCGAGGCAACTATCTGGTCGTTTTCGAATAGATCCGTGTACCAATGGATCGTTAACCCCGTGAACGGCAGACCGGTATAAGAGCTGTCGTTGAACGAGAATGCCGCCATAACAAGCAGCGGCAGGTACAAGAATGCGAGCATCGCGAACGCGAGACTCCACGCAAGATGCCGGTTTCCGAGTGCGCGCATCTGTCTCTCTGCTAGAACCGCACCGCGGTTTTGTGCTCAAGGTATTGCGCCGCGGAGATCAGCGTCATTGCGAATGCGATGACGACAATTCCGATCGCCGCGGCCATCGGCCAGTCGAAAGCCACGCCCAGCAAATTGACGACGATGTTCGAGATCATGACCGCGTCCGGTCCTCCAACGAGGGCAGGCGCTACGAAGTCGCCGAACGAAAGTGAGAACGTGATGACCGCGCCTGCCACGACGCCCGGTAGGCTGAGCGGCACAATGACACGACGGAACACCTCAAAATCCGTGGCGCCGAGGTTCTTGGCTCCCTCAATGACATTGGTCGGAATACGTTCGAGCTGCGCATAGATCGACAGGATCGCAAACGGCGTGAAGATATATATGAGCGTCAGAGCCACGCTGAACTGATTGTAGAGAAAGAACGTCAGCGGCTCGTCGATCAGATGGAGCGACATGAGCAGCGAGTTGATGAGTCCGTTGCTCCCAAGAATCGTCTTCCACGCGTACGCCTTTACGAGATACGAAGCCCACCACGGAATGATCACTAGGAAGTACACAAACGAGCGTACTGTGCGGCTCGTGCTATGGAACGCGAGGCAGAACGCGACCGGGAACCCCGCGAGCGTCGCGCCCACGGCCGTGATGACACCTAGCTTAAGCGACTTAAGCAACACGGCGAGGTATGGTGCGCTCGTCAGCACCCGGCCCAGGTTGGCGAACGAGAAGCCGGGCTTGAACGTCATGTATTCGACGCTGCCAAGGCTGTAATAGAACAGCATCGCGTACGGCACCAGCATGAATACCGTGAACCACAGGAGCGGTGGTGCGAGCCAGAGAATCAGCCCGCCTCGAGAACTCGTCCGTACCGTCATAGCGTTGGCCGTATTCGATTGGGCTCCCCGCGTGCACCCTGACGTCACGCGGAAAGTATTCGCACAGCGTTGCGCTTGGGAACGACGGCGACGCGGCTACCGACCTCATACACGGAATCTTCGCGACTGCTTGTCACAGTAAGTGTGTTGTGCCGGTCCGCGAGCTCGACCTGGTATTCGATTGCCTTACCAAGGAACAGACGCCCGACCACGACCCCACTGATCGCATTCCGCACCGCCACGTCCTGCGCCGAGGTCAGGCCGATGCTCTCCGCCCGCAGAACTATTGCTACTTCTTCGCCGGCCTTCCACGCGGCCGCGCGGCCCGGCGCCGCGAGCTGCCCGTCCGCAACTGCGACCACGGTCTCGCTGGCGTCACTGCGTACTACTCGACCCGTGACGACGTTCGCGGCACCGACAAATCGTGCCACTGCCGTGCTCGTGGGCTCGTAATAAAGAGCCTCGGGTGTATCGACCTGAAGAATCTTGGCGTCTTTCATAACGACGATGCGGTCGCTCATCGCCATCGCCTCTTCCTGGTCGTGAGTGACGTAAATGAAGGTCTTGCGCAGCTCCCTATGCATGCGTTTTAACTCGAATTGCATCGCCTTACGGAGGCTTGCATCGAGCGATCCGAGTGGTTCGTCGAAGAGTACGACCGGCGGGTCGCTCACCAGCGCCCGGGCCAGGGCGACGCGCTGCTTCTGTCCCCCCGACAGCTGGTGGGGCATTTTCTGATCCTGACCACCCAGATGCACGAACTCAAGGTATTTTGAGACGAGTTCGTTAACGCGCCCCTCATCGTATTTGTGCCGGGTCACCCTCACGCGCAGGCCAAAGGCAATGTTGTCGAACACGTTCAGATGCGGGAATAAGGCATAGTCCTGAAAGACCAGTCGCATATCGCGCAGACGGGTCGGGAGAGCACTGATGTCTTTGCCGCGATAGACGATGTTGCCCGATGTCGGCGGGTCCAGTCCGGCGATCAGGCGAAGCGTCGTCGTCTTGCCACTGCCGCTCGACCCGAGCAGCGTCAGAAACTCCCCTTCGCGAATCGACAGGTCTATAGAGTCGACCGCAATGAAGTCTCCGAACGCTTTGGTCAGCCGCCGAATGTTAATTAGCGACTCCATCACGGTCCCTCACTCGGCCTTAACCTGGTTCCAGATCTCAAGATACTTTCCCCGTCGCCGGACGCTTTGCCACCAATCGATCTGCTTCAGGACATCCGGGCGCGTCATCCCTAGACGCTCGTATTGCGCGCGGCTTATGGCATCAAGTTCGGCAGGCATCTTCGTGTTTGAGTAGCCGAAGCCCGTGATTCGATGCGCAATCGCTTGGGCCTTGGGTGAGGAGACGTAGTTGAGCCACTTGTAGATGCAGGGCCGGTTCCCGGCACCTTTAACGATCATCCAGCTATCGGCCCAACCGCTTCGGCCCTCCTTGACCGGCACGTCCATAACGTCGCGCCCCGACTTCCATAGCGCTGCGAGCGTCGACTCCCACGAGTTACCCGCAACGACCTCGCGCTGGTTCATCAGGGTCCCCATCTCGCCGGTCGTGGCCCAGTACTTACGGATATTGGGCTTGAGGGCGATCAGGGCTGCCTTGACCTTCTCGAGCTGCGCGTCATTGAGGTCGTAGGTGTTCTTGTAGCCGAGATACCGCGACGCCGTGTAGATAGCCTCTACGTCGTCCCATATCGAGACCTTGCCCTTCAGCGATGGGTCCCACAGGACTTCGAGCGAATCGGGCGTACGGCGAACCGCGGCACGGTCGACGATGATTCGAACGATTCCCCAACCGTAGGGCACTCCGTAAGTACGCCCATTCTTGGTCGTCCACGGGGCGGCTTTGAAAATTTCAAAGAAATCCGCCATGTTGGGAATCTTCGTCGTGTCAATGGGCTCGACAGCACCCGCATCGATGAGACGCATGGTCGTATCGTTCGATGGGGTGACGAGATCGTAGTTGCCTCCGCCGGAGATGACTTTCGCAATAAACTCATCGTTGCTACCGACGTATGTTGCCGATACCTTGCAGCCGGTCTGCTGAACAAAAGGCTTGACGAAAGAGTCGTCTGCGTACCCCTCCCAGCTCAGGATGCTGATCTCATCGGCCAGAGCAACGCCGCAGGCGACACATTGGGCGAAAAGTGCGACGCATAGAGCGGCTAAAGGACGGCGCGTGAATAGAAGTCTCATTAGGGGCCTTGGGGTACTGACAGCGAGATCAGCTTCATGCGCCCAATGGCGGAAAACGCGTCGCCCCGTATGCTGTTAAGCAGACGCTCGAATGCCGTCGATATGTGCTCGACAATCAGCGCATCGAGCTTCTCCGCATTGCGCTTCGTCAGCGCATCGATGATCGTCTCATGCGACTTGATGATGTCCGCCATTTCCTTTTTTTCCCCAGTAGCCGTGAGACGCCAGAGGCGATAGCTGTGCGAGAACAGGTTATGCAGGTGGTCACTTAGAATGCGGTTGTTGGATCCCTGATAGATCAGCGAGTGAAAGCGAAAATCGAGGGCGATCGCGTCACCGATCTTTCCGGCCTTGAGGAGTCCCGGCACCGCGTCGAAATTGTGTTGAAGAGCCGTCATCCGCTCAGGTGTCAGGCGCTTCACGGCAAGAAATGCGGCAAGTCGTTCGGAGTGCAGGCGGTCTTCGTAGAGATCGCGGATGTCCTGCAGACCGACAGGGGCCACCTGGATGGCCTGACCCGACAGAAAGTGCACGAGACGAACTGTGCTTAGCCGCAGCAATGCCTCGCGAACGGGTGTGCGACCGAAGCCAAATTCGGCCATCAGGCTCTTTTCATCAATTGTGGAGCCGGGCGCGAGCCGACATTCGAGAATCGCGCGACGAATTTCCCGGTACGCACTTGCACCCTGAGTACCACCGCCTTCCGGCCGATGCTCCGAGTCGATAAGGTCGATGATTGCATCGGAGGCGCGGGTTTTCATGACGATCTCTCCAGCAGCATCGCCATGCCCATGCCCCCTCCGACACACAACGCGGCGACGCCAAATCTAGCGTTTGGATTCACTGCCAGTGTATGCGCAAGATGAGCGATGATTCTAGCGCCGCTCGCGCCGAGCGGATGGCCAAGCGCAATCGCGCCACCATCACTGTTGATTTGATCCGCGTCGAGGCCAAGCTGTGCGACGACCGCCAGTACCTGGCCGGCGAATGCCTCATTGATTTCCCACAAGTCGACTTGCGCGGTCGATAGCGCGTGTAACCCAAGCAGACGCCGAATCGCCAGCACGGGGCCTATCCCCATGCGCGCCGGATCAACGCCGACGCATACCGTGTCAACGATGCGTGCGAGTGGTCTGCGATGCGAGTGCACCAGTGCGGCCTCGTTCATCACCACGACGGCGGCAGCCCCGTCGGCGAGTCCCGACGCATTTCCCGCGGTGACCGTGCCGCCGCTGACGACCGGGTGCAGGGCTGCCAGTTTTGGGAGCGACGTGTCTTCGCGGGGCCCGTGGTCGGAAGTGACAGGCGTCGATCGACCCGCTTCGTCCAGCGTCGCGACCGGGATAAGTTCGGCGCGAAACCGCCCCTCGCGCAGGGCCGCCGTAGCCTTCTGGTGACTCGCTACTGCGAATGCGTCCATCTCCGCGCGGGGGATCGCGGCCTCCGCTGCGACAAGTTCTGCCGTTTCGATCATGCTGGGGTCGCCGATTTCCGGCGGCGACAGTGGAACGTTGAGAAATGACGGCGGCGATCGGTCGAATGCGCGCGTGGCGCGACTCATGAGAAACGGCGCCTGGCTCATGCTCTCGACACCACCGGCGATCATCAGGGAACCCGCGCTTCGCGATCCGATCCGGTAGTAGGCGTGGGCAACTGCCTCGAGGCCCGAGGCGCACTGCCGGTCGATCGTGCAGCCCGGCACCGTGACCGGCAGACCAGCGCCCAGTGCAGCGTATCGAGCAAGGTTGCCTCGACCGTTGAGGACATTGCCGAAAACAATCTCGTCCACGGAATCCGATGCAAAGCCGCGATCCGTGAATGCGCGCACAACGGCTACGCCGAGGGCTTGAGGGCTCGACCGGGCCAGCGCCCCACCGGCCCGGCAGAAAGGCGTCCTCCAGCCGTCCGCGATATAGACCGCGCCTAGCACGCAGTCCCGCCGGCGAGTTCGATTTCGAAGCAGGCGCCCGTGCGTGCACGGACATCGGCGACCGTGGCAGTGCCCATCAATTCGACGAGACTCAGGCCACCGGCCGGCTTCACCGAGAACACGGCAAACTCTGTGATAATCAACGAGACACAGGCGGGCGCCGTCAGCGGCAGACGGCATCGCTCCACGATCTTTGGTTGCCCACTTTTGTCACAGTGGCGCGTCATCACAATCACGCGGCGCGCCTTCTGCGCAAGCTCCATGCCGCCGCCGACGCCCGGAGACCACTTGTCAGGGATCGTCCAGTTGGCCAGGTTGCCGTACATATCGACTTCGAGTGCGCCGAGGAAGGCGCTATCCAGTCGGCCGCCGCGCACGATGCAGAACGACACGGCAGAATCGAAGCAGGCGGCTCCGGGTCGCAACGTCACATAGTTTCCGGCCGCATCGGTAATCGTCTGGTCCTCCTCGCCGGCACGCGCCCGGGGTCCCATGCCGACGTAGCCAGCCTCCTGATGAATGATGCAGTCCACGTGCGGCGGCAGGAACTCGGGAATCATCAACGGAATGCCGATGCCAAGATTGACGACGTCGCCCGATGAAACTTCGCGCGCCGCGCGCTTCGCGATCAGTATCGATGCCTCGTCCATCAAGTGCCCGTCCCGACGTGAACTATCGCATCGACGAACACGCACGGTGTCACGACATCATCCGGGCGCAAGCTACCCGTGGGCACGAGTTCCTCGACTTCCGCGACGACATAGTCGGCCGCCATCGCCATCAACGGATTGAAATTCCGCGCGGCATGGCGGTAGGTCAGATTGCCGGCGTGGTCACCGCGGTGGGCGTGGATGAGAGCGAG